>Ga0308170_10004264_pt1 | contig 11306 bp, 13 predicted proteins | sample PhyBR2_2_FD_202136 | JGI IMG/M metagenome (GOLD analysis project Ga0308170, IMG submission 202136) | Phyllosphere microbial communities from UC Gill Tract Community Farm, Albany, California, United States - DLSLSB.R2 | ecosystem: Host-associated > Plants > Phyllosphere > Unclassified | place... | reverse complement strand
AGGAGTTGCAACTCACTATCAGAGCGAATAATTGTTCCATCGAATTTCGGTTGTTTGCCCACTGCGCTCCGGGCAGCACCTCGTAGCAATGCATTACTGACAAATTTGCGGTAATTCAGTCCCGTATAGTCGTCTCCATCGTAAGGCTCTTGCAGAGTCTCGAGAAGGATCTGTGAAGTAGAAGCGGAAACGTCTGAAACCGCTCTTTCCATACGGAGAGGCATTGTCGGGTGAGACTCACGTCGTATGGTAGCCCTGATTGTATTGTCATCATCTCTCCGAATGTCCTGTGCGAGATTGTATCGAAGATAATAGGACCCAATTTCTTGTACCGCTCCACCTCCTGTTCGTTCAGGATTGGCCACCGAAGAGGACTAGACAGCTTTCCGCACACTCTCTTGTGAGTCTTGTAGATCTGTGTGAGCGAGCGAAGGAGAACGGAGAGTTGTAAGATGAAGGATAGAGGTGGTTTCAACATCAGCTCTGAAGCGCAGGAGGAGAGCTAGGAAGAGTCAGAGAGGTACTCACAAGTTTCTGGTGATCCCTGGAGCAGAAATACATCCACTTAGTGCCATTCGAAGCACACTCTGAACAGCGAGTTGGAGTTCGAGTTCCACACACGACACAGTCCCCTAATGAGTCGAGTGGTGAGCTTGTCGACATCTTGAGTGTTTGAGATGCGATACGGTCGAGAGTAGAGTGATTTGAGGTGGAAAGCGAAGTCGAGGAAGCGAAGAAGAGATCTCGAAAAACTTTCTCTTCTGAACGAGAAGTTTCAATCGCAGAGCATCGTATAGCTTGTCGCTCGAGCTTCATCTGATTCAGTTGACAGTCGAAACCAGACGAGACTGGCGCTCGAGGGAATAGGACGCTCTACGAAGACTCGGAGACGCTTCGCGAAGCAATTCCTCGACTCGCAACCGTCTCCCTTCTTCCCCCTCGCACAGACAGGTTTGCTACAAGATGACGAGAGCTCACACATACATGTCTCTGCCTCTACTGTGCTCGCTTAAAGTTCGTCGCCCCGATGAACCCGTGGAAAATAGAATACTTTTCTTGAATGTTTCGTTGATTCGGAAGGATCGGTCGAGTCTAAACAAAGTGGACAACGTAATTTATCGCAAGCTACCTCGTTTCTCCGTCAAGTAAGGTGAACACTCTACGAGTCGCTCCATGGTCGTAGCCAATTTCAACGCCTCATCGGGATGCTCCGCTGCCGCCTCGTTCTCGAGAATCTTCACGACGGCTTTACGAGCGTATTCATAGTAGGCATCTTCCGGGTCGGGGTGTTCTCCTCGTTTGTAGAAGCTGCAATTGATGGCGACGAAGATAATCAAGCGATGATGCAAACGGCTCCACCATTCGTGCTCGTCTTTGAGGTTGACCAGGTTGCCCCATCCTTCGTGGATCATCGCAGCGAGGACGCCAAACGGGTCTTTGCTGATATATTCCGTCGAAGCGGGATCGAACACTTTTTGTTCTTTGAGGTTCATTTTGCGATCGAAATTGAGCGCTCGGCCAGTGATGAGAGGTGATCCAAGTTTCTTCATCCGTGCTGTCTTCGCTGGGAAATCCTCGCTAATTATGAGCAGATACTTCTGAATTACGAAAAATTCGATTTAAATCAGCGATGCGACAGATTTTATAGAGGGGACGTAACCCACCTCCAGACTGACTCCATTCTCTTTCAGAATAGTCTCCCACAAGTCCTCCTTCGGTTCACCTTTCTCCAGCTGCATGTCTCGAAGCCTGAGCATTTCCAACCTCTCTTCGTTCGACAAGAATGGCCATTGGAACGGGTTCGAATTTACGCCGCAAACTCTTTTGTGCGCGAACCAGACCTGAAAAAAATATCAATTGACGTTGCGATGATAGAGCAGGAGGGAAGAGAAAGATGACGAAGAAGGAAAAGAGAACAACAAAGAGAGAGATAAGCTTTTGGCCTTCGAGTGCGATAAGGGAGTGGCTCACGAGTTTCTGATGTTCTCTCGAGCAGAAGTACATCCACCCAGTACCGTAACTTGCACAGGACGAGCAACGAGTCGTCGTCACTTCACCACAAACGACGCACTCTCCTGAATCGACGGGAGTTGGAGGAGTAGTCGAGGAGGACATGGTTGAGATTGTGAGTGTGGCTGAGGAGTATCGAGGGGTCGAGTGAAAATAAGAAGTGGAAGGGAAGGAGAGGAAAGGAAGAGGAAAGCGGGAAGAGGAGAGAAATGCACCGCGGAAAGTCCGGTCGAAGGGAACGAGACTGAGCGATTGACGAGGGATAGAGAGCGTCGGTATCTGTCGTCAGGCAGATGAGGGCGATGTCGAAGAGAGGAGGAGCAAGGCGGTAGAAACGAGAGAACCGAGCCGAAAGAGCGGTCTCGGCCTCTCGACATCGAGCTCGAACGCCTCCCGTCTGTAAGACTGAGTTCAAAAGAGCATGCTCTATGTTTCAAGTAGTGTGGTGATAGTACAATGACGGCATGAGCTGATAGAGGAAGTGTCAGTCCCGGTGAAATTCGCGCGAATAGTCGAAAGATTGACCTACCGTATAGATTATGGTCCCTACTACCCTCAAGCACCAGGTCCGATGCGTTCCAGAGTACTTCGTGCGCTTCTTCCCACCGTCGGTCGAACTCTAGATCGTTTCCTCCTCCAATTGCTTTGCCAGTCTAGCAGCTTCTCGCGGGTGAGTCTTAGATACATCCTCCTCCAAGAGTGTGACTACTTTGTCGTGAGTGTAGATGAGACTTTCACACAGCTCCTTGCTGATCCCCTCCTTTCCTGCCCAGTTCTGCACCTTGGCGAGCAAATCGTAGAAGATGATGGACCGATGCATCAACGGTTCCCACCATTGTTCACCAGTGCAGGTCGAAGAGAGTGCAGGCCACGCTCTGCCGAGCTCGTACAAGGTGAGCTCGTAAGGATCAGTTTCCGAGCCAATCGTTTCAAACATTTCCACCTCGGTCCGTGAACGATGCGGAACTCCGTCACTCCCTGGCTTCGTGTTCCGGACTGCGTGACTTGCGCCTCGTAGCATTGCTAACGAGTTGAACTTGTAGGTGTCCTTGTCTCGAGATCCTCCGTACGGCCGTTGAAGATTCCCCAACATGACCTTGATTCGGGAAAGAAGTTGTCATCAATCGCTCAACTCGACGGCATAGGAAAGATTAGAACTGACATCGTAAGGCAGAAGCGCTCGACTCTTGATCACTTCAGCGAAAGTTTCATGTCCGAGGTGAGGGGTTCGAAGAGAACCCAATTTCTTGTACCGCTCCGCCTCCTTTTCGGTAAGAATAGGCCACCGAAGAGGACTTGACAGCTTTCCGCACACTCTCTTGTGCGTCTTGTAGATCTACGAGAGCGGAATAGAGGGTGAAGTCGAATCAAAGATCAAGGAGAGAGGTGGTTTCAGAATCAGCTCTGAAGCGCAGGAGGAGAGCTAGAAAGGATCAGAAGAAAACTCACAAGCTTCTGATGATCCCTCGAGCAGAAATACATCCATTTCGTGCCGTTCGAAGCACATTCAGAACATCGAGTTGACGTTCGAGTTCCACACACGACACAATCCCCTAGAGTAGAACCAGGCGTAGAGGTCGACATATCGAGTGAAGGAGTGTCGATTTGGTCGAGCGTCGAGTGATTTGAGTGAAAGAAGTGAGCTGGAGAAAGCGAAGAAGAGATTTCGCAAATTCAGCTCGCGAATCGCAAGGTCGTTCCCGCAAGCCTGGAGTACTCTCGCCGAGGCGTAACAAAAAGTACTCACTCACTGCACAGGGTAGCAGTGCCGGCAGCAGATCACAGCACAAGAACAAGCACCCTCGTCTTGTCTATGTCATCCCTTCGTCTCCTGCTTTCCGTTTCTAAAGAACTGCTGGATTGAACTCGCCGTCTTCGCGAGAGATCCCGAGTGATGTCAATAGGATACTATTGCTCAAAGGCCCAAATGAACGACGAGAGGTTCTCCTACGAAAGATCAAGATTGGAAAGATCTCGAAATATTCGCCTTCTTCGGCGCGTTGTCTACCCTCATAGGTCTCTTGAATTCGCTCGTATCCACCTTGAACCCTTTACCAGTACCACCACTCGCGATCTTGTCCTTCTTCTTCTGTTTCTTCTCCGCTTCTCTCCTTTCCAATCCAGTGAGAATCGATGGACCCGCATCGAGAATCGAACTTGAACCAGTGTAGTCGTGAGGAGTGATAGGTTCTGCCGGTGTAGAGGAAGAGGAAGAGGTCTTTTTCTTCTTTTGTTTCTTGACGGGAGGTGCTGAGGGAGGAGGTGAAACGACTTCCTCTTCTTTGACTGGTTCGGCTTCGAGTTGACCTAGTCTGAGTTCTGAGGGTTCCGATGTGGAAGCGGTATCGCGTCTTCGTTTCTTTTGTGCTTGTTGAGATGATCGAGATGGTTTATCTTTGAGGGAAGAAACGACGATGACTTCAGATTGATCTCGTTTCTTTGGCGCATCGACTGAATGTGAGGTAGATCCGATCGCTGCGGGAGCCGTGGAAGCGGAAGATGTCGAGGAGAAGGGAACAAAAGAATCGTCGTTGAGGGGAAGCTGTTGTGGAAGAGTCGAGGGGTCAACTGCCATCGCGTTCGAAGTCGGAGCGGAAGGCGATTCTGTCGAAGGAGGTACGACGGGTAATCGATGAGGTTGAAGAGACTGTCGAGAGGGGCGGAGGACTTCAATACTTCAGTCATCACTTCTGAGAATGAAAAGAAAGCTCACCTTTGCCAATCCTCCTCCCAACACGAGACTCTCATGAACTTTCCTCACTGCTTCCAACCTCTCCATCTCCGACATCGAATTCCTCTCCACCTCCTTTCCTTTCCCTTTCCCATTCTTTCCAGATTTCTTCGCCGCCGAACTCGACGAGGGACCGAAGAAAGTACTTGAAGAAGTCGTGAGCGAAGGAGTAGATGTCGAGGTCGAGGGTGCGGCCGTCGAGGTTCCGAAGAAAGACGAGTTCGAGGTCGATAAAGATGAGGAAGAAGCGATAGGAGTGGTCGATTCTGATTCCCACAATCCCTTGACCGGTTTGACACTCGGTTCAAACGCCGCCAAACCATTCATGAACCCTTGACCTCCCATCGTCGTTGAATCACCCATCGCCACATCCTCTCCATCCTTCAGTTTCCCTTCAACTTCCTCAACCGTCCTCCTCAACAATTCGACCACCTCTTCTTTCCTCTTCCTGACTAATTCACTCACTCCACCTCTCGCGATTCCCAAGACCCTGATCAATTCCTGTCCACCTCCATTCTCACTAACGATCCTTTTCACTCCCTCAACCACCTGCAAAACCCCATTCAAACTCATGACGAATCTAGTCGATTCATCTTCTTTCCTCGCAACCTCTTCTCTCCACCTCACCAATTTCCTCAATACTTCCAACCTCACCTCTCCCGGTCCCCATCCAGTTTTGATAGGTAAAGTAGGAACGGCGAGTGCAGTAGAGTAAGCTTTGATCTGTCCAGATTTCCCTAAAGGTATGAGGAAACCCGTATCGAAATGACCAGTTTCATGATCGAAGGGAGGGATCGAGAAGGTTGTTTGAGAGACCGAGATCGAACGTTGAAAGACTTCCACTACGGGGGAAGGGGAGGATGGGTCGAGAGGAGGAGAGGAGAGGAGTTTTTGTTGCAAGGCGAGTCGGAGGTGGTCGTAGATTGAGAGGAGGTAGTGAGTGTCGGAACGAGCGTAGTGGAGCATCTCTTGGGGGAGAGGTCGGATTCGCCAATCTGCGAGTTGGTATCGCTTGTCGGGTTCGAAATCTGTGTACATGTCCAATAAACTCGCTAGAGAATGTTGAGGGTAGCCTGCGCGCACAACTCGAAGCAATCAGTATCTCTCCAAGAATAAATGACTTAGCGCTGGACGCACCGAGTACGTGAGTAGCATGATAAGTATCGAATAATCCGACAACGTATAATCCGAAATCTCGCTGTAACCAAACGATATCCGAATTGGCTCCATGTAGGACCTGTGCGTTCATTACAATCACGTACCCGGTCAGTCGTGAGGAACTCAAAGGGGTGCGTGATTGACATGACGCACCTTGACCCAAGTCGGATCTGTGAAGAACTCGTTCAAAACTTCCAGGTTCTCCCTGACTCCAGGATTGATAGCGTCAATCACGTAGTCCTTCTTCCTTGTACTCAGCTGTTGATCGTCGAAGTTCGAGTCGAGAGAAGGGAAAGAGAAAGGGGGAAAAGTAAGGTCAACTCAGCTACTTTCCTCTCCACTCAACACTCAACACACAAGGGAGTATGGAGCTCACCTGAATCAAACAAGTGAATCCTTCCCAACTCCTAAAATCGTGATGTTCCAAATCCACCGCCAATTCCTTCATCGCCTCATCTTTCCCGACGTTCCTAATCTCCTCAATCATCTTCTCCAATGCTTTCTCATCATCAACCCACTCGAACGGAGTCTTTTCAAAGCTGTCTTTCGGGATAGGTTTCGGTTGATCTGGGAGGGAAAGGAGTGAGGCGGGTGGAAGGAGGGAAGCGAGTTCTGATTGATAAGGGTGAGTGTAACGAGTGTAAGCGGGAGGTGTCGTATCGGTGACGGAAGTGAATCGGGAAGTAGGTTGGTACAGTTCGGTTTGTAACCATGATTCATCTGATTCTGGGTTGAGGGGATGGAGTTTTCGACGTAAGATGGGTTTCCATAATGGAATTCCTCCTTCATCATTCGCTGATCTATCTCCTACTTCCGGAGCTTGAACGACAGTCCTTCGAGTGAAGAGGAGTTGTGGTTTAGGCAGAGTCGAATCGTGTAGTAGTTTCGCGGGTAACCTTTCGAGTTTGCCTTGGTTCTTTGATTTCTCTTGCATTTCCTCTTGAGTTTTCGCACCTACCGCTCCTCCTCCCGATTGAGGTTTGTATTTCCCTTGATTCTGATGTTTGTCCAATTGTTCATCCGCTTGTTCCAACCAACCTTCGACAGTTTGAGTGATTTTCGAGTATTCTCCATCCTTGATCAAATCCTCATCCAATTCGATAGGGGATTCGTTGGTCCATGATAGGATTGATTGAGCTAGTGAGAGGATTCTGGTCGATTGTGAGTCGAGTTTGCGTGCGAATGATCGAGAAAGAGTTCGTTCGAATGAGAGATCTGATGAAGAAGGTAACAGAGCTGCTGAACGTGTTGGTGCTACTAGAGATCGCTGTAACAGATCTAGTAGTGGTTGAAGTTCTACCTCCTCTGCCATCTTGTTGGTTTTGGATGATGTCGAATGAAGAGATGAAGAAAGAGAGTTTTTCGAACTTGAATTGGGATTTGCATTCAACCAACCAACTTCACTCTCAACTGGAACTACACGAGGAGGACGTACAAGGAACCATTGTATAGAGATGGGGCTATATAGGCTAGTAGTATTGTCACTACTCATGCTCATATCGACCTTACTCGCCTCTTTCGCACCTCTCCACTTCAATTTTAGTCCAACCTCATTAGACAGAGTATCTACCTATTCGACTGGTTTACTAGTAGGCGCGGCTCTGACCGTTGTCATCCCAGAAGGAGTAGCAGCTGTGTTTGAATCGATCGAACACTCTCAAGAGGAGAGTCACGAACATGGCGGAGGATCTTCAGGGTGGATTGGGGCTAGTCTATTAGCTGGTTTCATTCTCATGTGAGTACTACATACTGATCACTCAAGATTGAGCTGATTGTGGAGAGTACTCTTCGCAAAAAGGTATATTATCGATTCAACTCACGGTCACGACGAATACCCACATCCTTCATCATCATCATCAGAACCTCACTCTCACAGTCACGCACACCCTCCATCACTCCGCCATCTTCCCTCTCACCTCTCCGAATTAGAACCTCTGTCCCAAAACGGTCATTACCAACAATCTCATTCTCATTCTCAACACTCTTCTACCTCCTCCGACACTTCCAATTCTGAATGGACAATCACCATGCCCCAAAACTCCTCTTCTCCTCCCTCGACAGAACCCGAATGTCCTTCCTCCCGCTGCAACCACGACGAGTCAGCTTGGTTAACCGCTTCCCAATCCTCCATCTCGACCGTAATCGGACTCCTCGCTCATTCCCTAGCAGACGGAATCTCACTCGGTGCCTCCTCCCTCTCCTCCCAAAACGGAGAATCCACCCTCTCTTCTATCGTATTCATCGCAATAATGCTCCACAAAGCTCCAACCGCATTCGCCCTCTCAACTCTCCTGTCCTCCTCCGCTTCAACTTCAATAGGGTTCATCCGACGCGCCTTGATCCTCTTTTCTTTATCAGCCCCAGTTGGGGCAATCACGACTTTTGGGATCTTGAGTTTGTTCGGTTCGAATCAAGGGAAAGATTTGGGGTGGTATACTGGAATCGCCTTGGTGTTCTCTGGTGGAACATTCTTGTTCGTTGCGACTCATGCCGTTACCGAGTTGGAAGGGAAACAAGAAGGGGAATCGAAGAGAGAGAGGAATAATGACGAGTTGAGGGTTGGTCAAGGAAGGAAAGGAAGGTTGGCGTTGATCTTGTTGGGAATGGTTACTCCGGGTATATTGAGTCAGTTGGTAGGTCATGGACACTAGGCGTTCCGAAGACTCGAGAAATCAGCAATCGCAAAGCAAGGGAAAGCTGCTTGTTTCGTGAGGTCAATAGACAAATAGTTCTCTTTCCCCTTCTCTCTCCAAGCCTGTATCATTCTCGCACTCATATTCGTTTATCTACTATACATCTCTTCCTGCCCTGTCGGTCTTCTTCTTCTTCTCTTCGTTCATTTTTTTTTTTTTGTCTCTTCGTTCGTTTGTCAAAGCACTATAGAACTAGATTTCGTTATCTCGCAATCTCCACATGTTGTCATCCACTATCACGATTCTCCTGACTATCATCAATTTGTCCTCCTCTTGTATCGCGCGCGAACGAAACTCATGTCAAGCTCAGATTTCGCAAATTTTCCTCTCTTTCCCGCTTCTCTCGCTTTTCAACATCGGGCCCAAAAGCCTGCATTTTCTCACCCAAATCTTCCCAGCTCCGTCAGAGAGCTCCGATCTACAACGTAGCCCCCATCTTCTGCATTTTCTTATCATTTCCCCTCTGTCTCCTCATATGTTGAGCTCTTCCTCCATCCCCCCTCCCTCTTCCCCTTCCCTCTCCCCCACCTCTTCCTCTCCCACCACCTCTCCCACCTCTCACCGGCGCTTGAGCTGCTGGTGGAAGATGATTCGAACTAGCTCCCATATCCATTTGTTTCTCTCTCATTCTCTGAATCTTGTCGGCCCCTCCTCGTTCCAACATGATCTTCCATCCTTCTAATTGTTGATTATCCAAACCGGTGGATTCTCGTAACTTGGTACGTTCTTTCGAGCGACGAGTGGCGGAGTCCGGAGAGAATAAGGAAGGGGAGGAGAGATAGAGGGATTCGAGGTGTGCTACCAATGAGGGGTTGGAGAAGGGCTGTATGTCCTTCGATACATCCTATCAGTGCTAGAGCTATGATGAGAGTGAGGAAGACGTACGTTTACATTTGAACCCGCTCCAACAGAAATGGGAGTTTGAGTCCCCGATTGTATCCTCGATTCTCCCTCATCCTCCTCATCTTCCTCTCCATTATCCCTCACCTTCAATCTCGCACCCTCTTCTTCACCATCCTCTAAAAATGCCTCTCCTCCATCATACTCGTCTTCTTCATCCGATGAGGGTGCTTCGGCGAGAGCGATAATAGATTCTTTCAATCGTTCATCTAATTCAATTTGAGCTTTCGGTCTACAGAAACACCACAGACTTGGGAGTCAGTAACGAATCTAGAGAAGAGGGGGGCCAAGAGAGAGCTTACCGTTGATTAGAGTTCTTGGTTAAAAGAGTACCTCGAGAGAAGTTACGATCTTCATCAAACACGTTCCTTCTCTCGTTCTCCTTACGATCTTGATTCACGACGTTCCTTCTCTCACTCTCCCTATTCTCCACTGCCTTTCCTTTACCCTTCCCATTAACAACTTGATCAGGCTCAATTGGTTCATCAGGTGTATCCCTCGCTTTCTTCAATTCGACGGGTAGATCATCCTCTAACAAAGCACCTACTAAACGTTCTTGTACTTCCGAGATCGGAGTATCGATGGAAGGTTTGAATGATGAGTGATCGAGAGCGAGTCGAAGGAATTGAGTAGTGAGTTGAGGGAATAAATCTTGAATTGTCGAAATTGCCTGCCCAAGTCCAAAAACGTTGCACTCAGTGCAATCCTCGAGAATTAGTTCTGATAGTGTGAAGAGAGACATTAGAAACGTACCGATACAACCTCGGCCTCACTTTCACTCCTTTCGAGTTCGCGGTCTCCTCCATCCCTTCGAGTCTTTTCGAACCCTGCATCGTTGACCACCTTCTCTGCGTTCCCACCCAACAAACTCCTTCTCCTAATCCTTTCAATCCAGTCTTGACTATCCCCCTTCTCTCGTCCTCCTACTGAGGAAATTTTTCTCAATTTCCCAATCAAATCCTTCACATGTCTCGCTTTGTCCCCTACGATTCCCGTAACACTCTTGTTCAATTCCGTCGAGATCTGTAAGTGTTGTTCTGGATCTTGAAGGAGGATGGAAGGGGAGGAGGAGAGTGAGAGACAGGTTTGGAGAGTGGATTCTAGTTGATCTAGGGAAGTAGCTGCTGAATTTGTGAGAATCGTCGAGAGTGTAGTCAAGATGGTTAGGCGTAATTGATCGAGTTGTCGAGTTGGGTTCGGGAGGGTAGAGAGTGTCGTATAGAGTCGATCCAATGAATCGATCGAAGGAGGTGGTAAAGCGGTAAATTCATTCCCAGCTATAAAACACACCAACAAAGTCTCCAACGCTTGATACGACTTTTCATCTTTTCCCAATTCCAATTCGATCGCTTTCGGTACCAATTGGGAGTAGGCGAGTTCGAGTGAAGGAGAGGAATCGAATGCGATTGAAATGACGTTTTTCACCAAGAGTTGATTCGAAGGGTAGTAGTGTTTGATGTAGGTGATCAAGAGGGGTAGGGAGAGTAAGGATAGGGATGAGAGACGAGAGATTAAGGTGTGGAGGAGTAAACGTTGAGAGGAGCAACTTAAGAGTTGAACGAGGAGGGGTGGGATTGAACCGAGTGAGAGAGATTGGGAGAGCTTGTCGTTTGAGAGTGAGAGGAGTTGGGTCAAGAAGTGTTCTTCACTCATACTGATCGGAGTGAGGGAGTGAGGGAGTGAGGGGGAACAGATCAAGATGCAGATCTCGCTTCTTCCCTTCTGACTCGACTTTAAATCCTCCCTCTCTCTCAAGCTAAACTCATACTCTACTACCCCCTACTCGAATCCAATGTCGCGTTCCTATTCATCTC
>Ga0308170_10004263_pt1 | contig 11307 bp, 9 predicted proteins | sample PhyBR2_2_FD_202136 | JGI IMG/M metagenome (GOLD analysis project Ga0308170, IMG submission 202136) | Phyllosphere microbial communities from UC Gill Tract Community Farm, Albany, California, United States - DLSLSB.R2 | ecosystem: Host-associated > Plants > Phyllosphere > Unclassified | place... | reverse complement strand
CGACCCCGACCTCGACCAGCCCCATGTAGCTCTCCATCGCCGCCACGCGCCGTGCCGCGTGCAGCGCCAGCTCGCAGCCGCCGCCCAGCGCCAGGCCGCGCACCGCCGCGACCACCGGCACGGCGGCATAGCGGATCCGCAGCATCACGTTCTGCAGTTCCTCCTCGGCGCCCTCGACCGCGCCGACGCCGGCCACCACGAAGGCCGGCAGCATCGCCTGCAGGTCGGCGCCGACCGAGAACAGCTCGTCCGGCGACCAGATCACCAGGCCCCGGTACCCGGCCTCGGCCCGCTCGACGGCGGCGCCCAGCGCCTCGGCGACATCGGGGCTGATGGCATGCATCTTCGACTGGATGCTGGCGATGAGCACCTCGCCGTCGAGCGTCCACAGCCGCACGTCGCCGTCCTCGCTGATCGTGGTGCCGGACTCGGCGGCACCGGGCGCGGCGGCGCCGAGCACGCTCTCGGGGAACAGCTGGCGCGCATGCACCGGCAGGCGGCGCTGTGGCACGAAGCGCTGCTCGGCGGCGCTCCAGGAGCCCGCGGGCGTGTGCACGCCACCGGCCTCGGCCACCGGACCCTCGAACACCCAGGCCGGCAGCGGCGCGCGGCTCAGGGCCTCGCCGGCATCGATGTCCTCCTGCACCCAGCGCGCGACCTGCGCCCAGCCGGCCTCCTGCCAGAGCTCGAACGGCCCCTGCTTCATGCCGAAGCCCCAGCGCAGGGCGAAGTCGACATCGCGCGCGCTCTCGGCGATGGTCGCCAGATGCACGGCGGCGTAGTGGAAGCCGTCGCGCAGGATGGCCCACAGGAAGCGCCCCTGCGGACCCTTGGACTCGCGCAGCAGGCGCAGCCGCTCGCCAGCGGGCTTCTTGAGCATGCGGGCATAGACCTCGTCGGCCTTGGCGCCGGCGGGCACGTAGTCGCCCCGGCCGCCGTCGGCGGCGGCATCGAAGCGCAGGATGTCGCGCCCGGCCTTCCTGTAGAAACCGGCCTGGGTCTTCTGGCCCAGGAAGCCGCGCTCCAGCAGCGTCGCGAGCACCGGCGGCGTGGCGAAGCTGCCGTAGAACGGATCGCTCGTCTCGTCGAGCTGGTCCTGCAATGTCCGGATGACATGGGCCATGGTGTCCAGGCCCACCACGTCGGCCGTGCGGAAGGTGCCCGAGCCGGCGCGGCCGAGCTTCTTGCCGGTCAGGTCGTCGACGACGTCGGGCGTGAGTCCGTAGGTCTCGGCCTCCTTCAATGTCGCCAGCAGGCCGGCGATGCCGACGCGGTTGGCGATGAAGTTGGGCGTGTCGTGCGCGCGCACCACGCCCTTGCCGAGCGTGGTGGTGACGAACTCCTCCAGCCGGTCGAGCACGCCGGCGCCGGTGGCCGGCGTGTCGATCAGCTCGACCAGGAACATGTAGCGCGGCGGATTGAAGAAGTGGATGCCGCAGAAGCGCGGCCGCAGGCCTTCGGGCAGGGCCTCGCTCAACGTCGTCACCGACAGGCCGGAGGTGTTGGAGGCCAGCAATGCGTGCGGCGCGACGTGGGGCGCGATCCGGCGGTAGAGGTCGAGCTTCCAGTCCATGCGCTCGGCGATGGCCTCGATGACGAGATCGCATTCGCCCAGCCGCGCCAGGTCGTCGTCGTAGTTGGCGACCTCGATCAGCGCGGCATCGGCGACATCGCCCAATGGCGCCGGCTTCTGCTTCTTCAGGGCCTCGATGGCGCGCGTGACGATGCCGTTCCTCGGGCCTTCCTTGGCGGCGAGATCGAACAGCACCACCGGCACGCGCACGTTGACGAGGTGGGCGGCGATCTGCGCGCCCATCACGCCGGCGCCGAGCACGGCGACCTTCTTCACTTGAAATCTGGACATGGCGGAACTCGGGGATGGGAGGGTGGGAGCGGCGGCGGCCACGGGGACCGGCGTCATGGCTGGCGCGTCCAGGTCTGCGTGCGCCAGAACGGGCCGATGTAGCCGCGCACCTCCAGGCGGCGACCACCGTCGACGGGGGTGAAGCGGGCGTTGTATTCCTTGCCGTTCTCGGGGTCGAGGATGCGGCCGCCGTCCCAGAAGGGCTGGCCGTCGGCCTGGCGGCCGCCGCGGATGATCTCCAGGCCGGCGATCGGCCGGCCCTTGCGGTCGTCGGTGCAGGCCTCGCAGGTCGCGTCCGGCGCGGTGTCCTTGCGCAGCGAGCGCTGCAGCCGGCCGCTGAGCGCGCCGTCCCGCTCGACGATGCGGATCTCACCCTTCACCTCGCCGGTCTTGTCGTCCACGCTGTGCCAGAGCCCGACCGGCGTGGCCTGCGCGAACGCCATCGCGCCCGGCAGCGCGAGGACCAGCATCAGCGCGGCGGCACGCCAGCAGTGGCGCGGGCGTGTCATGCCAGGGCCTCGTCGGTGTCCATCAGCGAGCGGCTGCCGGCGCGCGCGGTGCGCATCAGGGTCGCGGTCTCGGGGAACAGGCGGGCGAAGTAGAAGCGCGCGGTCTGCAGCTTGGCGACGTAGAACGCATCGGTGCTGCCGGCCTCGATCTCGCGCAGCGCGACCTGCGCCATGCGGGCGAACAGGTAGCCGAAGACGAAGTGGCCGGCCACGCGCAGGTAGTCGACCGCCGCGGCGCCGACCTCGTCGGCGTTCTGCGAGCCCTTGAAGCCGATCTCGGTGGTGAACTTCACCAGCTGGTCGCCCAGCGCCGCGATGGGATTGATGAACTCGGCCATCTGCTCGTTCACGCCCTCCTCCTCCACCAGGCGGGCCACCAGCTTGCCGAACTTCTTCAGCGTCGCGCCGTTGTTGCCGAGGATCTTGCGGCCCAGCAGGTCGAGCGACTGGATGGCGTTGGTGCCCTCGTAGATCATGTTGATGCGGTTGTCGCGCGCGAACTGCTCCATGCCCCACTCGCGGATGTAGCCATGGCCGCCGAAGACCTGCAGGCAGGCATTGGTGGCGACGTGGCCGTTGTCGGTGATGAAGGCCTTGACGATCGGCGTCAGCAGGGCGACGAGTTCGCCGCTCTCCTTGCGCACGCGCTCGTCGGGGTGGTGGTGCTCCTTGTCCAGCAGCAGCGTGCAGAAGATCTGCAGCGCGCGGCCGCCTTCGGCATAGGCCTTGGCGGTCAGCAGCATGCGGCGCACGTCGGGGTGGACGATGATCGGATCGGCTTCCTTGTCCTTGGCCTTGACGCCCGAGAGCGAGCGCATCTGCAGCCGGTCGCGGGCATAGGCCAGGGCGTTCTGGTAGGCCACCTCGGTCAGGCCGAGCGACTGGTTGCCCACGCCCAGGCGGGCCGCGTTCATCATCACGAACATCGCCTGCAGGCCCTTGTGGGGCTCGCCCACCAGCGTGCCGGTGGCGCCTTCCATGACGATCTGCGCCGTGGCGTTGCCATGGATGCCCATCTTGTGCTCCAGCCCGCCGCAATGGATCGGGTTGCGCGCGCCGAGCGTGCCGTCGTCGGCGACGTGGTACTTGGGCACGGCGAACAGGCTGATGCCCTTGCTGCCGCGCGGCGCGTCCGGCAGGCGGGCCAGCACCAGGTGGATGATGTTGGCCGCCATGTCGTGCTCGCCGGCGGAGATGAAGATCTTGTTGCCCGTGAGGCGGTAGCTGCCGTCGGGCTGCGGTTCGGCGCGGGTGCGCAGCAGGCCCAGGTCGGTGCCGCACTGGGGCTCGGTCAGGCACATGGTGCCGGTCCATTCGCCGCTCACCAGCTTGGGCAGGTAGGTCTTCTTCTGCGCTTCGGTGCCATGCGCGGCCAGCGCGGCATAGGCCCCGTGCGAGAGGCCCGGATACATGGTCCAGGCCTGGTTGGCGCTGTTGAGCATCTCGTAGAGGCACTGGTTGAGCACCAGCGGCAGGCCCTGCCCGCCATACCGCGGATCGCACGACAGCGCCGCCCAGCCACCCTCGACATATTGCGCGTAGGCCTCCTTGAAGCCCTGGGGGGTCTTCACCTCGTGCGTCGCACGGTCGAGCACGCAACCCTCGGCGTCGCCGACGGCATTGAGCGGGAAGGCCACCTCGGCGGCGAACCGGCCGGCCTCCTCCAGCACGGCGTTGATCGTGTCGGCGTCGGTCTCGGCATGGTCGGGCATGGCGCGGAACTCGCTGGCGACGTCGAGGACTTCGTGCAGGACGAACTGCATGTCGCGCAGGGGTGGCGTGTAGAGAGGCATCGGTGAGCTCCGTGGAAGGGTCTGGGGGAAAGGCGGAAGAATGGAAAGCGCAGAGGCAGGCGCACGGCAGAGGCCGTGGCCTCAGGCGGCGGCCGGCGACACGGCGTGGCGCGCCAGGATGTTGTCGAAGCCCGCCTCGGCGCGCGCCAGCGAGCCCGGCGAGCGCAGGAACCGCGCCTCGTAGTGGAGCGCCAGGATCAGGGCGTGGATCTCGAAGGCGACCTGCTGCTCGTCGGCATCGGCGCGCAGGTGGCCGGCCTCGCGCGCCAGCACCACGGCACGGGTCATGGCGGCCAGCCAGATGTTCACGGAATCGGCCAGGGCGTCGCGCACGGGGCCGGGACGGTCGTCGAACTCGACCGCGCCACTGATGTAGATGCAGCCCGAGTCGATCTCGGTGGAAGTGCGCCGCATCCAGTTGGCGAACATCGCGCGCAGGCGCGGCAGTCCGCGCGGCGCCTGGAGGGCGGGATAGAAGACCTCCTGCTCGAAGCGCTGGTGGTATTCGCGCACCACCGACAGCTGGAGCTCCTCGCGCGAGCCGAAATGCGCGAAGACGCCCGACTTGCTCATCTGCATCACTTCGGCGATGGCGCCGATCGACAGGCCCTCGAGGCCGATCTGCGCCGCCAGCGCCAGGGCGGCGTCGACGATGGCGGACTTGGTCTGGCGGCCCTTCTGCGGCGCCCGCGTGACGGCGGTGGAGGAAGGGCTGGAGGCGTGGGGAGAAGCGTGGGCAGCGACGGGCATGGCGGGCCTCCGGGCGGGGGATGGATCGGTCGTCGACAAAAAGAACGGTCGTTCTATTTTGCCGGAACCGATGCATCCCCCGCAAGCGGAGATTCCCGTCGCCCCGCGTCGCGCAGGGCCGGGCTCAGAGCTTGAAGGGCACCACGTCCTGACGCTGCTCGCCCAGGCCCTCGATGCCCAGGGTCATGACGTCGCCCTTCTTCAGGTAGAGCGGCGGCTTCATGCCCAGGCCGACGCCCGGGGGCGTGCCGGTGGTGATGACGTCGCCCGGCATCAGCGTCATGAACTGGCTCACGTAGCTCACGAGCTTGGCGACGCCGAAGATCATGGTGCGGGTGCTGCCGGTCTGCATGCGCTGGCCGTTGAGGTCGAGCCACATCGACAGGCGCTGCGGGTTGGGGACCTCGTCGCGCGTGACCAGCCAGGGTCCGAGCGGGCCGAAGGTGTCGCAGCCCTTGCCCTTGTCCCAGGTGCCGCCGCGCTCGATCTGGTACTCGCGCTCGCTCACGTCGTTGACGGTGCAGTAGCCGGCGACGAAGTTCAGGGCGTCCTTCTGCGACACGTAGCGCGCCCGAGTGCCGATGACCACGCCCAGCTCGACCTCCCAGTCGCTCTTGACCGAGCCCTTGGGCAGCATCACGGGATCGTTCGGACCCTGGATGCAGGTGGTGGCCTTCATGAACACGATCGGCTCGGTCGGGATCGGCAGGTTCGACTCGGCGGCGTGATCGGCGTAGTTCAGGCCGATGGCGATGAACTTGCCGACGCCGGCGACCGGGCTGCCCAGGCGCGGCTTGCCGCGCACCGGCGGCAGCTTGTCGACCTTGAGCCGGCGCAGCCTGGCCAGGGCGGCGTCGCCGAGCTGGTCGGGGCCGATGTCGGCCACGACGGCGCTCAGGTCGCGCAACTGGCCGGTCTCGTCGACGAGGCCGGGCTTCTCCTTGCCGGGTCTGCCGTAACGCACGAGTTTCATCAGGGTTCCTTGGGTTCAGTGGAAGAAGCCCGCGAGCCTAGCGGATCAGATCGTGATGCCGCCATCCACCGAATAGGCCTGGCCGGTGACGAAGGCCGCGTCCTCGCTGGCGAGGAACACCACCAACGGCGCGATCTCGTGCGCCTGCGCCAGGCGGCCGAGCGGCTGGCGCGCGATGAAGGCCTTGCGGGCCTCCACCGGATCGGCGCTGGCATTGATGCGGCCGGCGAGCGAGGGCGTGTCGACCGTGCCGGGACACACGGCATTGCAGCGCACGTTGCGGCCCACGTAGTCGGCCGCGACGCTCTTGGTCAGGCCGAGCACCGCCGCCTTGGTGGTGCCATAGACGCAGCGGTTGGGCAGGCCCTTGATGCTGGAGCACACGCTGGCCATGTTGACGATGCTGCCGCCACCGGCCTCCAGCATGCGCGGCAGCACCGCGCGGATGGTCCAGAACTGCGCCCGCACGTTGAGGTGGAAGGCGAAGTCGAGGTCGTCGTCGGTGGCCTCCAGCGCGGTGCCGCCATGCACCACGCCGGCGCAGTTGAACAGCACGTCGACCCGGGGCATGGATGCCACCAGGGCATCGATGGCGGCGCGGTCGAGCACGTCGAGCACCGCGGTCCGGATGCCGGGCGTGCCGGCATAGCTCTCGAGCAGTGCGGCATTGACATCGGTCGCCCAGACCTGGGCGCCCTCGGCCGCCATGGCGAGCGCGGTGGCGCGTCCGATGCCCTGGCCGGCGGCGGTGACGAGAGCGGTTTTTCCCTGGAGTCGCATGGTGAGGAGTCCTTGATCTGGAGGAGGCGGAGTGGAAGGAAGGAAGGAAGGAAGGAGAAGGCGGGCGCCGCGCGCGGCACGCGGGCGCGGCGACCGCGACGGGCGCGGACCGCGACGGCGACGCGGCCATCGCGCTCAAGGGTTTCGCCCGATGCGACGCCACGACAGCGAACTTATTCTGGATTGGCCTGACCACTTGTCCAATTCAGGACAACCCTTAAGGGGTCCGGCGAGTTCGCCGAGACCGCCCTGTCCAGCATCGTCCCGATCAGTCCTCCCGCCCCGCCGTGCCCCTGCAATCCATCGAACCGCAACGTCTGTACCGCCAGATCGCCGACCAGCTGCGCATGCTGATCGGCCAGGGCGAATTCGAGACCGGCGCGCGCCTGCCTGCCGAGCGCGACCTGGCGCGCCAGCTCGGCGTGAGCCGGCCATCGGTGCGCGAGGCGCTGATCGCGCTGGAGGTCGAGGGCTGGGTCGAGGTCCGCACCGGATCGGGCGTCTATGTCCAGGATCGCAGCCAGCGCAGCGCCGAGCGCGTGGCCGCGACCGAGTGGGGGCCGCTGGAACTGATCCGCGCGCGCCGCGTGGTCGAGGGCGAGACCGCCGCGCTGGCCGCTAGCGGCGCCCGGCGCAAGGACATCGACGCCATGGCGCGCGCCATCGCGCAGATGCGGGAGCTGTCGGAGCGCCACGTGATGCCGCTCGATGGCGACCGCGCCTTCCACGTCGCGGTCGCCGGCGCCTGCGGCAACGTCGTGCTGACGGAGACCGTGCAGGGCTTCTGGGACTCGCGCCGGGGGCCGATCTTCACGCGCCTGGGCGGCCACTTCGAGACCCTGCCGTCGTGGCGCGCGGCCATCGCCGAGCATGGCGTGGTGCTGGAGGCGGTGGCCGCGCACGACGTCGACGCCGCGCGCGCCGCCATGCACGCGCACATGGACAAGGCCCATCAGCGATTCAGCGCCAGCTGGCGGCGCGCGCGCCGCGCGGCCTGAGGCCCTCCGCCGCCGGAGCCCCGTCGCGACCGCATCCGCACGCCGCCCCCGCCCGCCGCCCCATTCCGACGTTCCCTTCATTCCACAGCCCAAGAAACGGAGACAAGACGATGAACGACTTCACGACGACACGCCGAGGCGACGCGGCCATCCGGCCACCGGCGGAACGCCGCCTGCTGCTGCGCGGCCTGATGGGCGCGACCCTGGTGGCCGCGGCCCTGGCCACCCTGGGCATGCCCGGCACCGCGCGGGCCCAGGCCAAGCTCAAGTGGGCGCACGTCTACGAGACCTCCGAGCCATTCCACAAGTATTCGGTCTGGGCCGCCGAGGAGATCAAGAAGCGCAGCAACGGCAAGTACGACATCCAGGTGTTCCCGGCCTCCAGCCTGGGCAAGGAGGCCGACATCAACCAGGGCCTGACGCTGGGCACGGTCGACATCGTGCTGACCGGCGCGAGCTTCGCCGGGCGCAGCTACACGCCACTGTCGATCTCCTACTTCCCCTTCATCTTCCGCGACGCCGAGCACCAGCTGAAGTACGCCAGGAGCGATGTGTTCCGCGAGCTGGCCAAGGGCTACGACGACAAGACCGGCAACCACATCACGGCCCTGAGCTACTACGGCGCGCGCCACGTGACCTCGAGCGCGGCGCGCCCGGTGGCCAAGCCCGAGGACATGAAGGGCCTGAAGATCCGCGTGCCCGACGCGCCGGCCTACCTGGCGTTCCCCAAGGCGCTGGGCGCCAACGCCACGCCCATCGCCTTCGCCGAGGTCTACCTGGCGCTGCAGAGCGGCACGGTCGACGCCCAGGAGAACCCGCTGCCGACCATCGAGGCGAAGAAGTTCTTCGAGGTGCAGAAGAACATCTCGCTGACCGGCCACATCGTCGACTCGCTGCTCACGGTGGTGTCGGGCCAGCTCTGGGGCCGCCTGTCGGCCGACGAGAAGAAGATGTTCGGCGACGTGATGCAGGAGGCCGCCGAGAAGACCGGCCGCGAGATCATCGCCTCCGAGACGCGGCTGGTGGAGGAGTTCAGGAAGCGCGGCAACAACATCATCACGGTCGACAAGAACGCCTTCCGCGACGCCGTGCTGAAGAACACCAAGCCGACCGACCACGGCTACCGCCAGCAGGACTACGACCGCATCACCGCCATCAAGTGAGGACCCGCCCCCCGGCCGGGGGGCACACCGGCGGCCCGGCCGGGCCGGCTGCGCGGTGCTCTCGAACAAGAAGAACGGAGACATATTCATGAGCGACAAACTCGTCGGCGACGACGGCGAATTCCACGCGGTCGACGAAGCGGTCGACCTGTCGGGGACCACCTTCGAGGCCTGGATCGCGCTGGGCATCTTCTGGCTGCTGGGCGCGACGGTGCTCTACCAGTTCGTGACGCGCTACGTGATGAACGACTCGGCCGCCTGGACCGAGGAGATCGCGCGCTACCTGCTGGTGGGCGTGGTGTTCGTGGGCGCGGCCATCGGCGTGGCCAAGAACAACCACATCCAGGTCGACTTCTTCTACCGCCACATGCCGGCCTCGGTCGGCCGCGTGCTGGGCGTGGCGGTGGACGTGCTGCGCACCGGCTTCTTCGCCGCGGCGGTGGTGATGACGGTGCAGATGATGATCCGCATCGGCAACAACTCCAGCATGACGATCGTCGACCTGCCGATGAACGTGGTCTACGCCGTGTGCCTGTTCGGCTTCGTGGCGATGCTCGCGCGTTCGGTGCAGGTCAGCGTGGTGCACTGGCGGCGCGGCTACTGCGCGCTCGAACGGCCCGAATCCACCATGCAGGACCGCTGAGGCGAACGCGCACCATGCTCAAGATCGCATTCCTCCTGTTCATGAGCGCCGGCCTGCCGGTCGCCGTGGCGATGGCCGGCGCCTCGCTGGTCTACATCTGGTGGTCGGGCAACCTGCCGGGCTTCGTCGTCATCCACCGCATGGTCAGCGGGGTCGACAGCTTCCCGCTGCTGGCGGTGCCGTTCTTCATCCTGGCGGGCAACCTGATGAACAACGCCGGCATCACCAACCGCATCTACAACTTCGCCCTCGCCCTGGTGGGCTGGCTCAAGGGCGGCCTGGGCCACGTCAACATCCTGGGCTCGGTGATCTTCTCCGGCATGAGCGGCACGGCCATCGCCGATGCCGCGGGCCTGGGCACGATCGAGATCAAGGCCATGAAGGAGCACGGCTATTCGACCGAGTTCGCCGTCGGCGTGACGGCGGCGTCGGCCACCCTGGGGCCGATCATTCCGCCGAGCCTGCCCTTCGTGATCTACGGGATGATGGCCAACGTGTCGGTCGGCTCGCTGTTCCTCGCGGGCATCGTGCCCGGCGTCATCATGACGCTGCTGATGATGCTGACGGTCGCCTACTACGCCCACAGGAACGGCTGGGGCTCGGACGTCAAGTTCCAGTGGCCGCGCCTGATGAAGGCGCTGGTCGAGCTGCTGGTGGTGTGCGCCTGGCCGACCGCGCTGTGGTTCGCCATCAGCCGGCTGGGCATGCCGGCCCAGCCGGCCGTGGCGGTGGCGCTGGTCGTCCTGTTCGTGGCCGACAAGGTGTTCGACTTCGAGGCCGTGCTGCCCATCATGACGCCGGTGCTGCTCATCGGCGGCATGGCCACCGGGCTCTTCACCGCCACCGAGGGCGCCATCGCGGCCTGCGTGTGGGCCATCGTGCTGGGCTTCTTCTGGTATCGCACGCTCAAGTGGAAGATGTTCGTCAAGGTCTGCCTGGAGACGGTGGAGTCGACCGCCACGGTGCTGTTCATCGTCGCCGCCGCCTCGATCTTCGGCTGGATGCTGACGGCCACCGGCGTCACGGCGGACATCGCCGCCTGGGTGCTGGACTTCACCAAGGAGCCCTGGGTGTTCCTGCTGCTGGCGAACCTGCTGATGCTGTTCGTCGGCTGCTTCCTGGAGACCACGGCGGCCATCACCATCCTGGTGCCGATCCTGCTGCCGATCGCCACCCAGCTGGGTGTCGATCCGGTCCACTTCGGCGTCCTGATGGTGCTCAACCTCATGATCGGCGTGCTGCATCCGCCCATGGGCATGGTGCTGTTCGTGCTCGCGCGCATCGCCAACCTGAGCCTGGAGCGCACCACCATGGCGATCCTGCCGTGGCTCATACCGCTGCTGCTGAGCCTGGTGCTGATCACCTACTGGCCGGCCACCGTGCTGTGGCTGCCCCGGTTCATGCATTGAACGAGAGACCTCCGATGACCACTCCCTTCATCCGCCTTCATCCCGCCGACGATGTCGTGATCGCGCGCGCGCAGCTCGTGGGCGGCACGCCGATCGAGCACCTGACCAGTCGCGGCCTGATCCCGCCGGGCCACAAGGTCGCCATGCGCGCCATCGCGCCGGGCGAGGCGGTGCGCCGCTACAACCAGATCATCGGCTTCGCCAGCCAGCCCATCGCCCCGGGCGAGCACGTGCACACGCACAACCTCGACATGGGTCCGGACAAGGGCGACTTCGAACGCGACTACGCCTTCGGCAGCGACGTCAAGCCCGCGCCGCCGAAGCGCGAGGCGACATTCATGGGCATCCGCCGCGCCGACGGCCGCGTGGCGACGCGCAACTACATCGGCGTGCTGACCAGCGTGAACTGCTCGGCGACGGCGGCG
>Ga0308170_10004261_pt1 | contig 11309 bp, 11 predicted proteins | sample PhyBR2_2_FD_202136 | JGI IMG/M metagenome (GOLD analysis project Ga0308170, IMG submission 202136) | Phyllosphere microbial communities from UC Gill Tract Community Farm, Albany, California, United States - DLSLSB.R2 | ecosystem: Host-associated > Plants > Phyllosphere > Unclassified | place... | reverse complement strand
GCGCGGGCACAGGCTCGAGCGCCGCGCTTGCGGAGGACGAAGCTGCCGCGCTCTCGCGCGCTCCTCGTTCATCCTTTCAGAGTAGTCTCGTCGCGTAGCTGGCTCTGCAAGCCGACACGACTGCTGCGAGCCCTGTCCTCCCCCGCCGAGCCGGCGGCCCGCTCGAGGTTTGCCTGCTCAACGTCCTCGACGCCCATCTCGCCGTGGAGAGCGAGCGCTTTTCTCTCGATTCTCGCCGGGCCTTGAGATGCAGCACAGAGGTCTGCATTGCGCTCGAGCACCTCAAAAGGTCCCGCATGACGGCCAACAAGTCCTCCCTCCCTCTCGCGCTCCAGCTCCCGCCCTTCTGCCTTCCTCCCCCGCACAGCTGCCACAGGCGCGTCGTCGTGTCGATCGTCGAGTAGTCGAGTGCGTGAGGGTGAAGGTGCACCTCTCCTTGCGGCGGCGAACCAGAGAGGGCGGTGACGAGGAGACGGCGACGACGACGACGGCGAGGGCGGCTGAGGCGGGCGAGGGCGTCGAAGGAAGAGGAAGAGGTCGAGTTGGAGGTGAGGATGGGAGGCGAGGAAGGTCGAGGGCGGCCATGGACAAAAACGAGTGTCGAGCGTGAGGGAGGAAGAGGTTCGCCGAGTTGAATCGACGCTGAGGGAAAAGGTGGGAGAGACAGGCTGAACCCGTGGATAGGTAGAGTGGGTCGTGAGAGAGGAGAGAGTGGAGGAGAGAGGGCGAGAGGAAGGGGAGGTGGAGAGGGAGAGGAAGAGGGAGGAGAGAGGGGCGAGCCCGATCGGCGACGACTTGGGGCGAAACGGCGGGACAAAGGGCGGACGAAGACAACGACGGCGAAGACGACGACGAAAGCGAAGAGGTGAAGGTGGTGGAGAAGGGGAGGGCGGCCGAAAGAGGTGTACAGCGCCGCGCCTCGAGGAGGGAAAAGTGGAAGGTCGTGCCCGAGTGCGCGGTCATCGGCTCGCTCGCTCGCTCGCTCATCGGCGCTGCGCGCCGCCCTGCTGCTGCTGCGCGAGGTACTGCTGCTGCTGAGCGAGCATGGCCTGCTGCTGCGCCTGGTACTGCGCGAGGAGGTGCGGCGGGATCTGCTGCTGCTGCTGGCCCTGCGGCGCGCCGTACCCCTGCGGCGCACGCTGCTGCTGCTGCTGCTGCGGGTAGCCGCCGTAGTACGGCTGCTGCTGCTGCTGAGGCGGCGGCGCCTGCTGGTACGCCTGCTGCTGCTGCTGCTGCGGCGCGCGCTGCTGCTGCTGCTGAGCCGGCGCCGGCGCGGAAGGCGCCTGCGCCTGCGGTTGCGGCGCGGCGAGGGGCGCAGGAGCGGGCGCGGGCGCAGCGGCGACCTGGCGCTGCTGCGGCGCCTGCATGCCGTGCCCGCCGACGCCGGCCGGGCGGCTCTTCTGGCCCTGGGCGGCGGCCGCCTGGGCCTCCTTGACCTCGTCCTCGGTCCCGGGCGCGACGTACAGGCTGCGGTCGATGACGGGCGGGATGGGCTGGATCTCGGTGCCGAGCTCCTGCTCGATGCGGTACAGGTTGAACCGGTCGTCGAACGTGATGAGGTTGATGGCGAGACCGAGGTGGCCGTACCGACCCGAGCGACCGATGCGGTGCAGGTACGTCTCGGCGTTCTTGGGGAAGTCGAAGTTGATGACGACGTTGACGGCCTGGATGTCGATACCGCGCGTGAGGAGGTCTGCAGGAGGAAGGAGGCGAGGGAACGTCAGCAGCGGGACCGAGGTCGGGCAGCGACGAGGAGGAGGAGGACGACGCACCAGAGCAGACGAGGTTCCTGCACACGCCGTTGCGGAAGTCGTGGAAGACGCGGTTGCGGTGCGCCTGGAGCATGCGCGCGTGCGAGTAGAAGCACGAGTAGCCGAGCTCGGTGATCTTCTTGGCGAGGAGCTCGACGCGGTTGGTCGAGTTGCAGAAGATGATCGACTGGTTGATTTGGAGCTGCAGGAGGAGGGTGAGAGTCAGGTCGCGCTCAAGAAGAGCGAGAGGGGCTGGACGGCGAAAGAGAGCGACGCACCTTCGAGAACAGGGTGTTGAGGCAGTGGACCTTCTGGCGCTCCTCGAGGAAGGCGTAGTACTGGGTGACACCGCGCAGCGTGAGCTCGTCCATGAGGTTGATCTCGTACGGCTTGCGCATCCACTTGTCCTGCGAGCGAGAGACGGCGAGGGGTCAGCTTGTGCGCGCGCTCGAGCCGCCGACGTCAAGAGGAGAGGACGACGCACCTTGAAGTCCTTGACGATGAGCGGGAACGTGGCCGAGAAGAGCATGACCTGGCGCTCCTTGGGCATGAAGGACAAGAGCTGCTCGATGACGGGCGTGAACTCGGGCGAGAGGAGCTTGTCGGCCTCGTCCATGACGAACATGGGGCACTCGCTCAAGTCGGCGATGCCCTTGCCGGCGAGGTCGAGGATGCGGCCGGGCGTGCCGACGAGGATGTGGACCTCCTCGCCGAGGCGCAGGATGTCGTCGCGCAGGGTCGTGCCGCCCGTCGTCACCATGATGTTGGCGCCCGTGTGCTTGCCGAGCGTCTTGCACACCTGGGACGTCTGGAGGGCGAGCTCGCGCGTCGGGACGAGGAGGAGCGCCTGGATCTTGGGCACCTTGGGGTTGACGCGCTCGAGCGTCGGGATGATGAACGCGGCCGTCTTGCCCGTGCCGTTCTTGGCGCGGGCGAGGATGTCGCGCCCGGTGAGGGCGATCGGGATGGCCTCCTCCTGGATGGGCGAAGGTCGCTCGAACTGCGGGGGCGGCGAGGAGCAGGAGTCAGCGGGCGGTGCGCTGCCGAGATGGGCGACCGCGGGCGAGAGAGTCGAGACTCACGCCGGCCTCGAAGATGCCCATGAGGAGCTCGCGCTTGAGGAAGTAGTCCTCGAACTCGTTGCCCTTGGTCGCCGTGACGTCCTGCGCGCGACGGGCACGAGTGAGCTCGCCGGTCGTCGGGCTCGAGGTCAAGGGGAGAGGAGAGAGCGGGCGCACCTCGGTTTGCGGGCGAGCGTCCTTCTTGGGGAGGTTGAGCGTCTTCTTCCAGTCATCGGGACCGGGTGCGGGTGCGCTCTTGGCGCCGGAAGACGAGGTGGATGGTGCCGACATGGTGGGCGGGCGGGGAGGTCGACGAAGGGCGAGCGCTGCGACGAGGGCGCTGGGCGGGCGGGGAGGTGGGCCGAGCGGGTCGAGTGCTGGTGCAGTAGGACGCTCGTCGGGATGCTGGATGCGCCAAGTGGTGGAGAAGGGCGCGAGAGGACGAGGGAGGGGGAGGGCGATGGAGGATCCCTCGGGGCGGTTGTGAACGGCGTGCGGTGGTGGGGACGCCGAGAGGAGAGGCTTGAGGGGCTGCTGAGCTTGGTAGAGCTAAAAGAAGCAGCGCTAGGGCGGGCGGGAGACGAGGAGGGGAGGGGAGGAGAGAGGGCCGCACTCGGGCAAGGCGCTGCGGCGAACCGACAGCCCGCTCGAGCCGTCACCCTCGCTTGTGCTCTCTTGAGGACGATGCTCATGCTCGACAGCTCTCTCACGACGACGGCCGAAGCTGGGCAGGGCACGAACGCATTGATCTTACAGCACAGCAAGCCCCTCCTCCGCTCGTCTCGTCTCGCTCCTCGCTCGAGCCGTCGCCCTACTCGGCCTTCTTCTCGGTGCGCCACGCCTTCTTGATCAGCTCGGTGAGGCCTGCGAGAGGGTACGCGCAGAGAGATGTCAGCGAGCTCTGGACAACGTCAAGCGCCGAGACGAGCCTCGTCGGCTCATCCCGGCGCAGCGCATCGACGACTCGCCGCCGCAGCGACGCTCGTAAGCGGGAGCGAGACGCACCAATGTCGTTGGTCTCGAACTGGTAGATGCCGACGAGGACGCCGACGGTCGCCGTGCGCAGGAGCCAGGTCGCGATCGTGCCGAGGATGGGGAACTTGCGCGGGTGCAGGTAGTCGGTCAGGATGTTGTCAAAGCCCTGCGGGGAGGATGTGCAGCGTCAGCAGTCGCTCGTGAGGAGGTCAACGTTTGAAAGCCCCGCGCGCTAGTCGCAGAGCGAGGGGCACGAGGGGCAGCGAGGACGAGAGACGAGCGACGGACCATGTGCGAGTGGGCGACGAGGGCGGTGCAGAGAACGCCGTCGAGGACCGGGTTGACGGACGAAACGGCCGTGGCGCCGATGAGCGGGACGAGCGAGACGCTGAGCAGGCGCTCAAACGTCCAGTGGTACTGGCCGTGCGCCTTGTTCGGGGCCGGGAACGGGGTCGGGTCGTTGACGGTGCCCTCGACGTCTGCGAGCGCGCGGCTGCGGTGGTCAGTGCGGTGCGCTTGGCTGGCGGGCGGGTCGATTTGAGCGATGGCGGGGACTGACAAGCTGCGAGGAGGGGGAGAGAGGAGGGTCAGCTCGTCAGGTCGAGCGAGCGCGACAAGGGGAGGGGCGAAGGCGGGACGCACGCTTGGCGGCAGCACTCTGAGCGGCGGCGAGTGGCCGGGCTGCGTGCAGGGAGCGAGGGTGAGCACACGAGCGATGAGCCGCGGTCGGGAGCGATCGCGAGGGGTTGGTGGAGGAGGGAAGGGCGGGCCGCACCGGTGTGGAACGAGCGGGTGGCGAGCTGGCGGACGGCCGAGGTGCGGAGCGCAGGCATGACCATGGTGGGCGAGAGCTGTGTGAGGGGAGAGAGCTGGGAGAGCGACTCGGAGGCGGAGAGGCGGCCGCGACGGCGACGACGGCCAACCACGGCGAGCGAGAACACGGCGGCCTCTACGGCCTCTGGGGGGAGCAACAGGGAAATTCGAGAGCTCTGTACTATCTCGCACAGCCTGCAAAGCCCTCGACCAAGGACTCGACGAGCGACGACGGCGGGCCAAAGTCCGCGGCTCGTCCTCTCGCGCCTCCTCGTCACCGCACACGGCCACACCGCTGCCCGCCATGCCGATGATGCCTGCGCAGCCCCTGCCGCGCACCCCCGAGCACCTCAAGGCCGCAGAGCGCACTCCCGAGGGCCACGCCGACCTCTCGTGCGTCCCACTCTCTCTCTCCTCGTCCGCTCGAGGCTCGCTCGCTGACTCCTCGCCGCACCGTGCAGGGGCGTCATGTACAAGCTCGCCGCCTTCACCGTCGCCATGGTCCTCTTGCCCATCGGCACCTACTTCCTCTCGCGCGACTACGTCTTCTCTCGTGCGTCGCCCTCCTCCTCCTCCCCCACTTGCGCCGCACCGCACCCTGTCTCCCTCAGTCTCGCCGATGCTGACACTCCTCCTGCACCCCGACAGCCAAAACCTCGCTCACGTATCCGGCCATCTCGGCCGTGACGGTCGCCAACGCTGTCCTGATCGCCTTCATCTACGTCGCCTTCCGCGAGGACGCCGACGACGCCGCGCGCGAGAAGCTCGACAAGGTGCGCGAGAAGAGCTCGGTCGGCAAGGTCGAGTGACGGCGCGGCGCGCTTGTTGCGCTTGGGAGCGAACGAGGCGCGAGGAGGAGGGCCGGCTTGTACAGGTGCGCTCACGCTCGCTCTCGCCTCTCCCTTGGTCACCGCACAGCCTGCAGTCGCTGACTCAACCCTCTGCAGGACCTGTAACACTACGCAATGCAGTCAGTGCTCGCTTCTCACCTTCCACGCCGCGCGCGCCGGCAGCACGACACCTTGTCGCCCGCCGAGAGCTCGACCAGGCCTTCTCGCGCGCCTCGTGCCTTCCAAGCGGCTCGCACGTCCTCGTCTCGCCGTGCACGGCATTCAACGTGTCCTGGGCTCGTCGCTCGGTACCATGACGGGCGAGCGAAGGCGCGCCAGACGGCGAGGGCGAAGGAGAGGGCGCTCGGCGACGCCGGCTCTGCTCGGTGCGCAGCTCTTCCGTCCGCCTGCGTGCGCTCGGTGCAAGGAGTCAGTCCTTTCGGTGTCCTTATCTTGCTGCAACTCGATGCATTCGTGCGCGTCGCAGCACGAGCAAGCTCTCGCAGGCGGCGGGTGAGAGCTCGGCGAGAGGCGAAAGCAGTCATCGGTCTACCTGCTTCGGCAGCGTGTGCGAGAGAGTCAACGCAGTCATTTGCGCTCCCGGAAGAAGCTGTCTGCGACGCAGCGACGAGAGCTCCGCCGACCCGACCTCATCAGTCGTTCGCACCTTTCGACCCTCCTCCCTCGTCGCACATCGACCCAGCCGCCTCGAGGCAGCATGCCAGCCCTTCCTCGAGCGTCCAAGTACACGGGCAACAACCCCGCCGCGTTCCACGTCGCGACATCGACCAGGCCCCGCGTCTCGGCAACCGACTCGTCCCTCCTCGACTCGTTCTCGTCCTCGGTCGCCGCCCGCTTTGCCTCGCACACGGGCACCCTCTCCGGCACCACCTCGCCCTCCTCGGCCGCGCCCAGCACCGCCGCCTCCCTCTCGGCCACCCTCTCGCAGCTCGACCTCATCGAGCGCCTCTCGTCCGGCCCCACCCCGCTCGACGCCCTGCGCCGCTCAGCCGCCCAACTCGATCCAGCAGCCTACGTCGACCTGCTCGCCGAGCGGCATGCGGCGGGCCTGTGCCCCTACGCGGCGTGCGGCGACGCCGCGAGCGAGCCGTACGAGGACGGCGCGGGCGGCGGCGCGGCGGGCGGCGGCAGCGCGGCGCGCGTGCGGCTCAGGGGTGGGTCGCTCGTGCGGCGAGGGGGCGCGGGCGACGAGGCGGACCGAGGCGCGTACTGCAGCCGGCGGTGCCGCGCGCGGAGCGAGCACCTGGCGGGCGAGGTGGCGCGGCGCAGGCCTGGGGCGCTCGATGCGGCGCCGGGCGCGGCGGCAAGTGGAGTGGGCGAGATCGAGCTGCTCGAGGACGTCGAGCGCAGGAGGGAGGACGTGAGGAGGAGCACGGCGGCGCTGCTGCAGGGCGCGCGCGCTGCCAGGGCCGACCTCGAGACGCCGTCAGCGGCGCGAGCACGGCCAGAAGCAGGGCCTACCGCGGCTTCGGCGCCGACGAGCGCAGCAAAGGGCGACGCTCGAGGCGCCGACACGACCGGTGCCGCCGTCGCCGCCGCCGCTGGTTCGACCTCGAGCGCGCTCGGCGACTCGCTCCTCTCGACGCTCACGATCCACGAGCGGCCAACCCCTTCTCTCCCTCCCGCCGCACCCTCTCTCGCGCATCCGACGCCCGACTTCGAATCGCCCCTCGCCCTCGTCCAGCCACGCACCGTCCCCCTCCCCTCCTCCCTCTCCCGCCCGCCCGCCGTCCCGCCCGTACTCCCGCCTCAAGGCGCACACGGCCTTCCCGCGCCGCGCTTCGTCTCGGCACCCGTCATGCTCGATGCGCGCAGCGGTGCGGCGCTCGAGTGGGCGGGCGTTGGGAGCGACGGGATGGACGAGGGGATGACGGACGAGGAGAGGGGGTGGATGAGGGAGGCGCTCAGGGTCAGGGACGAGGCGAGGGAGAGGGGAGAGGTCGAGTGAGCTCGGCGAGGAGCAGAGGCGGCAGGCCGGGCGATAGGACGCTCGAGGTAGATGCAGAGGCGGTCGCGGCTGGAACGCGACGAGCTCGCCTTCTCAAGCGCCTCGACTTCTGTGAGAACAGCGTTGCTGGCTCTTTGCAATTCGAAAGCTCTCTCGGCCTCGCTCACGAGCTCGAAAGTGCGAGAAATTGTCTCTTTTCAGCCGCAGCCGCACGAGCCGCCTCCCCAAAACTCGACGCCACCCGCTACTCGTCCTTGCCCCCCTCGCGCCGCTCGGCCTCCCTCCTCCTCCCCCTCATCTCGCCGAGTGCGCCGCGGCCGACCCACGCCGCAAACGCCGCGAGCGCGCCAAAGACGGGGAGCGTCGGAAGGAGGCGGAGGCGGACCCAGTACAGGGCGAAGAGGAGCTCGAAGGCGGCGAGGGTCGCGAGGAGGAGCGTGAGGGAGAGGGTGCGCGGGGCCGAGAGGCGCAGGGAGGGGAGGAGGGGCGAGACCTGCGAGCGAGGGAGAGGGAGAGAGGGAGCCGAGTCAGCGCGAGGTCGAGATGCTGCGTCCGGCGCCGCCGCATCGCCAGGGCGCTCTAGAAGAGAGAGAGACACGCACGGTGACGAAGAGGAGGGCCCACGGGGCGAGGACGACGGCCAAGCCGACGAGCGCGACGGGCTTGCCGACGCGCTTGTCCGGCGTGCGGAACGTCCACTCGAGGTCGGGCATGCGCTGGTAGCGCTCCGCCTCCCAGTGCGGCGGGAGGGCCGAGTCGGGCGGGAAGGGGAAGGCGAGCGCGAGCGACGCAGGGAGGGTGACGGTCGCGAGCGGGAGGACGAGGGGCGACTCGTGCGGGTGGCCGACGACGAGGGTGAGGTCGAGCGGGGCGAACGACGCGAGGGAGAGGAGCTGCGCCGGGGCGTGTGCGAGGTCCTGCAGGCGGTGGGGAGTATGGTCAGGGCGAGCTAGGCCGTGGAGTTGGACGAGCGAGAGGGAGGAGGACGCACGAGCTCCCAGCGACCCTTGCCCGACGCCGAGCGGACCTTTGCCGAGGCCTGCCAGTCCCTGCCGGGCGCCCGATCCGCCTTGTTGGCGGGCTGGACGATGACGGCGGCCTGCTGCGGGGTGAAGGGAGCGCCGTCCTGGAGGAGGGTGAACGAGAGCTTGAGGTGGTCCGTGTCGGTGAGGTCGCGCGGGGCGAGCGGGCTCGGCGAGTCGGACGAGAAGCTGTGTCGAGATCGATGGATCAGTCACGGCGGGCTGTACGAGGGGTAGAGGGAGTTGGACGAACGAGGAGGATGCGACTGCGGAGGCGAGGGCCGAGTCGACGACCGAGAGCTTGCCGTCGGTGAGGGAGAGGGCGGCGTGGGCGAACGAGGCTGCGGCAGTGGCAGCAAGGCACGCGCGGACGAGCAGGCGAGTCATGGCGGCACGGTCGGACGCTGATGAGGTCGACGAGGGAGACGAGGCAGCCGGAGGCGACGACGACGACGCATCGGCTCCTCCCCTTCGCTCCACACCACACAGCCAGGTCGAGCAGCACGCCAGACCACCAGCACTGCAGCACATTGTCATGGCCACCCCTTCAGCCGCAGCCGCACCGGCAGCAGCCACCACCACCACCGCCGCCGACCCTGCTCCCCTCCCCGCCTCGGACCTCGCAACCCTCCGCTTCAGTGCGTCCCTGCGCTTGCGTGCACCCGCCCAGCCGCACACACTGACCCACGGCCACCCCGCGCAGACGTCGAGCACAACCTCGCCCTCCTCAACCAGGCGACCCAGCTCCTCGAACCCCGCTTCACCACTCGCGCCCTCCGTGCCCTCCCTCAGCTCCGCACAAAGCTCGGCACCAACGGCGACAACCTCGCACAGCTCATCCGCTCCGCACCCTTCTACTCCCAAGGTCCGTCCGCTCCCCCTCCTCCTTCCTCGTCGACCACCAACGCACGACCGCTGACGCAAGCTCCCCCTCTCCCTCATCGCCGTCTCTCTCTCTCTCTCTCTCTCTCGCCCACCGACTCGCAGGCTCGGACCGCAAGGCCGCCCTCATCGACGCACTCGGCAACCCACCCGCACCGAGCACGAGCTCGAGCTCGCCACTTCGACCTGATGCCGCCGCCGCCGCTTCCTCGATGGACGTCGACTCGTCCTCGTCCTCGACCACCACGACCGCCGCCGCCGCCGCCGCACCAGCACCCGCACCCGAGACCGACAAGAAGAAGAAGGCCGCCCAGGCGCGCAAGGAGGAGGAGCTCAAGGACCTCGCGTCGACCCTCCCCGAGGCCGACGCCTTCCTGTCGCTCCTCTGCATCATCTCGCTCCTCGACCACAAGCAGTACGCCCGCGGCAAGCAGCTCGCGACCGAGTCGATCGAGCGCTTCGCCCAGCTCAACCGCCGCTCGCTCGACCAGCTCATGAGCAAGCTCTACTTTTACTGGGTCCGCCTTCACGAAACTTCGGGCGACGATACGGCCGCCCTCCGCCCGTACGTCCCCTCTCACCCTCCTCCTCGTCTCCTTCTTCACGAGCACGAGCTGACGCCCCCGCCGCACGCCCGCAGGACCCTCCTCGCCGCGCAGCGCACGGCCGCGCTGCGCCACGACGACGACCTCCAAGCGACGCTCCTCCCGCTCCTCCTGCGCAACTACCTCGAGCACGGCCTGTACGAGCAGGCCGACCGCCTCGTGTCCAAGACCCAGTTCCCGGAGCAGACGGCCCAGAACAGCCAGCTCGCGAGGTGGTACTACTACGTCGGTCAGTCGGAGAGCTCGCACCTCGCTGCGTTTTTTTTTTTTCGCCCGGCGCGCTGCTGGTAATCGCCCAGCTCACGAACCTGACCCGCCTCCTCCCGCTCGCAGGCCGCATCCGCGCGATCCAGCTCGACTACACGGCCGCGCACGCCTCGCTCCTCCAGGCGATCCGCCGCGGGCCGTCCGACCTGAGCGCCGCGCCGGGCTTCTTCCAGCACGCGCACAAGCTCGCCGTTCTCGTCGAGCTCCTCCTCGGCGAGATCCCCGAGCGCAGGGTCTTCCGCGAGGTCGTCCTCAAGAAGGCGCTCAGGCCCTACCTCGAGCTCGCCCAGGGTGCGTCGAGCCGTCTCTCCCGCTGTCAGGGCTTGTACTTCACCCTGAGCGTGTCGCTGACTCGGACATTGTCTCCTCGTCGCAGCTGTTCGGGTTGGCGACATCCAGGCGTTCAACCGGGCCCTGTCGGCGCACGCGAGCGTCTTTGCGGCCGACCGCACCCAGTCGCTCGTGTCGCGCCTGCGCCACAACGTCATCAAGACGGCGCTGCGCACCTTGTCGCTCGCCTACAGCCGCATCTCGCTCGGCGACATCCGGGCCCAGCTCGCGCTCGAGTCCGAGGAGGACGCCGAGTACATCGTCGCCAAGGCGATCCGCGACGGCGTCGTCCAGGCGCGCATCGACCACGACAAGGGCGAGATGACGAGCCGCGAGGCGGGCGACGTCTACTCGACCGGCGAGCCCGTGCGCGAGTTTGACCGCCGCATCGGGTTCCTCCTCGACCTGTACAACCAGAGCGTCAAGGTGCGCTCCCTCTCTCTCGCTCTCTCTCTCTCTGCACGGTCACCGTGAGCTGACGTTCGGTCCGCCCCGCTCGCAGTCGATGCGGTACCCGCTCAACGCCCACTCGAAGGAGCTTGCGTCGGCGGGCGAGGCGCGCGAGCGCGAGCGCGAGCTGGTGCGTCCCTCTCCCCCTCTCTCCCTCGCCCTGCTCTCATCGACGACGAGGACCCTCTCGCTGACGGTGTGCTCGCACGCTCGCAGGCCAAGGAGATCGAGGAGGGCGACTCGGACGCCGACCTGGACGGGCCGGGCGACATGGACTCGTTCTGAGGAGGGAGCGAGGGGAGGCGGTGCGCGCTGTCGATACACGGACGTCGGAGGGGAGGGGACGTGAAACTC
>Ga0308170_10004259_pt1 | contig 11310 bp, 8 predicted proteins | sample PhyBR2_2_FD_202136 | JGI IMG/M metagenome (GOLD analysis project Ga0308170, IMG submission 202136) | Phyllosphere microbial communities from UC Gill Tract Community Farm, Albany, California, United States - DLSLSB.R2 | ecosystem: Host-associated > Plants > Phyllosphere > Unclassified | place... | reverse complement strand
AGGTGACTGTGTCAGCGAGGTTCGCAGAGACGAGGGCGAGGAAAGGAGGAAAAGTGAGTGAGAGAGAGGAGGAGAAGCACCTGCGCGGCGCCCTGCTCCCTGAGCAAGAACCCCCTCACGCCCTCGAACACGCGCTCGAACCTCGCCTCGTCCCTCCAGAACCGCGCATTCTCGCCGTCCTCTGCCGCGCCCTCGCCTGCTTCGCCGCCCTCGCCGTCGCGCACGGGCCACTCCCTCGCGAGCCGCCCAACCTCCCTCCACCCCGCCGCGTCGACCTCCCCGCCGTCCCGCCCGCTCCCGCACCGCGCAACGCGCTCGACGAGCGCATCGATCTCCTCCCTGCGCGCCGCCGAGTCAGGCTCGCGCGCCGGCGCCGCGCTCGAGCTCGAGCTCGAAGGCGCACCGAGCGCCTCGCCGCGCTTGAGCCACCACGAGCCGCTGGTTGTAGCTCCGAGCGGGTCGCGCGCGTCGGGGCTGTCGGCAAAGATGGACGACGCGGCGCCGGCGCCGTTGAGGCGGCGCAGGGCGGGGTTGGGCGCGGGCGTGCGGAGGGCGGCGCCTGCTGCTGGGCCGGCGGCGGCGGTGGAGGGAGGTGCGCGCGCTGGAGTGGATGCGGCTGGTGGTGCTGAGGAAGAAGAGGTGGACGGTGCGGGCGCCGATGCAGCGTCGGCCTCGTCCTCGGCGAGCTCGAGGAGTCGCTCGGCCGCCTGCTCGGCCTGCAGCGCCTGCTCGCGCAGCGCGTCGTCGACGACGTGGTCGGGCACGAGCGAGCGCGATGCGGATGCGGATGCAGGTGAGGGGCGAGCGGGCGTGTGAGGCGGCGGAGAGGCGAAGGCGGGAGGGCGAGCTGCGGATGCGGCTGCGGCTGCGGGCGACGGCGACGCCGGCGGCGAGTGCTGCGTAGCCTGCGGGCGCGTCGGCGTCTCCTGCGGCGTCGCACTCTCGGCGGGCGACGACTCGACGGCGCCGTCGCGCGCCGAGCTGCGCCGAGTGGGCGTCAGGACGACGCCCTCGTCGAGGAGGTCGCCGCCGTCGCCGCGCCCCTTGGCCGCGAGCGCCTCGCGCCGCTTGGCGGCAAGCATGTCCTTGACGCTCATCTTCTTCGGCCCAGCGCCCGCTGCGCCCGCTCCTGCGGCAGGGCTCGGCCCCGCCGCCCCGCTCGGGCCCTCGCCGCCCGTCCTGCGCGCGCCCGCCGCCGCGCCCGGCCCCGCGCGCCTGGCGCTCCCTCCCGCCACCGTGCTCGCACCCGCACCCGCCGCCTGCTGGGCCGGCGCGCTCACCTCAGCCGGCCTAGCCTTGTCGAGCAGCTTCTTGGCCGTCGTGTCGAGCAGCGCGCGGACGCGCTCTGCGCGTTCGGTCCACGGGCCGCCGAGGCGCACGAGCTCCCAGTAAGCCTCGCGCGCCTGCTCGCGCACCTGGGCGTTCGGGTCGGCAAGCGCGCGAGAGACGGCGCGCTCGAGCTCGTCTGCGGCGCTCGGGCCTGCGCTCGCGCTCGACGAGGTGGAGGCGGAGGAGGAGAGGGCGGGGTTGGCGCCGTGCACGCGCAGGACGGTGAGGACGTGCTGAGCGCCAAAGAGGCGCGCCTGGGGCGTCTTCTCGCTCCCGAGCTGGGCGACGAGGTGCACGGCGCGCGGGTGGAACGGCGCGTGCGTGAGGACGACGGTAGCCGTGTGCTGCGAGGCGGTCGCGACGATCTTCTTGGTCATGCCCGACATGGAGAGGACGTGCGTGAGGAAGGGGTCGACGAGCGGGTCGACGAGGGCCGGCGGGAGCGAGGTGAAGAAGTCCGAGATGAGGGTGAGGGCCGAGATGGCGAGCGTCGTGCGGAGAGAGGCCGACTGCGGGCGCGCGCACGGCAAGAAATTCAGCTCAGCTCGCTCGACACGATGAAGAGAGCCGCAGAGGGAAGAGTAGAGAAGGACGCACCGTGCGCATGATCCCATCCTGCACCTCCCTGACCCCCTGCGCGAACGCGCCCCTCAGCTCCCCGCGCGCAACGCCCCCTCTCAGCATGCCCCTCATCCTCGCGACATGGCCGTCCCTCGCGACCCAGTTGTGCTCCGTCTCCTTGCCCGCGAACGCTGCGTGCATCGCGCCAAACTCGGCGCGCAGGTCGGCCTCGGACGCGAGGTAGACGGGCGGCGGCTCGGTCGACGACGAGGGGGCGTGGACGGCCGAGGGGTCCGAGGGGAAGGCGGCGGCGGGGAGGGGCGCGAGGAGGGCGGGCGTGGGAGGCGTTGCCGCCGAGGTGCTCGCGCTGCTGCTGCTCGCGCCGGTGCTGCCCTGCGACGCCGACGCCGCCTGCGAGCGCGTGAGCCGCCGTGCTGGCGCCGCCGGGCCCGAAGACGACGCCGCAGACGAGGTGGATGCGGCGCGTGCGACCGCGCGCGCCGGCGCCTCGTCGCTCGCGCGGCTCGGGCTGCGCTCCTGCGCGCTCGCTCCCGCGCCTGCGCCGCCGAGCACGCCGGCGAGGACCTGCTCCTGCACCTTTTTGGCGACGTCGAGCCGGACGAGCTCCTTCTTGAGATCGGCCTTTGCGGCGGGCGAGACGGACGGGTGCGAGAAGACGGCGAGCGTGGTCGAGAGGGCGAGGGCGCGCACGGCCGGGTCTGGGTCGGCGAGGAGCGGAAGGAGGAGGGGCGTGAAGGGGCGGAGGGGCGGGAGCGCGGGTGCGGCGCTGGTCGAGGCGGGAGGACAGCGGACGGCGGCGAGGAAGTGGAGGGCCTGCGAGGGGTCGAGCGTCAGCCTGGCGCTCGTCGTAGCTCGAGTAAGGGAGAGGGAGCGCACCTGCTCTCGTGCCTTGGCGTTCTTGCTCGCGAACCCGTGCTCCTGTACGCCGCGCTCGATGAAAGCCCACGGCCCGCCGTCCTTGCTCTTGCTGCCGGCGTCGACGCCGAGGGTGAGGGCGGCGTGCGCTGCGCTGACGAGGGCCTCGCGCACGAGGTCCCGGGTGGCGGGCTTGGTGTCGCCGAGGCGGTCGAGCGGGAGGAGGAGGGCGAGGACGTGGCGCAGCGAGTGGGCGGTCCACGAGGACGACGAGGAGGGGTCGGTCGCGGCGACGACGAGGGGGAAGAGGGGTGCGAGGCAGGCGAGGGCGGCGGCCGAGACGTGGGCGTTGCTGGCCTTGACCGAGGGGCGGAGCACTGCTGCGAGGTGGTCGGCGTCGGTGACCTGGGTCGAGAGGTGAGGTCAGCCAGGGGGGAGGGGGAGGGGGGTCGAGAGAGCCTCTCGAGCAAGAGGGAGCGCACCTGGTCAGACTGCCGCAGGAGTTGTTCGAGTGCATGCAGTGCATGGATGCGCTTGTCGTTGTCTGCGTGCACGGTGCGGCGAGGAGGGTTGAGTGTCGTCGTGGTGCGGGGTGGGGGACGAGGCAGCGCGACGGCGACTCACCCGGGTGCGCCATGTGCGGCTCTAGGCTGGTCCAGTCCATGTCGGCGAGTCGAGCAGCTGGTGCACGGTCGCAGCCGGTGCGGTTCGAGCGGGGTGGCAAGTCAAAGCCACGGTCGACCAGCTCGAGCTGATGAAGTCGGCCCTGTCGCTCTCCTCTCTCGTCCGCACCACGGCTAGACGTGCCCGCTCGACAGCTAGATAGACTCGCCCACTCGCACCAGCCATGCTCGCCCGCGCTCCCGCCCCCGCACGCCTCACTCGCCTCGCGCCCTCCCCCTCCTCCTCCGCCGCCCGCATCCTCAAGATCGCTCCCTCGACCCGCACCTACGCCAACAAGGCCTGCACCGACTACCTCACCCCGACCCACCTCGACGACCACGTCCCGCAAGACGTCCAGCACAAGCTCAAGCGCCACGCCGCCGTCACCCTCAACACGTACGCCCGCCCCAACTTTATCCTCGCGCGCGGCAAAGGCTGCAAGGTGTACGACTCGCACGACCGCGAGTTCCTCGACGTGAGCGGCGGCATCGCCGTCAACGCCCTCGGCCACGCCGACGACGGCGTCGCAAAGATCCTCCAGGACCAGGCGCGCAAGCTCGTGCACAACTCGAACCTGTGGCACAACGAGTGGTCGGGCGAGCTCGCGTACCTCGTCGTCCAGAAGACCAAGGAGCTCGGCGGCATGGGCTACCCGGCCGGCCAGCCGACCGAGAACGGCACGGCCGACGAGGGCGGCCTCAAGGTCTTCTTCACCAACTCGGGCACCGAGTCGAACGAGGGCGCGCTCAAGTTCATGCGCAAGTACGGCAAGTACACGTCGGCGCTCCGCAACGCCCACGGCGCCGAGAAGGGCGTCGCCGCCCCGACCGACGAGAAGGTCGAGATCGTCTCGTTCCGCGACGGGTTCCACGGCCGCTCGATGGGCGCCCTGTCGGCCACCTGGCAGGACAAGTACCAGGCCCCGTTCGCCCCGCTCGTGCCCGGGTTCGTCCCCGCGACCCTGAACGACATCGAGGGCATCAACAAGGCCGTCACCGAGAAGACGTGCGGCGTCATCGTCGAGCCCATCCAGGTGCGTCTCCCCCCTCGCGCTCTCTCTCTCCCCCTTCTCTCGCACTCTCTCCTCGACACGTCAGCGACTGACTCGACGCACGCACGTGCGCAGGGCGAGGGCGGCATCCTCGAGGCGAGCGAGGAGTTCCTCCGCGCGCTCCGCAAGCGCTGCGACGAGGTCGGCGCGCTCCTCGTGTACGACGAGATCCAGGTGCGCCTCGCCTTTCTCGCTCTCTCTCCTCGTCTCTCGACGCTTTCACGATGAGCTGACACGCCCCCTCGCTCGCTCGCTCGCTCGCAGTGCGGCCTCGGGCGCACGGGCTCGTTCTGGGCGCACGGCTCGATGCCGGTCGACTGCCACCCGGACGTCGTCACCATGGCCAAGCCGCTCGCCAACGTGCGTCCCCTCTCTCTCTGCCTCTCCTCGTCGTCGGTCTCGAGCTGCAGCTGACGCTCGCTCACGTCGTCGTCGCGCTCGCAGGGCATCCCGATCGGCGCGATCCTCATGAAGGACAAGGTCGCCGACGTGATCAAGATCGGCGACCACGGCACGACGTTCGGGTTCGTCCTCTCGCTGTCTCTCCTCCTTGGAGCGCGACCTTCTCTCCCTCGCTCTCGCTGACGCCGTCCCCCCTCTTCCCGCTCGCAGCGGGCAGCCCCTCCAGACGCGCGTCGCGCACCACGTCGTCTCGCGCCTCTCTGCACCCTCGTTCCTCACGCACGTCCAGACCGTCGGGTCGTACCTGCACCAGCGCCTCTCGGTCCTCCCGACCCTCTTCCCGCGCCTCGTCGCCGGGCCCCCTCGCGGCCGCGGCCTCATCCTCGGCCTCCCCTTCAAGCGCGACGACTACGTGCAGCGCATCGTCAAGCTCATGCGCGAGCGCGGCGTCCTCGTCCTCAGCTGCGGCAAGCAGACGGTCCGCTTCGTGCCGAGCCTGACCCTGACCGAGCACGAGGCAGAGAAGTGCGTCGACGTGCTCGAGTCGGCCCTCCTCACGCTCGACCGCGAGTCCGAGGGCATCTAGAGCGCCGGCGTGCGAGGTGGGGAGGAGCGGGTTCGTGCTTTCTTGTTGTGCTCGGTCGTGGAATATAGACTTCTCTCGGTTCCTTTTCCTCTCTCGACGCGCGAGCAGGACGAGCACGAGAACCGAGGTATGTTGCGATGCGAGAGAGACGTAGTGGATATCTAGAAAAGGGCGTGAGGAAGAGAAAAAGGAAGAGAAGGGGGCGCGCTCGAGAAGGGGTATGTGCGCTCAGCGCCCGTCGTCGAGCGGCGAGAGCCCGACGGCGAGTTCCTCGGTCGCCTCGTCGGCGTCTCGGTCGGCGAGCTCGAGCATGCGCTCGACCTGCTTCTTGCCGCGGCGCAGCGCACGCAGGTGCACGGCGCTCGCGAGCGCGTCGACGTAGGTGCGGTACTTGACGCCCTCGGCGCCGAGGTGCTGCGACTTGCGCTCCCAGTTGGCGAGCGCCTTCGAGCCGGCGGCGCTGCGGGACGGGTACTGCGAGCGGGTGGAAGGAGGAGGCGAGGAGGCGAGGTCAGTTGGGGACGACGGCGACGGCGAGGGGTCCGAGCGGGGAGAGGAGCGGCGACGCACGAGGCGAGTCATGGGCCCTCGAAGCGCGCCGTGCTGCGCGAGCTCGCGCTGAACGATGGCCGAGTGCCGCCGGAGCGCGTCGAGCTGCGCCTCCTCGCCGAGGTGGCTCGGCGCGAGCGGGACCTGCGGCGGCTTCCACTCGTTGACGTGCGTGCGGTCGGCGCCCGCGCCGAGCGCGCTGCTGTGGAACGCCGACGACGCGTAGCTCCTGCGGCTGTGCCCGCTGCGGATGCTCGCGATCTCCTCGAGGTCGTCGTCGGCGCTCGGGCCGCTCGAGTCGGCGACGCGGTTCCAGCCGTACTCCATGTTGGACACGCCGCCCGAGAGGGGCTCCTTCGAGAGGCGCGCCGCCCAGTAGTTGCACGTCGAGACCCACTCGGCGACGAGGTCGGGCGTGCCGGCCTGGAAGAAGTAGGACCCGCCGCCGGGCAGGGTCAGGACGAAGCAGTGCGGGCGCTCGCGGCTGTAGCCCGGCGGCGGCATGGCCGAGCACAAGGCGTGGATGAGCGACACCGAGCCGACGGCCGAGGCGTTGGACTGCGCGCGAAGAGGAAGAGAGAGTCAGCTCGAGGCTCTGAAGGTCCGAGACCGAGACCACGAGCGAGTGGGGAGGGACGCACCGTCCAGTCTCCACCGCCGACACCTCCCGCCCCTCGACCGCTCCCGCCGCCGCCGCCGCCCCCGTCGAAGCGGAACATCTTGAGCTCGCCCTGCGACACGACGACGAACGCCTCGACCCAGCCCTTGTCCTTGGCCCGCCTCCCGCCCGACTCCCAGTAGTGCTTGCGCGACAGGATGCCCTCCTTGGCCCAGGGCGCACCGAGCAGCGCGAGCTCCTCGTCCGAGCCGTCGACCTCGCTCGCCTCGGAGCGCGTCTCGTCGCCCGTGCCGCCGCCGCCCTCGTGCTGCTCGCGGATGATCGTGTGCGACAGGCTGTTGGCGAACCCGATCGTCGGCACGTGGTGGTGCTGCGAGGCCGGGCCGTAGGCCGTGTTCCAGCGTTCCTGCGGGCGGGCGGCGAGACGAGGAAGTCAGCGATCGGCGCGGCGGCAGAGACGACGACGACGACGACGACGACGACGAGGTGAGAGAAGGCTCGACGCACATCGCTGAGCGAGGTCGCCGTGCTCGGCGTCGGGCTCGTCGAGCGCACCAAGTCGAGGCTCGACCCCGCGCCGAGGAACGCGCCCATGCCGCGGATGCTCGCCCGCTTGTACGCGCCCGAGCCCGACGACACGCTCGTCGGCGGCGTCGTCCCGCTCGCGATCGACGTCGCGCTCCTGCGGCTCGCCGCCCGGCTGATGCCGCCGCCGCCCCACGTCGCGTACGGCGACGACCCGCCGCCGCCGCCGCTGCCGGGCGAGAGCGAGAAGGACGAGCGGTGCGCGGCCGAGGGCCGCGAAGGGTCGTGCGGGAGGTGCAGCGCCGAAGACGAGCCCGAGCCGCTCGAGATCTGGTACACGGGCTGCGACTTGATGGCGTTGTACATGTCCTGCGTGCGAGAGTGCAGACGGCGTCAACTCGAAGCCTTTCAACTTGGGAAGGTCGACGAGCGCGAGAGGGACCGTGCACGCACCTTGAGCGCAGCTTGCAGGTTGGTCTCGTCGAGCTTGAGCACAGGCGTCGATGCGGCCCTGGAGGAGCGCGCCGGGCTGTCGGACCTGCCCTCGGGGCCCGTGCGCGTGATGACGGGCGAGCCCGACACGGACGGCGCCGGCGAGCTGCTCGCGCCGTCGGCTGCTGCTGCTGCTGCTGCGAGGCTGACGACGCTCGCGCTCTGTCGAGAGCGGTCGAGCGACCTGCGCGAGGACGACGCCTCGGCGTTGCCGAGGCGGAAGACGGACGAGGACGAGTCGGTCGGCGCGGGGTAGTCGCCGGCGAGGAGCTCGGCGTCGGGGCCCGTCTGGGCGCGGATGGCGTCGAGCGTGTTGCGGATGAACTGTGCGCGCGTCATGCGGGTCGTCGAGTCGACGACGTGCAGGTCCGTGTTGAGGAGGAGGAGCGAGTACGACACGGCGTGGACGACGTCTGCGGGGGCGCAGGAGCATCAGCGCTGCCGCGCGCGGGCTCGAGAGGAAGCTGCGAGAGGCGTGGACGCACCAGGGCTGCCGTAGACGATCTTGGGGTTGTCGTCAAAGTACCGCCGGCTGAACTGCTCGAGGATGCGGTCGACCTGCTGCGTCTCTCCCTTGAGGTACAGCTTGCCGCACAGCCGCCTGCAGGAAGTCGAGCACGTCAGTGCATGGTCATGGTGCAGCGAGCAGAGCGAGAGGCGAGAGGGACGCACCGGAACGCCGCGTCGAGCGAAAGGCCCGCAAAGTCAAACTTGTCGACGTACAGCCGCAGCGTCGCCGCGTTGACCCGGTTCCTGCGCGCACTCCATGACCTCCATCAGCTCACGCTCGTCAAGGCTGCAGACGAGGGAGGCGAAGGAAGCGGGAAAGAGAAACGCACGCCGACCCGAGCCACTCGGCAATCTTCCTCCGCTCGACGAACGCCTCGTCCTCGTCCCACGCCTGCTCCGCGAGCCCCCTCGCGCGCTCGTGCACCTCGTCCTCGCTCAGGAGCTCGTCCGCCGCAGCCTGCACGGCGGCCTTGCTGCGCCGCGCCGCGCCCGTGCGCGGAGGCGGAGGCGGAGAGGCGGCGGCGCGCGCGGCGACGAGCGACGCGAACGAGGACGCGGTGGTGCTGCTCGAGAGGGACGACTCGAGGCGCGCGGCGAGCGGCGGCAAGCCGGCGATGGGCGCGGGCGCGGTGCTGCCGACGGGCTCGAGCGCGGGCTCAGGCTCGACAGTGGGCGGCGGCGACTTTGTGCGCGGCGACGGCGGGAGAGGCTTGGCGCTGACGTCGGACCCGTCGGTCTGGACCACGGGCGCCGTCGAAACGATGGCGAGCGCGACGCTGGGCGCCGCAGCCGCCTCGACGATGGTCCCGAGCCCGAGCCCGAGCCCAACCGGCGCGCCGCCGTCGGCCGTCGACGTGGACGAGACAGACCCGCGCGCCGTGCCCGTGCTGCTCGGCGCCGGGCCGATCGTGACGGCCGACGAGACGGAGCCGTTGCGAGACGAGGGGGTGAGGCGGATCTCGGGCGTCGACGGCGAGGGGGAGGACGAGGCGCTCGTGGTGGACGGCGGTCGGAGAGGAGACGGCGAAGGTGGAGCCTCGCCGCCTGGGGAAGAGCCCGTCGAGGGTGCAAAGGCGGGCAAGGGCGACAGGGACGGGATGGCCGGCAGGCTCGCCCTGCCCGCCGCCGCCGCCGCCGCCGCCGCCGTGCCGACCGCCGCGCCGAGCGCAGGCACCGACGCTCTTCGCACCTCGAGCGCCGGTGCCGGCGGGCCGAGCGCCTCGCCGCCCGCCTCGCCGCGCACGAGCTGCGGGCTCGACCTGCTCGCGCCGCTCGCGCTCACCGCGCCCAGGCTCGAGCTCGGCGTGAGCGTCCCTGCGCCTCCCGCTGCACTTGCACCTGCGCCCACCGGCGTCGCCGTGCCGAGCACCCCGTCCCCGCCAAGCCGCCACCGCCGCAGCTCGCGCCGGAGCCGGTCGTCCTCCTCCGTGCGCGTCCTTGCGCGCCCGCCGCCCGGCCCCTCGGCGCCCGAGCTCTCGCCCTCGGGCGCAGGGGCGCCCTGCCGCACGAGCGACCCCAGGCTCGCGCTGCGGCGGCGCGCCGCGCGCGTCGTCGCCGCTGAGCGGCCCGAGCGGCTCGACAGCGCCGAGTCGTGCGACGTGTCGCGCTTGAGCGGGGCGCTCTCGCGCGCTCGCTCGGGGTCGGGGGCGAGGTCGAAGGCGGGCCCGAGGCCCGGGTCGGGAGACGGCATGTCGGCCGGTGGCGGGAGGCGCGGGAGGTCCCTGCGGTTGACGCGCGGGCTGCGCGGGGCGGGCGAGCCGCGCGCAGTGCTGGTGCCGGTGCCCGGCGCGGTGGAGGAGCGGAGAGAGGTCGAGGAGGGCGAGGTGAGCGAGGCGGGAGGGGTCGAGGTCGTGCTCCTTTGAGAGAGGGAGGGGAGAGGAGGGGCGAGCGGCGTGCGGAAGGTGTCGGCGAAGGGCGTTGAGGGGGCGGTGCTGCTCGTCTGTGGAAGGGGCAGGCGTCAGCGAGCCTGCAGGAGGAGCCTGCAGCGAGGGCGTGAAGGCCACGGACCTTCGAGGGAGACGACGAGGCGCCGCCGCCGAGCTTGCGGAAGAACCGGCTCGTCTTGCGCATCGTGCCCGCGAGCGACATCTGCACGCAGTCGTTCATGTCCAGGTCAGTACGTCCGAGCGAGGGAGGACGCCGAGACCGAGGAAGAAGAGAGAGCCAGCGCACCTTGCCCTCCCCGCCGGTAGCTCCTCCCTCGCCCGACTGCGCCCTCCTGCGCACCGCCCCAAACTCGAACCCGACCGCCGCGAGCGACGCCGCCGAGACGCCCTTGCCGTCGCCGCCCGCGCTGCTCGGCGCGCGGTTCTCGACGGGCGCGCCGGGCGGGAACGGCACGTGGACGAACGAGCCGGTCGAGATGGTCGAGCTCGAGAGCGGGCGCTCGGCGTCGTCGTTGGCGGACGCGCTCGGGCGGGCGGCGCGCGGTGTGCGCGAGGGGACGACGATCGAGGAGGGGAACGAGGGCGGGAGGGAGGGGACGTCGCGGCCGGACGAGGTGGGGCGGCTCGACGAGGGGGACGAGGTGGTGGTCAAGGGGAGGGCGGCCCGGCTCGGCGAGTCGACGCGCCCCTGGAGGCTCGCGCCTCGTGGCCGACTCGAGGTCGCGAGCGCGTCCCACGACTCGAGCGCGGTGGGCGGGGGCGAGGGTGGGGGCGCCTCTGGGACGCTGCCGAGGGTGCTCTTTGCGCGGCGGACCGAGCGCTTCTTGTCCCTCGGGTCAGGGCTGAGGCCTGGTGGCAGTGCGAGGCCCGAGTGGGTCGCGGGCGGCGAGGGGTGCGGGCTTGCTGGAGGGGACGAGGGCGGCGAGTAGTCGAGGTCCGGGTCGGGCGAGGCGGGTGCGGGTGCCGACGCGAGGCGGACCGTGTTGCCCGAGTCGAGGATCGAGTCGAACTCGGAGGGCGAGATGCGCGACAGGCGCCGCTCCTGCTTGGTCGTCGTCGTCGTCGCGGAAGGCGAGGCGAGGGGCGGCGATGACGAGGTGAGGGACGACGCGCGCGAGAAGCGGTGCGTCGCAGCCGAGAGCATGGGCTCCGGTGGGCAGTGGCAGCCTGTGCGCACGCAGTCGAGGTCGAGAGGGAGAGGGAGAGGAGCGAGAGGCGATCCCCGCGGAGGAGCGACGACGAGGTTGAACGTCGACCTCGC
>Ga0308170_10004257_pt1 | contig 11310 bp, 8 predicted proteins | sample PhyBR2_2_FD_202136 | JGI IMG/M metagenome (GOLD analysis project Ga0308170, IMG submission 202136) | Phyllosphere microbial communities from UC Gill Tract Community Farm, Albany, California, United States - DLSLSB.R2 | ecosystem: Host-associated > Plants > Phyllosphere > Unclassified | place... | reverse complement strand
ATTAACCACGAATTTGCAGCTTAAGGTAAATGGCTGGCATGGCTCGCTTTGTTAGCCAAAATTTACCGGATATCACGCTGTGTGCTGTTCAGACAGCATAATGATTTTACCGCCAGAATCACGTTCACTTCGCTGCAGGGGCTTAAGTGCCAGTCTCATTTGGGAATGTTCAGCGTCGGGCAGTTTCCTGTTGGTTGATGAGGTTTAACATAACATCAGCCGTTCATTCACAACGGTAAGATGAATTCCATGTTTGATAACGATCTCTCTACCCGGCAAACCTTCTCTCGTTTGTGGCCGACGATTTCTCCCTTCAGACTGGGGCTGGTGGTTGCGGGTGTCGCCCTGATCGTCAACGCTGCAATCGATCCATTGATGCTGACGTTGCTGAAGACGCTGCTTGACGATGTGATTGGCAGGAATAACCACGGCATTCTGATCTGGATGCCGCTGGTGATTATCGGGCTGATCCTGGTCCGCGGTGTGAGCGGCTATATCTCCAGTTACTGTATCTCCTGGGTATCAGGCAAAGTGGTCATGGCCCTGCGTTGTCGACTGTTCAGCCATATGATGGGCATGCCGGTGGCTTTTTTTGATCAGTAATCAACCGGCACGTTGCTCTCCCGTATCAGCTACGACTGCGAACAGGTCGCCTCCTCTTCGTCCGGTTCGCTGGTGACGGTGGTCCGTGAGGGAGCCTCTATTCTTGGCCTGTTTGTGATGATGTTCTACTACAGCTGGCAGCTTTCCCTGATCCTGCTGGTGCTGGCACCCATTGTGTCGCTGGCGATTCGCATCGTCTCCAGGCGCTTTCGCGGTATTAGCAAGAACATGCAGAACACCATGGGGCAGGTAACGTCTCATGCAGAGCAGATGCTGAAAGGTCATAAAGAGGTACTGATGTTCGGCGGCCAGCAGGTCGAGACGACCCGCTTCGAACAGGTCAGCAACAACATGCGTCGTCAGGGGATGAAAATGGTCTCAGCGACCTCGCTCTCCGATCCCATTATTCAGCTGCTCGCCTCCTCTGCGCTCGCCTTTGTGCTCTATGCGGCGAGTTTTCCCTCTGTGATGGCCACACTGACGGCGGGTTCTATCAGTGCGGTGTTTTCCGCCATGCTGATGCTGATGCGTCCGTTAAAGTCACTGACTAACGTTAACGCCCAGTTCCAGCGCGGTATGGCTGCCTGTCAGACACTGTTTGCCATCCTGGATACTGAACAGGAAAAAGATGAAGGAACATACGTGGTTGAACGCGCGACCGGCAATATAGAATTTCGCGATGTCACCTTTACCTATCCGGGATCGGAAACGCCCGCGCTGGAGCATATTAACCTGACCATTCCCGCCGGTAAAACTGTGGCGCTGGTGGGCCGTTCCGGTTCGGGTAAATCGACTCTCGCCAGCCTGCTGACACGCTTTTACGACATCGACAGCGGAGAGATTTTGCTGGATGGTCATGCGCTGCGTGACTACACCCTGGCCTCGCTGCGTGAGCAGGTGGCACTGGTCTCTCAGCACGTTCACCTCTTCAACGACACGGTCGCCAACAACATCGCTTATGCCCGTACCGACGTCTTCAGCCGTGAAGCAATCGAAAAGGCGGCACAGATGGCCCATGCTATGGAATTCATTAATAAAATGGATAACGGACTGGATACAGTGATTGGGGAGAACGGGGTGCTGTTGTCGGGTGGGCAGCGCCAGCGCATCGCGATTGCCCGCGCCCTGCTGCGCGACAGTCCAATTCTGATCCTCGACGAGGCGACCTCGGCGCTGGATACCGAATCTGAACGCGCCATTCAGTCTGCGCTGGAGACGCTGCAGCAGAACCGGACCACGCTGATCATCGCTCACCGGCTCTCGACCATTGAAAAGGCCGATGAAATTCTGCTGGTAGAGGAGGGGAGGATTGTGGAGCGCGGCTCGCATCAGCAGCTCCTGCAGAAGAACGGCGCGTATACACGGCTCTATAAGATGCAGTTCAGTCAGCCGCTGTGTGCGTAAGAGGTGTGAATGCCAGAAGCTAAAAAATGCGCCTCCGGGCGCATTTTCGTCATCACCATTCGCCGATCGATCTTCACGACGCTAACGGCTACAGCATCATTCAGGCATCGCCGCTGCCGGAATTATCGCGCCACGATGCTGAATCACGGTACTGGCTGTCAGATGCCCACGCTGCGCGGCTTCCTCCGCAGAAGCCCCGGTCAGACGGCGCGCCAGATACCCGGCACTGAATGAATCACCGGCAGCAGTCGTATCGATCACTTTCTCTTTCGCCAGACGCACCGCAGGCACATCAATCAGCGGCGCATCGCCGGTGACCACCAGACAGGAGTCGGCACCGCGCTTAATCACGATTTCGCTGGCGCCCGCCTGACGGGTTCGTGCGATAACCTCTTCCAGCGGCGCTTCGCCCCACAGCAGATGCTCATCATCCAGTGTCAGGAAGGCGATATCGGTACAGTTCAGCATGGCGCGATATGCAGCCTGCGCACTGGCGCGATCGGCCCATAAACGCGGGCGGTAGTTATTATCAAAAATCACCTTGCCGCCATTTGCCCGGCAACGGGCCAGTAGCGTCATTAGCTTCTCACGGCTGGACGGCGGCAGAATAGCCAGACTGATGCCGCTGAGATAGAGATAATCGTAGTGCGACAATTGCCCGGCTATCTCCTCAGATTGCGGGCTATCAAGCCAGTAACGCGCCGCAGCATCGCTGCGCCAGTACCAGAAAGTACGCTCGCCATCGGCATCCGTTTCAATCACATACAGGCCCGGCATCTTATTATCGAGGCGCTGGATCAGGTCCGTATTCACCTTCTCCTGCTGCCAGGCGGCGATCATCTGATCGCTGAACGAATCCGTTCCCAGCGCAGTGACATAATCGACCCGCAACTGCTGCTCATCGACCTGGCGGGCGAGATAAACTGCCGTGTTAAGCGTATCGCCGCCAAAGCCCCGTTTGATGTTCTCACCCTTTTCGGACAGCTCAATCATGCATTCGCCAATAATGGCGATTTTCTTGTGCGTCATGGTTTCAGACCTGTAGTGAAATATCGTCCTAGTCTCGCGTCTGGTATGGCAGACGTCAATGATTTTAAAACGCCGTTTTAATTTAACTTAAGGCATGAAACAGCCTCGATCTGGCAGATAAACGCGGCTAACGTCGGCTTGTTTAGCCGATTATGTTAGCGAGACGGCTGATAAACTCGCCGTTTTATATTGCCATGCCGTTCATCTTAATATCACAGGCACTTTTGATAATCGCTCAGTCACCCATTTTGGGGACTTGTTACCACTCAGGGAAATAGCATGGTGATGGAGAGTATTAGCCAATGGCTGCCGTCTTCAAACGACCTTAAACTCCACCCGGAAACCCCGCTCTTCTGGCAACAATGTCATCGACGCTATCGGTTTCAGCCCATCTACCGGGTTACCGGTCAATTACTTGCCATTGAACTCCTGACTGCCGTGTCGCATCCTTCTGAACCGGAACGGAATCTTTCGCCTGAAGCCTGGTTTGCCGGACTCGATATTGCCCGGCGCCTGGATGTCGTGCATGAGCAGCTTGAACTGCTGGCAGAATGGAGCGAATTTTTTAAGCGCAGTGATGTGGTCGCTTCGGTCAACATAGACGGTCCTTCACTGCTCGCCATTCAGCAACGACCCGCCATTCGCCGCCTGATTGCCCAGCTGCCCTGGATACGGTTTGAGCTCACCGAGCATCAGGCGCTGCCGCAGGAGGAGAAAGTGGCGAAAATACCGGAACTGGGGCCGCTGTGGCTGGATGATTTTGGTTCAGGTATGGCAAATTTCTCAGCGCTGACTGAACTGAAATATGATTACATCAAGCTGTCGCGCGACCTGTTTATTATGCTGGGCACGACGGATGAAGGGCGGAGTCTCTTTTCGATGCTGCTTGCGCTGATTAATCGTTACTGTAACGGTGTCATTGTTGAAGGGGTGGAAACGGAAGCGCAGTGGCAGCAGGTCAAAGCGTCGCCTGCGATTGCTGCACAGGGCTATTACTTTTCGCGTCCCGTCCCCTTTTCTGAATTGAATCACCTCACTCTCCAGCTTCCCTGATGCCGTTGCTCGTGGTCTCGACTATCTTTAACGCAGACCGTGAATGTGCAAGGAGAAAGCGTAATGTCGCGTACCGGGAAAATCGTCAGCTGGGTAGCAGGTATTCTGGTGCTGTTGATTGTGGTGATTATCGTTGTGATCGCTACCTTTGACTGGAACCGCCTGAAGCCCACCATTAATCAGAAAGTCTCAACAGAATTAAACCGTCCCTTTGCGATACGCGGGGATCTGGGCATCGACTGGGCACGAAATCGCGACGAGGCAGGCTGGCGGCGCTGGGTGCCGTGGCCGCAGATCCATGCGGAAGATATTATGCTGGGCAACCCGCCTGACATTTCTGACGTCACCATGGTGCATCTGCAGCGTGTCGACGCCACGCTGTCACCCCTGTCGTTACTGCATAAAGAGCTGTTCATCCCGTGGATTAAGCTGCAGCGACCCGATGCGCGACTGATCCAGACCGCCGATAAAAAGAACAACTGGACCTTTACCCTTGCTGACAGCGACAAGGATGAGAAGAATGCCGCGCCATCGGCCTGGTCCTTCCGTCTGGATAATATTCTGTTTGATCAGGGCCAGATTCGTTATCGCGACGCCATTAACCGCGCCGATGTCACGGTACAGGTCAATCCACTGGGCAAACCGGTGCCGTATACGCAGATCGCCGGAGGCGATGACCAGCAGAAAGGCGCAGGCGACTTTGTCTTTGGCTGGCAGGCCAGCGGCACCTACAACAACGAGAAACTCACTGGCGACGGCAAGATTGGGGGCATGCTGTCATTGCGAAGCCAGAACACCCCCTTCCCGATTCAGGCCGATGTGCGCAACGGCACCACGCGGGTTCAGGTGACTGGCGGTTTGCAGGATCCAATGAACCTCGGCGGGCTTAACGTGCGACTACGCTTCTCGGGCGATACGCTGGCTAATCTTTATGGCCTGACCGGTGTTCTGTTGCCTGACACACCGCCTTATGAAACTGACGGCCATCTGATAGCGAAATTCAATGGTAAAAAGGGCGCGGTCTACCGCTATGAGAAATTCAATGGTCACATTGGTGACAGCGATATTCATGGCTCGCTGATCTACAGCCAGGTCAAACCTCGCCCGACGCTCAGCGGCGAAATGACCTCTGAGCAACTGCGTATGGCCGATCTGGGTCCACTCATTGGCGTGGACTCCGGTAAAGGCAGTGAAAAAACCGCGCAGGCCAAAGCGCGTCGCGGTGAGAAATCGAACCAGCCTGCTGATCGCGTGCTGCCGCATGATAAATTCGAGACCAAAAACTGGGATGTGATGGATGCCGACGTGAAGTTCAGCGGCAAACGGATCGAACACAGTAATTCACTGCCGTTAAGCGATCTCTATACCCACTTACAGATGAAAAACGGCGATCTGCTGCTGGACCCGCTGCGCTTTGGTGTAGCGGGCGGCAATCTCAACAGCACTATCCGGCTGGAGGGTGATCACTCGCCAATGCGCGGTCGGGTTGACCTTCATGTTCGTAAGCTGCAACTGCGTCAGCTCTTCCCGACGGTGGAGGCGATGAAGAACAGCCGTGGTCAGCTCAATGGCGATGCCAGCTTTACCGGCACCGGTAACTCAGTGGCCGACCTGCTGGGAACCAGTAACGGGCAACTTAAGCTGCTGATGAATGACGGTCTGATCAGCCGCAGCCTGATGGAAATTGCCGGTCTCAATGTCGGTAACTATGTGGTGGGTAAACTGTTTGGCGATGACCAGGTGCGCATCAACTGCGCCGCCACCGATCTCAAACTGCAGAATGGTGTGGCAACGCCCAACCTGTTTGTGTTTGACACCGAGAACGCGATTATCAATGTCTCCGGCAACGCAAACTTCGCCAGCGAGCGGCTTGATTTGTCGGTGAATCCGGAGAGTAAAGGCATTCGCATCGTGACGCTGCGCTCGCCGCTCTATGTGCGCGGCACCTTTAAAAATCCTGATGCGGGCGTGAAAACGGGGCCACTGCTGGCGCGTGGTGCCGCTGCCGTGGCGCTGGGCGCGGTCGTAGGTCCTGCAGCGGCGCTGCTGGCACTGATCTCTCCAAGTGATAACGAAGATAACCAGTGCAGCACCGTCCTGCAGCAGATGAAGCAGAAGAAGTAACTAGTTGCGGTAGAGCACTTTGATAATGTGATAACCAAAGCCGGTCTTTACCGGCCCGTAAGGCGTCAGCAGCGGGCAGGTAAAGACCGCTTTATCAAAGGCCGGTACCATCTGTCCCTGCCGGAACTCGCCCAGATCGCCACCCTTCCGGCCGGAAGGACAGGTTGAGTGCTTCTTTGCCAGCTCCTGAAAATTGCCGCCTTTCGCCAGTTTCGTCAGAATCTCTTTTGCCAGCGCTTCCTCTTTAACGAGGATGTGTAAAGCCGCCGCGGTTTTCGCCATGTTGGTATCTCGGTTGTGTATAATTGCCGCCCAGTATAAACCCCTTTCTTTTGATCTAATCAGGCGATTTCTCCTATGCGTTTAAACCCCAGCCAACAACGTGCCGTCGAATTTGTTACCGGTCCCTGTCTGGTGCTGGCGGGCGCGGGATCGGGCAAAACCCGCGTGATTACCAATAAAATCGCCCACCTGATTCGTGAATGCGGCTATCAGGCGCGCCATATCGCTGCGGTGACCTTTACCAATAAGGCCTCGCGCGAAATGAAAGAGCGTGTGGCGCAAACCCTGGGCCGCAAAGAGGCGCGCGGCCTGCTGATTTCGACCTTCCATACGCTGGGACTGGAGATCATCAAACGCGAAACCGCGGCGCTGGGCATGAAGTCCAACTTCTCCCTGTTCGACGATCAGGATCAGCTTGCGCTGCTGAAAGAGCTGACCAAAGAGTGGCTGGAAGAGGATAAGACGCTGTTACAGCAACTCATTTCCACTATCTCGAACTGGAAGAATGATCTGATCGATCCGCAGGGGGCCGCCGCGCTGGCGCGTTCGCAACAGGATAATATTTTTGCTCACTGCTATGCCCTTTACAGCCAGCATCTTAAGTCGTGCAACGTGCTCGATTTCGATGACCTGATTCTGCTGCCGACGCTGCTGCTGCAGCGTAATCAGGAGGTGCGTGAACGCTGGCAGCAGCGTATCCGCTATCTGCTGGTGGATGAGTATCAGGACACCAACACCAGTCAGTATGAGCTGGTTAAACTGCTGGTTGGCGCACGGGCGCGCTTCACGGTGGTCGGCGATGATGATCAGTCCATCTACTCCTGGCGTGGTGCGCGGCCGCAGAATCTGGTGCTGCTGAATCAGGACTTCCCTGCGCTAGAGGTCGTGAAGCTGGAGCAGAACTACCGCTCTTCGCAGCGCATCCTGAAGGCGGCGAATATCCTGATTGCTAACAACCCGCACGTCTTTGAAAAAAAATTGTTTTCGGAACTGGGGCAGGGCAGCGAGCTGAAAGTGCTGACCGCTAACAGCGAAGAGCATGAGGCGGAACGGGTGACCGGCGAACTGATCGCACATCACTTTATCAACCGGACGCAGTATAAAGATTACGCGATCCTCTATCGCGGCAATCATCAGTCACGGACCTTTGAAAAGTTTCTGATGCAGAACCGCATCCCTTATCGCATCTCTGGTGGCACTTCGTTCTTCTCGCGACCCGAGATCAAAGATCTGCTCGCCTATTTGCGCGTGCTGACCAATCCTGAAGATGACAGCGCGTTCCTGCGTATCGTCAATACGCCGCGCCGTGAGATTGGCCCGGCTACGCTGCAGAAGCTCGGTGAGTGGGCCAATCTGCGCAGCAAGAGCCTGTTTAATGCCAGTTTTGATGTCGGCCTGGGGCAGACGCTAAGTGGCCGTGGTCTGGAGCATCTGCAGCGCTTCACCCACTGGCTGAATGAGATTATCCAGCTCACTGAACGTGAACCCGTGAATGCGGTGCGCGATTTGATCCGCGGCATCGACTACGAAAGCTGGCTGTTCGAAACCTCCGGCAGTCCGAAAGCCGCCGAAATGCGGATGAAGAACGTCAACACGCTGTTTCAGTGGATGACAGAAATGCTGGAAGGCACTGATATTGATGAGCCGATGACGCTGGCGCAGGTGGTAACGCGCTTTACTCTGCGCGACATGATGGAACGCGGTGAAAGTGATGAAGAGCTGGATCAGGTACAGCTGATGACGTTGCACGCCTCTAAAGGACTGGAGTTCCCCTATGTGTTCCTGGTGGGCATGGAAGAGGGGCTGTTGCCGCATCAGAGCAGCATTGATGAGAACAATATCGAAGAGGAGCGACGGCTGGCTTACGTCGGGATCACCAGGGCGCAGAAAGAGCTGACCTTTACCCTGTGTCGTGAACGCCGGCAATATGGCGAGTTAATCCGGCCTGAACCCAGCCGTTTTCTGCTGGAGCTGCCGCAGGACGATTTGCAATGGGAGACCGAGCGCAAAGTGGTCAGCGCGGAAGAGCGGATGAAAACCGGACAGAGCCGTGTCGCCGGTCTGAGAGCGATGCTGGATAAGGCGAAAAAGAGTTAAACCGGTGCAGGAGGCGAAGACATTTCGCCTCACACGGGTACCATTACGATAGGGTTAACAACCAGTGGACGTAAGACTGATAGTGGCTTTCCTGCTCCAGCAGTTCGCTGCGCAGCGGATGCGCTTCCAGCCAGCCTGCGGGCAGGGTCAGATGCAGGGCATCGTCGTCTGCCTGTAGCCGCACAGCAGGCAGGGTGTCGTCGCGACGGCGGGTGGAGAAAATAATCGCCAGTCGCAGCAGACGGCACATCCTTTCCGCCAGACGCGGCGGCAGGGCGTTTTGCTGGGTCAGCAACGCCAGGTCGATGCTGCCGCTCTGGTTTTGCAGCAAACAGGCCAGCAGCTTCTTCTGCGCCGGTGTGAAGCCGGGAAGGTCGAGGTGACGGACCAGATACGCCGCGTGCTGTGGCGCATGACGGAAGTCGACGCTCAGGCCGATTTCGTGGATCGCGCAGGCGCTGAGCAACAGCTCACGGCAGCGCTGATCCAGCTTCCACGGCGCAGAAACCTGACGGAAGAAACTTTCTGCCAGTTGACGCACGCGGTCTGCCTGTTCGACATCGATGCTGAAACGGCGCTGGACGTTGTGCAGCGTGCGGGTGCGGATATCGCGGTCAATAGGCAGATGCAGCATGCCGTAGACCAGTCCTTCCCGCAGTGCGCCGCCCGCCAGTGTCATGCTATCAATGCTGAGTTCCTGGAAGATGGCGATCAGGATCGACAGGCCACTGGGGAAGACCAGCGCCCGCTCCAGCGTCAGCCCTTCGATTTCCAGCTCTTCCAGTTTGCCGCACTGAATAGCGCGCTGCTTCAACTGCTGCAGTTTATTCAGCGTGATGCGCTCATCCATGCCCTGCGCCACCATGATCTCCTGCAGTGCCTGAACCGTGCCGGATGCCCCGACACAGGCCTGCCAGCCCTGTTCACGCAGTTGCGCTGCCACGGGCTGGATCATCTCACGCGCCGCCAGTTCGGCCTGATCAAAGTTCTCTTTGGCCAGGTGACGATCGCTGAAGAAGCGCTCCAGCCACGTCACACAGCCCATCGACAGACTAAACAACACCGAAGCATGCGAGCCATCGCCGGTGGCCAGCTCGGTGCTGCCGCCGCCGATATCAACTACTAAACGCTGGTCGGACCCGCCCGTGGTGTGAGCCACGCCCTGATAGATCAGGCGCGCCTCTTCTTCACCGCTGATAACGTTGATAGTACAGCCGAGAATCTGTTGAGCCGTATCAAGAAAGGTCTGCGCATTGGCAGCCAGACGCAATGTGGCGGTCGCCACCACGCGAATCTGATCGGGGGGAATATCCTGCAGTTGTTCAGAGAAGAGTCTGAGGCATTGCCAGCCACGCGACATCGCATCGGCTGACAACAGGTTATTTTTATCCAGGCCGGCAGCAAGGCGAACCTTGCGCTTTATTTTTGCGATGGTCTGAATACTGCCAGATACCTCGCGCACCACCAACATATGAAAGCTGTTAGATCCTAAATCAATCGCTGCATAAAGTGACGATGCGCTTAGCATGGTGCCCTAACCTGAACGTTTACGGTTGTTGTTGCGAGGCGCGCCGCGACGATTGGCGTTATTTCCCCCGCGACGCGGGCCGTTGCCGGAACGACTGCGTTGCAGGCGCTTAGGCGGCGGTAAATCAGTTAACAACGCTTCACTGCTGTACTTGCTGACCGGGATGCTATGGCCAATGTACTCTTCAATCGAAGGCAGGTTCAGCGCGTACTCTTCACAGGCCAGGCTGATAGAGTGTCCGCTGGCGCCCGCACGACCGGTACGGCCAATACGGTGAACATAATCTTCACAGTCGTCTGGCAGATCGTAGTTAAAGACGTGGGTTACCGCCGGGATGTGCAGGCCGCGAGCTGCAACATCAGTTGCGACCAGAATATCTACATCGCCTTTGGTGAAGTCATCCAGAATACGCAGACGCTTCTTCTGAGCAACGTCGCCGGTCAGCAGGCCGACGCGGTGTCCATCAGCAGCCAGGTGGCCCCAGACATCTTCACAGCGGTGCTTGGTGTTGGCAAAAATAATGGCGCGATCGGGCCACTCTTCTTCCAGCAGGGTCTGCAGCAGGCGCATTTTCTCTTCGTTAGACGGATAGAAAAGCTCTTCCTGAATGCGATGGCCGGTTTTTTGTTCCGGTTCCACTTCCACATATTCAGCGCTGTTCATGTGCTCAAATGCCAGTTCACGGACACGATAAGAAAGGGTGGCCGAGAACAGCATGCTCAGACGCTGGGTAGCCGGCGGCATGCGACGGAACAGCCAGCGAATATCTTTAATAAAGCCGAGATCGAACATGCGATCGGCTTCGTCCAGCACCATAACCTGAATAGCACCGAGATTAACGTGATTCTGTTTCGCGTAGTCGATCAGGCGACCGGTGGTTGCCACCAGAATATCAACGCCCTGCTCAAGCACTTTCAGCTGTTTGTCATACCCGTCTCCGCCATAGGCGAGACCCAGTTTCAGGCCGGTTGAGGCGGTAAGGGGTTCGGCATCTGCATGAATCTGCACAGCAAGTTCACGCGTCGGCGCAAGAATTAATGCCCGTGGCTGGTTAACCTGACGGCCTTCCGCCGCAGGATGAGAGAGAAGATGATGAAACGTTGACGTCAGAAACGCCATCGTTTTGCCGGTACCGGTTTGCGCCTGGCCTGCAACATCACGCCCTGAAAGCGTAAAAGGCAGAGCTAACG
>Ga0308170_10004255_pt1 | contig 11312 bp, 7 predicted proteins | sample PhyBR2_2_FD_202136 | JGI IMG/M metagenome (GOLD analysis project Ga0308170, IMG submission 202136) | Phyllosphere microbial communities from UC Gill Tract Community Farm, Albany, California, United States - DLSLSB.R2 | ecosystem: Host-associated > Plants > Phyllosphere > Unclassified | place... | reverse complement strand
GTCAGCAAGCAGGACGGCACGCGGGCCATCGGTACCGTGCTTGACCGCGCCGGCCCGGCCTACGGTCCGGTGATGAGCGGGCAGAGCTACATCGGGCGGGCCCTGCTTTTTGGGCGCTTCTACATGTCGCAGTACACGCCGATACGCGACAGCAGCGGCAAGATCATTGCCGTGTTGTATGTAGGCTTCGACTATACCGATGCGCAGAACGCGCAATTCGAGAACCTCAAGCGCTTCCGCATTGGCCAGACCGGTTCGCTGGCCCTGCTGGACGAACAAAACAAGTGGCTGGTGCCGCCAGCCGGCGTGCAGGCGCTGGACCAGGCGAGTGCGACCATTGTCGGGCTGGTCAAGAAACCGGGCAAGGGTGCGTTCTGGACTGATACCGCCGAGGATTTCTACAGCGTTGCCGTGCCGTTCGAGGGCGGACCGTGGGCGGTGGTGGCGAGCATGCCGAAAACCGAGATTCGCGCCGTGACCTGGAGCGTCGGTACACAGTTGGCCATTGGTAGCCTGTTAGCGATGCTGCTGGCGGTCGGTTCGGCAATGTGGCTGTTGCGTAGTAAATTGGCGCCGCTGGGGGATCTGGTGCGCCAGGCCGAAGCGTTGGGCGCCGGCGACCTGAGCGTGCGCCTGAACGTGTCGAGCCATGACGAAATCGGCCAGTTGGCCCGGGCCTTCAACCAGATGAGCCAGGCGCTGTCGACGATGGTCGAGCACATCCGCAAGGCCTCCCTGGAGGTCAACAGTCGCGCCCAAGCCCTGTCCGGGTTGTCCAGCGGTGCCTATGAAGGAATGGAGCAGCAGTCCGGCGAAATCACCAGCATGGCCGGTGCGGTGGAAGAATTCAGCGCCACGTCGCTGAACATTGCCGACAACATGGGCAACACCGAGCGCCTGGCCCAGGAAAACGCCCAGCAAACGCGCATCGGTCGGACCTCGATGGATGAGGCGTCATCGTCCCTTGAACAGATTGCTGGTGCGCTGAACAGCACTGCCCAGGTCATCAACACCTTGGGCCAGCGCTCCCAGGAAATCGGTGGCATCGTCGGCGTGATCACCTCCATCGCCGAGCAAACCAACCTGCTGGCCTTGAACGCCGCCATCGAAGCCGCCCGCGCCGGTGAGCAGGGGCGCGGTTTCGCCGTGGTGGCCGACGAAGTCCGCAGCCTGGCATCCCGCACCCGTCAGGCCACTGACGAAATTTCCGGCATGATCAACAGCATCCAGCAGGAAACGGGCAATGCCATCAGCACGATGGAGCAAGGCAACCTGTTGATGCAGGAAGGCCTGTCGCGCAACGCCAACGTGGCCTCGGCCCTGGCACGCATCGACGAGCAGAGCCGTTCGGCGGGCCAGCAATTCGCGGCGATTACCACCGCCACCCAGGAGCAAAGCAGCACCGCGACCTTGCTCAGCAGCAATCTGCAAAGCATCGCCATGGCCAACAGCGAACAGCGCCAAGTGGTTTCGAACCTGGCGCTCACCGCCAAGGAACTGGAAAAGCTGGCCCAGGACCTGCGCCAAGAGGTTGATCGGTTCCGTTAACGCATTCTGCGACCCCTCGCGAGCAGGCTCACCACAGGTTTTAGTGGTGAGTCTGAAACCTGAAAGCGCCTCCTCATCCCTGTGGGAGCGGGCTTGCTCGCGAAGATGGCTGCACAGCCAACCTCACCGCCAACAGGCCCACCGCTTTCGCGAGCAAGCCCGCTCCCACAATGTATTGACCTGCCCGTCGCTTTTTTTAGGAAATTTGCAGTTTTTAAGCTTGCTGAAACGTTTCTTCAAGTCTATAAAAACCGCACAACTCCAATAAAAGGCCCCGTTCATGACTCCGCTCAAACTACTCATCACCCTTGGCGCCCTGGGCGCTGCGTCCCATGCCATGGCCTGGGATTACGTCCTGCTCGACACCGATAAAGCCGCGCAGCCCTGGCAAATCACCAGCCAGCAACTCGGCGCGAAAACCGACAAACCCTTTTCCGTGACGATGCGCACCCTGCACGGTGGCCGGCAGGAGGGCGTCAGCATCGTCGACATCGACAACGGCACCATGAAGCTTTCCGTTGTTCCGACCCGCGGCATGAATGTGCTGCAGGCATCGGTCGGCAGTGTCCGGATGGGTTGGGACTCGCCGGTCAAGGAAGTGGTCAATCCCGCCTTCATCGAGCTCAACGGGCGCGGTGGGTTGGGCTGGCTTGAAGGCTTCAACGAATTGGTCACTCGCTGCGGCTACGAATGGGTCGGCCACCCCGGCATGGATAACGGCGAACTGCTGACTCTGCACGGTCGTGCGGCCAACATCCCGGCCAACAAGGTCACTTTGCACATCGATGAAAAGCCTCCCTACGCCATCACCCTGCGGGGCGAGCTGAAGGAACAGGCGTTCAAGAAAGTCGATTTCTCGGTACAGACCGAACTGGTCACCGAGCCGGGCAGCACAACGTTCGCCCTCAGCGATACGCTGACCAATAACGGCGATTATCCGAAGGAATACCAAGCCCTCTATCACAGCAACTTCAGCACGCCATTCCTGGAACAGGGCGCTCGTTTTGCGGCGCCGGTCAAGCAGGTCTCGCCGTTCAACGACAAGGCGAAGGGAGAGCTGGCGGACTGGCAAACCTATCGGGCGCCCACCAAGGACTACGACGAAACGGTCTACAACGTAGTGCCCTATGCCGACGCCAAGGGCGATACGCTTACGGTGCTGCACAACAAGGCGGGCAGTCTCGGTGTCTCGGTGGGCTTCAACACCAGCACGCTCCCCGTGTTTTCCCTGTGGAAAAACACCGATACCCAAGGGCAGGGCTACGTGACCGGGCTGGAGCCAGGCACCAGTTTTTCCTATAACCGCCGGTATCAGCGACCACTGGGCCTGGTGCCTACAATCGGGCCGAAAGAGCACCGGCAGTTCCAGATCCACTACAGCTTGCTGGCGGACAAGGGCGCCGTGGATAAAGCGCTCAAGCGCATCGATGCAATCCAGAACGGTCAGAAAACCGAAGTGCGGGAAACCCCGTTGGCGGACCCGACCAAACCATGATGCGGCTCAGGGGGTAGCGGGTCGATACTGCAGGGCTTCGGCCAGGTGCTCGCGGCGGATCATCACCGCTTGCTCCAGGTCCGCCAGTGTCCGGGCGACCTTGAGTAGGCGGTGAGCGGCACGCAGCGACAGGGTCAAGCGTTCGCAGGCGGTTTCCAGCCAGGTTTCGTCAGCTGTGGATAACGTGCAGTGCCGGCGTAAGCCCGGCAGGTCGAGAAACGCATTGGCGCAGCCCTGGCGCTTGTGTTGGCGCTCACGGGCTTGCGCTACGTGCTCGGCCACCGTGGCGGTATCCTCGCCCGTGTCGTTCCTGGGGTTCAGCGCCGTCGCCTCACGGGCAACGGTCAGGTGCAGATCGATCCGGTCCAGCAGCGGGCCGGAGAGTTTGTTGCGATAGCGCTGCACCATATCCGGCGTGCAGCTGCAGCGGCCACTGGGCTCGCCAAGATATCCACAAGGGCAAGGATTCATCGCCGCCACCAACTGGAACCGTGCCGGAAAACGCACCCGGTCACGGGCGCGAGACACCACGATATGCCCTGACTCCAGTGGCTCTCTCAAGACCTCCAGTACCTTGCGGTCGAATTCCGGCAGTTCATCCAGGAACAGCACGCCGTGGTGGGCGAGGGTGATTTCCCCTGGCTGCGGCTTTGACCCACCGCCCACCAGCGCCGGGCCCGAAGCCGAGTGGTGCGGCTGGCGAAACGGACGTTGCGGCCAGTGGCTCAACGGCACGCAACTGGCGACTGACTGGATCGCTGCGACTTCCAACGCCTCACTTTCGGCCAAGGGCGGCAGCAGCCCCGGAAGGCGGCTTGCCAATAGTGTCTTGCCGGTGCCCGGTGGTCCGCTGAACAACAGGTTGTGCGCCCCCGCCGCGGCGATCAGCAAGGCGCGCTTGGCCGCGGCCTGGCCTTGTACTTCGTTCAGGTCGGGGTAGGGCTTGCTGGCCGAGAGCAGTCCATTGGACACATACGGCTCGACCGGGGTGTGACCATTGAAGTGCGCCACCGCTTCGAGCAGATGATCCACGGCGATTACCTTCAGCCCGGACGCCAGGCAAGCTTCTTCGGCGTTCGCCCTCGGCACCACGAGCATGCGCCCGGCCTTGCGCGCCGCCAGCGCCGCAGGCAGTACCCCGCGTACCGGGCGCACCGCGCCGGATAATGCCAATTCGCCGAGACACTCCACATCGTCCAGCGTCAGGGTCGGCACCTGCACGCTGGCCGACAGGATGCCCAAGGCGATGGCCAGGTCAAATCGGCCGCCATCCTTGGGCAGGTCCGCCGGGGCCAGGTTCAGGGTGATGCGCCGCGCCGGAAAATTCAGGCCCGAATTGATGATCGCACTGCGCACCCGGTCCTTGCTTTCCTTTACCGCCGCTTCCGGCAGGCCGACCATGGTCAGCGATGGCAAGCCATTGGCCAGGTGGACTTCAACGGTAACGGCAGGAGCCTCGACCCCCACTTGGGCGCGGCTGTGGACGATGGCGAGCGACATGAATCGTTCCTTGAGTGAAGAGGACACCGCGTCCTGCGGCTCTGGAAGATTAGTCGTGGGGATGGGCTTGGGCGGGGCAATCGAACAGGGAAATTTTGGCAGGATGTTGCAGGGGGGGCGTGACGTTGGTTTCCACCGCAGCTCATTACGCACCTCGACCCATCAAGGAATCGTCGCCGCCAGCAAGCCTGTGCTCGGCAACTTCGGCGTGCTGGAGCCCCGCTCGAGAGCGGCTCAAGGATGTGTACCGCGCATTTGTGATCTGGCGGTGCAAAGCGCGGGGCCGCTCTCGCTTTGGAACTGCTGAGTGATTAAACGGCCCCGATAGCCTTGTCTACACCTCCTTCAGTAACTGATCGGCGATACGAATGCTCAATGCGGCACCTGTCAGTGTGGGATTCACGCAGGAAGACGACGGCATCACGCTGGTACCGGCGATAAACAGGTTGGCGTGATCGTGGCTACGGCAGTCGCGGTCGACCACCGAGTTTTTTGGATCGTCACCCATGATGGTGGTGCCCATGATGTGCTGGCGGTTCTGGAAGTTGACGTCGGTGCTGAGGATGTCGGCGTCAAGCAGTCGGGCGAACTGCTTGAGGTCCTCCAATGCCTTTTCCTTGCCTGCATGCCAGTAGTCGGGAACGCTGTAGTAGATTTCCGGTACTGGCAGGCCAATTGCGTCGAAGCGGGTTTTGCTGGGCGTGACGCGGTTTTCCGGCAGCGGCAGGGTTTCGAAGTCCACCGCCCAGTTCAAGGAACGCGCCGATTGCAGTCTGATCTGTTCGTCGAGCTTGGAGCCGAGCACGCCTTTTGCTATCAGGTTGGTGGTGATTTGCGAGGTTGGCACTGTGTTGCGGACCTTGATCTTGTAGCTCGGGTAGTCCTTGCGGAACGCGCCGTCGCGGCTGTTCAGGTAGACCAGCAACTGGGTCGGCCCTTCGCCGGGCCACATGTCCTCCTTGGTCATCACGTTCATGCTCACGCCGGTATGATCCATCAGGTTGCGGCCGACCTGATCGGAAGCGTTGGCGATGCCGTTGGGGTATTGCTCGGATGTGGACATCAACAGCAGCTTTGGCGATTCGATGCCATAGGCCGCCAGTACGAAGTAGCGGGCGGTCAGGCGATGTTGGGTCTTGTCCGGGCGCATGTACCAGATCGCCGTGATCTTGCCGTCGTCGCCGGCCTCGATCCGGTACACCACCGAATTGTCCAAGACCTTGGCGCCATGGCGCTCGGCCTCGTCGATATGCATCGAACCGTCGTATTTGGCGGCAATCGGGCAAACCGGATTGCAGTTGTTATTACCGGCGCATGGCGGGCGTTTGCCATAGGGGCGGGTGGCGCGTCCGTTGGGTTCGAGGATCGGGTTGTAACCGCCCTTGCTTAACAGGTTCGAGAGGCGCTTGAACATGTAGCTGGGCTTCAAGCCTTCCATCGGGTAGGGGATCGAGCGCGGTGGATAGGCCGCGCCGCCTTGGCCGCTCTCGTCCTGGCCGTCGACTCCGGACACGCCCAGTTCGGTCTCGGCGCGGGCGTAGAAGGGTTCCAGTTCGTCGTAGCTGATTGGCCAGTCGCGCCCGCGTCCATAGAGGGCGTTGAGGCGAAAGTCATTGGGCAGCATGCGCCATAGAGAAGATCCGAAATGCCAGGTGGTGCCGCCGACCACCCGCAGATAGGAGGTGTTGTATTTGACCGGGCCGACCTGCTGAAGGTAGTCGCCATAGGTGGAGGGCGCATGGGGCAGGCTCGGATAGGGCGAACCGGCACCCTGCAGCTTGGCATTGGCTAGCGACAGCTTGACCGGTGCATTACGGAAAGCCTCTACGATGTCGCGGCGGTTTACCCGTGGCCCTGCTTCGAGGACGATCACTGATTTCTTCGCCTTGGCCAGGCCGCTGGCAATCAGGCCACCCATTACGCCGGAGCCGATGACGACCACGTCGGCGTCGTAAACAACGCTGCTCATAATTTGAAATCCTGCGTGTCGGCTGGCTTGTCGCCCCAGGAGTCGGGGCCGCCACCGTAGGTTGGAATGATGAGGATGCCTTGGGTCGGCCGGTACATCAGCGCTTCGCGGTAGCTGATCAGTTCGGCATCGGCGAGCTCCCCGACGATGCCCAAGTACCAGGCGGAGATGATGCTGGCCGCGGTCGCCCGCAACGATGAGTCCGGGTTGTCTTGTGCCAGGTATTCATCCACATGCTTGAAGCGCTGCCCGTCGATCAGTTGCCTGAGGGCGCCGACATTGCCAACGAAGTTCGGTGCGCGTCGGCTCAGGGCACGGTAGTAGCGCGCCGCCAGGAGCGGGTTGACTGGACGGCTGACGAGGAATTGCGAGAGGACGATAAAGTCCTCGTCACCTTCGGCCAGCGCCGATTGCCAGGGACCCAGGCCTGCGACCAGGGTCGCCAGGCCCAGGGTGATCGAACCGCGCAGCAGGGTGCGACGGGACAGCTTGCCGGTGGGTGTGGATGAAACGGGCAGGTGTCTGTTTGTCATTGAGGTTTCCATTGCTCAGGCCTCCTGTCGCCGGTGGTGAACCTTGAGTCTGTAAAGCACCAGGAGGGCCAGCAGGCCGAGCACGATTAGTACCGGTCCGCTGTTACGTGCCAGCACGGCGATGGGCGCCTTGGGTCCGCCTTCGCGCACTTGTGCCACGTCGGTGGCAGTCACGCTCAATTCGGCATTGCCGTAGCGGGACAGAACGTAATTGCTGACATCGGCGATCTGCTGGTCATCGAGGCGATCGGTGAATAGCGCATCGGGGCCGAAGGCCGGCATGTCGATTGCCACGCCGTCGACTTCACGGTGTACGCCATGAACGATGGTCGCGATCAGGTTGTCGCGGCGGCTTGTCGCGGTGTTGTGGAACAGCGAGGGGTACTCGCGGGTGCCCTGGCCGTCGGCCTGGTGACAGTTGGCGCAGGTGCCGCTGAAGATATGCCAGCCTGGATTGTCCTGCGGGTTGCCGCCGCGCAGGCTGAGTTCGTCGTTCGACGCCTGGCCGAAGGTATGGCGGGCCTGGCGCTCGCCGGTGGCGATTGGCGCGGTCTGCAGCAGGTAGGCGGCGATGGCCTTGAGGTCGTCGTTGCCAAGGTATTGCAGGCTGTTCTCGACTGCCTCGGCCATGGGCCCGGCAGCCTGCGCCTTGCCGTCTACGTGGCCGCTGCGCAGATAAGCAACGAGCTCATCGCTCGACCAGGCACCAATCCCGCTGATCTTGTCCGAGGTGATATTCGGAGCGTACCAGGCGCCCAGCGAACCGCCGGAAAGTGCCTTGGTGTTATCCGCCGCCATCAGGATGTTGCGCGGGGTATGGCAGGTGTCGCAGTGGGCCAAGGCATTGACCAGATAGTCGCCGCGATTGACCACTTCGGACTTCGCCGGATCCGCTTCGAAGCGTTTCTGGCTATGGAACAGCGTGTTCCAGGCGAGCATCGAGGCGCGGATATTGAATGGGAACTCGAGTCTGGTCTTGGGGCTGGGCGTATCCACCGGCGCCACTTCATCCATGAAATACCGATACAGGTCAGCGACATCGCTATCGGTCATCTTCGCGTAAGAGGTGTAGGGCATCGCCGGGTACAGGTGAGTACCGTCCGGGGTCACGCCGTCGCGCACGGCGCGGGCGAAGTCCGCCTGGCTGTAGTGGCCGATACCGGCGCTCCTGGAAGGGGTGATGTTGGTCGAGTAGATGATGCCCATCGGCGAATTGAGCGGGTAGCCGCCGGCAAAGGGCTTGCCGTCGGCGGTGCTATGGCAGGCCACGCAATCGGCGGCCACCGCCAGTCGTTTGCCGGACGAGGCACTCATGTCGAGCGTCTCGCCATGGGTCGCGAGGCTGATCGTCATCAGGGCCAGGCTGCCCGCGAGCATATTCCTCATGGGTGTCGCCTTGCGCACGTCGGGCAATGGCGACTCCCTCCTCTGCGGATGCATGTGTAACTCCTCACGGTTGGGCTTCGAGCGTGACCTTTGATTAGTCAAGATCGCGGAAGTCATACGATGTCGTATGTTGCGATCAATATTTCACATGCTGTAACATTTCTCAATAAATATGGCCAAGCGCCATCGTTTATTTATATCTTTTAACAGCTCTAGACCGGGCGTTGTAGGAAGATGATGGCTAAAACGTCCTAAACGTAAAGTGCGGGAGCGATCGGAATTACCTCTACCCGGCGTAAGGGTAGAACAGGAAGAATCGCTTATATTTCGTGATGTTGTACGACGTCATGGAAGGCGGCACCTAATCGCGCCAACGCTGCTTTGCGGGCGGACGGACTCGAGCGGTAATGGATTCGGGACACAGCCCTTCACCTGGCGTGACGCGGGGCAGGGAAATGCACACATAACAGGGCTGCTGGACCAGCATCCCACGAGGATCCATCGATGAACTGGCTCAATGACGCAAAATTATCGACCAAACTGATTACGTCGTTTTTCCTCTGTGCCTTGATCACGCTCGCCGTGGGCATGCTTGGCGTCAGTGGTATTTCAGCGCTGTCGGCACGCCTGCAGGCGGTGTTCAACAACAATCTGGTCTCGGTTGCCAACACATCGCAGACCAAGACCAAGGCGGTCGGTCAGACGCGGGACATGTACCGGCTGTATGTCGCTACCGCCGGCAATGCCCCGCAGAGTATGAAGGATGAGTTTCTCGCCTCGATGAAAGCCAACCAGTTGGCCAGCGAGCAGGCGTTCGCTGCTTACCGTAAAGGGAACCTGGCCGAAGACGAGCGCATTGCCGGCGACCAGATGGCCCGCGATTGGCCGGTCTACCAGGCCATGGTGCAGCAGTACGTGGCGATGATGGCCGCTGGCGACCTGGAGAACGGCCGCACCTTGCTGCTGGGCGATCTGCAGAAGGCTTATCGCAAGGTGATGGATCAGTTGACCATCATGATCGATTCCAATGACCGTCAGATCAGCGAAGACGCCAAGGCCGCCACGCTTCAAGAAACGACGGCCAGGACCGTGTTGTACAGCGGCATCGTCGTGGCTTTTATCGCGGCGCTGCTATTGGGCATGTTTATCAGCCGCCTGATCAGCCGACCGATAGCCACGGCGGTTGATTGCGCGCAACGCATTGCTCAAGGCGATCTGACCCAGCACATCACCAGCCGCAGTCGCGACGAGGCCGGCCAGTTGCTCAAGGCCTTGGGGGACATGCAGTCCAGCTTGAAGACCACTATCCAACAGATTGCCAGCGCTTCGGATCAGTTGGCTTCCGCCGCCGAAGAGCTGACGGCAGTCACGGACGACGGCAGTCGTGCCTTGATCCGGCAGAATGACGAGATCCAGCAGGCGGCCACTGCCGTGACCGAAATGACGTCGGCGGTTGAAGAAGTCGCGCGCAATGCGGTCTCCACTTCGCAGGCTTCGCAATCAACCAGCACGCAGGCCAGCAATGGGCGTGATCAGGCCCGCAGCGCGGTGCAGGCGATCAATACCGCAACCCAGGAAATCACCTCGTCCACCGGGTTGGTCAGGGATCTTGCCGTGCAGGTCCGCGATATCGGCAAAGTGTTGGATGTGATTCGCGGGATTGCTGAGCAGACCAACCTGTTGGCGCTTAACGCGGCCATCGAGGCTGCCCGCGCTGGGGAGCAGGGCCGGGGCTTTGCCGTGGTGGCCGATGAGGTTCGCGCCCTGGCCGCGCGTACCCAGGCGTCCACCGGTGAAATCGAAAGCATGATCCACGCGGTACAGGATCGTGCCGACAGCGCGGTCGACGCCATGGGCAAGAGCCAGGCGCTGGTGACCGAGACCCAGGGTCTGGCCCAGGCCACTGGCGAGGCGCTGGAGCAGATCGCCGACGGTATTTCGCAGATCAATGACCGTAACCTGGTGATTGCCACCGCTTCCGAGGAGCAGGCCCATGTGGCCCGCGAGGTCGATCGCAACCTGGTGAACATCCAGGATCTCTCGACCCAGACCGCCGCAGGCGCGAACCAGACCAATGCTTCGAGCCAGGAGCTGTCCAACCTCGCCCTGGCATTCAATACCCTGGTCGGTCGTTTCCGTCTCTGATCCCGGGGGGGTGAATAAGTCTGGATCACCAAACCTGTCGCCCAGGCTGCGGTCCAGCGTCCGTAATGTTGCGGGCCGTGGCTCGGGCAGCTTATTCCTGTGCTGGAGCCAGTCGTGCCTCCAGCTCCGCGACCTTCGCTTCAAGGCTTTCAAGCCGTGCCCGCGTCCGCGCCAGGACAACCATCTGGCTGTCGAATTCTTCCCGGCTCACCAGGTCCAGCTTGCTGAAGCCGCTTTGCAGCAAGGCCTTGAACTGGCTTTCGATTTCGCTTTTGGGCAGCGGGTTGTCGCCGCTCAGGAGGCGGGAAGCGTGGCCGCTCAGGGCGTCGAGGAGGTCTTTGGGCGCAAGCATGGCAGGTGTCCTGGAAACAATGGCGGGCAGTGTATCACGCAGGGCCTATAGTCAATTCGTGAGCAAGGGATGCACGCTTTTCGCGCACGAGGCCGGGCGTCGTCGCACCGTTGTTGTGCGTATCGCTGCGCTGGATGACGCGGTGCAGCCTGGCTCGCCGGGCAAGAGACTGAAATCAGAGGGTTTGGACACAGATGGCAAGGTTTCTGCTTAGAGCCTGATGACCCATGCACTGAGGCAGTCGTCGAGACGAATGCAGTGCAGCCGGCGGAGCGGGGAGTTTCGTCAGGAGCGGTTAACTGGCGCCGGTCGGGCAACTTGGGCCGACGATGCGTTACAAAGCCAGGCACTGCGCTTAGACTTGAGTCGGGTTTGTTTTCCTGG
>Ga0308170_10004251_pt1 | contig 11315 bp, 13 predicted proteins | sample PhyBR2_2_FD_202136 | JGI IMG/M metagenome (GOLD analysis project Ga0308170, IMG submission 202136) | Phyllosphere microbial communities from UC Gill Tract Community Farm, Albany, California, United States - DLSLSB.R2 | ecosystem: Host-associated > Plants > Phyllosphere > Unclassified | place... | reverse complement strand
CATGCTCAGATCATTCGGATCTTCCGTGAGTGGATTCGCTCCTCTCTCACTCTCATTTCCCCCTTCAACTCTTCTAGACCACTTCTCGCTCTCTCAACTACACTATGCACGTTCACTCGAATACAGAAAGTCACTAGGGATAGTTTGGGAAAGCTGGGAAGCGCGAAGGAGCTAGATCAAGGTCTCACTCCCTCTCTTCGCAATCAGTCAACTAATCTCACTTTCTCTTTCCTTGTCCTCCTCTCCTCTCGATGCCTTTCGAATATTCCCAGCCTGCAAGGGACAAACATCGCAACTCGGATGTCGATCTCGATCCTCGACTCAGCTTGCGATCTCGTCGCTCTTCCTTATCCTCCCCCTCTTCAAACTTTTCTTCTTCTCGACGAAAGCTTCGAGCCCTCTTGATCGCCGCATCAACTCTCACTTTCGTCTACATCGCATACACCCAAGTCTACTCCTTCTATTCCCCTTCCTCTTCCTCCTCCTATTCCTCCTCCTCAAAATGGATTCGACCTCATCGAAAACCTGCGACCACCATTCCTTCCTCAAAATCCCCTTTCCTACCTTCCGAGAACCCCCTCCCAGTTCACTTCCAAGAATCCCTCATGATCTATCACAACACCCCCGTCGCCTCTTCTCGACCACCACCGAACCAATTCCTTCTCGACCCGAAAACAGATCTCTCCCGACCTGAAATCGCAATCATTACTTCAACGAACAATCCTCGACCCGAAATGCTAGAAACCGCAACGACCGTGTTTGGACAATCCTTACAGAACTTTGTTTGGGTCATCGTCGACGACCATACGACCGAAACGAAGAGTTTGGAATTATTGAAAGAGTTGGCACAAGATCCTCGAGTCGTCATCGTCAAGAATACTGGTACGCAAGGATTAGCGGCCGGTCGAAACGTCGGAATCGATTACGTCTTCACACATTACCAATCGAGTCGAGTTCCACCTTACCTCACTTCTTTGGACGACGACGACTTGTTCGAGTTCACGGCGTTGGAGAAATCGATTTGGATGTTGAATTCGAATCCGGAGTGGGACTTGGCCGGGTTCAGGTACATCAAGTTTGGAAGTTCGAATGAAACTGTCACGACTGGATTACATTCGGGCGAAGACAACTTTTTCAAAGGCAATTTCGTACCGAATTCGGCGATTTATACGAGTAGGTCAGTAAGGGCTAGTGGGTGTAGGTATGATGAGGTCGAATTTCATGATGGTGGAGAGGATTGGGATTTCTGGATGTGTTTGGCGGAGAATGGATTCTGGGGTGGATCTCTCATTGAACCCCTCTACTGGTCAGTCTGCACATTTCTCCTCTCTTTTTTCCCCCAATCCCGTTCTGACGAAGAGCATGATCTGTACAGGTATCGAGTCAATACACCCAAGTTTCGATCTCAACGTTGGGGCAACACTTTCCTTACTGGTTTCGACGCTCTCAAACAGCACATTCAGAAGCGTCACCCATCCCTCGGCAAGACTGGAGGGTTCCCAGCGATGAAGCCGAAGCAGAATATTCAACTCGAACCGGTTAGTTGGGAAATGCCCTATGAGAGCGGATTGGCGAGAACGGATAGAGCTGTCGTATTCGTCGTACCTTGGCTTTTCGTTGGAGGGTAAGCTCATCCCGTACTGTCCGGGGTAATCAACGAGACTGACTATCGATCTTCGCATTTGTCGAATTCAGAGCAGACATTGGTTCGTTCTCTCGCTTTCAAGGCTATCTCACAGATTAGGGCTGATCATTCCCTCGATTGACAGGCGCACTGCACATGATCCAACTGTATGCTGAAGCTGGATATCGAGTTTCGCTCATCCTCACCCTTTCGAAAGTTCCAGACGGAATCGAACTCCTTCCTCAAGTCCTTCAGTATACTCACGACGTTCACCTCATCCCTTCCTTCCTTCGAGCGCACGATTTCCCGAGATACTTCAAGCACATCGTCGAGAGTCGTGGAGCGAAACAGGTCATCCTGAGCAACAGTCAGTTGACCTACGAGATGCTGCCTGCTTTGACCGAACAAATGCCAGATGTCGAATTCATCGATGTAAGCGTATTCTCTCGTATTCTCAGCGTCATTGATGAGCTGACGAGAACGAGTTGCACAGTACCTTCATAACGAAGCTTACGATGGATGGAAATCTGGAGGATACCCTCGATACTCCCTCATCTTCCAGCGTTACCTCTCTCGCACGATCACCTGCTCTCACTATCTCAAACAATGGCTCCTCACCCAGGGTCATCTCGATTCCGCTCGAATCGGAGTCGTCAAACTCGGAATCGAAGCATCTCATTTCACTCCCGCTTCTCCCTCAGCTCGAGATCACGCCAAATCAACTTTACTCGGTCTCGAACCTGAAACGATCGTCATCACTGTCGTCGCACGATTGGATCCTCAGAAACGTTCGACCCTCGTTCCGAAGATCGCGAAAGAGTTGTCGAGTTTGACTGAGGAGGATTTCGTGATCGTTATGATTGGAGATGGAGACTTGAGGAAACCGCTCGAGAGAGTAATTGAGCAAGAAGGAGTGGGAGAGTTTGTCAAGGTATTGGGAAACAAGGATGAACCGGTCAAATATCTCGAGGCGACAGATATCTTCCTCTTACCGAGTATGAGTGAAGGGATCTCGGTTGCAGTGACGGAAGCGATGGCGATGGGTTTACCGATTGTTACTGCGAGAGCTGGAGCTTTACCAGAACAATTGGGAGAACTCGACGATCAAGGTCAACGGAACCTCAATGCCAACCTAGGAGGAATCCTCATCGATCACAAACTCGACATCATCAACGACGTACCAGCTTATGCGAAGGCTCTGCATTCGCTCATGATCGACCCTTCGACTCGACGAAGACTCGGTGGAAACGCTCGAAAACTCGTCGAAACTGGATTCGACTGGAGGACTTCATTGGCCGAGATGTTTGTCGAGACGGAGAAAGCGAGGAACATTGAAGGACATGCAGGAGATGGAAGGTACCCGAATCCATCAGCTTACCTCGCAACTCAGATGTTGTTGTGCGAGAATTGGAAAGAAACAGATATGCTAGGGAATTGTGAGTTTGAACACACACACTCTCTCGTCACTACTCTCATTGACGCTGTTTCCTTTCTCGCAGATCCTTGGTAATCAGCGTATTCTTGTATGACATTCACGTCCCTTATTTATATCCACTTCATTCGTACCATCACCCTTGACGAGCAATTCATACACACCTGGAATCGTAACGAAATGCCGCAACTCGCTCGTCTCGATCGTCGCGCAAAATTAACAGAATCAATCGCAGAACAAACCAACTTCGACTACAAATCGCGCTCCACTACCTGTTCTCCTCGTTTCCCGACCAGCTTCATCGACACCACTAGACCCTTACTCACAGACACGAATTCTGCTTTGTGATGCTTCTACCATTGCGCTTGATCGACACGATAGATTCGTGACTTTCGATGCGAAAGAGACTCGGCGTGAGTTTTGTTGAGTCGTACTGCTTCGCGACCCTTGGTCTGTTCAAGCGACCCAATTCTGGCGATCAGAAGTGACTGATTCTGCACAGGTGAATCGAGAAACTGACTAGGAGCTTTTCGGTGCGTCCAACGAGATTTTCCTGCATCGCTAGAGATACATCGTCAGTCTTGAAGGTCTCGAATTTGGGAGCCGAAGGAAAGCAGGAACCGACGAGATAGTCCTCGTCATCTTGTGCTTCGTTGACTCGATAGATCTCAACAATCTTCTCGACGTATCCAGCAACAAGCTGAGCCAAAGGTTGAGTTCTCCCTTCGTAGCTCATCGATTGAAATTTGTGCCAATCCGAGTGCGTAATCGTCTTGAGTTGATGTTGGAGATTGACCATACGAAGGTACAATTTGGAATGTGAGAGAAGGATATCGACAATTGGACCATCCTCGAGAGCTCGGACAAGTTCTTCCGGCGTGTTCTCGCAGCTCGAGTGGTGATAGCGAGGAGCCTGGTTCGCCTGTATCAACAGTTGTCAAGTAGTTAGCAGTGAATCCTTGGTGAGGTACACGAGAGGAGGGGAAACGCTGTAGAACAGACAAGGAGAATCAATGAATATTTAACGAGACGATGCTGAATCAGAATTGTCAAATATCAGTCTTTGTACTGACTAGTCTAGTATATGGTCAGCTGGAGGAGTGGACGTCTCACCAAGTCCTGCATTGGAGGTTTCGTCTGTTCCACCATTTCCAGTACTTCGCGAACGCTTGAAACTACAGCCGATCGGCGATTCTCATTACCCAACTTCAATTTGTCCAATTGCGACCATCTAGCAGAATCCATATTGTGCAAGTTGTGTTCGAGCTGACTGAGTGACGGTAGAATCGTGCTGGGTAACCTTTTCCACTTCAAAGCTTTACGAGTGCGAGCGAGTAAGGCATCGGCTAGTTCTCGAGCTGTCAGTTCTGGATGAATTGCTGAAGACATGGCGGAGCGATCGTCGATAGGAATCGAGGTGGAGGGAGGAGGGGAAGATGAACGAGCGGCGGGACCAGAACAGAGCGAGCGCGGCTTCTGCGTATCTCTGGGCTGTGTCTTTCGACGAGCGCGCGTCTGATGTAGTCTCGAGAAGAAACAGTCAGTCGATTTAGGGTCGAAGAGACAAGAGCAGTCAACATACGATGTCTTCGTCGGCGACTTGTATGAGACCTCTCTGGAGAACACAGAAACAGTCAGTGCGATTACAGTGAGAAGGAGTGATTTGACATGAGCTCACAATGTGAGATTCCTGTACACCATCTGATCGACTGTAAATCTTGATGATCTCTCCCACGAATCCAGCAATGACTTGAGCAAACGTTCCGTCTCCATCGGATTTCATCGTCTGTAGCTTTGCCCAGGCTCGCACACCAATCTTGTTTAGATGTTGTCTAAGCGCTTCGAGCTCACGATACATCTCGTAGTTATGGAGCAGGACGTCGACGATGGGTCCATCGTAGAGTGCTTGAGCGAGTTGTCGAGGTGTGTTGTCGGGAGTCACGGGATCGAAGTGAGTGAGCCTTTGCGTCTGAGCGAATCAGGCATAGAGTATTCGTAAGTTGTCGCGAATGATCGAACTCGAAGAACCCTTACGAGAAGAATCGAAAGTTTCGCATAGAGACGTGGCTGCAGAAATTAATCACGAGGGTCAGTCTCCTCCTTTCAAGACACGGTGTGGCAGAGACTTACAGCATCCTGATACCAGTCTACGTCCCAAGCCGAATCCTCATACCAATATCCCTTGTGCTTGCACACGCTAACGACTTCTCGAACTCCGACAACTATCATTGATCTGAAATTCTCCTGGCCAACCTTGAGCTCATCTAGTTTGACCCAGTCACGTTCTGATACATCCTCGAGTTCGTACTTGAGTTGAGCTAACGCGGGAACCAACAAGGGATAGTCTTTGCGCAGTTTGTCGTCTCTCATTTCCCGCAGAGGTCCCTCGACTACTGCTTGGACCAGGTCCTTCGGCTTCGCGTCGTCTGATAGATCGTGATAGACTGGTGGACTCCAAGGCATGCTGGGTCAGTTGTCTTGTGCTGGTAGAGAGAGATAGAGAGGAGAGAGAAACGAACGGTTATATACTGAACGGCACGAGGTGTAGAGTCCGCGGTTTCTCCGGTCTTTTCATTCGTGGAAGCGATATGGGGTCAGCTCGTGGGAGCCGGCCTGAGCAGAGTTGAGAGACGCAAGATCGATCCGAAGAAATCGACAGGGAGCTACAGAAGGGCGATGACGAAGCAGGGAGTGTTATTCAATCGCTCTGGGCGTAGACAGAGGCTTTCTGAGCATAGTAAGCTAGTGCAAGATAGATCAGAAGCGATGTGAAGTGAGTGGAAGGAGACAAGAGATGAAACTTTCGAACAGCGAACCCATCGGCTTTTTAACTTCTCCCATTCACCTTCAAGACCCCTCACTAGTAATGGATGAAGATCTACCGACCCCTGACGCGTCTTATGATCACTCATCAGATCTCGAACGAGATGATTCTTATTTCTCTCAACACTCTGCCTCACTCGCTCAACAAGACCTAGAGGACTCTGTCGACCCTACCGAACCCGACCCTACCCTCTCCGCTGCTTCGTCACCAGCCCGTTCTTCCGATTCAGTAGTCGATTCATTGGCCAACGCAACTTTTGAAGACATCCATCAAATCGTACTCGACTCTCTCATGAAAGCACCTCTAACTCGTCAACAAGAACTGAGAGAACTAGGAGGTGGTTTAGACGCGTTTGATGGATTACCGAGGAAAGTTGGGATGGGGAGAGAGGAATTAATCGAAGAAGAAAAGAGAGCTATGGTTTACTTGAAAGGCATGGTAGACGATAGTGACCTCGACGATTGGAAGTATCATACACCTCAAGTGTTTGGACCGTGTAAGAGTTTGGGATTGGGCGGTACCAGGGAGGAGAGGGGAAGAGAGGGAGAAGTCGGAATTGGAGAGGAGGGGAAAGATGCGAATGGACCGGGATGGATCGAGAGGGCGTTCAATCTCGAAAGGTATCAGGTCGAAGGGTTGAGTGGGAGTTTGAATGAATTGGACATTCAGACGAATAGGATTACGGATACGATTGCGGAGGAGGATTGGCAAGGATCTGCAGGAGGATTCGGCGATTCGATGGCAGAAGAAGGAGGTTATAGCTTCAATGGTTGAGGAGAATCGAGCTCAGACTGGAGAACGATCAGTTCAGGACGATTTCGAGCACTTCGACCGAAATCGCTCTCTCCGAATCTATCTATCGCAAACCAGTGCGTACCCTCTCCTCTCGCTCTCGCTCACCTGAGTTTCTTGACACCTTCTCGCCCATGTTCAGACACTCAACAATCACCACTACTCCGCAAGATCGGGAGCTCAACCTAGATTGCGACTCGCCAAATTCTCGCTTTACCGTTCGATCAGACGACGTTGGACCACGCTCACTGGTAGAGCCGTCATCAGAAGTAGCATGACATCTTTATGCGTCCCGCTATCCCTCGATTCATGTCGAACCTCTTGCACGATTGCCGTTGTTTTATTGTTCGTCGAAGAGAGGTAGTGATAGCTTGTTCTCCAGGCATTCGCAAATAGCTGTCATTTCTAAATGCAGACGATCTAGCTCTCTTGCTTCTCGAAACCTGACCTGAGAGACGCAGGCGAGTCAAGTGAGAAACCAAGAAATTCTCTTCATTTCTCGATCCCAAATTCGTCCCCTACCCTCCCTCACGGGTTTATCTATCAATCTCCATCTCGTCATGTCCTCCTGAGACCGCCCTTTTGACACTCGGAACCGAAGCGAACAAAACTTGAGTTTTCGAAGGTTGTGCGAAACCCAAACCTCCTCCTCCTCCTCCGGACGAGACAGTCGGAACGATCGGTTTCGGTTTCGGTTTCGGTTGAGATGGGACGGTCATTGGAACTGGAACAGGGATGGGGGAAGGTTTCGATTGAGGTTTTGTTTGAACCGGAGGAGGAGGAGGCATTGAACGAGGTCTCGGAGGAGCTGCAGTACTCGGTACGACGACTCTCTGTTCCTCTTCCTGTTTGACCGGCTCTTCCTCTTGACTCTTCCCACTCAACTCCCTCTGTCTCTTGACCCTAACCGGATCGATCCTCCACGCGTCAACCGCACTCTTCGGTAACAACCTTCCTCCTAAAACGACAAACTCATCCCCTTCTCCCCGTTTCACCATTCGGGCAAGTACCATCTCTTCTAGAGGAGTACTTTTCCCTCCTCCTCCGTGAGGCTCGAATTCTGCTTGTTTGAGTAAAGCTGCGTCCGGTAAGCGATGTCCAAATGCGTAAGCCACTCGTGAAGAACTTCGTCGTCGATTCTCTTTCTTTTGTTTCGAGAGACCACTTTCTGCACTCGGAGTCGATGAGGAAGGTTTGAATTGGGATAAGATGACTTGTTTGGGAAAGAGTTGGTCTCGTAAAGAAGGGGTTTGGAAGAATGAGTTTTTGAGTCGAATCCGAGGAGGTTTCGAAGGTCTCGTTTGGACTGGAATGGGTGGAGCTGAGGGTCGAGGTTGTGGGGCCGGACGAGGAGGTTTCTGGGTGATCGAAGCGGAAGTAGTTGCACGAGGAATCGAAGTTGTCGAAGCATTGAATGATTTATCCTCCTCCTCCTCTTCTGGTTCATCATCCTCCAAATCCGATAGTGAGCTCTCCTCTTCTTCCTCTGCATCCTCCATCTCGATATCCTCCTCGTCACTCTCTTCGTCATCGTCCTCTGCATAACTTTTCCTCCCACCTCTGCCACTCCTCTCAGGTAGCTTCCTTTCCCCCTCCCTCCCCCTCCTGACCGGACCAGCCTGATCCTGCGTTGTATTAGTCGTATCGAATCTGATCCTGATCTTCATCGAACCGTTCCCTCCTGTAGAAGTAGCGGAAACGGGTGTAGGAGGTCGTGAGATCTCTCTACCTCTCCTATTCCCATTCGGATCAAGTAGAGAAGAAGTAGAGCCCGGTCGGATTGGTACAGGACGTGATAAGGAGGAAGGTCGATTTGATCGTTGTTGGGCTCGAGTGTTTAGGTTGTGAGAAGAGGCAGAGTGGGAGAGCGCGGAAGGGGCGGGGGAAGCGGAGTTTGTGCGACCTGAGGAGGCATGTAGATTTGGGAGGGAAGTCGAGGTTGGAAGTGACGAGGTTGAGGGGACAGGATTGGAGGAGAGGTTGAGGAAGTTTGATTTTCTCGGTTGATTCGGTAATAACGCATCGTACCTACAAGCTCTTGATCAGCTCCTTCTTTCGACACGAGTGAGTCGGAGAGATATTGCATACCTGGCTAATCTCTCTTCACCTTCTTTCAGCTTTCGTTGTCTCTCGACCTCCGCTCTCCCTCCCATCGCACTCGAATTCCCTGTGTATACCCATCCTCTGCCCCTCAATTCCTCCAATTCGTTGATCAATTTGCTCCGTTCATGAATCAACCGCTCCCTCTCCAATCGAGAAGCGCGTTTCTCGAGCACTTCAGGATATCGATGTAAACGATGATACAAAGCATCAGAGGTATCCACCTATGAGTGTTGAGGTCAGCGAGAGCCGGTAGGAAAGAGATAGGAGGACGTCGAACATACGGAGGCTAAGGGTTGGTGTCGAGATCCACGAGAGGGTAGGAATTCAGTTTCATCCATCAATCGAAACAGAGGTTTCTCGTCCTTCTCCTTCTTTCCATCGAGTCCTCCATCGGTACTCTTCGTTGTCGGTGGGTCTGGAGGTAGGGGAACGACAGGAGCTGGAGCAGGGACAGAGGAGGAGGAGGAAGGGAGAGAGGTTGTTGGGGGATAATGAGTGAGACCGGGTAACAGCCGTGTGGTGAGAAGGATGGCTGTGTCTACTGGTAAGTATAGAGGTGAAGAAGAACCTATCCGTTCATCGTAAGAGAGAGTATTGGAGGGTGAGCAGCCAACTTTCGCAGAGAGAATGAGAGGAGGTGAAGGCGAACCTGATTCATTCAATCCATTTTCGTCGAGCTTATCTCTCGTTCCATTCGATCCACCCAACGAGCTCCTCGTAACCCGTTTCTCTTGTTGTTTGACTTGTTGAACGAGTGTTTGAGAACTCGAGGAATTTGAAGAAGTCAGAGGTCGTTTGCCGAGTGCCTTCAATGAAGGTACCGTAGCTGCTGATTCTGGTGGTCTAGTAGCTGTATCTGCCATGTCAAGGTGAGCAGAAGTGTAGAGTCTACAAGCAAAACAAAGGCCAATTTTTGATCAAGGTTTGCTCGCTCTCGACACCTACGGAATGCATACTTGTTTCGATGAGGAGTATTCTACAGCGAGTCTCTGTCTAGCTAGCAAGGTCTCGACTGCAAATGAAGTTGTTTCGCTAATTTCGCCTAGACGGGAATCGCTCGCTCTCTTCTCCTCGGTCTCGCACGTAACAGGGGCAAGCTGGGAAGTGTTGAGTACGATAATCAAGTGTAACAGGATGACGGAGAATAGGGAAGAGTCATTTCGTGCTGATGTAGCGAAGGGGAAGAGGAAGAAACGGAATCTCTCCGCACCAAACTCGTTTTACACCTCACTCTGAATCGATAAAACTACACTCAGCCCGCCAGGATCTAACAGATTGACGGAAGTCAGGGCAAGTGAAGAAGAAGAAGATCGTTCAGAAAGGGAGTAAGCTAAAAAGATGGACGAAACGAAAACGGTTCTCGGAAGTCGAGCAATCAAAGGAAGAGACAGAGGAAAGACGGGATCAGAAGAAGAGATGTGAGGGACTATTCGAGGATATCCCCGTATTGAAGGGCTTGACGCTGGGTGAGTCGAGGAGCTCGCATTCTCTTCTCGAGCGAGTGTTGACGGTGCGTTCTCTTCCATTCTTCCAATCGTTCGTGCCCCAAGATTCCTGTCATGTTTGGGTACATCCAAGGGTTGTAGCTCTCAGGAAGTGAGGGTGCCGCTTGTTGAAGGAGTGCAAGGTTGTCGGAGTTCGGATCGTGGGGATTCTGCGAGCTCAAATGAGACGACGAGGGGAGCGGGTATTGACCTACTAAGTTGTCGTAGAAGGTAGACTGCGGTACTGGTGGCTGATATGAGGGATGGGCAGTGGGAGCGGGATGAATGTTGCCAGGGAGATGAGGAAAGAATTGCGATTGAGAATTGTCGAACGGTGGAGTTTGATTGTAGAGCGAGTTTGGATTTTGCAAATCGCTGTAGTGATAGTTCTGATGGAAGAGGGAATCATCGAAGGCGAGTTGAGGAGCATGAGCGTGGTTGGCGAGAGGACCGGAGTTGGCGAAATCTGGAAAAATATCGTAGTGAGGGGAGTGGTAAGGATAAAGAAGAGCTGGATGGTGGAATAGAGTTTGCTGATGAGGATCCGGTTGCTGAAAGTCGGACTGTAGCGAGGGAGGAAGAGGCGAAGGGCGGCGAAGGGGGACGAAAGTGGCGAGATTGTCATTGCGATTGAAGTCCAGCTGGTCGGGACTAGTCTGCGAAGCGCTCTCGACCGAAATTTGCGTATTGTGCTTGCCTTTACCACGTCCATGACCTTTGCCTGGACCATCGATTGGAATCTAGAAGTGCGAAAGATGAGCTCGAAGTTCTTGCAATCAGACGCTTCGAGAGGGCGCAATCATACTTTTCGAACCCAACTACCATCCTCACTCTGCTTCCAGCTATCGCAACCTTTACGCTTGGGACAGAACTGGTTCTGATGACTTTCGAAATCGTCGTATCTGTAATCGCAAGCGTCGAGTAGAAATCTATTTCAGCTTTGAAAATGCATTGAGGAGAGCGAAACAATAACCCCTTCTTTATCCTTGAACCTCCCATTATTCACATCTTGCAGTGACCACCAAGCTTGCTTACACAGATTACAAATCTTGTATT
>Ga0308170_10004247_pt1 | contig 11325 bp, 8 predicted proteins | sample PhyBR2_2_FD_202136 | JGI IMG/M metagenome (GOLD analysis project Ga0308170, IMG submission 202136) | Phyllosphere microbial communities from UC Gill Tract Community Farm, Albany, California, United States - DLSLSB.R2 | ecosystem: Host-associated > Plants > Phyllosphere > Unclassified | place... | reverse complement strand
CGGATTGATCACGGGGATGGTCTTGCCGCCGCTGGCATCGTGCCATTCGTTGGCGATGAGGAGACGGGTATCGGGGTAGCTGGAAGTCGTCATGGTAATTGGTCCTGTGGTAAGGACGACAATCTTACCGTGGATGGCGACTCCCTGCAGAGGACCCCACCGCTTCGACGGCGCCCGCCTCGGCCATCGAACGGATGCGCGCGGCCATTGCCTCCATCGAAAACGGCTTGGTCAGCACCGCCATCCCCGGATCGAGGTAGCCGTTATTGAGCACCGCATTCTCCGCGTAGCCGGTGATGAACAAGACCTGCAGCCCGGGCCGGCCCGCGCGCCCGGCATCGGCCATCTGGCGCCCGTTCATCCCGCCGGGCAGCCCCACGTCCGTGACCAGCAGGTCGATGCGCGCATCCGATTGCAGCATCTTGAGACCCGTCGCGCTGTCGGCCGCTTCGATCCAGCCAAAGCCGAGATCCTGCAGGATGTCGATGACGAGCATGCGCACGGTCGGCTCATCGTCGACGACCAGCACCGTGGCCACGTGCCCCGACTGCGTCAGCGCGGTGGGCGCCGCGACGTCAGGCTCCAGCTCGGTGGCGCCAGCGCCGTAATGCCGCGGCAGATAGATGCTCACGGTCGTGCCCTGCCCCACTTCGGAATAGATGCGGACCTGGCCGCCCGACTGCTGCGCGAACCCATAGATCATCGACAGCCCGAGGCCCGTGCCCTGGCCGATCGGCTTGGTCGTAAAGAACGGCTCGAATGCGCGCGCCACGACGTCCGGCGCCATCCCCACCCCCGTATCGCTGACAGACAAGGCCAGGTACTGGCCCTCTGCCATGTTCTGCTGGCGCGCCACGCGCTCGTCGATCCACTTGTTGGCCGTTTCGACCGTGATGGCGCCACCGTCGGGCATGGCGTCGCGCGCATTGATGCACAGGTTCAGCAGCGCATTTTCAAGCTGCGACGCGTCGACCAGCGCCGGCCAGGCATCGGCGACGCACACCACCTCGATCCGCACGGCCGGGCCCACCGTGCGCTGGACCAGCTCATGCATGTCGGTGACGAGCCGGTTCACGTTCGTCGGTTTGGGCATCAAGGTTTGCTGACGCGAGAACGCCAGCAGGCGATGAGTCAACGCTGCAGCCCGCTTGGACGCGCCCAGCGCCGTCGCAATATAGCGCTCGAACTCATTGAAGCGCCCCTGCTGCATGCGCATCTGCATCAGCTGCAGGGCGCCGGAAATGCCGGCCAGCAGATTGTTGAAATCGTGTGCCAGGCCGCCGGTCAGCTGGCCCACCGCTTCCATTTTCTGGCTCTGGCGCAGGGCGTTCTGCATCGCCTCGAGTTCGGCCAGTTGCTCCTGGTCGCGCGTGATGTCGCGGCCCACCGCATTGATCATCGCATCGTGCGCACGGGTCGACCACGAAATCCAGCGATAACTGCCATCCCGATGGCGGTAGCGGTTGTCGAACCGTTGATGGCCGATCCCTTCCGACAATTCGCGCGCACCGGCAATCGTATGCGCGATATCGTCCGGATGAATCAGGTCGAACAAATTCGAGCCGACGAGTTCGTGCTCGCGCCAGCCCAGCACGGCCGACCAGGCCGGATTGGTGGCCGTGATCGCCCCGTCAAATGTACAGCGCAGCATGATGTCCGACGACAGCGTCCACAGCGCATTGCGATCCTGTGCCCGCTCCGCCACCTGGCGCTCGAGATCGAGCAGTATCCGCTTGCGCTGGTCGATGTCGTCGAACACCAGGATGATGCCGGCCTGCGCGCCGGCGCTGTCGATCAGCGGAACGGCGCTGACGGCGACCCAGGTTTCCGTGCCGTCCGGCGCGCGCCGCAGAAATTCGTCGCCCGGCGTGACGAGCTCGCCCCGTAATGCGCGCGCACTCGGATAGTCGTCGGGCGCCAGCAAGCGGCCCTGCGCGTCGAACCCGCGCCAGTGTTCCCAGGCGCGCTGCAGGCCATGCGCGGGCGAGAAGTCGGGGACAAATGTGCGGAACACGGGGTTATTCAGGATGGCTTGCCCATCCATGTCGAACAGGCAGATACCGACCGGCAGGTGCTCGATGACGGTGGCGAGCCGGCTGGCCGCCTCCCTGCGCGCGACAATCTCCTGCTCCAGCGCGATATTGCGCTTGATGAGCTGGGTCTGCGCCGCATCGCGCTCTCTGGCGGCGATGACGCCGGCCGTCGTTTCGGTTGCAATATTGAGAAGGCCAGCAATGTGACCCTCGCTGCGTAGCGGGCTGTACGCAAACGACCACCATGTCTCTTCTTCATAGCCACTGCGCGTCATGACCAGCGGCAGATCGGTGAAACTCACCGCTTCGCCGGCCAACACGCGATTTACCAGCGGACCGATGTCGTCCCATATTTCCGACCAGACGTCGGGCAATGGTCGCCCCAGCGCGCCCGGATGGCGTTCGCCGAGAAACGGCACGTACGCCGCGTTGTAGAGCAACGTCTGCTCCGGGCCCCAGGTGGCGCACATCGCCACCGGCGTTGCCAGCATCATGCCGAAGACGGCTTCGAGTGCCGCGGGCCAGACTGCGCGTGCGCCCAGTGGGGTCCCGCGCCAGTCGAATGCCGCGATGTCGGCGTGCGCCGCGCTCACGCCCATTCCTCAGTGACACGTGACAGGGTGATGGGCGCCGGGCGACCGTTGACGAGCATGTGATTACGTTGGTGCATGTAAATATGTAGTGTGAAGCGACATCGATGACCTCTGGAATTCTTGCACAATTTAGCCGTGCGCGTTGGACAGTTACGCTCAGCAGTACCGCCGACGCAACGGCGCCGCAGGGTGCGGCACGCATCAATTTGTTAATCATGCGACAATTCGGCACCGAATTTTCCGGCTGTATGTACCAAGACCCTTTCAAGAGAGTGCCGCCCATGTCACCGCCAAAGCCACGCCACGGCTCCCCGCTGTTATTGCTCCCGATCGCGCTGATCATCATCGCGCTGGCCGTCCTGTTCGCCTGGATTGGCGGCTGGCTCGGCAACAAGAACGTCACACCGCAAACGATGGTCAACACCGCCGAAGCCTCCGGCACGCAGCAGCTGGGCGTGCGCCGTGCGCATGCCAAGGGCATCTGCATCGTCGGCACTTTTGCACCAACGCCCGCTGCTGCGCAACTGTCCACGGCGCGTGTGTTTTCGCAGCCGTCCACGCCCGTCCTCGGCCGGTTTTCCAGCCCTGGCAACGACCCGCATTCGCCCGACAACAAGGCGGCCGTGCGCGGCATGGCGCTGCAGCTGAAAACGGACGACGGCCAGGAATGGCGCATGGCGATGAACAGCTTCCCGTTCTTCGCCGCGTCCACCCCGGAAGCCTTCCAGGCGCTGAACGCCGCACGCCTGCCCGACCCGGCCACCGGCAAGCCGGATCCGGCCAAGATGGACGCCGTGCTGGCCGCCCATCCGGAAATCAAGAAGTTCATGGCGTGGTCCAAGAGTGCGCCGACGCCCGACAGCCTGGCCAATACGCGCTTCAATGGCGTCAATGCGTTTCGCCTGACGAATGCCGCCGGCGCGACGCGCGCCGTGCGCTGGTCGATGCGCCCGCACACGCCGTTCGTGGCGGCCGACCCCGAGCAACTGAAAACCGCCGACCGCGATTTCCTGGCGGCGGACCTTGATCGCCGTCTGGCGGCCGGCCCGCTGAAATGGGACATGGTCATGCAGTTCGCCGAACCGGGCGACCCGATCGAAGACCCATCCAAAGCCTGGCCCGATACACGGCCCGAAACGATTGCCGGCACGCTCACGCTGGTGCGCGCCGAGCCGCAGGTTGCCGGCCCATGCCTCGATCTGAACTTCGATCCGCTGATCCTGCCGAAGGGCATTGCGGGCACGGACGATCCGGTGCTGCACGCGCGTTCGTCGATCTATTCGGTTTCATTCAACCGCCGCGAGCGTGAAATCAGCACGGGCAACCCACACACCGGGAGCGTACGATGAACCGTCCACGCCACTTCAACCTGCTGGCCCGCGTGCTGCACTGGTCGATGGCCGTCGCGATCCTGGCGATGCTGTTCGTCGGCGCCGCCATGGTCGTGTCCCTGCGCCACCGCGATTTCCTGCTCGATCTGCACCGCCCGCTCGGCCTGGCGATCCTGCTGCTGGCGATCGTGCGTCTCGTGAATCGCCTGCTGAACGCACCACCGCCGTTGCCGGCGGATCTGCCACGCATCCAGGTGTGCGCGGCCACCGCGTCGCACTGGGCGCTCTACGCGCTGATGCTGGCCATGCCGCTGATCGGCTGGGCCATGCTGTCAGCGGGCGGCTATCCGGTCGTGCTGTTCGACGGCGTGAACCTGCCGGCGATCCTGCCGCACAGCCCCGCCATGTACGGCTTCCTGCGGCCGCTGCACGGCGTGCTCGCCTATGTGCTGTTCTTCACGATCCTGGCGCACCTGGGCGCGGCGCTGTACCACGCGTGGGTGCGGCGTGACGAAGTGTTCGGGCAGATGGCCAAGGGCGACTGAGTTATCGGTGCAGCACCGCACCGAGCGTGCGCACCCGTCCACGTATCGTATTGACTCCATCTGCAGCGGACGCACAAGCGCCCCCGCTGCGGATTCACTTTCAAGCGAGACGTTCATGCAAAAATATACAGCAGCCATCGTGGGTGGCTTGATCGCAGGTGTGGTGACGACGGCCGTCATGGTCGCAGGCCGCAAATCCGGAGTTCTGACCAAAACGCTCGACCGGGATGCGGTCGACTGGATCGACGATGTGACGGGCTCGCGCGCCGTCATCGGCGACGCTGGCACCAGCGCCGTCGAATTCGTCAATCACCTGGGCGCCTCGGCCGCGTTTGCCGCCGCCGTCCCGAAGCTGCGCGAACTGGCCCCAAGCCTGTCGCCGGCCGCCATCGGCACGCTGTACGGCACGGCGCTGTACGCCGTGAATATCGGCGCCATCGCGCCAGTCCTGGGCATCACCGAAGGCGAAGTGGCGGCCGGTCCGCGCAAAGCTGGTGAACGCTGGGCGATCCACGTACTGCAAGCCGTGGTGACCGCGGTGCTGGCCGATCGTTTGACCGGCCCACGCCGTCGCGGTTGATGCAATGGCCGAGCGGTCGCGGCGCAGCGTGCGCGCGACCGTCGGTCAAGCGGAAATCAGTCCCCGCCGAAAATCATGGCGAAAATCACTGCCGCATGATTGTATGCGGCAGTGATATGCGGCAGTGATCTGCCGGATCTGGCTTAATTGCCCAGCACCTTGCGCAGCGTGCGCGACAGGTCTTCGGCCGAGAACTTGGCCACATACGCATCAGCGCGCACATTCTTGACGTGTTCTTCGTTGGTGGTACCAGACAGCGACGAGTGAATCACCACCGGCAGGTTGCCGAAACGCTGGCTCGACTTGATATTGCGGGTGAGCGTGAAACCATCCATCTCCGGCATCTCGAGGTCGGTCAGCACCATCGCGACGCGGTCATAGATCGTACCGCCCTCGGCTTCGGCAGCAGCAGCGATCGTACCCAGCTGGTCCCAGGCTTCCTTCCCGCTCTTGGTCATGATGTATGGCAGGCCCATTGCGTCCAGGCCCTGCTCGATCAGCGCACGTGCGACCACCGAATCATCGGCCGCCAGAATGATGGTGCCCGGCTTGATCTTGATCTTGTTGCCCACGACCTGCGACAGGTCCTGCTGGTCCTGCTCGGGATTCAGGCGACGCAGGATGGTTTCCACGTCGAGCACCTGCGCCAGACGTGCTGGCTGGCCCTCGGCTTCCGGCAGGCGGGCGATACTGGTCACCATGCCGGTGCCGGCTGTGTTCTCGGCCGTCATGACCTGGCTCCAGTCGAGGCGCACGATTTCTTCAACGCTCTCGACGGCAAACGCCTGCGTGGTGCGGGCGAATTCGGTCACCAGCATGATGTTCAGGCCCGTCTTGGGCGTGACACCGGTAATACCCGGCAGATCGAGCACCTGAATGATGTGCCCGCGCAGGTTGACCACCCCCAGCACGTGCTGCGGTGCGCCCGCGACGGCGGTGATTTCAGGCATCGCGACAATCTCGCGGATCTTGAAGACGTTGATCCCGAACAGCTCGTTATGATTGCCCTGCGCGTCGCCACCAAGGCGAAACAGCAGCAATTCAAACTTGTTTGTTCCCGTCAGATTGCTGCGTTCATCGACTTCCTGTTGTACCGATTTCATGGCTTATCCTGTCAAAATAATGCTGTCCGGAAATCATTGTAGACGGGCTGCAGGTCCTTTGGTCATTACAGACCGAACGCGTCGCATATTTAGCGTCGGTCGGTGCAAAAAAACCACGAATTGTCACAGATGCCCTGCCGGACGGCCATAAAGTCGGGCTGCAATCGGCGGCCGTCAACCAAGAATACACCCGAATTGTGCGCATGCGTGGTCTCGTATTGCGCCCTTGATGACCTGCGCAGGAACGCGCGCATCGACCTGCGCACCGGAGCGCGCAGTATTGACAAGAGATCTACAACGGCATCAGTATGAGGCCAGGTGACGCCCTGCAGCCTGACGGTAAGCCGGGCGCGATCCTCGCGACATCACGCTGATATCGGTACCGCTGCGTCCATGACAAACGTGTCCGGAGGCCCCATGACCCACGCCCTGTTCGCCACACTGTATGCGGTCATCATGCTGCTGGCAGCGCCCGCAGCTGCCAGGCAACAGACGAATGTCGTGTTTCCCGATGACCGCCACAGCGTCACACTCACCGGCCAGATCAAGGGGAATGGCGACCATGAGTATCTGGTCGATGCGCGCGCAGGACAAGTGCTGACAGTAGATTTCAAGCCGACCAATGCTTCGGCCTACGTCAACGTCATCGCCCCAAACAGTACCGGCGAAGCACTGTTCGTGGGTTCCTCGGCCGGCAACCACTTCGCCGGCCCGGTGCCAGCCGACGGGTCGTATCGTGTGCTGGTCTATCTGATGCGCAACGCCGCGCGCCGCAACGAAGTCGCCCGTTACACGCTGCGCATCGATCTTCGCGACGCGTCAGCCATCGCTGCACGGCACACGGGCGACGCACTGGTTCCCGGCACCCGCTACCACGCGACGGCGGACATCGTCTGCACGACATCGGACGGCGGCAAAACCGGCCCCTGCAAGGCAGGTGTCATCCGCCGTACGGGCGGCACCGCAACCATCGAGCTCGCCACGCCCGACGGGGGTCAGCGCCGCATCTTCTTCACCAATGGCCAGGCAACGGGCAGCGATGCCGGGGGCAGCCTGGACGTGCAACGCCAGGGCGATCTGCAGATCATCCGGATTGGCGCCATCGAAGTCTACCGGGTCCCGGACGCCTTCGTCGTCGGTGGGTAAGCGCGCCGGCCATTGGATCGCGCTTCAGTGGGGATTGTGAACAACCGCAAACAGCTGGGGGATAAAAATGAACCACCTGCGTCGAACCATTTCTGCGCTGATGCTGACGCTGACGTCGTGTCTGGCGCCATGGGCGCAGGCCTCCCCTCCCACTGCCGCCATCGGTCGATGGGGTGTCGATACCGCAGGCCTGTCGACAACGATCCGGCCAGGCGACGATTTCTACCGCTACGTGAATGCCGGGTGGCTCAAAACCGCTGCGGCGCCGGCAGGCCTGCCCGCCATCGATTCGTTCGTCGAAGTGTATTTGTCGACCGAAAAACGGGTCGCCGGCATCGTCGCGCAGGCTGGCGAAACAGCCGGGGCGCCGGGCAGTCCGGAGCAGATGATCAGCGACTTCCACCGCTCGCATGCGAACCGGGAGCGCCGCAACGCGCTGGGCATCACGCCGATTGCCAGCACGCTCGCGATCATCGCAGGCACCACCGATAAACGCGAACTGGCCAGGATCATGGCGTATCCCTGGATCGAAGGCTTTTTCCCGACCGGTCCGATGAGCGATGCTGCCGTCCCGACCCGGCAGATTGCAGCGCTCGGCGTCGGTGGCCTGACCATGCCGTCGCGCGACTACTATCTCACCGACGCCGAGCCCTACATCGGCCACCGCAAGGCATTGCTCGATTACATCGCAGCGAGCTTTCGCCGTGCCGGGTTCGCCGATGCCGATGCGCGCGCCAGCAAGGTGCTGGCGCTGGAAACCGCGATCGCCAAGCGCCACTGGAGTGTCGAGCAGCGCCGCGACGTGGTCCGGATGAACCACGTCATGACCCCGGGCGAACTGAAGAAGTATGCACCCGGGTTTCCCTGGAATGCATTTCTGGCAGAACTGAAGTACGACAAGCAGCCGAAGTTCAAGGTCACGACCGATACGGCGGTGCGTGACCTGGCCCGGCTGTTTGCCACCACGCCGGCCGCCGACCTGCAGACCTTCCTTGTCTTCAAGACGCTCGATGCATGGGCCGATTCGCTGTCCGATCCGTGGGTCCAGGCGCACTTCGATTTCCATGGCAAGCGCCTGCAGGATACGCCGCAACGACGGCCGCCCGAACTCGAAAGCATCATGGCGGTCAGTTCGGTGCTCGGCGAAGAGATCGGCCGCATCTATGTCGCCCGGTATTTCGGGGCCACGGAACGCGCACAGGTCGAAGAGATGGTGAATTATCTGCGCGCCACCTACCGTGACCGTATCAGCAAGCTCGACTGGATGGATGCGCCAACCCGGGCTGAAGCGCTGAAGAAACTCGACAAGGTCACGCGCTACATCGGTTACCCCGAACGCTGGCATGACCGGTCGACGGTCCGGATCGCAGCCGACGACCTCGTCGGAAACTATCGCCGGCTGTTCGACTGGATGCGCGCCGACGATCTGCAAAAGTTGAAGGAACCCACGCGAAAATGGGAGTTCCCCTACAGCCCGCAAGAAATCAATGCGGGTTATTCGCCATCGGCCAATTCGATCACGTTCCCTGCCGGGATACTCCAGCCGCCCTTTTTCGACCCGAACGCCGACGCAGCGGTGAACTTTGGCGCAATCGCAGCGGTTATCGGCCATGAGTTCGGCCACGGTTTCGACGACCAGGGGAGCCGCGCCGACGGCGACGGCAAGCTGCGTGACTGGTGGTCCAAGGCCTCACGTCGCGAATTCGAGAAACGCACCCAAGGCCTGGTGGTTCAATTTGACGGGTACGAACCGCTTCCTGGACTGCACATCAATGGCCGCCAGAACCTTGGCGAAAACATCGGTGACCTGGGTGGCCTGTCGGTCGCCTACGCTGCCTACCGCAGCTTCGTGCAGGAGAAACAGGGCGGGAATGCGCCGGTTCTTGATGGCTACAGCGGCGACCAGCGATTTTTCCTCGCCTGGGCCCAGCTCTGGCGCAACATCACGAGCGAAGGCGAAACACGCCGCCGCACGCTGGCCGATCCGCACAGTCCTGGCGAGTTTCGGGTCAATGGCGTCGTGCGCAATGTCGACGCCTGGTACAAGGCATTCGATGTCAAACCAACCGACAAGCTGTACCTGCCCCCCGAGAAACGGGTGAAAATCTGGTAGACCGGGTGTGCTGTACCGGACCTGATGCGCCGGCTTTGTTTGCAAATAATTAAAAGGAGATCGCACATGAACAATACGATGCGGCAGCTCGTCGTCGCATGCACGGCACTGGCCATGGCCCTCAGCCCGACGGTATCCATTGCCGCCAGCGCCGACGACCTGCGCGACCTGGTGGGCGCCCGCGCAGCCGGTGGCGAGAACACACTCGAATCCAGGGGCTGGGTGTCGATTACCGGCCACCATACCGGCAGCGCTTCGTACACCTATTGGTGGAATGCCTCGCGCAAGAGCTGCGTGATGGTCAGGACCAGCGATGGCCGGTTCGCGGCGATCTCCGACGTGAGCAAGGGCGACTGCAACCAGAAGAGTGACAACAACGATGCGGCCGTCGCCATCGGCGCCGTCGGTGCCATCGCCCTCATCGCGGCGCTGGCATCGCACAAGTCGGGGCACCACGACGATGGCAAGCACTATGCCGACCGGGAGCAGGAGGCCGATTATGAACGCGGTTACAACGATGGCATGTACAACCAGCCCTACCACAATTATTCACGCAGGGATGCTTACAGCGCCGGCTACGAAAGCGGCGTCCGGCAACGCGGCCAGAATACGGCCTACCGGGACGATCACCGCTGGGGCGGCGGTTATGCCGCGTCGGTGGATGTGTCCGACCTGAACGGCGCGCGCGCATCGGGCGCCGAGAACAGCCTCGAGTCGCGCGGGTTCGTCCGCGTCGATGGTTTCCAGTCGGGCGGCGATGGCAAAGGCACGATCTGGTGGAATGGCCGCACCCGACAATGCCTGCAGGCCATCACCGTGGATGGCCGCGTCGACAGCCTGTCCGATATCGGCAGCCATCGGCGTTGCCGCTGACGTTATACAGCGCCTCCGACGACGACGGCGCGCTCCAACGCCGAACGTGCTGTGCCGGCAGCGAGGTATACTTGTGCAACTATTTCCACAAGGATACCTATGGCTGCATCCCCCGCCAAGCGCCTGCAGATCGGCATCATCGGCGCCGGCACCGCTGGCCTGGCCACGGCAATTGCCTTCGCCCGCGCCGGACACGCGGTCGACGTGTTTGAAAAACACCCGGCTCTGGCAACGCTTGGCGCCGGTGTGCTGATTCAGCCGCAGGGCGTGGCCGCGCTCGATGAACTGGGCGTGGGCGCAGCGTTCAATGCCATCAGCCTGCCGATCGATCGCCTCGTCGGCCGGTGCGAGCGTGGCTGGACCCTGGTCGACATCCCCTATACCGGCCTGCAGGCGCGCGCCGTCAGCCGATCGGCGCTGGGCGGTGTGCTGGAACGGGAATCCCACGCGCTGGGCGTGCGCCTGCACTTCGGCTGCGCCGTGGGCGCCATCGGCGTCGAAAACGGCGCTGGCACCGTCGATGCAGGCGGCGTGTCGCGCCGCTTTGACCTGGTCGTGATCGCCAACGGCGCCTCCTCGATGCTGCCTGCGGCCACCGGCCTGGCGGTGGCCTCGCACCAGTACAGGTGGGGCGCGCTGTGGGCCCTGATCGATCTGGACGACTGGCCCGATGCGCATCTGCTGGCGCAGCGCTACGGCGGCACCGAGCGCATGTACGGCATCATGCCGACCGAGCGTGTGAACGGCGCGCTGCGCGTGTCGCTGTTCTGGAGTCTGCGCAGCGACCGCTACGACGCCTGGCGCGCCGCACCGCTGGACGACTGGAAACGGGAACTGCTTGCGCTCTGGCCCGAATCGAAGCCGGTCGTGGACCGTCTCCGTTCGCACAGCCAGCTGGCGTTTGCCCGCTACCACCACGCGCGGCCGTCACGGCTGGCATCCGGCCCGATCTGCATCGTCGGCGACGCCGGCCACGCCATGAGTCCACAACTGGGCCTGGGCACGACG
>Ga0308170_10004246_pt1 | contig 11326 bp, 7 predicted proteins | sample PhyBR2_2_FD_202136 | JGI IMG/M metagenome (GOLD analysis project Ga0308170, IMG submission 202136) | Phyllosphere microbial communities from UC Gill Tract Community Farm, Albany, California, United States - DLSLSB.R2 | ecosystem: Host-associated > Plants > Phyllosphere > Unclassified | place... | reverse complement strand
TGCCCAGGGCCACGCGTTGGTGTAGATGCCGTCGAGCGCGTAGCGCGTCATCACCTCGTCCATCAGCTTGGGCACGAACTCCGAATAATAGCTCGAGAACTGGCAGGTCGGCGCATAGTCCGGCGATCCCGACGGATCGCCACCCTCCGACAGGAACCAGCCGGGGATCTCGTTGCCCGTCGTTCCGTCCTTGCGCCGGCGGAACCAGTCGGGATGCGTCTTTTCCAGCTCGATGCGCGCGGTGTCGATGCTCAGCCGGCCGACGACGCGGATATTGCGCTTGCGCGCGGCGGCGACGCATTCGCCCAGGATGTCGCGTCCTTTCAGCCAGCGGCTGACGGGGAAGTCGGGCAGCGCCGTCGGGTAGAAGGCGACCATATTGGTGATGCTGACAAACGTGCATTCGCACTTGATCGACGCGAGATAATCGGCCCAGCGTTCGACGTCGAACCGTTCGGGATCGCGCTCCGTGAAGTTGATCTGCATGATCCGCTTAACGCGCTGGTGCCAGGCTTTGGGCGAAAACACGGGGCTTTGCTGCGCGGTCGCCGCGGCGGCGGCACGCGCGGCCGGCATTGCCGCAGCAGTAGCTGCGCTCGCCATGATCGCGAACTCTCGGCGGCTGGTATCCATGACGCTGCTCCTTATAAATTGTTCGGTGGCGTGGCCGGTTGCTAGGGGGTGGGATCGGCGGGCGCGGCGCGCGTGATGCGGAACGTCATCGCCGCGCCGGTCCACAAGACTACGGCGAGGACTGCCATCCCCGCGCCCACCGAACCGAAGCGGTCGCTGACCCAGCCAACGACGAGCGGGCTGGCAAAGCCGGCGAGATTACCGACCGAATTGATCGCCGCGATGCCGATCGCGGCAGCGCTGCCGCTCAGCATCGCGGTCGGTAGGGTCCAGAACATAGGCGTCGCCGTTAGCGTCATCGCGGCGGCCACGCAAAGCAGCGCCATCGACACCGGCAGGCCGAGGCCCCCGGTCGCGGCGGCGACCAAGCCAAGCCCGCCGACCATCATGGGCAGCATCAGGTGCCACCGCCGTTCGCGCGTCCGGTCCGAATGACGGCAAATTAAGATCATCGCGATGACCGCGCAGCCATAGGGTAGCGCCGACAGCAGGCCCGCTATCAGTGCCGACCCCTTTGCCGCGGCGGCGATCAGCGTCGGCAGCCAGAACGTCACGCCATATTGCCCCATGACGCAACAGAAGTAGATGAAGGCGAAGCGCAGGATCGCGGGGTCGGACACAATTTCGCGCAGCCCAGCGTGGACAAGCCGGCTTCCGGCCGCGTCCTGCGACAGGTCACGCTCAATCACTGCCTTTTCAGCATCGGTCAGCCAGCCTGCCTCCTCGACGCGCGAGTTCAGGACGAACGGCACCAAGATCCCGAACAGTGCCGCCGGGATCGCCTCAAACAGGAACATCCAGCGCCAGCCGCTCCACCCCTGCCAGCCGTCGAATGCCGACATGATCCATCCCGAAACCGGACCGCCGATCAGCCCCGCAACGGGAATTGCCACCATAAAAAGCGCGACCATCTGCCCACGCCGCGCCGCCGGGAACCAGTAGGTGAGATATAGGATGATGCCGGGAAAGAACCCCGCCTCTGCAACCCCCAGACAGAAGCGTGCGATGTAGAATGAGATCGGTCCGCCGACAAGTGAGCACAAAGCCGACACCGCGGCCCAGCTGACCATGATCCGGGCTATCCATGTCCGCGCGCCGAGGCGATGAAGCATCGCGTTGCTCGGCACTTCGAACACGAAATAGCCAATAAAGAAGATGCCGGCGCCCAAGCCATAGACCGTCTCGCTCAGCCCGAGCTCGCGGGACATGCCCAGCTTTGCAAAGCCTATATTCACACGGTCCAGATATGCGACGGCGTAGCACAGCATCAGGAATGGTATCAGCCGCCACGCCACCTTGCGGTAGACGGCATTCGTGGCAGCGATCCCGGCGACGCTTAATGCGGCTCCATCGACATACTGGCCCATCTATGTCGTCCTCCCATTTTCTAATTGTCTGGTTGTCTGACAGGATCGTTTATGTCATGGCAAGAAAAATCGGATGGGGGAGGATATTGACGTGGTTTTGGGATGTATAGCCGACGACCTGACCGGCGCGTCCGACTTGGCCAACGAACTGGTCGGCAAGGGTTTGCGGACTGTCCAGACCATCGGCGTGCCCGCATCAGGGCCGGCACCCGACGTCGATGCGATCGTCATCTCGCTGAAATCGCGCAGCGTCGATCCCACTTTGGCGATCGAACAGTCGGTTTCCGCGCTGCGCTGGCTGCGCAAGGCGGGATGCGACCGGTTCTACTTCAAATACTGTTCAACCTTTGATTCGACGGCGCGCGGCAATATCGGTCCGGTACTCGAGGCTCTTGCCAAAGAACTCGCGACGTCGGCCGTTGTCGTCTGCCCCGCGTTTCCGGCGACGGGTCGTACGGTTTATCAGGGACATCTTTTCGTCGGCGATCGCCTACTGAATGAAAGCGGCATGCAGAACCATCCGCTGACGCCCATGACGGATGCGGACCTGGTGCGAGTGCTGCAGGGGCAGATGGCGGGCAGAGTGTCGCTGCTGCCTCACCCCTGCCTTGCCGATGACCAGATCGGCGAGCACATGGCAATTTTGGCTGATGCCGGCGCGACCGCCGTGATCGCCGATGCGATCAACGACGTCGATTTGGGGCGGCTCGGTGCCTATTGCGCCACCGTCCCGTTTTCGTCCGGGGGGTCCGGTCTGGGCGCCGGGATCGCCCAAGCGATAGCCGGCCCGGATCGGCCACGTGCCTCCGCCGTATTGCCTGCGGCAACCGGCGGGCGGGCCATCGTCGCAGGTAGCTGCTCGTTGGCGACGCAGCGCCAAGTTGCCATCGCGCGCGACCGATACCCGTCGCTGCGGGTGTCACTGGACGATGGCGCCTCGGCAGCGGCCATCGTCACGCGTGGCCGCAAGTGGATCGACGAGCAACTCACTGATACGCCGATACTGATCTATTCGACCGCAGCGCCGGAAGAGGTCGCACGACAACGCAACCTGTGGTCCGACGATGCCAGCGCTGTGCTAGAGCATGTGCTGTCCGAATTGACCGCCCACCTCATCAATCGCGGCGTCAGCGCGCTAGTGGTGGCGGGCGGCGAAACGTCCGGCGCCGTGGTGCAGCGTTCGGGCTGCCGGCAGCTTGCAATCGGACCCGAGATCGATCCTGGCGTGCCCTGGACGATTGGCTTGCGCCCGGACGGATCGACGCTCCTCCTCGCGCTCAAATCAGGTAATTTTGGCAGCGACGACTTCATGGTGAAGGCTTGGAACTATCTAACATGACCGATACCCTAGATACCCACGATTTGAACGCAGCGCGCGCCAGCATCGTTCGGCACAGTCGCTCGCTGTTCGAACGCGGCCTCGCCACCGGCAGCAGCGGCAACGTCAGCATCCGGATGGACGACGATTCAATCCTCATTACACCGACCAACGTCAGCCTAGGCGACCTCAACCCATTACGTCTCGCTCACCTTGACTCGGCGGGAAATCGCCTGGGCGGCGAGGCCCCCTCAAAGGAAGCGTTCCTGCATCGCGCGTTGTACGCGGCGCGCCCGACTGCACGCGGCATCGTCCACCTGCATGCGACCTATTCCGCGGCGGTATCGTGCATGGACGGGTTAGACCCGGCGCAGTGTCTGCCGCCGCTCACTGCCTATTTCGTCATGAAGATCGGGCGGCTGCCGCTCATCCCCTATCATCGTCCGGGTGACGCCGCGCTGGCCGACACGATCGTCGACCTGGCGGCGGACCACGCCGCACTGCTGCTCGCTAATCACGGCCCGATCGTTGCCGGTACCTCGCTCGAACAGGCGCTCTACGCGATTGAGGAGTTGGAAGAGACGGCCAAGCTTTACTTGATGCTCCGCGGTTCGCCGACCCGTCCGCTCGATGGTGCGCAAATTGCCAATCTACACGCGGTATTTGGACCGGCAAGCCAACGTTGACGAAGGAAAGCGCCATGAATATCCTTATCACCGGCGGTGCCGGCTTTCTCGGTCTGCGCCTTGCGAAGACCCTTTTGAACGATGGGGTGGACGGTGTCGCCGCTTCCCGGCTCGTACTAGCTGATCGCGCGACCGGCCCCGACTTTGATGACCCTCGCGTATCTTATGCGATCGGCGACATCGCCGATCCGGCGTTCGTCAACCGGATCGTCACTGACGACATAGATATTGTCTTCCATCTTGCTGCAGTGGTTAGCGGTCAGGCCGAGGCCGATTTCGACTTGGGTCTGCGCGTCAACATCGACGCATCCCGCCTCGTCCTAAATGCCTGCCGGCACAACGCCGATCACCCGCGCGTCGTCTTCACAAGTTCGGTGGCCGTCTTCGGCCCGGTTGCTGCGGACGAAACGATCGGCGATGCCACCGCGGTAGATCCCCGCTCGTCCTACGGCATGGAGAAGGCCAGCGCGGAACTGCTGCTGAAGGAATATTCTCGGCGTGGGTTCGTCGACGGCATTGTGCTGCGCCTGCCGACAATCAGCGTCCGCCCTGGCCGACCGAACCAAGCGGCCTCGTCCTTCGCTAGCGGCATCATTCGCGAACCCTTGTCCGGATCGGGGTCGCCGTGCCCGGTTCCCGGATCGACCGGGTTGTGGCTGCTTTCGCCTCGTCGGGCGGTCGAGGCGATGGTTACGGCCGCATCGCTCGACACGTCTGCGCTCGGCACAGCGCGTGTCATCAATTTGCCCGGCATTTCCGTCACCGTTGACGAAATGCTGGCGGTGCTAGCCGATGTCGGCGGGCCCCATGCTCGAGCGCTGGTGACAGCCGCACCTGATCCGGCGGTGGAAAAGATCGTGGCAAGTTGGCCACGCAGTTGGGATCACGACCGTGCTGTAGGTCTCGGCTTCTGCGGCGATGCCAATTTTCGGGCAATCGTGGATGCATTCGTGGAGGACGACCTCGACGGCCAAGTTGCGGCAGTCGCGGTCTGACAGACTTAGGCGTCGGGGATCAGCGCGCCTGGAAGGTTGACCACCGGCGCCCCCGCCGTCCGCCAGAACGTCTGATCCGCGCTCATCACTCGCGCCTTCGCCTGGTCTAGGTGACGCGTGGCCGCGGCTCGGGCTTGTGGCACGTCGCGTGCGGCGACCGCGTCACGGATCGCGGCGTGTTCTTCCGCCACGGCAGCTGCGAACCCCTCGCGCATTGCCTCGTTCACGCGCGTCACGCTGATCGCGATGTCGATCGGCTTGGCCAGCGATCTGGTGATGCTGCGCCAATAGACATTGCCCGTCGCATCGGCGATACTCGCGTGGAACGCCCGATCTTCCGCCACGCCGGACCGTCCCTCCTGATCAGCCTGCTGCAGTCGTGCAAGCGCAGTATCAATTCGAAGCAGGTCTTCGGGCCGATGCTTCTCGGCGGCAAGTCCGGCGATCTCCGCCTCAATCATGCGCCGCACATTCAAAAGGTCCATCAACGATTGCAGCGACGCACGGGTCAGCCGCTCGCCGGAACCTGCGCCGACGTCCTCCGAAGACAGGACGAACGTGCCGCTGCCCTGCAACGTCTCCACCAAGCCCTCGGCCTTGAGCATCGCCACCGCCTCGCGGATGACGGTGCGGCTTACGCCAAAATGGCGCGCCATCGCGTTCTCGGCGGGAAGCTTGCTTCCGGCCTCCAACTGATGCTCGGTGATCCGGTTCGACAGGTAGCGCGCGACACGCACGGCACGGTTGCCCTGTGCCGCGTTTATGCCAATCGAACCTGCGTCGATGAAGTCTGACAGAATGTCCACTCGCTGCTTTCTACAGCACGCGTTGCGGCGACGCTATAGTTCCACAACATAGTTCCACGACGCATGATCGCACCTTCCTGGGGCAACCAATTCCGTAATGCGAAATGATTCCAAGCTTCAGGCTACGGACATCCTTGCGTTACAATTTCAAACCTGTATGATGACATGACAACAAAGACATAATGTCTGTATATATCCGGCATCCCTGCGATGCGGGTATCAAGGGGAGGAAGCATGAAGACGAAATACGTGGCGCGATTGCTCGCAACAGTGGCCATGGTGGCGCTGTCCCAACCCGCATTTGCACAGAGCAACTCCACCGCTACCTCACCGGCCGACACGCCAGTATCCAACGCACCATCTGCGTCCGAGCGAGCGGCTCCAGTCACCGCTACCGCCTTCGATCCGCAGGTGTCGGGACAGGAAGAAACCGCCGACACTACCGCCGCCTCCGCTAGCGATATTGTCGTCACCGGCAGCCGCCTGACGAGCAATGGCGGGAATGCGCCGACACCGGTGTCCGTCATCACGACCGAAAACCTCATCCGTACCGCGCCGACCACGCTGGCCGACGGCCTGAACCAGCAACCGATTTTCCAAGGCTCGATCAGTCCGGCGCGCGGCGACACCGTGCAGTCCAATCGCGTGCGCGCCGGCAACTACTTGAACCTTCGAGCGCTTGGCACGGCGCGCGTCCTCGTGTTGCAGGACGGCCACCGCCTTGTTCCCACCGGCAATAACGGCGGCACCGACGCCAACCTGGTGCCACAGCTCCTGATCGAGCGTGTCGACGTCGTTACCGGTGGCGCCTCGGCCGCCTACGGATCAGATGCCGTGTCGGGCGTTGTCAACTTCGTCACCGCCAAGCGTTTCGAGGGCGTTCGAACGCTGCTGCAAAAGGGGGTATCCACCTTTGGCGACGATGCGTCCTTCAAGGCGGCGATCGCCGGCGGAACGACGATGTTCGACGGCCGACTGCGGCTCGTCGCGAGCGCCGAGCACTATCACCAAGACGGAATCACGTCGAAAGCCGCGCGACCGTTAGGCGCGGACAATTATTCTTATGGCGGCCTCGGCACTGCCGCGTCACCTTTCGCCTTCTACCGTGATGTGCGCCAGTCAGCATCGTCTGACAACGGCTACATCGTTACCGGCCCCCTCGCGGGCCGGCAATTTGCACTTGGCGGGACGATCCAGGCCTTCGATCCGGGCACTGCGATCGGACGTGGGGGTGTCGCGGTCGGCGGGGACGGTGCGCGCAACAACCCGGAAGCGTCCAGCTTGACGCCGTCACTGACAACGAACCAGTTGTTCGGCCGCGCCACGTTCGACGTGACGCCCAGCCTCGAGCTGCATGCCGAGATCGGTTACAATGTCGCGGAGAATACCGACCGGCCGGTGGGATTTAGCCGCAACGGCAACCTGACCATCTTCCGGGACAACGCCTACCTCGCACCGAACACGCTCGCCGCATTGGGCTCGACGCAGAGCTTCACCGTCGGGCGTACGTTCCTGGAAATCGGCCCGCAGCCCAGCGAGCAGCGGGTCAGGAGCCTGGACATTAACGTCGGCCTACGCGGCAAGATCGGCAGCGACCTTTCATGGGACGTGTCGTACGTGCGCGGCCGGTCCAAGTTCAATACCGACAGCCTCGAGGTCGACCTGACGCGCTTCTATGCCTCGGTGGACGCGGTCCGGGCGGCGGACGGAAACATCGTCTGTCGCATCACGGTGACGAACCCAGGTCTGCAGAACGGATGCGTTCCGATCAACACCTTCGGCAACGGTGCGGTAACCGAGGCTGCCCGCAACTACGTCCTCCAGCATTCGCTGTGGCAGGTCATTAACCGCCTGGACGAGGTGTCGGCGAACGTGTCCGGGTCGTTGTTCAATCTGTGGGCGGGACCGGTTTCCTTTGCAGTCGGTGGGAATTATCGCCGTCAGTCAATCGACCAGAGCAGCAACAGCGACCCATCCATAGCACTCAATCTGACCGGGATCCGCGGCTTTGCCGGCGCGGTCCGCTTCCCCTTCACGAACGTCGGCATCGCGCGTGGTGCCTACACTATTAAGGAGCAATATGTCGAAGTGCAGGTTCCGTTGCTCAAGGACTCTGCTGTCGGCCGGTCGTTGACGGTTAACGGAGCAGCTCGCAACACCAACTACTCGACGAGCGGCACGGTTCAGACTTGGAAGATCGGCGGCGTGTACGAGCCGATCGACGGCATTAAGGCGCGCGCCACTCTTTCGCGCGATATCCGGGCGCCATCGCTGTTCGAGCTGTTCGCAGGTGATACGGTGGTCCAGGTCGGCGTGACTGACCCGCTGACCCGGACGTTTGGAACCGCCGTCGCGGTGTCCGGAGGCAATCGCGCTCTCACGCCGGAGCGCGCCAAGACCCTCACCGCAGGCTTGGTTCTCACACCGTCGCTAATCCCAGGGGTATCCGCCTCGGTCGATTACTACGACATCAAGATAAGCGATGCGATCACCGTACCGTACAACGCGCCGGCTGCGCTAAACATCTGTTTCGCCGCGAACGGCAACAGCCCCGCGTGCGACCTCATCACCCGCCCGCTCGGACCAACGAACACGACCGCGGCGAATTTCCCCACGTCGATATCGCAGGTTCCGCGCAACGTCGCAGACGTCCAGACCCGCGGCATTGACCTCGAGCTCGGCTACCGGCGTTCGCTGTTTGGCGGGACGGTCGACCTGCGCGGTTTGGCTACCCGCCTGATCTCGTACAAGCTCCAGCAGAACCCGTCGGTTAGCCCGGTGGAGAATGCCGGAACCGCCGACCTGCCCGGACCGACGACGGCGATCGGCCTGCCGAAATGGCGGGCGACGATCTCGGCCAACTACTCGATTTCGGGCCTGACATTTGGCGGACAAGCACGCATCGTCGGAGGGCTGGATCGCTCGCATATCCTGTCGTACGTCGACAACACTGTGCCGCCGGTTGTCTTCACCGATGCCAATGCCAGCTATACATTCGGGGACACTCCGGGGAAGCCGGAAATGTTCGTGACCGTCAACAACGTGCTAAATCAGCGCGGCGCCTTCTGGCCAATTACGGGAACGCCTGGCATCCAATTGCCAACGGTTCGGTCGCTGTATGACATTCAGGGCCGCTATTTCACCTTCGGTATTAGATCGCGCTTCTGAAAATACGGCGCCCGGGGTGAGACTGTACCGCTCGAACGGACGAGCAATTGAAACTCGCTTCAAGCGCCGCCAGCTTACACGCATCTAGTTGCAAGAGGACCTATCTGCATTGTTAGATGGAGTCTGGCACCGATTTGTCGAGGCCGGGTGGCCTAACAGCCCGTCGAGGATGGCTGCAAAAAATTTGTTTACATTCTCGGCAGGAAGGTCACGTCGGACAAATGGAAAACACCATCGATTGATGATGCTTGCCCAAACATCGACGTGTAATCTTCTATGTCTGAGTGTCCTGCCTTGTCCGAAGCAGCGTCGACGCCCGCCCGTGATGCGAGTCGGCTAGTCCGATGATGGGAGAGGCGAAAGGAAGCGCGCATTACGCCTTCGCCTTGCTCATGAATTTACACTGCACTTGCTAGTCGGGCTGAGACGGTGGCGATCCACAGAATTGGCCTGATCGTCCGGCTCGACCCGCTGTTATCTATTACCTTGTTAACGTCGATAAGTTCATTTGGCTCAATGGCGCCAGAGGCCCGAAACCGATCGCGCTAATGATGTTCATTCTTCGTCGGGACCAAGAGATGCGAAGTGACATCGCTCTGAACGATGTTCATGATCTAGTTTTTTAAAACTGTCGGTACGTTAACTAGAACATTTTCCTTACACATTGTTCGCTTAGAAAGCTCCAATAGGGAACGCCCGAGCGGTTCCTGCCGCCCGGATCAAATCATCGCAGGTGGTTGAAGGGTCAGGCCGGCATCGCCGTTTCCGTCTTCACGGGCGACGAGGTCAGGAAGTCCAGAACAGCGCATGCGAAGTCTGCAGGCCTTTCCATGTTGCCGAGGTGCGCTGCGGACAAAAGATGCAACTCCGAGCCGCGGATCGCGCCCGCCAGCGCTTCGCTGTGAGCCGGAGGAGTCGCGGGATCGGCGTCCCCGCCGATGATAAGGGTTGGAAGGTCGATCAGCCCACCTAGCCGGCGCAAATCCATGTCGCGGATGGCCGCACAGCAGCCGATGTAGCCATCGACGTTCACCGCCAGCAGCATGGCGCGTACCTTGGCCAGACTTGCGTCGCTCGTTCCAACGAACTCGGCCGTGAACCAGCGCTCGATCGAGGCGTCCGTGACCGCGGCCATGCCCTTCTCGCGCACGACGGCGATGCGTCCGTCCCATGCTGACGGCGGCCCCATAAAAGCACTGGTATGGGCGAGGACAAGGCGGTTGATTCGCTCGGGTGCGCGCAAAGCCAGCCACTGGCCAACCATGCCACCGAGTGAAAGCCCACAGAAATGGACCCGTGGGATGTTGAGCGCATCCAGGAGTTCCACGACATCCCGGCCAAGGCGATCAAGCGAATATGATCCGGGCGGCGCATCTGATCCGCCGTGTCCACGAGTATCGTAGCGTAGTACCCGGAACTGCTTCGCGAACGCGGCCAGTTGGGGCTCCCACATGTCCATCGTTGTGCCGAGCGAACTGGAGAGCAGCACTATTGGTCTGTCGGCCGTGCCGTCGAACCGATACGCGAGGCGGCATCCGTCGCCCGTTGTGACTGTGTCCGACATCACACCCGCTCCAGCACAAGACCGATGCCTTGGCCCACACCGATGCACATGAAGACGAGCGCATATCTGCCACCACTGCGCTGCAGCTCCTCTACCGCGCTCATCGTGATGCGCGCGCCCGACATGCCCAGCGGATGACCTAGCGCGATTGCGCCCCCATTTCTGTTCACCCTCGGGTCGAAGGGATCGATCTCCAGATCACGGAGCGTCGCGATCGCCTGACTGGCAAAAGCTTCGTTGAGCTCGATCACGTCAAAATCTTTTGCCGAAAGACCCGTGCGAGCGAACAGCTTGCGTGCTGCCTCGATCGGGCCGACGCCCATGACCCGCGGGGCGACACCAGCGGAAGCCATCGCGATGACCCGCGCTCGGGGGGTAAGGCCGTGCTGCCTCGCCGCCGCATCGGAGGCGACCAGCATGGCCGCAGCGCCATCGTTGAGGCCGGATGCATTTCCTGCGGTGACGGTGCCATCATGACCCACAACCGACTTGAGCTTGGCCAAGGCGTCAGCACTCGTCGCGCGCGGATGCTCGTCCCGGTCGAAGACGATGGCATCGCCCTTCTTTTGCGGGATCGGGACTGGCACGATCTCTGCGGCAAGCCGGCCGTTCGCCTGCGCTTCGGCCGCCTTCTGCTGGCTGGCGAGGGCAAAGGCGTCCTGATCCTCGCGGCTTACCTTCCACTCAGTGGCGACATTCTCCCCGGTCTCGGGCATTGAATCCACGCCATAAGCATGTCGCATTGCCGGATTGACGAAGCGCCAGCCGAGCGTCGTGTCCTCGATTTTT
>Ga0308170_10004242_pt1 | contig 11337 bp, 7 predicted proteins | sample PhyBR2_2_FD_202136 | JGI IMG/M metagenome (GOLD analysis project Ga0308170, IMG submission 202136) | Phyllosphere microbial communities from UC Gill Tract Community Farm, Albany, California, United States - DLSLSB.R2 | ecosystem: Host-associated > Plants > Phyllosphere > Unclassified | place... | reverse complement strand
GACCCCTCCCAGCTCATCCTAGCCGTCGTAGTGGTTAGGTTGGCGGCGGAGCTTTCAACCTCTTCCAGTGTCACAGCCCGCAGTAACGGAATCTGAACTTTCAGAATTTCTGATCTAATGACAGCAGAACTCGTGTCTAACGTTGAAACAGCCAAGTTAGGCGCTTTTGATTTCGAAGAGATGGCCACCTCTAGAGGCCGCTCCAGTACGTCCATAGGCAAAAGGGTGGTCTGCGCTTTAGGCATGGACAAGGGACTTATAAACTGATTGTATGTGAGATCGCGCAACGCTTCGATGAAGCCGGGGCTCTTCTTTTCAAAAGTGGCAAAGGCCAAACAGTAGTTATCAGTGGCGGCCAATACTTGATCGAAGGCGTGCCAGTCCACCGTGGCTAGAGAATGCGGCTGTCCCAAACTGTCAGGGTGGTGCTCCAACATCTTCACCGTGTTCGAGATGGTTGCGGCATCAGACCAATAGGTTTGAAAGGCGTCGACCATTGCAGACGCAGAGAAGTTTGTGACCTTTTCCCCTTGTGAGCGCGGTAAGCCGAAACAAGCAAAAGTGTATTGGTAGAAGAATTCGTCGAGCGTCACGGACTCGGTCGACCTCAGTTGCCGCACAAGCTGCCTTAAACCTTCGTCAACGTGAGCAAACCAATAGACGTTCCAGCTTTCGGTTCCTTGGCGCAGCTCCTGGTGAGCTGTCATTGCTGCTCGTAAGCATGTCTGCAAAATCTCAGAGGCAGCTTCGATATCAAAGAAACTATCAGGCGTTATTCCTGCCTCCGCTACAACGTCTTCTATAGCCGTCACAGAGAGCGATTGGATGCTGACCTCACCACGAGCATCCTCTGGATAGTTAAGTCCCATCACCTCTTGAAATGACTGGCTAAAGGAACCCAAGTCAGAGTGCCTCCCGGTAACAACAGCAAGACGGTTTCCTTGTCGATACTTGAGGGCCTCGCTAGAGGAAATGCCATCGACATGTCCATTAGGCGTAACGAGAATCGCATAATCATGGACGCCTGGACGTAACTCATTAGCCCGTGAAACCATCGATAGCGCAATATCCTGAGTTACACCGTCGGGTAAATATGCAGCATTCAGGCCCTCCATTGATGACAGGCAGCGACCGAGTACAGAACCGAACATTTTCAGCCTTTCAATTTCAGAATGCAGACTTGATCTGGACGCCCAGATCCGCATCGGCGCTGCCTCGCGCCAGACCTGCACGTTCAAGGAGCATCACAACGTCAGCGAGCTCGGGGTGGAGACCGAGTTCAGCCAAATCATCCATAAGCGCTCCCACGTGGCTTGTACCACCCGGCCTTTGACAAGCCAGACTTGCCACGACAGCCACCCATTCGGTGCCAGGGTTAACCATCAAAAAGCGTCCATTTGACCTAAGAAGGCCGTAGTAATCTGCGAACGGCCCTGCAACGTCCCGCGTTTGCAAGGCATACTTGATAGCCTCCCATGTGTTGGGCGCGTTCCGTTTCTGGCTCCCGAGCGCCGTGGTTAGCTCCACCTTGAGTACCTGATCTGTCTGCATTCTTTGAACAGCTTCGGCAAAGGCCAGATCGGGTGACAAGTTCGCTGCGAGCCAACTATCCAGAATCTTTCGCACTCCGGCACCTTTGTGTACTCGCCACACAAGCACTGACGCGACATCTCTAACGGAGACCGATGACCTTGAAGACTTCCACGGGAGAATCTGGGGCACTTCGTTCAGCACATCTGTCTTTGTGAATGGCACTTCCGAGAGGAGTTTGCGAGCGAGAGTTTCGTACCACGCCGCCTCCCAAAGAAAGCCCATACCTAGAGCAAGGCGCAGCACCGCGGTCGCCCAATCCACCCAGACTCTTGCCGGAAGTGCTTCCACCCATTCATCGCTAGTTAGCAAATCCCAAGAGCGGCGGAACCACGTGAAGGGGGTAGACGGATATTGAATAAAGCTTGATGCATCCTCATTCTCGAGTAGCGCTTTGGTTTGAACTTCATCCCGCAGCAAAGTCCGCCGTACAGCCTGATCCATGGCAGCTAAGAGGGGGTCAATCTCGCAGCGATAATTCGCCGCATGAAACCACCCACGAGCCACACCCCCGGTGCGGGCACCGCCGCCAAAGGCATATAGCGATTCAAGAATTTCAGCAAGGTCAGGAGGATTCTTTGTTTTTTGGATTCCCCTCATATTCTGAAGTAGCGCAAATGCAGGCGTAAGTGGACTTGCTGCCTGAAGTGTACTTTTTTCAGCGCGAATTCCAGCTACGCTATTCAATACGGATAGGGCTAAAGTCGAGGAGTCTAGTGGCTTGGGACCGACACCAGCGTCCTTGAGCGCGTTTCCAAGCCGCTCCAGTTCCACTCCTTCTGGCGCAGTTTCCCACAAATCGAAATGCTGCGTACCCTTTTGCCCTTTGGCGCGAAATATCATCGCCACCGGCTTATCACCAGCAGTGTAGGTTGGTTTCCATTCAAATACTTTCCAGGCAAGTGAGGAAATGAACCCTTCAGGCACGGAAACGTACTGCGGCCGGTTAATTCTCAGATAGATGTCACTGGCATGTGACCCATTGGATTGCATTGACAAGGCTAACCTTTCACAACATTCACAACAGAGTCCCGATCTCCATAAACGAGTCGGTAGTTAGCATTGTGGAGCTGACTTGGTACGAGACGAGCAGCGCGAAAGCGTTCGAGTCTTGGGGATGTGCTTTCGGTTAGCTCCGTCATGCCAGGGCGATCGCTCCCGCAAGCAGTAGCTTCACGAACCAACTGAAAATCAAGCGGCATACGAGCAATCTCTCGCCCGTGCTCGCTCAAGATAAGGAAGATTTCTTCTCCGGTTGTCGATGACTTCATATCGACATCGCCGGTCAGAAGAGCAAGTTTGGCTTCAGGCTGAATACCAACGACTGGATCGGTGCGACTATCCAATATTGGGATCAAGGATGCGGAATCATTATCCTGAGGTCGCCGCTTCGGCCGAAGCAGTGTACGCAGTCCATCGCGCACATCGTCCGGTAGGGTCGGCGAAGAATACCAAGTTTCTGCCCACAAGCCGACATCGCGCCTGAACGCCATCACGCCGTTTGCAACAGCGTACAAGCGACCCAAATATGCGCCATACCAGTGAATGAACGAATACCGGTCCGCATCCTTAAGACCCTTGTAATTCATCGCAGCCGAGAAAGCAGCATCGACTGCTTCATCGAAGGAAGTCACAACTTGCCGAAAGGCATCGTCTTCGGGGATCCTCTCCAGAAGATTTCCCAGTGGGGAACCTGCAACGGCTGGGCCGGTAAATGCATCTGTAACTGATGTCGCCCAGCCACTCTTGGCATCGGACGTTAGCCTCCCTGGAACTGCATCACGCATCGGATCAACGACCGACGTCAGCCTCGTGACCGGATTTCTACGAGGATCAGGTTGGGTGTCGCTCGAATACTCAATACCGAAAGTTGCCTGACTGAATCGCAAATTGGCTAGCTCTCGCAACTCGCGAAAATAGGCCAGCTGGTCATCTTCTGGGCTCAGCAAAGGAGTAGAAGCAGCTTGGGCGGAGCCTCGCTCTACACGTTCGGGCAGCGAGCCGACTAGAGCTCTCACCGTGGCCCCCCAGATCTCCCGGTAGGTGAACCGTTTTCCGTTGACTATTTCCGCACCCCGAAGCACAGTAAGGAAGCCAGACCTGATGGCTTCTGACTGGAGGGATTCCACATTTGCCAAGACGGGGTTCACCGAGCTCGTCCTTAGCTCCCCGGTTAGCGGAAGTTGGGTCACAACTTGTGCCAATAGCGATCCGGCTGGACAATAGTCCGCCTCCAGATCCATTCGCTGGTCCAGGTCTGAGACCTCGTATTTGGCCGCCGAAAGTAAGTTCCCGCCTGAGTGCTTATCAAACGAAAGCTCCGGGCGTCGCTCGAGCAGGGAACAAACGTCCACAAAAACGACAAGGAAGTGCGCCATGGGCTGTCCCATGTGTGTCAAGCGTCCGCTCATCACATAGTCCTGCCGGAGCCCGTCCTCGACCATCCATGCTTGCTCACTCTGAGTTGCCGCAGGCTCACTATGGAGCCAGTAAAGGACGGCTTCCCCAGCCGTTAGTTCTATCGCGTTCTTGCCACTGAGCGCATTTGCCTCCTCGACCAGTATGCCCCGATTCACACACGCTATTAGGTGATGATTCGACTGCGCCATTACTTCGTCAATTTCCCGGCAGAGGGGGGCTTTTTCATGCTCATCGCTTGGGATAGTTGCATCGTTTACTAAAGTTACCCGGCTCTCGCCTGATGCATAGATGTAGCGCCTGTGCGCAAGATCGTCGTCCGCCGGCGCCAACTTCGTGAGCGGACCGACCAGAGCACTAGCAGCATGAGATTTTCCAGCACCAGGTCCGCCCACCAGCATGAGGAATCGCGGCAATCCTGGGGCAGTCAACCCGTCCGCGAACCAACGACAGGCCTCATCGACTCCCGGAGGCCTCGGGGCAGTGGGCAATATATTGTCCAACGAGGACATACCTGGTTTGGCCGCAACATCGCCACCGCCTGTAGAACGGTCCCACAATCTTTCCAAATGGGCCCATAAATCCTCGTCTTCCCGCTCGGTAAATTTGGTGTCAGGGCCCAGCAGGGGGAAGTCAGCGAGCCGACGTTCGATCAGGCTGCGAAGAGAAGCTTGATAGTGGCTTCTTGGTTTATATCCGTCGATGTACGGCCTGCCCAAGTCTCTAAGCACGGCGCTGAGGTTGCAGAGCTTGAATTCGATGGCTGCGTGTGAGCGCTTTACACTCTGCTGCAGGCCAATATTGAACTGGCGTTTCACATATCGGTGACCATCCAACTCGAGGCGAAGCATTTCTAGATACGTATCCGCTAGAGCATCTATTTCGTACTCAGACCATTCGCCACTACTCGACAGCTCCGTCATTTTCCCCTATTTCCAGTAGTAAAGCTTGGAATCGAAACAGCCCCTGTTGCCAACATTTGCTTTTCCAATTAGCCAAGAGACTATTCATCCACTTCGGCTCCAAGCACCCCGTGGGAGCGTTCGGACTCGCATTCGTCGATGTTCAGCCAGTTATATCAGGTTAGTTACTCAGTCGTGTTGATCAGCGGGCGATAGAAGACGCGACGAATCGGGTCAAAGTGGGCGCCTCTCGATGCCCGAAACCCTATTCGGCGGCCCGTGCCTGATTGCGGTGCCTCTGGGTATGGGTAGTGGGCAGGCTGAAATTGCTGAGGATTCGCGTCCCCGCGGCTGATGATACGCGACACGCATCAGAAGCATGCAGTTTGGAAGGGACCGCCTTCAGGACGGCCTGATAGAAACCCAGGCACGACTTCTCGGCCTTCCGGCTGCCAGCGTCTGCCTCTCCGCGTCCCGCACCCACAAGCGCGAGGGCCGTCCCCGCGTCCCGTCGGACATCTGCCCGGTCCCGGCCAGCTTCGGCTCCATGAAACGCCGGAACGTGTCGCGCATCAGCGGCGCGCCGGCCACCACCTCGTGTAGCTCGCGCAGGTCCTTCAGCGTGAAGGGCTCCTCCAGCAGCGCCCCCGGATCCGGCGCCTCCGCGTAGACGGCCCTCAGCCATTCCACCGCCTTCGCCACGATGTCCGCGTGCCCGTACGGCAGCCCGGCGATCAGCTCTGGTTCCCCGGTCACGGAAGCCAGCCGGACGCCGTCGGACTTTAACGCCTCCTCCAATGCCGCGAGTGGGACCACGTCCACGTGCGCCACTGACAACACCCAGCCGCGGTCATCCCTGCCAGGTTCGTCAAAGACCTGAAGCTGACGCGGCACCCGCCCGGAGATTCCTGCCTTTTCCCGCAGGCACCGCAGCACCGCATCCGCCAGGGTTTCGCGCTCACGCAGGAACGTGCCCGGGAGGGCCCACTTTCCGTGCTGGTGATCCTCCGCACGGCGCACCAGCAGCACGCACACACTCCCGTCGGAAACGGTCAGCACCGCTGTGTCCACCGCTACCGACGGCCGCGGGTAGTCGAGCAGGGACGGACCGGGACTGTTCTTGGAATCCTTCACACCTCCATTTATCGCAGTCTTGCGCTAAAGAAGCAACCGATGCATACTGGATCCAATTAGCGCAGAAATGCGATAAACCACCTGGAGGTCATCATGAAAGTTCCCCAGCTCCACGTCGGCGAGGGCACCAGCCTGGGCCCGCTCAGCATCTTCCCCGTCTGGACCTCCGCACCGGGAAGCCTCGGTATCAGCACCGGCACCCACGCCGACGTCGCCGTCACCGAACTGGCCAGCGGCGCCCAGGTGTCCCGCCTCACCGTCACCAACAATGGCCCGAACCCTGCACTGCTGCTGGAAGGCGAGCTGCTCGAAGGCGGCCAGCAGCACCGGACCTGCGCCCGCGACGTCGTCCTTGGATTGGGTGAGACACGCGATATCGACACCTTCTGCGTCGAGGCCGGCCGCTGGGAAGAAGGCCAGAGCAGCCACCGCCGCCAGGCACGCCGCGCCCCGCTCAACGTCCGGGCCGAGCTGACCGGCGCTGGCAGCGGGCGCGGAAGCAACAGGCAGGGCCGCGTCTGGGAACGGGTCCGCCGCTTCGACGCCGCCCGCGGCGCCTCCGCCACCAGCTCGCTGCTGCAGCATCTGGACTGGTTCCAGGATGACAAGGAGGAACGGAACCGCTTCGACCCCGCGGATGCCCCGCAACCTCTCGAGGGCCAGCGAGGCGTGGTGATCGGGCTCGGGCACCAGCCGCTGCTCCTGGAAGTCTTCGGCACCAGCACGCTGTTCCGCCGCCACTATCGGCAGCTGGTCCAAGCGACACTGCTGGATATAGAACTCCTGCCGCCCCAGGCGCTGGCGTCGGGTCCGATGCCCGGCCAGCTTGCCCGCGACTTTGCCGCCCGCATCCAGGCTATGGACTTCGGAACGTTCGACGACTGCCCGGCTGCTCTGGAGGTCCGAGACCATGGCTCCCTTCGCAGCCGCAACGTCTCCCGCAGTGCGGGACGCATAACCGCCGCCGGAATCGCCGTCGCACTCCCCCAGCGCCGCCCGCAACTGGCGCACCTCACCGGCTGGAACACCCAACACCCCCTGATGGAGATGGCATGAAACTGAACCCCCTGCAGAATGACCGCGCCGCCGGCGTCCTGGTCGCCATGGCTGCCGGCGACGCCCTCGGTGCCGGCTACGAGTTCGGCGCCCCGCTGCCGGACGGCACCGACGTCACCATGAAAGGTGGCGGCCCCTTCGGGTTCGAACCGGCCGAGTGGACGGACGATACCTCCATGGCCATCCCCATCGCCGAGGCGCTGCTCGAATCCGCGGCCGGCGGCGGGGCCTCCTTTCCCGAAGCGCTCACCATGATTGTCCGGTCCTGGACGTCATGGGCGGCGGAAGCGAAGGATGTGGGGGCGCAGACAAGTTCGGTGATCGCTGCCGCCCGGCGGCTGGCTGCTGCTTCTGGCCGCGAGGTCCAGGCCGCTGACTTCGCTGCAGCTGCCGCTGACTTTCACGCCCGGACCGGCCACAGCGCCGGCAACGGGTCGCTGATGCGCACAGCTCCTTTGGCATTGGCGTACCTGGACCGGGAGCCGGCCGAACTGATGGCCGCCGCCGGCGAGCTCAGCGCCCTGACCCACGCCGACCGTGATGCTCAGGAGGCCTGCGGGCTGTGGTGCGTGGCCATCCGTCACGCAGTCCTCACCGGTGTGCTCGATGTCCGCGCCGGACTGCCGCTGCTGCCTGCCGAACGTGCATCCGTGTGGCTGGAACGGATCGAGGCGGCGGAGCGGTCTCGGCCCCGCGACTTCAGCCGCAACGGCTGGGTGGTTGAGGCGTTCCAAGGTGCGTGGAGCGCCATCCACTATGCCGGACTGTCCGCTGTTGGTCCCGCCCATCTCCGGGCTGCGTTGGAGGAGGCAGTGCGCGGCGGGCTCGACACCGACACGGTGGCCGCCATCGCTGGCGGCCTGCTAGGAGCGGCTTACGGCTACACCGCAGTCCGGTTCGATTGGCGCCGGCGGCTCCACGGGTGGCCGGGTCTGCGTGCCCGCGACTTGATGCTGCTGGGCATGGAGCTTGGCCGCGGCGAGGGCCAGCGGCCTCTGTCCTGGCCGCGGACTGAGCGGCACGATTACAGCATGTGGGGCCGGACGGATGCGCTGGTCCAGCACCCGCACGACGACGGCGTGTGGCTGGGCGGGGTCCGTGCACTTGAGCGGGTGGCTGAACTAGGAATCGACGCGGTGGTGTCGCTCTGCCGGCTGGGCACGCTGGCTGTGCCGGGTGTGGCACCGGAGGACCATGCGACTTTCTGGGTGGTCGACTCGGCTGTTGAAGACGACAACGCACATGCCGCCTTTGTCCTCGAGGAGGCGGCGGCCGCCGTCGAACGATACCGGGCGGAGGGTAAAACCGTAATGCTGCACTGTGTCCGGGCGGAGTCCCGCACCCCGACTGTTGCTGCCCTGCACGGCGCTCGTATTGCCGGCATTTCCCCGCTGGAAGCGTTGGAAGACCTGCGGCGCGTCCTGCCGGGCGCGCGGCCAAACCCGCTGTTCCTTCGCATCCTGGAAGAGGCGCCAACTACCTGGCATCCCGCGTCCAACGAAGCCACGACCGGCGCTGCCGAATAATGTCCGAGCCTGCTGATAGGAATATGACCATGACAACAACTCCTGAACTCAGCCGGGAGCAGCGCGACGCTGCAATGGTTGAGCGCTACGCCGACGGCGAGACGCTGGACGCCATTGGCCAGAGCTTCGGCATCACCCGCGAGCGGGTACGGCAGATCATCGCCAAGGTGGGCGGAACGAATGCGGAGGAATCCCGTAGGAACCGGATCGCGGCACGAGAGGCGGCTACCCGCGCCGCGCACGAAGCCTTCCTCACAGAGTATGGCGAACTTGCCCGGCAGATGGCCAAACGTGGTGTTACCCGGCCAGATGCCGGGCTGAAGCTCCAGGCGCTGTACCCGGCGATCGACGTCGATCTGGCCGAGGAAGCCCTTAAAGGATCCACCATCGTCTTCTCGAAGGCACAGGCGGACGAAATCTTCTCCAAGGAGGCTCTGGCTGCCGGCATATGGTTCCTATTGGGGTCGAATCTGAACCTTGCGCCGGACTATGGATGGGCAGCAGTGAACCTGGACCTGAACCTCATGACCGAGGTCCGGGCAGCCTTGGAATCGGCCGAAGTTTCGCCGGAGGATGTGGCCACCATCCTGGGCGTCATCGGCGCTGCCCGCTGGCACGTGACGGAGAATCCGAATGCAAGCATCACCGGTGCGCGCTACGAGGAACTGCGCGATGAACTCGTAGTGGCTCTGGGGCTGGTCTCCAGGCAAGGCGCTTTCCCGTGGCCGCCCACCCGGCAAACCGTCATGAAGCGCTTCGGCGGGTGGAACGAAGCGCTAGAAGCCATGGGCATAGGACTCGCCTCAAAGGGCCGCCCAAAGGGGCTTGTGAAGTTCACCCGCGAAGACTACGACGATGCCGTGAGCGACTTCTGCTTTTACGCCAAAGCCGCCGAAATGAATGCGACCTATGCCGCCTACGACGATTGGGTGAAGCAGGAACAGATAGCTGGCCGCTCCCGCCCCTCCGGTGCTTCGGTAAGGAACATCTACGGCACCTGGGCGGACGCCCTGCGTTCTGTGCAGGAGTAGGTGCAGGATTTGGGGGAAACAGTGGATGGGTCCGCTTCTGATTTCTGGGCGTTTTTGGACATGCCTGATGACTCGGCGGGAGCAAAGCGCGCCGCTTACCGAAGCGGAGATCCCTTGCGGACCATTGCCGCCGCCCATGGCGTAAAAATATCTGATTTGCCTAAGTCGATGACCTCCATCGTGGACCAGGCCGACGAGCTCGAACGTTTCCGGTCCGTCCGGCGGCGAAGCGTAGCGACGGCCATCGCGCTCCTGGCCCAAGAGGAATTGGTGGATCGGTTGTCTGCCTCGGGTATTGCCCGAACGGACATCCCCACGATCCTGAAAGCGCTAGGCAACCAGATCGACACCGAGATGGCCATCGAACTGCTGGGCCTTCCCAGCGGCCCCTTACCCGTTGAACCTCGCCGCGCCGCAGACAAGTTGAGCCTTCTTTTCGTGGCGGGAAAGCATCACGGGGTTGAGCCGGACTACCAACTGGCGCTCGGAAAGATGTCGCTCGACGCCGTGGCCGAACTCAGGCACCTCCTGCGCCCGGAGGTGCCGTACCGGCATCTTGCAGATATCCTCGCGCTCATCGAAGCCACTGCCCGCGCAATCCGGACGGGGAGTATCACAACCCTCGATTACCAGGAATATGAGGACACCGCCCGGAGGGTCACGCGTGAACTTGGCATGATCACGCGTGATCCTGCGGCTCCATGGCCCGTGCCTGCACCCAGGCTGCGGGCCCGCTACGGCCGGGGTTTTTGGGAAGACGCGCTAACGGCCGTGGGCTTGGCACTTCCCTCCGCCGAAACCCGACTGGGCCGGGACGATTACTTTCAAGCCCTCGACGTCTTCACGGAGGAATGCCTGGGCGGTGACTCTCCGATGGACATCGGGACGTACGATCGCTGGGTAACCGCCAACTCAGCGATGGGCACCGACCGGCCGTCCGCCGTCGAGATGGTCCGTCACCACGGCAGCTGGGAAGCGGCTATGGGAACCATCCTCCCCTCGGACCAACTGGAGGATACGCAGCTCGGCGAGCCCACGTACATTGACTACGACTCCGGCTGGGGAACACTGGAGGAGCTTGCTGAATGGGAAGCTAGGGAATTTGAAGAATGGCGGGTCGTCGAGAACCTCGTTGCCGAAGCGATCGAAGCACTGCCGTCCGGTTCCTTTTTGCACATCCAGTACAGTCACACCGCCGCGCCCTATGCTCGGGCGACGCCTGTTAGCAATGGAGTTACGTGCGAAATCGTCTCCGATGTGGGTATTCCCTCTCACGAGTGGCGCATGAGCACGCATTGGCTCTCCGACAACGGCTGGTCGGCTCCTAGCGCGGAAAACACCAATTGGCTCAAGGAAGGGGTACCGCGAACGGAAGCCGCTGCCCAAATTCTCCTGGCCATCCAACGGGGGCGCCATCCTGTGGAGGCGACGGAGTTGAGGTGGAATGTCGGGACGCATCCCTGATAGTCCTGGACTGTCCTGCGAAGCTGTCAGTCAAGTGCTTCCAGAGAGATCGGAACCCTGCACAATGCCGACTTAGGAAACACATCATGACGACTCAACGATTCGATCCAGTACCTGGACTTCGAGCGTGTCGGAAGAGTCAGGAACCTGCGGCGTATGAGCTGGCGCGGGCCTCCCCGGGGAGGTACAGCCGCTACGAAATGTCAGTGGCCGCCG
>Ga0308170_10004240_pt1 | contig 11352 bp, 11 predicted proteins | sample PhyBR2_2_FD_202136 | JGI IMG/M metagenome (GOLD analysis project Ga0308170, IMG submission 202136) | Phyllosphere microbial communities from UC Gill Tract Community Farm, Albany, California, United States - DLSLSB.R2 | ecosystem: Host-associated > Plants > Phyllosphere > Unclassified | place... | reverse complement strand
CGCGGGCGCTCACTACTCAGTGACCCGGCCCAGGTAGCTGCCGTCGCGGGTGTCCACCTTGACCTTGGTGTTGTTTTCGATGAACAGCGGAACCTGGATCTCGTAGCCGGTCTCCAGCGTGGCAGGCTTGGTGCCTGCGGAAGAGCGGTCGCCCTGCAGGCCCGGTTCGGTGTAGGTGATTTCGAGGACGACGCTCGGCGGCAGCTCGATGTAGAGGGGGGTGCCGTCGTGGATGGCGATGTTGACCATCTGGTTCTCGAGCATGAAGTTGGTGGCGTCGCCGACCGTGGCACCGGAGACGGTGATCTGGTCGTAGTCCGAGGTGTCCATGAAGACGAAGTCGGCGCCGTCCTGGTACAGGTACTGGTAGTCGCGGCGGTCCACGGTGGCGGTCTCAATCTTGAGGCCGGCGTTGAAGGTCTTGTCCACAACCTTGCCGGACATCACGTTGCGCATCTTGGTGCGCACAAAGGCGCCGCCCTTGCCCGGCTTGACGTGCTGGAATTCGATGATGTTCCAGAGCTGGCCCTCAAGCTTCAGGACTGTTCCGTTCTTAATGTCGTTAGTGGTTGCCACTGGTATCCTCTGGTTTTCTTTTGTCCGGCCTCGCGGGCCGGATGCTGTATGCCGGGCGGGCAAGCCGCAACGGCCCGCCTGCACGTGTTTGTCAAAAATCGCGTGGACGCAAAAATTCCACAACCATTCTACCGGTAAATACCGGCGGCTCTTTCCGCAGCCCCCGGACTGCGGGTTCAGCAGGCCAGGTCCAGGACGTCCCGGGCCCGCTGGAGCGCCACGGTGGATGAGTAGATCTGGGCTGCATCGGCCGACTGCGCCACCCGCAGGTCCAGCGCCTTGGAGAAGGATTCAACAGCGGCGGATGTCTGCCCGGCCGCGTACTGGGTCCTGCCCAGGTATTGGAGGGCCAGGGCTTCACCGGGGGTGCCGTGTGCCTCGGCAAGGAGTTGCCGGAACAGCCCCACGGCGCGGTCCATCCGGTGGCTGACGCTCAGCACCTCGGCCTCGAATATCCGCAGGAGGAATGATTCCGGGTCCTTGAACCGGGCTTCTGCGAGCAGTTCGGCAGCCTCGGATGCGTGGCCCTCCACCAGCAGTACGAAGATCTTGTCGGCGGGATCGGTGGAAGCTTCCAGGGCTTCCCGGACCGCATCCTCATTGACGATCTGGGGCAAAAGGGTCTCGGGGTTGATCCGGATTCCCGGGAAACCTGCTTCAGGCCAGTCGGCGGTGCCGCTCATGTCGCCCTGCATCAGGAAGCAATTTCCTGGTAGGCCGCAAACAGCAGCGAGGTGTCCGGGACGTCGAGGATTCCCGGTTTGGCGATGCCGTCGAGAACGACGAAGCGCAGGAGGTCGCCGCGGGATTTCTTGTCGCGGCGCATCCCGTCCAGCAGGCCCTGCCAACGGTCCCGGCGGTAGGTGACCGGAAGTCCGAGTCCCTCCAGGATGCTCCGGTGCCGGTCGGCGTCGGCATCGCTGAGCCGCCCCACGCTCCGGGCGAGCTCGGCTGCGAACATCATGCCCACGGAGACCGCGGCACCGTGCCGCCAGGAGTAGCGTTCCACCAGTTCGATGGCGTGGGCCAGGGTGTGTCCATAGTTCAGGATTTCCCGCAGTCCGGACTCCTTGAGGTCCTCGGAAACAACTTTCGCCTTCACTGCGATGGCCCGCTCGATCAGCTCGCGGAGCGCCTCGGAGCGGGGATCCACCACTGCCGCAGGGTCCTTTTCCACCAGGTCCAGGATGGCGGGATCGGCGATGAAGCCGCACTTGATCACCTCGGCCAGGCCGGAAATGATTTCGTTCCTCGGCAGCGTGTCCAGGGTGTCCAGGTCCGCCAGGACGGCAGCCGGCGGGTGGAAGGAACCCACGAGGTTCTTACCCTCAGCCGTGTTGATGCCGGTCTTGCCGCCTACGGAGGCGTCCACCATGCCCAGCAGGCTGGTGGGCATGTGGATCACCTTGACCCCGCGCAGCCACGTCGCGGCAACAAAGCCGGCCAGGTCCGTGACCGCTCCCCCGCCCACGGCGACAATGGCGTCGGAACGGGTGAAGTCGTTCTGGCCCAGCACCTGCCAGCAGAAGGCTGCCACCTGGATGTGCTTGCCTTCCTCGGCGTCCGGAATCTCGGCGGTCAGGGAGGTGAAACCCGCCTCTGCAAGCTCATCCCGGACCGTATCACCGGTGAGGCGCAGGGCGCGGGGGTGGATCACCAGGACGCGGCGGACGCGTTCGCCGAGGAGGGCGGGAAGGTCACCAAGGAGGCCGCGCCCGACGACGACGCCGTAGTTGTTGCCGGCGCCTTCGCCTGTGACATTGATGACGGTCGATTGCGTGTTCACTTTTCAACTTCCTGTTTGGCAGCTGCGTGGTTGCGCAGTGCTGCTTCCAGCCGGCCGGCCAGCTCGGGTATAGAGCCATGGCGGACGTCCAGGATGATCTGGGCCAGCCTCTCGTAGACGGGCTTCCGGGTGGCGAACATAGCCGTCCAGCGGCCCATGGCGTCGCCGGCGAGGAGTGGGCGGGCGGAGTTCCGGGCGATCCTGTCCGCCACGGTTTCCGCGTCGCACTCCAGGTATACAACGGTGCAGCGGCTGATGATCTGCTGCGTGCCGGAATCGAGCACCGCTCCGCCGCCAAGCGAGATGACGGTGGACGTTCCTTCTGCTTCTTCCACGGCGTCAGCCACGGTGCGGGCCTCGATTTCGCGGAATGCGTGCTCGCCCCTCCCGGCAAAGATGTCGGCGATGGATCCATGTCCCGAAACGATAACGGCGTCGGTGTCAACAAACGGGACGCCCAACTGCTGCGCGAGCTGGTGGCCGATGGCCGATTTGCCCACGGCCATGGGGCCGATGAGCACAATCGGACGGTCACCGAGCGGTCCGGGACTGCTGCGGTAAAGCACTACTGGCCGATCGAGTCCAGGGATGCCGGAATGCTGTCCAGGTAACCCTTGATGTTGCGTGCCGTTTCCGTGACGGAGTCACCGCCGAACTTTTCGATGACCGCCTCGGCGAGGACCAGTGCCACCATAGCCTCGGCCACCACTCCGGCGGCCGGCACGGCACAAACGTCCGACCGCTGGTGGTGGGCCTTGGCGGGCTCGCCGGTGCTGACGTCGATCGTCCGGAGGGCGCGCGGTACGGTGGCGATGGGCTTCATGGCAGCACGGACCCGGAGCACATCCCCGATGCTCATGCCCCCCTCGATGCCGCCGGCGCGGTTGCTGGCGCGGACAATGCGGCCTTCGCCGTCCCGGACAATTTCGTCGTGCGCGGCAGAACCGCGGCGGGCTGCGGTCAGGAAGCCGTCGCCGACCTCCACCCCCTTAATGGCCTGGATGCCCATCAGCGCCGCAGCGAGCCGTGCGTCCAGCCGGCGGTCCCAATGCACGTAACTGCCCAGTCCGGGCGGGAGGCCGTAAGCCAGGACTTCCACCACTCCACCCAGCGTTTCGCCTTCCTTGTGGGCGGCGTCGACCTCGGCAACCATGGCGTCCGACGTCTCCCGGTCGAAGCAGCGCAGCGGATCCGTGTCCAGGGCGATGACGTCCCCGGGCACAGGCAGCGGACGGCCCTCGGGTACTGTCACGCTGGCAATCGATACGGTGTGGCTGACAAGTTCGATGCCGAGGTGCTTGAGGAACTGCGCAGCGACGGTACCCAGCGCCACGCGGGTGGCGGTTTCGCGGGCGCTTGCCCGCTCCAGCACAGGCCGGGCCTCGTCGAAGCCGTATTTCTGCATGCCCGTGAAGTCGGCGTGCCCCGGGCGCGGACGCGTGAGAGGAGCATTGCGGGCCTGGTCGGCGAGGAGTTCGGGGGCCACGGGATCGGCGGACATGATCTGCTCCCACTTGGGCCATTCGGTGTTTCCCACCTGGATGGCAATGGGACCGCCCTGGGTAAGGCCGTGCCGTACGCCGCCGAGGATCGTGACCACGTCCTGCTCGAACTTCATCCGGGCGCCTCGGCCGTAACCAAGACGGCGGCGGGCCAGGGAGTCTGCGATGTGGCCGCTGGTGATTTCGACACCGGCGGGGACGCCCTCAATAATTCCCATCAGAGCCGGACCATGGGATTCACCGGCAGTCAACCAACGCATAATTTCCATCCTGCCACGTAGGGCGGTCACAACGCCCGCCGGGCAAGGCCGACTGCGTCACACATCACATCTATGACAGCTGCATTAACATCTTCGCCACGGCGGGTGAACAGCCGCACCTGCTCCACCGCCTGGTAGAGCAGCATCTCCAGGCCCGGAACCACGCGGCCGCCCCCGGCCTGCCACACCGAGGCCAGCAGGCTGGGCCACGGGTCGTAGGCCACGTCCAGCAGCACCCCGGGCGTCGAGGTCTTCAGCGCTGCAATTTCCGCAGCAAGCCCGTCTGCCGCCCGCGGCGGCAGCGTGGAAATTACGACGTCGGCTTCCGCGGTGGGGCGGGCAGCTCCGGTGAGCGGGCGTATCTCCAAGGCGACCCCCAGGCTGTCCGCGGCCGCGCGGACATCTGCGGTCCGCGACGTGTCACGTACATACACCCGGACCGTGGCGGTGCCCAGTTCCTTTAGGGCAGCGACAGCCGATGCAGCGGTTCCTCCGCCGCCGAGGATGACTGCCGAAGGCGCCGCCGCAGTCCCGGCATGGCACAGGGCGTTGACGATGCCCGTGACGTCCGTATTGGACCCCACTGTCCTCGTGCCGCCCGCGGATTCCTCGAAGGTAACGGTGTTCACCACGCCCAGGGTTCTAGCCACTCCCCGTACTTCATCCACTTCATTAAGCATCGCGGTCTTCAGCGGCATGGTCACCGAGAGACCCCGCCACCCCGGCTGGTCCCGGATCTGGCGCATGAAGAAGGGCAGCAGCTCCTCGGTGACATCAATGGCCGTGTAACTGATGCCTGCACCCAGCTGTCCGTAAGCCGAGAGGTGCAGCGCCGGGGATTTCGAGTGGCTGATCGGGTGGCCCAGGACGGCAGCCCGCAGGCTCATGTGCAGCGGCCCGCGTTGGCCTGGCACCAGGCGTTGTACTGCTCCACGTAGGCGTTGTGTTCGGCAAGCGTCTTGGCGAACTTGGTTTCCTTCGTGTCCAGGTTGACCGTCACCCAGTACAGGTAATCGTTCTGTTTTGGCTTGGCGGCTGCGTCGATGGCGGTTTTACCGGGGGAACCGATCGGCCCCGGCGGAAGCCCGGGATTCGCGTACGTGTTGTACGGGTTCGACTTGTCCTTGCGCTGCTCATCGGTGAAGTTGAAACTCCGGGTTCCAAGGCCGTAGGTGACGGCCGAGTCAACCTGCAGGAAGCCGCCGGTCTGGTCATTCGGCTTGAGCCGGTTGTAGATGGCGCCCGCCACATCGCCGTAGTCGGCCTGGCCACCCTCCGCCTGGACAATGCTGGCCACAATCACGGCCTCATACTGCTTGGCCGGATCGGTAATACCCTGCGACACGAGTTCATCCGTGGTGGCCTTCACCAGCGCCTGCAGGATGTCCTTGGCAGGTGTTCGCAGGGGGAAGCGGTACTCGCCGGGCGCCAGATAGCCTTCGAGGTTCTTGGCGGCGGCGGGCAGGCCGAACTGTGCCGGCTTGTTGCTGTACTCCTGGAGCTGCTGCACGGAAATCCCGGAGCCCTCGGAAATGGCCTGCAGGGACTCACCGATACGCAGGCCTGCACTCAAGGCGAAGTAGATGACCTTGGTCTTGTCCTTGCCGAGCAGGACATTCACTGCGTCGGCGTTCTTCATCTCGGTCTTGAAGGTGTAATCACCTGGCGACAGCGTTCCGCCAGAGGCGTGGAAGGCCTGCATGAAGGTATCCGCGTTGGCAACAACGCGCTGGTTTTCCAGATCGGTGGCCACAGACCTGGTTCCTTCGCCGCTCTGCACCGTGACCTGGACTTCTCCTGTTCCAGGGCCGGGGAAATCGGACGGCTTGCCGTTGCCGAGGAGTGGTTTGAGGAACTGCGCACCCACGGCCACTGCCGTCACGAACACAGCCAGCGTCAGGAAAAGGGCCAGGAGGCGGCGGCGACGCCGAACCTTCTTCGAGGGCCGCTTCACTTCCTGAGTTGCCGAAGAGCCGGGAAGCAGCCCATGGACTGCGTCATGGTGGGGGACGTCTTCGTGTGCATCGTCGTGGTATCCGGCACTGTGGTAGGCATGGTCGTCGTAGACGCCTTCGTGGTGCAGATCCTCGTGATGCGCCTCCGCCTCGCGGTGCAGCTCGGCCTCGTGATGTGCCTGCTGGTGGTACGCCTCCGCCTCGGGGTGCAGATCCTCGTGATGCACCTCCGCATGATGCACCTCCGCATGATGCACCCCCGTCTCGGGGTGGATGGCGGCTTCAGGGTGCGCACCGGCGTCGGCAGCTTCCTCCAGGCGGTCATCCTGACCGTAGGAGCTGCCCTCGCGCTGGTCGTCCTGAATGGACGGGGGCGCTTCCGGCGCCGCGGGAACGTCACCGGCCCCGGGAAGCGGAGCAAACGTTGCTTCGGCAGCAGGCGACACGGCCGCCGGCGGTGCGGCGGGTGGCGGCGGGACGTCACCGGTTTCGTAGGCCTGTTCAGGCACGGCGTCCTGGCCACCGGTATTGAGGCTCTTTTCCCGGGCGCGCAGTTCCTTGCGGGTCAGCGGCCTGGCGGCCCCGGTACCCAGCGGGCCGAAGGTGTCATCAATGTTGGCAGGGCTCACTGTTGCCTTCCATTATCTGAAGATCGGGCCGTGTCCGCTGCGGAGGTGGCGTGGACGGGTTGGTCCACTTCACCGGCCCCCAGGTCCACGGACGGGGATGGCGCTGTCACGCGTGAGCCGACATCCGCTCCCCTGGCTTTCTGCATGTCGATGGCGTGCTGAAGAATACCGGCCGCCGCGACCTGGTCAACTACTTTACGGTGGTCCCTGCTGCTCATGCCAGCTTCATGCAGGTTCCGGTGGGCCGTGACACTGCTGAGGCGCTCGTCCACCAGGTTGACCGGAACCGCCAGGCCGCGGCTGGCGAACTCCGCAGCCAGCAGCATTGCATAGTCGGTGGCCATCCTGGCGGAGGCGTGTTCCTCACCTTTCATGGTCCTTGGCAGGCCGACGATGACCTGCACGGCGCCAAGTTCCTCCGCCAGTTTGGCGATGACGCGCACGTCCGAGTTTTTCTTGGCGTTCCGGTCCAGGGTCTTGTACGGCGTGGCAAGGATCGAGTCACGGTCGCAGATGGCCACACCCACCCGGACCGTGCCGACGTCCACCCCGAGTTTAACGCCCTGGGGGTAGCCGCCGGCAGCAACAGGATTGGTCATGGTGGGGTTAGCGCCTTGAGATCGCGTCCACGACGGCGGTCAGCGCGGCGCCGACCTTTCCGGCGTCGGTGCCGCCGCCCTGCGCAACGTCGTCCTTACCGCCGCCGCCACCACCGAGTACACCGGCAGCAACCCGCACCAAGGCGCCGGCCTTGACGCCGGCTTCCCGGGCTGCCTCGTTCGTGGCGACCAGGACCAGCGGACGGTCATTGGCGACGCCGGCCACGGCTACAGCGGCAGCGGCAGAACCCAGGCGGTTGCGCAGGTCGAGAGCCAGGCCGCGGAGGTCGTCGGCGCCGCTGACGGACCCGGCATCGTGCGCCACTACCCGGACACCGGCCGCGTCCTGGGCGGTGTTGACCAGCTGCGCGGCGGCGGCTGCCAGCTGTTCCTTCCGCAGGCGGTCCAGTTCCTTCTCGGTGGCCTTCAGCTTGGCAAGGGTGGCGGAAATCCGGTCGGCGAGCTGGCCGGAGGGGACCTTGAGCAGGTCGGTCAGCTCGGTCACCAGGGCGCGTTCGGCGGCGAGGTGGCGGAAGGCCTCCATGCCCACGAACGCCTCCACGCGGCGGTTCCCGGAACCGACGGACTGCTCACCCAGGAGGGACAGGCTGCCGATCAGCGAGGTGTTGGCCACGTGCGTGCCGCCGCACAGCTCGCGGGACCACGCGCCGTCGATCTCCACCACGCGCACTTCGCTGCCGTAGTTCTCGCCGAAGAGGGCCATGGCACCCATTGCCTTGGCCTCGGCCAGTCCCATGATCTTCGTTTCCACCGCGTAGTTGTTGCGGATGGCCAGGTTGGAGACCTCTTCGATCTCGGACCGGGTGGCGGTGCTTAGGCCCTCGCCCCAGGCGAAGTCGAAGCGCAGGTAGCCGGCCTTGTTGAAGGACCCGCGCTGGGTGGCCTCCGGCCCGAGGATCTGGTGCAGGGCCGCGTGCACGATGTGCGTGCCCGTGTGCGCCTGCTCGGCGGCGTGGCGGCGTTCGCGGTCGACGGCGGCGCGCACCAGCGAGTCGGCCCCGATCTCGCCTTCCCGGACAATTGCCTTATGCACGCTCAGGCCCTTCACGGGGCGCTGGACGTCCAGGACCTCGACGACGAACCCGTCACCGGTGATGAGGCCGGTGTCAGCCGCCTGGCCGCCGGCTTCGGCGTAGAAGGGAGTTTCGGCCAGCACGAGTTCAATCTCGTCGCCGGTGGCTGCCTGCTGGACCTGGCGGCCGGCACTGAGCAGGCCGCGGACCCGCGACTCGCCCTCGAGCTCGGTGTAACCGGTGAAGACGGTCTCGCCCTGGCCCAGGAGCTCCTGGAAGACGCTGACGTCGGCGTGGCCGCCCTTCTTGCCCTTCGCATCTGCCTGGGCGCGCTGGCGCTGTTCCTGCATCAGGCTGCGGAACGCCGCCTCGTCAACCTTCAGCCCTGCCTCTTCGGCCATCTCAAGCGTGAGGTCGATCGGGAACCCGTAGGTGTCGTGCAGGGTGAAGGCGTCCTCGCCGGACAGCGGCTTGTTCGCAGCCTTGGATTCCTTCACCGCATCCTCAAGCCGGGCGGTGCCGGAGGCGATGGTGCGCAGGAACGCCTTCTCCTCGGCGTAGGCGATGCGGCTGATCCGCGCAAAGTCGGTCTCCACCACGGGGTACACGCCCTTCATGGCGTCACGGGACGCCGGCAGCAGCTCAGGCAGGCAAGCCTGTTCGACGCCGAGCAGGCGCATGGAACGGACGGCACGGCGGATCAGGCGGCGCAGGACGTAGCCGCGGCCCTCGTTGGAAGGGGTGACGCCGTCGGAGATCAGCATCAGGGCAGAGCGGATGTGGTCGGCCACCACGCGCATACGGACATCGTCGGTGTGGTGGGGGTCGTCCGGCGTTTCGGCGGAGGTGTATTCCTTGCCGGACAGTTCCGCTGCCTTGTCGATGACCGGGCGGACCTGGTCGGTCTCGTACATGTTCTCGACGCCCTGGAGGATCATGGCGAGGCGTTCCATGCCAAGGCCGGTGTCGATGTTCTTCTTGGGCAGCTCACCCACGATGTCGAAGTCCACCTTGGAGCGCACGTTTTCGATCTGGTACTGCATGAACACCAGGTTCCAGATCTCGATGTAGCGTGTCTCGTCAGCCAGAGGGCCGCCTTCGACGCCGTAGGCCGGTCCGCGGTCGTAATAGATCTCTGAGCAGGGGCCGGCAGGGCCGGGCTGGCCCGTGGACCAGTAGTTGTCCGATTTGCCCATCCGCTGGATGCGCTCCGCGGGGACACCGGTGTTTTTCAGCCAGAGTTCCTCGGCTTCGTCGTCCTCTTCGTAGACCGTCACCCAGAGCCTCTCGGGCGGAAGGCCGTAGCCGCCGTCGTCAACGCTCTTGGTGAGCAGCTCCCAGGCGAACTTGATGGCGTCTTCCTTGAAGTAGTCGCCGAAGGAGAAGTTGCCGCACATCTGGAAGAAGGTGCCGTGGCGCGCTGTCTTGCCCACCTCTTCAATGTCGCCGGTGCGGATGCACTTCTGGACGCTCGTGGCGCGGGAGTAAGGGGGCTCCTCACGGGCAGTGAGGTAGGGAATGAACGGGACCATGCCGGCCACCGTGAACAGCAGCGAGGGGTCGCTGGAGACCAGCGACGCGGAGGGAACCGCGGTGTGGCCCTTGCTGACAAAAAAGTCCACCCAGCGCTTTGTGATCTCCTGCGACTTCATGAGCTGTTTTCTTACCCTTCTTGGTCCGCGCCGCCGGGCGGCACGGATAATTACGTTCAGGTGGCGGTCCCCGAAAGGGTTCCTGCCGGTTGTTGACTGGCTGCCTGCAAAGCGCCCGGGTGGGACTTAGCGGCGAACCACTTCCGCGGACTCAATGCCCAGCGCGGTCCTCAGATCGGTTTCCCGTTCGCGCATCCCTGCACGCACGGCGTCGGCGAAGTCGTAAACCCCGTCGGCCAGCCGTCCCACCGCCCGGTTGAGGCCCTCGGGTCCAAGGCTGGACTGCGCCTGGCTCACTTTACGGAAGGCGATGACTCCGATGGCCACGCCGATTCCCATCCACACAATTCTCTTCATGGTCTTCTTTTCGAATCTAGCGGCTGCGGCGCCCGGCTGCGGGCTTCCGGCGGTTGGTGAAGGCGCTGCGCACGCCGTAGCTGAACGCGGCGACCTTGATCAGCGGCGAACCCACGGTTGCGGCCACCAGGGAGGACAGGGCAGAGATGTTGGCGGACGCGTCCGAGACGTTGGACGAGATGCCGTCCACCTTCTTCAACTGCTGGTTGGTGGTGGACACCGTGGCCGTGACCTCATCCATCAGCGGCGTGGCACCGTCGCTGAGGGACTTGATGGTGCTGCGCACCTCATCCAGGACTTTCCCCAGCTTCAGGATGGGGACTGCGAGCAACAGGACCAGGAGTGCGAACACCCCGGCAGCGATCAGGCCGGCAATATCGCCACCAGACATAGACGTTCATCTCCTCGAAATTCCGTGGTTGGGTTCCGTCCTACGCATGCCCGGAAAGGGGCAATGCGCAGATGTCCCCCAAGTACCTTACATACAAAGAAGCCCGCGGCGCTTGCCACGGGCTTCTTTGGATACGCTGCTGGTGATTTAGCGCGCGTAGAATTCGACGACGAGCTGCTCTTCGCAGGTCACCGGGATTTCGGAGCGCTTGGGGCGGCGCACCAGGCGCGCCTGCAGGGCTTCCAGCTTGACGTCCAGGTAGGCCGGAACGGCAGGCAGGACGTCGCGGTGGCCACCGGCTGCTGCAACCTGGAGCGGAACCATGGTCTCGCTGCGGGTGTGGACGTGGACCAGCTGGCCCTCGCCGACGCGGAACGACGGGCGGTCAACGCGGATGCCGTCAACCATGATGTGGCGGTGCACAACCAGCTGGCGGGCCTGGGCGATGGTGCGGGCGAAGCCGGCACGCAGGACCAGGGCGTCGAGGCGCATTTCGAGCAGTTCGATGAGGTTTTCACCGGTCAGGCCCTTGGTGCGGCGGGCTTCCTCGAAGGCACGGGTCATCTGTGCTTCGCGGATGCCGTACTGGGCGCGCAGGCGCTGCTTTTCGC
>Ga0308170_10004238_pt1 | contig 11353 bp, 8 predicted proteins | sample PhyBR2_2_FD_202136 | JGI IMG/M metagenome (GOLD analysis project Ga0308170, IMG submission 202136) | Phyllosphere microbial communities from UC Gill Tract Community Farm, Albany, California, United States - DLSLSB.R2 | ecosystem: Host-associated > Plants > Phyllosphere > Unclassified | place... | reverse complement strand
GGCCCTTCGCGTCCCAACGGTCGCCCAGCACCGCCGTCCAGGTATCTTCATCCAGGTAGTAGCGGCTCTTCGGGGCGACGTGGCGCAGGCCCTGCTTCAGGCTGGCGTCGACCACCCACACGCGGTGCAGCTCCCAGCGCACCCTGTCGGGATTGAGGTGGTTGGCCCCGAGCAGGTCGAGGTCCCTCCCGCCCAGTGACTTGTTGGTGTTATAGGGAATGAACATTTCCTTCTTGCCGGCCAGCTTCCAGTCGAAGCGGTCGAGACGGCCGCTGAACACGTTGAGCTCGTCGAAGCTCATCACGCCCGCGGTGGCCGGCGTCGGCGTATCGCAGCAGGCATTCGGCAGCTTGCGCGTGCGGCGCTGGCCGGCGAGGTACACATAGCTGACGTCGCGGTCCGCGTCGAGGTTCAGGCGCCCCAGGATCGCCTCGCCCGCGCGGATCGGCGGGCCGGCATTGACCAGGCGGATGTTCCAGTAATTGCCCCCGGCGGCTTCGGCATTGCCGCCCTTGTAGTAATACGGCATGCTCTGGGCGGCGCCCGCATCGACGGTCATCACGGGCTTGCCTGCCGAGGTGACCAGGTAGGCGCGCATGTCGAGCTCCCAGTTGTCGCCGCGCCAGTTCAGCAAATGGTTGTACATGGCCTCGGCGCCGCTTTTCGGTAGCGGGAACGGGATGCCGCCGTAGGCGCCGCTCAATGCCTCCTTCTCGCCCAGCTTCGCGCTGCCGGCGTTTTTCTCGGTGGCCTCGTAGACCCATTGCGGCGCCGCGGCCGTGCGGTGGGTCGGATAGACGTCGATGCGGTAGCTGGCGTACTTCTTCAGCATCGCACGCGTGCCTTCGGTCAGCTTGTCGGCATACTGGTCCATGTTCTTGGCCGTGATCGAGTACAGGGGCTTTTCGCCCGCATAGGGATCCTGGTCGCGCCGGCCGCCGTTCTTGTAGCCGGCCGCCGGTTTGGTCAGGCCGCCGTCCCAGGCGGGAATGCTGCCGTCCTTGTTGCCCGCTTTTTCGGCGCCCATGGGCGTCAGGGTCTTGCCCAGTTGCGCGGCATCATCGGCCGCTGCGGCCGCGCCGGCCGTCCCGACCAGGCCCATGGCGCAGGCCAGGGCGGCGCCCACGATTGTTCGCTTGAAGTGCATGTTCTGTCTCCTCGTTGATGTTAGAAAGTGCGGCGGATGGACAGCGAGACGAAATCGCGGTCCTTGAGCGTCTGCTTGTAGGTGTACACGGTGGCGCCATGGTCGACATTCACCGCGGTGGCGCCGGCGCCGTAGTAATGCGTGAAGTTCAGGCCAAGGAACCAGACGTCCTCGAAGCGGCCATTCACGCCGATGCTGATGTCGCCGCCCTTGTCGGCGCCGAAGGCCACGCCCAGCGCGCCCGAACGTCCCTTGGGCGTATAGCCGATGCCCAGCGGGACGTCGATGTCGAGCCCGGGCATGACCTGGCGGTAGGTGGGCGTGTAGACCATGCGCAGGCCCCAGGCGTCGCGCGTCGCATTCGGGTCGAGGTGGTCGGCGTTCTTCGTCACGCTGGTCACGCGGTTCCAGGCGATCTCGCCGACCAGCGCCGACTCGGCGGCGATGAAGTTCGGCGTGAGCGTGGCGAGCGTCGACAGGTTCAGGTGGGCCGTGCGCCCGACCGGATAGGTCGGATTGCCGCTGTTGTCCGAGGGCGCGGCCGGGCCGCCGAAGGCGGCCGGCACGATACCGTACAGGTCCGGCGAGCCGGCGTGGCTGAGGGGCGCATTGTGGCGCACCGAGGCCTCCGCCGAGACGTTGAATTCGCCGAAGGTCCGGGTGGCGCTGACGCCGTAGGTGCGCACCCCTTCGTGGTAGAAGTGCTGGAAGGTGGCCGGGAACGGACCCACCGGCGTCGGCACCAGGTTCAGCACGACCTGCGGCGATTTATCGTGATAGCGCGCGGCATAGAACCCGAGGTCGATGTCGCTGCCGGCGGGCGTCCATTTCAGCTGCATGCCGCCCTGGCCGGAGTTCTTTGCCTTGACCTCGCCCGTGTAGATGCTGCGCGGGGTCGGCGGCGCGCCCAGGATCAGGCTCTCGGTGCCGGCGCCGATATTGTCGGCCACCGAAAAATAGCTGCCCACGCCGGGCAGGCGATTGGCCTCCCAGCGGTACTGGTAGTAGGCGCCCATCGACAGGTTGGACGTCAGCTGGACCTGGCCGGACAACTGGCCGATCGGACGGATCAGTTCCTTGAACTGGGTATTCGGCACCGACTGGCCCTTGACCACGTCGATCGGCTGCTGGGCGGCGGCGATGCCGTTCATGCCGAAGAACAGGGTCTCGCCATAGACCAGCGCATGGCGGCCCAGGCGCACCGTCACCGGCATGCCGCCGACATCGGTATTGGCGAACACGAAGGCGTCGAGCAGCTCGCCCTTGCGGCCGTGCAGGCGGCGCGTCGCATCGGGGAAGCGGCTGTTCGGGACCGACAGCGCGTTATAGGTGAAGGGCGAGTCGTTGTCGGTGTCGCGGTTGTACGCGAAATCGTACCAGGCGGCCCCGCTCACCCGGGCGCCGACCTTCTTGTATGTCAGGTCGAGTTCGGACAACAGGTCGACGCGATTCGAGATGAAGCCCTTGCCGAAATTGCGGTCGCCATCGTCCACGTTCGCACTCGAGGGCGTGTCCACCAGTTCGGCGGCCTGTCCCTTCAGGCGCGCCGCGCTGCTGTACTTGAGCGTGTTATCCCAACGCAGCTTCAGCGCCGGATTGCCGGTATCGATTTCGGTGGCGCGCGCGCCCTGGCAGGCCAGCAGTGCGCCGAAGGCAAGCGCCAGCGCCTGGCTCATGTGACGCAAGGCGCCCGGACGCCCTTGGGCGACACGCTCTGGATGGTGGTTCATAGGTCTCCTGTTTCAGTTGTTGTACGTACAGCGTGTTTCCGCTGCATTGGGGATAAATTCAGGGATAAAGTTCAGTGCGATTGCAGGACGTTCGCGACCAGGCTGTCGATGTCGCCGTCATGCCGGAAGCCGGCTGCCTCGGCAGCCGTGGAATCCAGGGGCGGGTAGCGCCCGAAGTTCCGCTCCAGCTGGTCGTCCGGCGCATACGACACGAGGGCGCGGCGGTCGTCGCCGCAGCGCCTGGCCAGGTGCTCGACCAGGTCGCCGATCCGGACACACAGCACGGGGAGCGTAAAGTCGCGCCGCTGCGCGGTCGCCTCGGCGTCCAGGGTCGCGGCATGCAACAGGTTGGTCACGCAGCACTGGACCGACATCATCCAGGTCGTCGCCTCGCGCGACACGGGACAGGTGAACCGCTCCCCCGCCGCCAGCTTCCAGAAGATGTCGCTCATGAAGGCCGACAGCAGTCCCGATGGACCCGGCGGACGCGCAACGATCCCCGGAAGCCGCACGATCCTGCCGTCCACCCAGCCGCGGCGGCTGTGGTCCTGGATCAGGATTTCGCTGGCGAGCTTGTGCGCGCCATAGCTCAGCTGCGGGCGCAGCGGCGTGGCGTCGTCGACAATGTCCGGAAGCGGCGATCCGTAGACGGCCACCGTACTGGCGAAGACGAAGCGCGCCGGGCGTTCCTGCGCGCGCAGCAGCTCGAGCATGGCAATCGTGGCGCCCAGGTTGACATCCAGGCCGAGCCGGAAGTTCTTTTCGGCGGCGCCGCCGGGAATGCTCGCCAGGTGGAAAACGACGTCGACCGGCTCGGCAAATGCCTCGCGCAGGACTGCGTCGTCCGCAATGCTTCCCCGCACAAACCGCACGCACGAGTCGGCGTTGGCGGGGGCCTCGCCCAGGTCGACGAGCGTCAGGGCGGAAAACGGCAGGCGGTCGGCGCCGATGTGGCCATCGTCCAGCAGGCGCCGCACCAGCGTGCTGCCGACAAAGCCGTTGGCGCCCGTGATCAGGACATTCATGCTTGCGCGCCTTCCTGCGCCGGCACGAAGCGGTGTTCGATCGCGCCGAATACCGTGGCGCCGCCGGCGTCGCGGACATCGAAGCGGAGGCGGTCGCCGAATTTCAGGAAGGACGTTTGCGATTCGCCATGGTCGATCTTTTCGATCGCGCGGCGCTCCGCGAGGCAAGCCGATCCGACCTGGCGGTAGTCTTCGTTCGACACCGTGCCCGAGCCGATGATGGTGCCGGCGCCCAGGTTGCGGTTGTAGGCCAGGTGGGCGATCAGTTCACCGAAACCGAAGCCCATTTCCCGGCCATGCGGGTGGCCGAACCATTCGCCGTTGCGTTCCACCTCGAGCGCAAGGTGCACCCGGCCGTCGGCCCAGGCCTCGCCCAGTTCGTCCGGCGTGACGGCAACGGGCGCGAACACCGTCGCCGGCTTGGCCTGGATGAACCCAAAGCCCATGCTCAGCTCGCGGAACAGGTGGGCGCGCATGCTGACGTCGTTGAAGATCGTCAGGAGCTTCACGTGTCCGAGCGCGGCTTCGGCGCTCGTCCCCATCGGGACATCGTCGGTCACGACCGCGAACTCGCCCTCGAAATCGCCCTGGTCGTCCTCGCTCGGGAAGGCATAATCTTCGCGCGCGCCGCGGAAGTCGTCGCCCTGGCGCTGGATCAGGATCGGTACGCCCGCCACCTTCTTGACGGACACCGAATAGGCCTGCTCCATGATGGCGCCATGGGTCAGGAAGGCGGAGGCATCGATGAACTGGTAGGCGCGCGGAAAAGGCGCCATGGCCTGGGCCGGGTCGAAATCGAAGGCATCGTGCGCGCGGCCGGCATTGAGCGCCTCGTAGCGTTCCCGCAGTGCCGGTTCGGCCTGCCGCCAGTTGTCGATGGCGGCCTGCATGGTAGCGGCGATCGGGCCGGCAAGGACGGCGCGCTTCAGGCAGCGGGAAACGACGACGAGTGTGCCGTCGCGGCGATTGGATCGTAATGTCGCTAATTTCATTGATTACCTTTCGAGTGTCTAGGGAGTCTGGGTGGCAGCGCCATTCGGCCGAACAGCCTATTTCGCGGCGGGCACGGTGGCCTCGATGCCTTGCGCATGCGGCGCATTGCGCTTCAACTGGGCGCCCAGCAGCTTGAAGCACGCAATACTGGCGACGGCGACGATCGCGACCGTATAGCCCAGCCCGGCGAAGCCGAGCCGCTGCGCGATGAGGCCGGCCAGCGCGGGTCCGATTGCGGAGCCGACCATCAGCATGGCCGGTGTCAGCGCGGTGGTCCGTCCGGTGGGATCGAGCCGCGCGATAAGTCCGAACAGGAAGGTGTGCGCAAAGATGATCACCGCCGCGTACAGGCTGGCCGCAAGGGCGAAGGGAAGGAAAGCCTCCGAGCCGGAGATCGTCAGCGCGAGTACGGCCTGGATCGCCGCCGCGCTCATCGCCACGCCGATCGCAGGCAGCCGATGCTGCAGCATGGCCGCCAGGACAGCCGGGAACAGGTTGACCAGGCCGATGGCCGCGAAGACGCCATTGACCTGGCTCGCCGCGAAGCCGCGGCTGGCGCCGATCCGTTCGAAGAAGCTGAAAATGATCGCCTGGTTCAGCGTCAGGCAGACAATGCCCGCCACCATCAGCCAGGCCGGGCGGGGAATGCGGCCTGTTGGCATGGCGGCGGCCGTCACTACCGGCGCAACGCGTTTCACGGCCGGGAAAGCGAGCGAGACCAGCGAGGCGCAGGCCATCATGCCGGCGATAACGAGGAACAGGCTGTGCGCGCCCACCCTGGCCATGACCTGGGGGACGATGACGAAAAAGCTGCTGCCAATCACGCCCAGCGCGGTTCCGGCCAGGGCGAACATGCGGTGGGGATTGGCGCTGCGCCCCATGGCGCCATGCACCATCGACAAACCGCAGCCGGCGCCGACACCGGCAAGCGCGTGCAGGCCGAGCAAGGCCGGCCCGTCGGTCGACTGCGCGATCGCATAAAACGCGGCGGCCGACAACAGGTAGCCCCCTACGGCGAGTGGACGCTGCGGCAGGCGGTCGAAGCAGACCAGGCTCGCGATCACGACGCCGAGCAGGAAGAGCGTGACCGTCATGCCCGCGTGTTCGAAATCGAGGCCGACGTGCTGGACCAGGGTGCCGACCCAGAGCGGGAGGGCCACGAGGTCGATCATGCCGGCCACGTGGCCGAGCATCAGCACGTAGCGCGATCGAGGAGTTTTCTGTTCGTTCATTTTGGCCTTACAAATCGAGGACCAGCAGCGTTGAATTCGCGCGCGAGCAGCAGGGAGTGAACTGGTCGTTGCGCGCCTTTTCCTCGTCCGTGAAATACATGTCGCGGTGGTCGGGAACGCCTTCGAGGACGCGGGTGATGCAGGTCCCGCAGACGCCTTGTTCGCAGGAGACCGGAATGTCGATGCCTTGCGCGGCGAGTGCGTTCGCCACCGACTGGCCGGCCGAGACCGCATAGGTCTTGCCGGTGCTGGCGATCCGGACGTCGAACGCATCGCCCGCACCGGCATCCTGTGGGGCCGCGCCGAAATACTCCTGGTGGATGGCGTCGGCCGGCCAGCCGGCGGCCCTGGCGCTCGTGGTCACGAATGCGATGAAGCCGGCCGGTCCGCACACATAGACGTGGGTGCCGGGGCTTGCCCCCTTCAGTACCTGCCGCAGGTCGAGCTTTTGGGCGGCGTCGCCGGAATCGAAGTGGTAGTGGACGCGCCCGGCGAATCCGGACAGGCGGATGCGTTCCATGAACGCAGTGCGTTCCGGGGAGCGGGTGCAATAGTGCATGCTGAAATCCGCACCGGTGCGCTGCAGGCGCTCGGCCATGCAGAGGATGGGCGTCACGCCGATGCCGCCCGCGAACAGGAGGTAGCTGGCGGCGGGAACGAGCGGAAAGTGATTCTTCGGTTCGCTGATGCGAACGACCTGCCCCACCTGGATCTCGTCATGCATCGCGATCGAGCCGCCGCGCGAGGCGGGGTCGCGCAGCACGGCGATCAGGTAGCGGTGCGATTCCGCCGGATCGTTACACAGCGAATACTGGCGCACGAGGCCCGGGCAGACTTCGACATCGATGTGCGAGCCCGCCGGGAACGACGGCAGGATGCCGCCATCGATGCTGGCCAGCTCGAAGCTGGCGATGTCCTCCGCCTCCTGCGACCTGGCAGTGACCCTGACTGAGATACGGTTCATTTTTTTCGATACCTGGTGTGTTACGAAGGTTGGCCGGCAGCCGGAGCGGCGACCTTGGTGACTTTCGCTGCCGCGGACGCGCCCTGCTCCGCCACGATCAGCGCGTCGAGCACGCGGCGGGCACGGATCGCGCCGGCGTCGCCGGGCAGCAGCACCGGCTTGAGCGACCAGAAGTCGGCGTCGCCCATCATCTGCTGCTGGGCTTCCAGCATCGGCAGGTCCTCGCTGGTGAACGGAATGCTGAGGCCCTTCGCTTCGTCCTCGGCCAGCTGCTTTGCGAACTCGCCCATGCCCTTCGGGAAGCACATCGCGAACCAGTAATGGGTCGTGGTAGCGGTCTCGGGGGTGAACAGGTGGGGAATCGCCACCGTCCGTCCTGCGCTGCGCGGCGTGCCGGTCGGTACCGCACCGGCGAAGAGCACCATGTTGGCGGGAGGGTCCCAGCGCACGTCGATCCAGCGGTCCGCCGGGGCGCCGTGCGGGACGCCCATGCGTGCGTACAGGTAGTCGGGCATGATCTCGCCGACCGTCTGGCGGTTCGAGTAAACGGTATTGCCTTCCTGCCTGACGCTGGTAATGGCCTCGGCGACGCCGCTGCCGCCGAGCGTGTCCGGATGCAGGTACTGGATATGGCTGAGGTCCATGATGTTATCGGTCTCCAGCACATAATTTGCCTTCGCATGCAGGTACTCTTTGCCGACATAAGCATGCTCGGGGTCCATGCATGAAAAATCGGGAATCAGCTGCTCGTCCGCGCGCGCGGCCTCGCCCATCCAGATCCAGACGAGACTGTATTTCTCGATGACGGGGTAGCTTTTCACGACGGCGGCAACAGGGATGCGGCCTTCGCCATGGGGATTGTGGGTGCACTTGCCGGCGCCGTTGAATGCGAGGCCGTGGTACGGGCATCGCACCCCGTTCGCCACCCGCTTGCCCATATGTAGAGGCGCAAAACGGTGCGGGCAGCGGTTCGAGATTGCCTGGACGACGCCGGCGTCGTCGCGAAAGAACAGCACCGATTCGTTCAGCAGGGTGCGCTGGAAAAGCGCGTCGGCCGCGATTTCCTTGTCCCATGCCGCCGCGTACCAGGTATTGCGCAGGAATGTCATGTCCTTGTCTCCGTTTTTATCTGTTGCGGCGGCGTGGCCGCATGTCCGCGCGCCGCATGCCGCATGCCGGCGAATCAGGTGCGCGCCAGCGCGAGCAACCCGTCGTCGAAGATGGCGACCGCGCGCGTCCAGCCGGCCGAGCCGGCCCGCACCTTGTGCGGGAAGCAGCTGATGTAGAACCCGTTCGCCGGCAGCTGTTCCAGGGCATGCAGCTTTTCGAGATGGCAGTAGCCGATGTCGCGCCCCGCCTTGTGGCCTTCCCAGATCAGCGCCTTGTTGCCGGTCTCCGCGATTTTTTTGGCCGTGTACGAGAACGGCGCATCCCAGCTCCAGGCATCGGTGCCGGTCAGGCGCACGCCACGTTCGAGCAGGTACATGGTGGCCTCGTAGCCCATGCCGCAGCCGGCCGAGACATAGTCGTTATGCCCGTAGCGGCTGCCGGCGCGGGTGTTGACGATCACGATATCGAGCGGCTGCAAGCTGTGGCCGATGCGCGCCAGTTCCGCTTCCACGTCCGCCGCCGTCGCCACGTAGCCGTCTTCGAAGTGGCGGAAATCGAGTTTCACGCCGGGCTGGAAACACCATTCGAGGGGCACCTGGTCGATCGTGATCGACGGCTTCTTCTCGCCCGATTTCGCGTCCATCGTCGAATGGAAGTGATACGGCGCGTCGAGGTGGGTGCCGCTATGCGTCGTCATCGTCACCCATTCGGCGGCGGCCGCTTCGCCGTCCGGATAGTCGTCCGGGGTCGTGCCCGGGATCATCGCGACGAATTCATGCAAGGTCTCCGAGTGCTTTTGATAGGTGATCTTCGGCGCCAGCGGCGGCGGGTCCGAGAGCACCTCGTTTTCGAGGTAAATCGACAGGTCGACAAATCGTCTGGCCATCACGCACTCCTTGGTTGAATCGGTTGTAAGTTGGCCTTGCCGCTTGCCCTTGCGCGGCGCCCAGCGACAGGCGCGCGCCTGCCGCGCTACCGCACAAGCAGGCGGCGGCGACAGGGTGTGACGGTCAAGGCATGAACCAGCGCGCTATCGGCAGGTGCCGACGCAGTGCGCCCGCTGGCAGCTGCTAAACGGCAGGCCCGGCTGTGGAAGAAGCGCCTGGGGGGATGGGTAAGTGCATGGTCGTCTCCTGGAGGTTTTGGCCCTGACATCGGGCTTTGTTTATTGAAACCATCATAGGTAGAAGCGAACTAGATTCAAAACCGTTTGTTCCGTTGGAAGCTACCGAAAAAACCGTTAGGTCAGCGTGTAGCCGCTTGCACGGCCTTGCGTCAGGCGCCTGGCTGGGCGGACACGGTGCGGAACCCGACGTGGACCGCGCCGAGGCGGCTATCCTGCGGATGCCGGGCCGCGGCCCGGTAGCGCACGCAGAATTCGGTCGCGCACAGGAAGGACCCGCCCTTGATCAAGCCCTCTTCGCCCGACGGCCCTGGCGGCGCTCCGCTGCCGTGCGCCTGGTGGCTGCCGTGCCAGGGCTCGGAGGTCCATTCCCATACGTTGCCGATCATGTCGAACAGGCCGAACCCATTGGCCGCATAGCATCCGACCGGGGCCCGGTCGGGGTAGCCGTCTTCGTTCGAGTTCATATAGGGGAAAAAGCCCTGCCAGAAGTTGGCGCTCGGCCTGCCCTTCGCGTCGCGCGGCCCGCGTTCGATCCGTTCGCCCTGCCCGCCCGCCCTGGCGGCGTATTCCCATTGCGCCTCGGTAGGCAGGCTGCGGCCCAGCCAACGCGCGTAGGCCAGGGCGTCCGCGCGGGTCAGCTGCACCACGGGCTGGTTGGCCCTTCCCGCCAGCGTGCTGCCCGGCCCTTCCGGATGGCGCCAGTCCGCGCCCGGGACTGCGTGCCACCAGCTGCCGTAGGCGACCTCTTCCGCGCGCCTGAGGGGCGGCGCACGAAACACGGCGCCGCTGCCGTTGCGTTCGCCCTCGGTCACATGGCCAGTGGCGCGCACGAATGCCTCGAACTGGGCGTTCGTCACCTCGGTGCGGTCGATCCAGAAGGCCGTCGCCGTCGCTTCCCGCAGCGGCCGCTCTTCGGCATACCCGTCCTCGGCGCCCAGCACGAAGCGGCCACCGGGCAGGTAAGCCATCCCGGCATGGGGGTCGCTCCCCCAGCCTGGCGGCAGGCCGGAATAGGCGGCGCAGGCGGCGCCGTTTCCGAGCGCGGCCGCACGGGGCGCAGGGGGCGCCGCCCGATGCGACCAGGCGGCCAGTCCGGCCCCGGCAGCCAGCACGAAGGCGATCCCGAGGGCGAACTTCTTCATGGCGCCGGCGCACGCGGGGTGGCCGCGGGCAGCCATACCACCCCGGCCGTCTTCGCCCATGCGTCGTAATCCTGGCCGAGCCGCGCCGCAATCGCCGGCTGCTCGGCGATCAGGTTGCGGGTCTCGCCGCGGTCATTGCGCAGGTCGAACAAGGCCCAGCTGTTGTCGCCGAACGGCGGCTGCACCGACGTCATCTTCCAGCCATCCCGGATGACGTAGCGCCCACCGAACAGCTCGTCCGCGAGCACCTGGCCGGCCCGGACGTCGGTACTCGTATAGCCTTCGAGCCGCGCCAGCAGCGACACGCCGGTCATCGGATTGACGGGCTTGCCGGCGTAGCTGGCGCCGGGATCGGCAATGCCCGCCGCGGCAAGGAAGGTCGGCAGCAGGTCCTTGACGTGGGCAAGGTCGCCCAATGCCGCGCGGCTCGTCGCCTGGCCCGGCATGCGCACGATCATCGGCGCGCTCACGCCGCCTTCCGTGGAAAACCCCTTCCACAGGCGGAAGGGCGTCGCGCTGACTTCGGCCCAACGCTCGCCGTAGGTCACGTTCGACAGCGGCCTGCCGATGTTGGCGAGCGAGTTGTCGACGTTGGCATTGTTGGGGAACTGGTTCGCCGAGCCTTCGGCGCCGTTATCGGAAGTGAAGACGATCAGGGTATTGTCGTAGGCGCCGATGTCCTTCAGATGCTGGATCAGGCGGCCGATGTTACGGTCGAGGTTTTCCACCATCGCCGCATAGACTTCCATCTTGCGCGCTTCCATCGCCCGCTGCGCGGGGCTCAGGCTGCTCCAGCGCGGGCGGCCCAGCGCGGCGTCGAGGCCGGGATTGCCGTCGAAGTCGGCGGGCACCAGGCCCAGCGCCTTCTGCCTGGCCAGGCGCCG
>Ga0308170_10004233_pt1 | contig 11356 bp, 10 predicted proteins | sample PhyBR2_2_FD_202136 | JGI IMG/M metagenome (GOLD analysis project Ga0308170, IMG submission 202136) | Phyllosphere microbial communities from UC Gill Tract Community Farm, Albany, California, United States - DLSLSB.R2 | ecosystem: Host-associated > Plants > Phyllosphere > Unclassified | place... | reverse complement strand
TCGACCTGGGGTCGGGTCAGGCTGGGCCTGCCCGCCGTCCGTGCCGGCGATTGCTCGCTTTCGCTTGCATCGGCCCGGGCGTTGCCGGGCCTATCGGCGGCAATACCCCGGGTTATCCGACTTATCGATCGCGTTGCCGGCGAGCGCGCCGCCGGCGGCGCCGAGGACTGCGCCGAGCGTCCGGTTACCACGGCCCGCGACGGTGTTGCCGAGCAGACCGCCGGCGAGCGCGCCGACGATCGTGCCGCCCGAATTGTCGCAACCGCGACGGCTGCGCGCGTTGTAATTGTAGCGGCGATCGTTGCCGCGATACTCGCGGTAGCCACGGTCGTAGCCACCATCGCGGTAGCCGCCACCCTGATAGCCATCGTAGCCACGCTCGTAGCGCGAGCCCCAGCGCTGCGCATCGGCGGCGGCGGGAACGAGGGCGGTCGCACCCAATGCGAGGGCACTGGCGGCGAGTGTAAAAGTCTTGAACATCGTGCGTCTCCCGTTGGGGATTTCGGCGGCGGCGGGGGCCGTGCTTCCATCCTCGATGAGACGCTTATGGGTGATTCGCATTGAGCTAAGCCTGAATGCCTCCGTTATCCGCGGTTCATGCTTCCGCGGATCGCCGGACACCCTATGAGGGATGCGATGCGGCGCTTGATCACTGTCCTGTTCGTCGCCGTGAGCGTCTGTGCGATCGTGCCAACTTGGTCGGGGGAGGCGCGGCTCGACCTGCTCGGCACGCATGCGCAGCTGACCGCGACGCGCGTGATGCTCGATCGCACCAACCCGCGGCACGTGCGGGTCGGGGGGCTGACGTATCTGGGGGGCGTGGCGCTTGCCAGCCGCGATCGGGCGTTTGGCGGCTTCTCGTCGATGGACGTCACGCCGACGGCAAGCGGCAATCGCTTCACGCTGCTCAGCGACGGCGGCAACATCGTCCAGTTCGACATGGGCGCCGACTGGCTGCCACACCGGGTCGCGTTCAAGAACCTGCCCGCCGGGCCCGGCATCGGCTGGGAGAAGCGCGACCGCGACAGCGAATCGATGGCGGTCGATCCGGTCACGGGAAAGATCTGGGTCGGATTCGAGGATAGCAATTCGATCTGGCGCTATGCGCCGGGCTTTGCGCGGTACGATGCGCGGGTGAACCCTGACGCGATGCGGCGATGGCCAGCGAACGGGGGGCCAGAATCGATGGCGCGGCTGCCCGATGGTCGATTCGTCGTCATCAGCGAAGAGGCGCATGTCCGGCGGCCGGACTGGTCCGGTTCGGACGAGGAGCGGTTGCACACGCGGCAGGCGCTGATCTTCGCGGGCGATCCGACCGCTACCGCGGAGCCGCAGCGATTCGCGTACGAACCCTATGGCCGGTATGATCCATCGGACGTCACCGCGCTGCCGAACGGCGACCTGCTCGTGCTCGATCGCGGTTTTCGGCTGCCGTTTATCTTTTCGGCGCGAATATCGCGGGTGGCGGCGCGCGATGTGGCGGCGGGGCGAATCGCCCGCGGTTGGCTGATCGCGATGATCGACGCGCCGCTGATCCATGATAATTTCGAGGGGATCGACACGACGGTCGAGAACGGCGCGACGATCGTGTGGACCGTTTCCGACGACAACCAGATGGTTCTCCAGCGGACACTGTTGCTGAAGTTCCGGCTGGAGCGGTAGCGCCGTGGCGGGTTTGTCAGCCGCCCGCCCGTCGTGCCTTTACCCGTCATTCCAACGCCGTAACCGTCATCCCAGCGAAAGCTGGGATCTTGCCGTGAGGCGGGCGTCGCCTGCCACGTGAGATATCCCAGCTTTCGCTGGGATGACGGGTAAGGTGGATGAGGGACCCGGGAGGCGTCTGTGGAAGTACGGGTGCATGCAGACCTCGCGCACCCACGAACGCCAACGGCCCGCCCTGCGAGGTGCAGGGCGGGCCGCGGTGATCGCATCGCCCGCCGCTGCTAAGCGGCAAGCTTCAATCGTCGCTGTTAGGCGGCGACGGCCGAAGCGGCGATCTTCTTGACGACTTCGCGCTTCAGGCGACGAACGCGGAGCGACAGCTTGTCGTCCGAGACCTTCACCAGCCAGTTGTCGAGGCCGCCGTTATGCTCGACGGTGCGCAGGCCGTGCGTCGAGACGCGCAGCTTGACGCCCTTCTCGAGCGAATCGGAAAGCAGCGTGACGTTCTGCAGGTTCGGCAGGAACGTGCGCTTGGTCTTGTTGTTGGCGTGGGAGACGTTGTTCCCGACCATCCGGCCCTTGCCGGTCAGTTCGCAGATGCGCGACATGTGATTACCTATTCAAGTGTCGGGAGGAACCCCGGAAAGGCGCGCGGATAGCTGGCACGCCGGCTTTCGTCAACCGATTCACGTAAAACGTGTTGTGCAACCGGCAGCGCTCGGCGACGTTGTTACGCTATCGAACTGTTCAAGAAAAGGGGATGTCCTATGCGTACGCTCTTGTCACTGGTCGCGATCGCGGTGCTGGTCGTGGTCGGCCTGATGTATTTCGGGATCATCAACATCGACCAGACCCGCCAGGGCGTCGTCCAGGCGCCGAAGTTCCAGGCCGACGTCGCCAAGGTCACGCTCGGCACCGAGAACAAGACCGTGGCGGTACCGACGATCAACGTCGAGAAGCCGGCCAACAGCCAGGCACCGAACTGATCTTTACGGGCGGGCACGCGCGGGGCAGGGCCTGAGGCCATGTTCCCCGTTCCCGAACCCATGCGCCGCGCGCTCGACGCGGCACGCGATGCGGCGATGGCTGGGGAAGTCCCGGTTGGCGCCGTTGTCGTTAAGGACGGCGTTATTATCGCGACTGGGGCGAATGCGCCGCGGGCGTTGTGCGATCCGACGGCGCATGCGGAGATCCAGGCGATACGTGCTGCGGCTCTGGTTTTGGGGAGCGACCGGCTCGAGGGATGCGATCTCTGGGTGACGCTGGAACCGTGTGCGATGTGTGCCGGGGCGATCGCGCATGCCCGGATCGCGCGGCTTTATTATGGAGCGCCCGATGCGAAGGGCGGGGCGGTCGAGCATGGACCGCGGTTCTTCGGCCAGCCGACGTGTCATCACCGGCCCGAGATTTACGCGGGAATTGCCGAGACCGAGGCGGCGACGATCCTGCGGCAGTTCTTTGCGAATCGACGGTAGGGGGCGGTGCCGATGTTCCTCCCCTGCAGGGGAGGATGGGTTCAGTTCAGCCTTCCAGGCTCTTCGACGCCTGCTCGAACAAATCCTTCGACAGCCCCGGCGTCCGCACGATCCGCTCCAGTTCCGCGCGCATCAGCCCGGCGCGTTCCGCATCGAACCGCCGCCAGCGGCCCAGCGGCGGCAGGAGTTTGGCCGCGGTCTGCGGGTTGAGGCGGTCGAGCGCGATCAGCTGGTCCGCGAGGAATCGATAGCCACTACCGTCGGCGTTGTTGAACGCACGCTGGTTCGCGCCGAACGCGCCGATCAGCGATCGCGCGCGGTTGGGGTTGGTCAGCGTGAAGTCGGCATGCTCGGCGAGCGCGGCGACGACCGTGCCGGTATCGTCGCGCGACGACTGCGCTTGCGCCTGGAACCATTTGTCGAGCACCAGCGGGTTGTCGCAATATTGGCTGTAGAAGATGTCGAGCGCGGTGGTGCGGATCTCGGACTCGCTGCTGACCAGCGTCGTCAGCGCACCCATCCGATCGGTCATGTTGTCCGCCGAATCGAACTGCGCGAAGGCGAGATCGGCGGCGTCATCCGCGCCGCTTGCCGCTATATAGCCGAGCGCGACCGAGCGCAGGCGACGCAGGCCCTTGCCGTCGGGGGTGTAGGCATAGGGCTGGCCCTCACCCCGCGCGTAAGCCTGCCGCCATTGCGCTTCCAACCGCGTACCGAGATCGCGGCGCAGCGCTTCGCGCGCGCGGAAGATCGCGTCGGGATCGACGACGGCCATCTGGTCGCCGATGAAGCTCTCCGACGGCAGCAACACCGCCTCTGCGACGAACGCCAGATCGAGATCGGCATTGTCGAGCGTGTTCGCGACCGCGGCGATCACACCTTCGTGATCCGTGCGCCCCTCCACCGAGGCGACCAGCGTATCGAGCATCAACTGCTGCATCGCCTCGTAGCGCGCGAACGGATCGTCGTCGTGTGCGCTGAGGAAGGCGAGATCGGCGGCGGTACGATCGCTCTCGACCACCACGGGAGCTGAGAAGCCGCGGTTTATCGACAGCACCGGGCGCTCCGCCAGGCCTTCGAATTCGATCGTGTCGAGCGTGTCGTCGAACAGGACGAGGCGCTCGTCGGTCAGCGCCGCACCCGATTCGGCACCGAACAGCTTCACCCGCAACGGCAGGACCATCGGCGACTTCACCGGCTGGCCGGGCGTCGCGGGTACCTGCTGCGCGAGCCGCAGCGTCGCGCGGTGACCGTCGTGCGAGAGGCTCGCCGAAACGCGCGGCGTGCCCGCCTGCGAATACCAGAGGCGGAACTGGGTGAGGTCGACCTTGCCGCCTTCCTCCATCGAGGTGACGAAATCCTCGCAGGTCGCGGCGGTGCCGTCGTAGCGGTCGAAATACAGGTCGGTGCCGGCACGAAAGCCCTTGGGGCCGAGGATCGCGGCCATCATCCGGATCAACTCGGCGCCCTTGTTGTAGATCGTCGCGGTGTAGAAGTTGGAGATCTCCTGGTAGGATTCAGGGCGTACCGGATGCGCGAGCGGGCCCGAATCCTCGGGGAATTGCGACGCGCGCAGGCCGCGGACGTCCTCGATCCGCTTGACCGCGCGCGAGCCCTGGTCGGCGGAGAAACCCTGGTCGCGATAGACCGTGAAGCCTTCCTTCAACGAGAGCTGGAACCAGTCGCGGCAGGTGATCCGGTTGCCCGACCAGTTGTGGAAATATTCGTGCGCGACGACCGCGGCGATCGCGTCATAGTCGTAGTCGGTCGCGGTATCCGGGTCGGCCAGGATGTAGCGCGAGTTGAAGATGTTGAGCCCCTTGTTCTCCATCGCGCCGAAGTTGAAATCGTCGACCGCGACGATGTTGAACACGTCGAGATCGTATTCGCGGCCATAGGTCGTCTCGTCCCACGCCATCGCGAGTTCGAGTGCCTTCAACGCGTGGTCGGTCTTGGGGAGGTCGGCCTCGCGCACCCAGATGCCGAGCGATACCGCGCGCCCCGACATCGTCGTGAAGCTGCTGCGGTTTACGGCGAGGTCGCCGGCGACCAGTGCGAAGAGGTAGGAGGGCTTCGGGAATGGATCGTGCCAGGTTGCCCAGTGGCGACCATCGTCGAGATCGCCCTGCGCGACCGGGTCGCCGTTCGCGAGCAGCACGGGGAAGTGCTTCCTGTCCGCGGTCATCCGGACCGAATAGACGCTGAGCACGTCGGGGCGGTCGGGGAAATAGGTGATGCGGCGGAAGCCTTCCGCCTCGCACTGCGTGCAGAGATTGCCGCCCGAGGCATAGAGCCCCATCAACTGCGTGTTGCGATCGGGCGCGATCTCGACCTGCGTCTCGACAACATGCGCCGCGCCGGCGAGCGGAATGACGAGTTGCTCGCCGTCGATCCGCCAGTCGTTGATCGCCACGCCATCGACCGTGACCGACACTGGCTTTTGCCCAGCACCGTCTAGCCGCAGCGGTGCGGCGTGATCGCCGTTGCGCGTGACAGACAAGGTCGCGGTGACCCGCGTCGTGGACGGATCGAGGTCGAACTCCAGCTTCGTCTCGGGGACCAGCCACTCGGGCGGGGTATAGTCCTCGCGGCGAATGACGAGCGGGTGGGCGAGACTGTTCTGGATATCGAGCATATGTTTGCGAATATAGGGCCGTAGCGTCCTACCGCCAGCCAAAGCTTGCGCGGGTGACGGTGGATGCTACGCCGCTGCAACACGTTCCCTTTGCAAGGATTTCCGGATGTATCGTCCTATCGGCGCGCTCGCGGTGCTCGCGCTTTCTGCCTCTGCCTTTGCACAGACTGCGCCGGTGGCGGTTCCGAACAATGCCGAGTTGAACGCCAAGCTCGCCGCGCCGCTGCCCGCCGATCAGGCGGCAATGAAGGCCCACGTGCTGTTCCTCGCGTCGGATGCGATGAAGGGGCGTGAGGCTGGCAGCCCCGAGTTCGACATCGCCGCGCAATATGTCGCTGCGCAGTTTTATGCGGCAGGCCTTCGTCCCGGTGGCGATCAGGGCGGGTATCTCCAGACCGTGCCGCTCGTGTCGTACAAGGCGGCGAGCAAGGGCGATTTCGTCTGGACCGGTCGCGGGCCTGCGCAGCCGCTCGTGTTCGGTGAGGACTACGTGCCTGCTGCGAACGGCGCGAAGGGGGAGACCAGCGTTTCAGCACCGGTGGTGTTCGTCGGCTACGGCATCGACGCGCCGCAATATGGTCAGGACGATTACAAGGGCGTCGACGTGCGCGGCAAGATCGTCGCGTATTTCGGCGGCTCGCCCGCGCGGTTCGGTGGCGAGGAGCGTGCGTTCTTCGGCTCGGGCGGGACAAAGGCTGCGATCGCGCAGGCCAAGGGCGCGGTCGGCGTGATCACGCTGGAGAGCCCGCGCTCGGCCAAGGTGCGGACGTTCGCCAAGCTGGCGGATTCCTATGCGACGCCGCGGATGACGTGGGCGAACTCCGACGGCACCGGCAAGGTAGATGCGCCTGGCGCGCCATCGCTCGGCACGGTCAGCATGGTCGGCGCGGCCAAGCTGTTCGCCGGTGCGAAGACGCCGTGGAGCCGGGTCGCCAAGCAGGCGGCAGGCGACAACGCGAAGTTCAAGGCGGTGCCGCTGGTCGGTACGCTGACCGTCGCGACAAATACGAGCTTCGTGCCTGCCGCGAGCAGCAACGTCGTCGGGATGATCCCCGGCAGCGATCCGGTGGTCGGCAAGGAGGTCGTCGTGCTCTCCGCGCATCTCGATCACATCGGCATCACCAAGCCCGTGAAGGGCGACGCGCTCAACAACGGCGCGCTCGACAACGCGATCGGTATCGCCAGCCTGATCGAGGAGGCCAAGCGCTTCACGGCCAGCGGGCAGGCGCCCAAGCGTACGATCATGTTCCTGGCGGTCACCGGTGAGGAGAAGGGGCTGGTCGGCAGCGACTACTTTACCAATCACCCGACCGTGCCGCTGACCTCGATCGTCGCGGATGTAAACCTCGACATGCCGATCCTCACCTACAAGTTCGAGGACATGGTGGTGTTCGGTGCCGAGCGCTCCACCATCGGGCCGATCGTGCAGAAGGCGGTGGCGGCGATCGGCGTCGGCCTGTCGCCCGATCCGATGCCGGAGGAGGGCATCTTCGTCCGCTCGGATCACTTCCGCTTCGTCCAGAAGGGCATTCCGTCGGTGTTCCTGTGGCCGGGTCAGAAGGGGCCGGGCAAGGCCGCGGTCGCGTATTTCATGGCGAACAATTATCACAAGCCATCGGACGACCTGACGCAGCCGATTCTGTGGGATCAGGGCGTGCGGTTCGTCGATGCGAACTATCGGATCGCGCGCGAGATTGCCGATGGCGCACAGCGGCCGGTGTGGAATGCGGGCGACTATTTCGGGACGCTCTACAAGGGGCCGATGGCTGGCGCGGCGGTGGGCAAATGAGCCGGCTGCTGGTCTTCGGTCTCGGCTATACCGCGTCGCGGCTTGCCGAGCGGCTTGCGGCGGATGGCTGGCATGTCGTCGGCACGACGCGGGACGGGCGGGGTAATACGCTCCGGTTCGACGATGTGGACGCGGTGACGGCGGAGATCGCGGCGGCGACGCATATCCTGTCGTCGGTGCCTCCCGAGCATGAGGCGGATCCTGTGCTTGGGCGCTATGGTTCGCTGTTGCTGCGGACGCGCGCGTGGATCGGGTATCTGTCGTCGACGGGCGTGTACGGCGATGCGCAAGGCGCGTGGGTGGACGAGACGGCACCGATCGGTGGCGGTCGTCGGAGCGCACGGGCGGCGGCGGATGCGGACTGGCTGGCTATTGGTGCGCGGACGTTCCGGTTGCCGGGGATCTATGGTCTGGGTCGCTCGCCGCTCGACCGGGTGCGGCAGGGCAAGGCTCACCGGATCGAGCAACCCGGCCAGGTGTTCAGCCGCGCGCATGTCGACGATATCGTCTCGGGCGTTATCGCCGGGTTCGATGCGCCGGCGGGGGCATACAACCTCGCGGACGACGTGCCCGCGTCGCAGAACGACGTCGTGGCGTTCGCGGCGATGCTGCTCGGGATGCCCGCGCCGCCGTTCGTGACGCTCGAGGAGCTGACCGCGATGGGGCGCGGCTTCTATGCGGAGAACCGGCGGGTGGCGAACGGTAAGGCCAAGCGCGTGCTCGGCTGGACGCCCGCCTGGCCCGATTACCGCGCGGGTCTGCGTGCGCTGAGTGCGATGACTAGTCCGATGCCCGACAGGATCGCGCCGGCGACGGCCAGCGTCGCCCAGTGATAGCGCTCGAAGATCGTCGATAGCAGCATCGCGATCACCGGCACGATGACACCCGAATAGGCAGCCTTGGCCGGGCCGATCGCGCGGATGACGTTGAAATACAGCGGGAAGGCGAGGGCCGACGCGAACACGCCGAGATAGAGGATGCCGGCGACATAGCCGAAGCGCGGCTCGAACACCGGCGGCCCGGTGGTGATCCAGGCGAACGCCGCGTCGAGGCTCGCGCCGATCAGCATCGCCATCGCGAGCGTCGGCGCCATCGGATAGCGTTTGGCGAACGCGCTGCCCTGGATGACGTTGGCGACCGAGGCGGCCATCACGCCGCACAGCGTCAGGACGATGCCGATCGTCGCCGAGCGCGGCCCGTGCGGATCGACGCGTGCTTCGTTGACGAACAGCAGCGCGACCCCCGCCATCGCGACCGCACAGCCGACCATGAGCTGCCGTCCAAGGCGCTGCTTGAGGAAGATGCGGCCGAAGATCGCGTTGGGGACGAGCAGGAGGGCGAACACCACCGCCACCAGGCCGGATGTGACGTAATGCTCGGCACGGTAGACGAAGTTGAAGTTGAACGTGAACAGCGCGATGCCGATCACCGCCGCAAATGCGTAGCCACGCGCGTCGAATTTGAAGCTCTCGCGCTTGAGCCCCGCGTAGATCGCCATCGCGATGCCGGCGACGAGGAAGCGGTAGCTGATCGACCAGCTTGGCGGCACGACCGCGATTTGGTCGCGGATGACGAGCCAGGTCGAGCCCCAGATCAGCGTGACGATGCCGAACGGGATCAGCACGGCCGCGCGGGTCGACTGGGGAGGATCGGTCGGGCCGGGCGTCATAACTCCCGGATCGCATCGGCGAGGAGAGCGACCGCGTCCGCCGGGCTGTCCCAGGCGGTGACGAGGCGGATTTCGCCGGCGGCCCAGTCGTAGAAGTCGAAGCCCTTCGCGCGGAGGGCAGCGGCTTCCTCGGGGGTAGCTCGGAGGAAAACTTCGTTTGCCTCGACCGGGTGGACGAGCCGGTCGCCGGCGGCTGCGGCGAGCTTGGCGGCGGCGTCGTTCGCGGCCTTGGCGTTGGCGAGCCAGAGATCGTCGTCGAGCATCGCGAGGATCTGCGCGGCGAGATACCGCCCCTTCGACAGGAGCAGGCCGGCGCGCTTGCGGCGGTATTGCGTGACGGCGGCGAAGTTGGGCTTGAAAAACACCAGCGCCTCCGCGCTCATCGCGCCGTTCTTGACGAAGCCGAAGCTGAGCGCGTCGACGCCGGCGCGCCACGTCATGTCGGCGGGCGAGCAGCCGACGCGTGCCATGGCGTTGGCGAACCGCGCGCCGTCCATGTGGAAGCCGAGCCCACGGTCCTTGGCCAGCGCGCCGATCTCTGCGACTTCGTGCGGTTGATAGACGCGGCCATATTCGGTGGCGTTGGTGATCGAGATCGCGTGCGGCTGGACGCGGTGGACGTCGTCGGCGATCGCATCGATGACGGTGCGGATCGTGTCCGGTGTCATCTTCGCGCCGTCGCCGTCCGCGAGGAACAGCTTGGCGCCGTGGGTGTAGAATTCGGGCGCGCCGCCCTCGTCGTTCTGGATATGCGCGTCGCGGTGGCAGACGATGCCGCCGTGGGGCGGGCAGAGCGCGGCGAGCGCGAGGCAGTTCGCGGCGGTGCCCGTCGGGACCCACAAGACGGCGACGTCGGTTTCGAACAGCTCGGACAAACGACCGTCGAGCTGCTGGCTCCACGCGTCGCCGGCATAGGCGGTGTCGAGCGTGTCTGCGGCGGCGATCGCGGCCATGACGTGCGGGTGGATCGTGGCGGCGTTGTCGGAGAAGAAGCGCATGGGGGAGACATGCTGCGATGCGGTGGTGAGGTCAACGGGGGTGTCGCCGCTCGGACGTTGGCGACCGCTTTCTTGTTCTCCCGCGAAGGCGGGAGCCCAGTCTGGGTCCCCGCCTTCGCGGGGAAACAAGCTGTTCTGCGGGTGGAGTCCTACTGCCCCTCGTCAGGTCCCGGCTCTTCCTCCGGCGGCCGGCGATCGTCGCGAGGGGGCGGGCCTTCCTGACGGTCGCGGCGGGAGGGGCCGACGGAGATGGTGCCGTCCTCGCCCATCTTCAGGTTGAAGCCCATTCCTTCGATCTCCCCGCCTAGCGGCAGGATCGAATTGTCCTGCTCGTCTGCCGGCAACGCGTCGGGATCGACTTCCTCGACCGCGGGAGCAGGGGCGGCGATCGGTGCGATGCCCAGCGCGGACTGCATGAAGTCGCGCCAGATCCGTGCGGGGATACCGCCGCCCGACAGGCCGGGGTTCGACGAATTGTCGTCGTTGCCGACCCACACGCCGACCACCAGATCGCGCGCGAAGCCGACGAACAGCGCGTCCTTGTTGTCCGAGGTCGTGCCGGTCTTGCCGAACGCGTCGACCGTCAGGTTCGCACCGCGTCCGGTGCCGGTGCGGATCGAGGCCGCCAGCAGGTCGAGCATTTCGTCGTGGATCTTGCTCGGCATCTCGGTCGCGCCGCCGGTCAGCGACTGATACCAGCCCTTCTCGCGGACGTCGGCGAGCCCGCGCGGCTGGACCGGATATTGCTCGCGCGCGATCGCGGCATAGGCGGCAGTCAGTTCGAGCAGCGACACGGTCGAGGTGCCGAGGCCGATGGTGGCCTCGCTCGGGATCGGCGTCGAGATGCCAAGGTCGCGCGCCGCCTTGATCACCGCCTTGACGCCGACCTGTTGCGTCAGCCGTGCGGCGGCGACGTTGGACGAGCGCGCGAACGCCTGGCGCAGCGTGATCGTGCCCTGATAGCGGCCGTCGCTGTTCTTCGGCGTCCAGTCGCCGATCGTCACCGGGCGGTCCTCGATCGTCGAATCGGGGGTTAGCCCTTGGCGCATCGCGGCGAGGTAGACGAACAGCTTGAAGGTCGAGCCGGGCTGGCGACGGGCCTGCGTCGCGCGGTTGAACGGGCTTTTC
>Ga0308170_10004228_pt1 | contig 11368 bp, 9 predicted proteins | sample PhyBR2_2_FD_202136 | JGI IMG/M metagenome (GOLD analysis project Ga0308170, IMG submission 202136) | Phyllosphere microbial communities from UC Gill Tract Community Farm, Albany, California, United States - DLSLSB.R2 | ecosystem: Host-associated > Plants > Phyllosphere > Unclassified | place... | reverse complement strand
CACGGCACCAGCCCGAACGCTTCAGCAGCACATCCAGCCCGGCGAGGTTCCCGCTGATGCGCGCGGGAAGCGGGTAACGCTGCTTTCCCCCGTCATCAAACCCGCTGTCCAGGGCAGCCCGGTTAATATAGACACCCGACACGGCGGGGTTCAGGCGTATTCTGTTACGCCCGCTCCACTCCTTCTCCGACAGGACCATATACACCCACCCCGTCATCTTCACCGCGTTCAGGGCATGCTGCAGGCGGTAAAGGTCGTTCTGCGCCTCCAGGCTGCCGCTGCCGGCGCGCCAGAGGTAGTTCAGCTTGCCGGGCAGGTCGGCGTGCACGCCCTTTCCCCTTCCCTCCTTCAGCAGCCAGCTGATGTCGCTGGCCAGCCCCCTGCTGAACCTGCGCTGTTTTTCCGCCAGCGCCAGCCACCTGACCAGAAACAGGTTTTCCTGCGCCGGGGAGCTGACCTCTCCGTCATCACGCGCGTTCTGCAGGGCCACCAGTCCGCACCAGGCGAGGTGGCTGGCGTTGAGGTTTCCGTTATCCATCTGTCTGTCCTTCCGGTTAATCAGAGTGCGTTGCAGTGATTGTAGACAGTAAGCGGGAACTGTGAAACCCGACTGCCTGAAGAGGGGCGAGCAGTGCGCAGCCCCTCACCGTATGCCGCGTCAGCGGCATGGAGGCGCCATAAGCGGTCAGGGACGGCACGGATGCCACCGGGCGCCGTCAGCCCGGCGAAGCCGGTTACGGGCCTCACGGTGCCACAAACCCAACCCTTCCCTGCCAGACGCCCTTAAGCAGCGGCCTGACAGCGATGAAGAAGCCTGCCGGTCGGAGACAAAAGACAGCTTCAGCGACACCTCCCAAAGCTACAGCAATAGTAGTTACAACACCCGGTATTAAAGCCACTCTGTTCCGGGCCTCCGGCCCGGGGCGGCGCGGCTTTGCAGCGGGGCTGATGTGGCGTGAGTGCGGTGCGTCACGCCTGCCCCTGCTTCTGCCCCGGGGTTTTTTCCGGGGAGCTATTTCTGTCTTTCTGACCGGGTATGGGCGGGCTTTCAGACCGGTGGGATGTTTTGCTCTGAGCACAGCGAAGAGAGCTACCCTGATGCCTTGCGTAGCAGGCTCCGGGTACTCTTTCTTTAGAAAGCATGTTTTGTTCAGAAGTAACGTTCGAAGTTAACGGTACCTACTAAAGGGGTTTCGAAGTTAATCGGGGGTGAGCGTCGGGTTTGCCACGGTGTTCGAAGTTAATGGTGAACTTGTCGGGTTGTTGTGGCGATGCCGGTGGCGGTGAAGGTGAGAACGGGCAGGAAAATGACGTCAGGGAGGGGTTATGGCCGGATTGCGCGCAGGGGTCATCCTGCCGGGCATCCGGAGATGCCAGCATACGACGCGCGGAGGCCGCGGGGAGAGACAGAGAGAGGTGTACGGCGGTATTACGGCAGCGGGACGCCGGCGCGCTCCAGCAGCAGACGGTAGTATTTCTCGGCGTCCGTCACGTTCAGCTGCGGATACTCCGCCCTGACGGACTGCTCCAGCTTCATCTGCACGGCCATGGTCAGCCCACCGCCCGCGGCGTAGCGGCGCCAGGCGTTCCGGTAGCGGTCGCTGCCCTTAGCCGGGCGCAGCTGCCGCAGGTTCGCGGCGTGGCCGTCCAGCGCGCGCTCGATGTCAGAGGTCACGCGCTCCTTTTCGGCGCGCAGCTCCGGGCTGACGACCCAGCGCTTTATTTTCTTCAGGCGGTTCTTCAGGGAGTGATGGCCGTCGATATTGATGCCCAGGCGGGCCATTTTGAGCTGGTGACGGGCGTACTTGTCGCGCAGGGATTCGGCGATGCCCGAGGCTACCGCCCACTGGCGGTACCTGTGCAGCCAGGTCCGGATATCCTCCACGGACATGCCGCGCGAGGTAAAGAAGGATTCGGTCAGGAAGATGCGCATTGGCTTGTTCTGGCCGGAGTCCGCATCGCGGTCGCGGTGAACGACCACGTAGTCGAGCTGCTCGAGCACGCGCAGAGCGTTCAGCAGCACGTCGTAAGCCTTGCGGCCGCTTTCGTAAACGTGCAGCACGTTCATGCGGCGCGCCATGTCTTCGACCGGAAGCATCACTTCAAACATGTATTCACTGTCCGGGCTGTAGTCGCAGTTCGCGGCCAGCACCAGAGACAGGGCGCTCAGGGCCTCGCGGCTCTCGGAGCGGGCGGTGACGCGCATCGGTTTTGGGCGAAACGTGCGGTCGAACATGCGGCTGTAGGGGGTGTAGCCCTTCTGACGCAGGGCTATCAGGTCGGCGTTGCGGCACCAGTCGTGGTGACGGATGCAGGCCACCACTTTTGACGCCATGCCGCGCGGGGTTTTCCCGTTGAATTCAGGCTGATGATTGCGGTGCGTCTTCGGCTGCCCCCTGCGCAGTGAGTTGGACTCGCCGCGGCGGGAAGGACGATAGACACCGGCAGAAGCGGCGGACGCTCCACCAGGAGAAATCGCAAAGATGTGCTCAGACACCGTTCCCTTCGCTTATGTTGCGCGAAGGGAGTTGACCTTTAAAAGGCATAAAACTATACTCCCCGCATAGAGCAACAGCTTCTATGCAGATTCAGTGGGCCCCGTTAATCTTCTCCAGTCGCCAAACTTAGCGAAGATTATCGGGGTTTTCTTTTTTCTGGTCTTCAGTTATCCGTCAGTACCAGTCTCCTGCCACCTTGCGGCGTGGCCAGCCAAAATTCTTCAACGATCAGTAATCTATCACTCATTGCTACAGCTAGCAATAACGTGAACCCACTATAATTTCCCTTTCAACTCAGCCTCATGCTTAATCAAGCGCTGCAGAATATCTGCCTGAGTCACACCCTCATCCTGACACATAAGCATCAACGCTTTTTTGAGCTCTGGCTCTACAAAAATCTTAATTTCTTTAAGTGCTTCACGCTTTCGCGCTACATAAGATAATTGTCGTTCAGAATCACTCATCGGATTCTTGCGATTTCTAGTTTGTTTATGTTTCGGCTGAGCAGTAGCAGGCTGTGTAGTTGGCATGACCGCATCCTCAGAAAAGTATTACTTTTTCGCAGGATAGCACAGCTCACTTTTTAAGGGATTTATTTTATTTCCGATAAAACCACTGGCGAACTGGTTTTATCGGATAGCGGGAGGATTGCAGATAACAATTCAGTATGTGGACTGCCAGTCTTTGCCCCCGTCCCATCGTGACTGCCAGTGCGCCAGATAGGTCTGCGCCAGCGCCGGCACCTCACGGACCACCAGGGCGTTCTCAGAGTTCGATTCAGCCGCGCTGCGCGTGTAGTTATACGAACCCAGCTGGACGTTCTGCCCGTCGGTAATGATGACTTTGTCATGCATGATTTTGTACTGCCCGTTGGTGCGCAGCGGGATGCCGGCATTCACCACCACGTTCATCGCGGCCTGGCTTGCCCTGCTGCGGTTCCCCCTGTCGTCAACAACCACCCTGACATCCACGCCGCGGCGCCTGGCCGCAACCAGCGACTTCACCACGTCGGGTGAGGTGAAGCTGTACCCCATCAGCCTGATGCTCTCACGCGCGTCGTCCAGCGTGCGCAGCACCAGCTGCTGCGCGCTGCCCTCGGGCGAAAAGCCGGCGTCAATCGAAGGCGCCGCCACGGCGGCACCGGTGGAAAAGGTCAGCCACAGCGCGGTGGCCAGTATTCCCTTGTTCAGTTTCATTTCAGTTTTCCAGTAAGTCCGGCCTCAGCCGGTCAGTCAGTGTAAAAGCGCATAAACCGGCGGCGGCGCGCCTGTCGTCCTCGCGGATCTGCGCATGATGTTCGCGCGACCATCGCAGCGCACTCAGCCACGCCGGCCCGCTGATTTCGCAGGCGGTCCGGTGTATTGCCTCCAGTGCGTCAGCGGCGTGAGGGCTGAGCGCCACGCCGTCCACATCTTCGTCGGTCACCACGAGCGCCGCCATAAGCAGGGCATGCTCTGCGTCACCGCACACGCCCCCTGTCACCCGCAGGCGGGCCCGCGAAACGAGCAGGTTGCCCTCGTGCCAGGCCAGAAGGCGCAGGGTTTTCCAGTTTTCCGGGGCAGGCAGAGGCCACCGCCCGCCGGTTACGGTCGTCATAAAATCATCCTTACATGATGGCGCGCCGCGTCGCGCGCGCGGGGAGTCCCTGGTCAGGGTGGGTCGGATGGAAGCGCAGGGTTTACTGTGCCGGTGCCTTAACGGGCGCCGGCGCCACGTAGTTCTGCGCGGCTTTATCAATCGCCTCGCGCCCCGCGGACATCCGGCGCGGCTCGCGCAGGCGGACCTCATAGCCGCGCCCGCGCGCGGGAAGGCCAGCCCTCACCATCTGCCACAGCACCGCAGAACGCACCGCGGCCGAAGGCGGGCGCTTCCAGCAGTATTTGCACTCGAGGGCAAACTCGCCGACCGCCGCCAGCGCCGGGTCGGTCAGCACCAGCCGGCTGGTGTTCTGCTTCCCGTCCGGCGCGTCGAGCGCCTGCAGAATGCGCTGCACGCGGTCGGCACGCACGTAGCTGCGGCGCAGGCGGAACGGCATCGTGGCCAGCAGCCCCGCTTCGGACGGCGGGTTGACCTCCAGAAAGCGGTTGATGCGCACCGCCTCCTTCGTGAACTTGTCGGCGTCGCTGATGTACAGCGAGCTGCCGCGGACCACCTGGCCCCTGAACAGGGTGACGTTCTCCCCCTCCTGCAGCGCCTGAACCTCCTCCACGTCGACCTTTTTCTTTTCGCTCACCTGCAGGCGGGGGTCGTCGCTCAGGCCGCTGCCGAGGATGCTGCCCTGCTGCATCATCGCGCTCATGTGCGCGCGGTATTCGGTGCCGGCCATCAGCTGCAGAATTTCCAGCGTGTCCTTCGGATCCATGATTTTGCCGGTGATGCGCACGCCCATGTTGGCAATCAGCGTCCACACCGCGTCGCCCGCCGCCGTCTTCAGGCGCTGCACTTCCTGCCCCGCCAGCAGCAGGCAGTAGCCCAGCGAGCGTATCTGGGTGGCCAGCTCGCCGAGCTTCTCGCTGTAGCCGGCGCCCACCTCGTCAATAATCCAGAGCAGCGGAAAGCGGTCCCTGAACTTACGCACCTTCATGTTTTCGCCGGGTCGCCCTTCCAGCTTCTCGCCGAGGTCCTGGCTTAAAATCATGGCCAGCTGCGACTGGTAAAGACGGCCCAGCGTGCTGCTCTCGGTGGCGGACAGCTCCAGCGCCGGCACCAGCACAATCAGGATGCGGTCGTTGTGCACCACGTCCCGCAGGTCGATATCCCCCGCGTCGCGCGCAAACACGTGCCCGTAGGTGTCATTGAACAGGCTCAGCATGCGGGTGTACTGCTGCATCAGGTAGCCGTGCTGGCGGTTTGCCTCCGGGTCCCACTCGGACGGCGTGGCCACCTTCTCCATATCGAATCCGGCCAGCGTGCTGAGGTAGTTCTCCAGCGCCACGCGGATTTCCCCGTGCCACTGTTCATCCACGGCCTGCACGTAGAGGCCGGCGATTTTGCGCAGCGGCAGGTGTGACTGAATGGTGCGCTGCGACATCACCGTGCCCTCGCGGCGCGTCTTGTAGACCAGGGCGGTTACCAGCGCCTGGTTCATCGAGCGCGCCTTCTCCTGCCAGTCGCCGCCGCTGCCGCCGGTTTTGGGCAGCATCGAGTCCATCAGGTTGATGGTGTAGGTTTCCTGCGCGATGCCGAACACGTTGGTGGTGTTGGTCTGCGGGCGGCCCTTCACGTCTTCCAGCAGCTCCTGCGCGCGCGAGCGCCCGCCGGTGATGAAGTTCATCACCCGAAGGTCGTCCTCGCGGCCAAAGCGCCGGGCCATCGACATCATGGCCAGCGCCACGTCGTTCTGTGCCTTGTGGTCGGAGAAGATGACGCCTTTCCCCCAGCACAGCGCGTTAAAGACCCAGCCCAGCAGGGTTTCCGTCTTTCCGGCGCCGGTGGTGCCGAACATCAGCACGTGCCGCGTCAGGTCGTCCATCGAGAGCCACAGCTCGCGCCCCGTGTCCCTGCCGCGCAGATAGCCGGCGTACAGGATGCCCGCCGCGCGGCCCGTATGGATGCGCACGGTGGCCACCGGCAGAAAGCCCAGCACCTTCGCCGGCACCCTGCGCTCCGTGGACGGGTCATCCCGGTTCATGTCGGTGGGCATGCGCATCGGCATCTTCCATCGCCCGGCGGGCGCCACGACCAGCGCCCAGAACGTCAGCACCGGCAGGCTCAGCACCAGCGTGGCGGGCCACGCGATGCCCGCCCCCACGGCGCCCATCATTCCCCAGGCCAGCGTGCCGGCTTCACTCAGCACGTCGGTGAGCCACGAGCGACCCGCGTGCCGGTTGACGCGCGCGCTGTCGAGCGCAGTGTTACTGTCCGTCATAAGCCGCTCCGTTCAAAAACGCCTCCAGCGCGCCCGGCGAGCTCAGCACGCTCTGCGGCACGTAGCGCCCGTCGTCTGAAATCGTCCACGGCGTGCCCGGCAGGCGATACGCCCGGAAGGCCACCTCGTTGACGCCGATTGCCCCGCGGGCCGTTTCGGCCTGCGTCTCGTCCGTCACCGCCGGCGCCGCGGCACTCCCCGGTACGCCGATACCGGCGTCGGCCGCAAACAGGCGTTTCCAGGCGGCGGCACGCTGCGCTTCCGGCAGGGCCATGACCGGGGTCAGCGCCTTCAGCGATTCCTCACGGCCCTCAATGGTGACCGGGAATATCACCACGTTGACGGTGCCGGCGGCAGTCTCAATGTGGCGCTCCATGCGCTGGCAGTTCGGGCAGGCCGGGTCCGCGAAGACCCAGACGGTGCGCGCGTGGCCACTTGAGAGCGGCACGGTGAACAGCCCGCGCGACGCCGCGCTGTGCAGCTTTGCCGGCAGCGCCTCGCGCACGGCAGGCGGCAGGTCCCAGCCGTCGGCGGGCGTGGCAGCCTGCGGCAGGGTCGGCGCAGGACGTTCGCCCGCCCCCCGGGGAACCGCCAGGGGAGTGGCCATGGGCGGAACAGGGGAAGGCCTGGCGGGTGCCGGCTCCGGACGATATATGCCGTCCGGGGGCTGCACGCCGTGCGGAGAGGGTGACGGTGACGTGATGAGACTGGCCACAGCACAGGCGAGGACAAGCAACCCTCCGGCCAGAACATAAGGTGCCAGCGTCCAGCCGGCGTCGGCAAACTTTCTGCGCTTCGCGCCCCGGAGCTCCGCATCGGTCAGCAGTCCGGTGATGCAGCGCAGCAGCTGCGCGGCGTCGCCGCCGCGATAGAGCGGCGCCAGCGCATCGTGCGCGTGCTGCACGTACAGTCCGTCGCCGTGCATCACGAATCCGGGCATGTCCGCCACCGGCAGAATGAAAAGCGACTCTGCGGCGGCGTCGGTACGAAACTCCGCCCCGCCGCTTCCCCACCCGGCTTCGCCCGTTTCGCGTCGTGCGCTCAGCAGGCTGCCGGTCAGTTCGGCCACGAACGGGCCCTCTCTGCGTGATATGTTCATAGTCTTGTCCTTGTTTCAGCGCACGTCAGCGCCGTCAGAAAATTCGTCGTCGCCCTCACCGGGCAGATAAAGTGCGTCAGGGAAAGGCATTTCGCGCGGCGGTTTTGCACGCTTCGATCGCACGTCGCGGGGGTACACCAGGCCGAGCGATTCGAGCTCCAGCTGCAGACCGTCGACCGCTTCGCCGGTCATCAGCGGCGGGCACAGCAGCCCGAGCCGGGCGGCCATCTGCTGCGCCCGGGCCTGCGCGACGATGCCTGCGCCCTCCACAAACACCTTCGCTGCGTCGGCGGTGTGCAGCCCGTACCACAGCGTGCGGTCGCAGCCCTTGAGCCAGCGGAACCGCGCCGGCGGCAGGCGCAGGTCGCGGCCGTAAAGGCTGGCAAGCGCAGAGCGCACCGTGCGGTGCGTCTTCAGCCACTCGCTCACGCCGGGACTCGCCAGCACCCGCCTCACGTGCGCTTCAGAAATCCGCCAGTCCGGCGTGCTGTGAAACGTCGGCGCGCGGAACGGCCGCCGGGTCATGCAGGAGCGGTTGAGGTCGTCGAGCAGCGTTGTGGCGGCTTTGCGGTCACCGGTAAACACCTGCAGGCCAAAGACGGCCAGCAACGCGCGCTCGTGCGGCTGCCACTGGTCCGGGGGCATCATGGCCGGCCCCGTCTGGGCGTCGAACAGGGTGGTGGCGGCGTCCCGGTCGAGCACGCGGCGCTTAATCAGCCCGTGCGCTTCGGCAAACTCCTCGGGCTTCTGTGCCCAGGCATTTTCAGGCGTGGTGTCGTTCATCAGGCCGTCACCGCGGTGCCCGGAGAGAACGGGAACGACCGAGGGTGCGAAGGTGGCCATCACGCGCGGCAGCGAGTGAATATCGATTGCCCGCCGGCTGCGAAACCCCAGCGCCGGATGGCGGGCCAGCGCCCAGCCCGTTACGGCGATGAGCGGCACCATGGGCACGAACAGAATGCCGGCGGTGGCATTCATGACGTCCCGCCATTCGGTCAGTCCGACAGAATCAGCGCCGTTGCCGGTGCTGGCCAGCAGGTTGATACGTTCGGCGGCATAGCGGTGTATGTGAGGGAAGTCGGCCAGCCGCCACATCCAGTAAAGGAACCAGCAGCTCCAGCGGACAAAATCAGCAAAAAAGAGCCAGCAGACCAGAAGCGCCAGGCAAAAGGTCATCAGCACCATGGCCGGCTCATTACTGCCGGCGGCGTTAGGGTGAGTGTTGTACATGTGAGAGGTTCCGGGAACGGAAGCGGGCGCCTGCGGCCCGCCATACTGCAGACAGAAAAACACCGGCGCGGGGCCGGTGTCAGGGGAAAAGCGTCAGAACGTCAGGAGGTATCAGACGACCTGCGGAACCACCACGTTGTGTTCGTACTCAACGAAGCGGCTCTGGCGGCCAACGTACTCGGGCCACGGCTCCTGCGGGAACGATTCCGGATAGGCGTTGTGGCTCATCGCACCGAGCGTGTTCAGCAGCTCTCTGGCCACGCCCGGATGGGCGTTTATGCTCAACTCAGGCACGTCCGGGTTCTTCGTACTGACACGCAGCGTACCGGCTTCCCGCTCGCCGTCCGTCCAGTCGCGCATGGTGAGCCCCAACACGTCAACCAGGCCCTTCTTCACGATATGAATGTACAGAACATTGCCCGTCCTGGTGTCAACGCCCAGAAACTTGCCACGACCTGCATCCATGATCTGATGCTGCTTCTGCGGACTGAAACGTTCGGCACCGGAGAGTTGCGCTACCATATTTTTGAGCTGGTTACGACGTCGTATAATGCTAAATCGACGGAATCCAAGAGGGATTATAATCGCTGCCCATAATATTGATGCGAAAGCAAAGTCAGGGCGGACCATAGTATTACCAAATATGCCGACCAACGTAGATAATGCGAGTACAATCAGGCAAGGTAGGGCAACAAAATAATAAAGAACGCGAGTTAAAGCCCAGATATAATCAACCCAGTTATCATGACGTTGTACTTTTTTCATGGCATCCTCCTGCCGCAATCTCTCTGATTAAATTATACGCAGGGCTGTAAATAAAGCCAGGTATAATTACTTAATTCCGTCCTCTTTAGAGGAGCCACTGCTCTGCACTTTCTGTAGTCCGGGAGTTCTGCGCGCGCCGCCGCCTGCTGCTGCAAACATGCCTTTAACGTCGTCAACGAGCCCGCCCATGATGCCGGCCATACCTGCACCGCCCAGGAACGTGATCACGTAATCGGCCAATGTGGCCTGCAGGCCAAATACGCGAGTCACGCCAAAGGTTGCTATACGCGCATAAATCAGCAGCCAGCCCACCATTTTGAATAAACCTATGATGGAGTCAGCATTTGCGTTGGCGATAGCGGTACCAAACAGCAGATTCAGCAGCGTCCCGCCCGCCATCACGGCAACCGAGGCAAAAAAATATAGCCGTACGCGCTGCGGCTGCCCTTGTCCTCCTCAGCCCCCAGGTGAGTCGCTGACCACATCGGCCCGGCCGCACAGCCCACCATCACACTGACCAGCCAGTTAAATACTCCCACCATCCAGTACAGAAATGGCACAGCGGGCAGGAAAACGGCCAGTGAGAACCCCACGGCAAACAGAAGTAACAGGAGGAAATAGAAGACGGGCGAGAGCTCTGCCAGAACATCCTTGGCGGCGGCTGTTACATTAAAGGGAAGTATTCTTCCCAAGGTTCCTAACACCGAATTATCGGCCGCAGATGCTGCAGCGTAAATCAGAGTATAAGTAGTCAAGGCACTCTCAGTTGCCAAAAGAGTGTAATCCCCAACTGATTGCATTTTTATTAGAGGGTTAACCTGATTAGAGAAATCAGCTTCATTGCCTATTTTCCAAGTTGCTAGTGTTGTAGTTAGTTTTTGCATTGGACTATTGAAGATGCCGACGAATATAGCATCAGGATCACTAGCATTTGACGCAGCCCCATCATCCTTCGCCGTCTGCGATCCGAGGGGTGCCGTGTAGGTGCTGTTCTGCACCTGCGACCGATAGGCCGTAAACACCTGGTGGTACAGGTCGCCGGTGCCCGTTTCCCCGTGCAGGCTCGCGCCTGACGTCACCGGGGCCGCGTTGGCCACCTCGTTCGTTTTGCTGTTGGCCGTCGCAAAGGTGTTATACCAGGCGCCCAGCGATATCCAGCCATAGGTCTTGAGCTGCGTCGTCAGCTGGCTCTGCAGTGAGTCCTTATAGTTGAGCTGGTTCAGGGCGTTGTTGACCGTGGTTTCATAGGCCGCGGCCGCGTTCTGAATCGTAGTCTCCGGGTCGCTCAGCGTGCCGGTGTCCTGGTCGCGCCTGCTCAGGTACGCGTCGACATAGGCCTGCGCCGCGGCATCGAGCGTGGACTGCATCGTGTCCAGCGCCCCCCGGGACGCCGTGGTCACGCTCGCCGTATTAACCGCCGAGCCGAACAGGCTGTCCAGCACGCCGGTTGAGGGCTCCGGGATGCGGGCGCTGCCGCAAATCGCGCTGCCGTTGCCGGTGGTGTAGTCGCCGCTCCCACCCTTCGTCTGCATCAGCGCCGTACGCGCCTGCCCGTCCTGATAGAGCGAGGACAGCTCGCGGTTGGTGGCGTACTTGCACAGGTTCATCTCAAACACGGCGCGCGCCGCCGACCGCGTGGAGGGCGCCGTGGGCTGGACGACCAGCGACATGCCGCTGCTTATCATGTCAGCCGCCTTATCGGTGAACAGGTTCGCGCTGCCGATACCCATTGTTGATGCCGCCCACAGCATCACCAGCTGCGACAGCGACCAGCCCGATGCGGTCGGGACCAGCGTGATAAAACCGGCAAAGCTCATCAGCGGATGCAGCATCGAGCGCCCGGCGCTGAAGACCTTACCGTCCTGCCCGCCCTTGAACAGCGTTTTCAGCGTGACGATAAGGAACCAC
>Ga0308170_10004227_pt1 | contig 11368 bp, 10 predicted proteins | sample PhyBR2_2_FD_202136 | JGI IMG/M metagenome (GOLD analysis project Ga0308170, IMG submission 202136) | Phyllosphere microbial communities from UC Gill Tract Community Farm, Albany, California, United States - DLSLSB.R2 | ecosystem: Host-associated > Plants > Phyllosphere > Unclassified | place... | reverse complement strand
CGGGGGTGCGGATCACCTGGGCCCAGCCCCACCGGCGGAACAGGCGCAGGAAGACGGGGGTGAGGAACAGGGTGAATGCGAGCGAGATCGCGGCCGCGGTCAGGAGGGATCTCACGAGAACGATTCTCCCAGACGATCCCCGAGGAAACGCAGGCCGGCCGCGTTGGACGACTTGACGAGCACCCGGTCCCCGTCGCGCAGTTCGCCGAGCAGATAGTCGTACGCCTGGTCCGCGGTCGCGAAGAAAACGGCTTCGCTGTCCCAGGAGCCCTCTGCGACCGCGGCGAGGTAGAGGCGCCGAGCCGCGTCGCCGACCACGACGATCCGCTGGATGCGCAGGCGCACGGCGAGCTCGCCGATCCGGTCGTGCTCCTCCCCCGCGTACTCGCCCAGCTCGCTCATGGCGCCGAGCACCGCGACGGTGCGCTCGCCCGGCCCGGTGATCTGCGCGAGGGTGCGCAGCGCCGCGCCCATCGAGTCGGGGCTGGCGTTGTAGGCGTCGTTGATGATGCGGATGCGCTCGGAGCCGAGCGGCTGCATGCGCCAGCGTTCGGCGAGCTCGACGGTCTCGAGGCGCGCCACGCACTCGGCGAAGGGCACACCCAGCGCGATCGCCGCGGTGATCGCCGCCAGCGCGTTCATGACGTGGTGGGCGCCGAGCACGCGCAGGTCGAGGCGCCGGGACTCGTCGCCGACGGTCACGGTGCACGACGTGCCCGCCGCATGCACCTCGATGTCGGTCGCGCGCACGTCGGTCGCCTGCCCGGTGCCGAACCAGCGCACCGCGGCATCCTGCTCCGCGGCGATCGCCGCCATCGCCGCCACGCGGGCGTCGTCGGCGTTGAGCACCGCGATGCCCCCGGGGCGCATCGCCCGGATGAGCTCCGCCTTAGCCCGCTGCGTCGCCTCGATGCCGCCGAATCCGCCGGCGTGGGCCATGCCGACCATGAGCACGACGGCGAGGTCGGGATGCACCAGCCCGGCGAGGTTCGCGATCGCACCCGGTGCGCTGGCGCCGAACTCGCTCACCAGGAACCGCGTGTCGCGGGTGACCCGCAGCATCGTCAGCGGCGCGCCGACCTCGTTGTTGTACGAGGCGATCGGGGCGACGGTCTCGCCCTCGTCCTGCAGGATCCGCGCGAGCAGGTTCTTCGTGGTCGTCTTGCCGTTCGAGCCGGTGATGCCGACGATCCGGAGCCGCCCGGCGGCGCGCACGCGGGCGACGACGTCGCGGGCGAGGTCGGCGAGGGCCTGCACCGCGTCGCCGACGACGATCTGCGACACGGGTGCATCGACCGGGTGCTCGACGATGGCGAGCACCGCTCCGGACCGGACGGCGCCGGCGACGAACCGATGCCCGTCGGTCTGCTCGCCGGGTTTGGCGACGAACACGTCGCCGGGCGTCATGGTGCGCGAGTCGGTGTCGACGGTCCCGGACACGACGGTGTCCGCGGTGTCGTCCCCGTGGAGGATCAGCCGCCCGCGGGCGGCATCGGCGATCTGGGCGAGAGTGAGGTCGATCATGGCAATCGTGTGGGGATTCGTCGGGGCGGGCGCAGCGGCCCGAATCAGCCGAACTTGGAGAGGATCGTGGGCTTGGCGGTCGACGGCATGATCCGGTAGGTCTTCAGGACCTGCTCCATCGCCGCCTTGAACGTGGACGCGTTGGCCGTGGACGAGGTTATCGCAGTGGGCTGATCGAGCGTCACGGCGACGATGTACTGCGGGTCGTTCGCGGGGGCGAAGCCGATCATCGTGGTGTAGTAGCGACCCCGGATGTATCCCTTGCCGCCGTTGGAGATCTGGCCGGTGCCGGTCTTGGTGGCGATGCGGTATCCCGGGATCTTGACGAGGTCCTTGTAGACGGACTGCATCGCGACGTTCTCGAGGATCTCGCGCACCTGGGCGGACGTCTTCGCACTGATCACCCGGGTGGGTTCGGGCCGGGTCGGCTTGATCACCTTGCCGGCCGCGGTCGTGCACGACTCCACGAGCGAGAGCGGCACGCGCACGCCGCCGTTCGCGATGGCATCATAAGCCTCGACGAGCTCCGGGACGGTGGTCGTGAGCCCCTGACCGTACGAGGTGTCGTAACGCATCTGGCTGTCCCAGTCCTGCCACGGGTGCACGATCCCGCGCGTCTGACCCGGGAAGTCGATGTCGCTGCCGGTCCCGATGCCGAACTTCTTCAGGAAGTCGTAGCGCTCCGCGAGGCTCATCCGCTGGCTGAACACCGAGGCGCCCGCGTTGGACGAGTCGATGAGCACGCCCGCGAGCGTGTAGTCGTAGGTCGGGTGGTGGAAGGAGTCGACGACGGTCGCACCGTTCGGGAAGTGCTCGGGGTCGGACACGATCGCGGTCGACGTCGGCGTCTGTCCGGCCTTGTCGATGAGCATGGACGCCAGCAGGCCCTTGAAGGTCGATCCCGGCTCGAACTGGTCGGTGAAGATCTTGCTGTACCAGGCATCCGGGTTGGAGGCGTTGATGTCGTTCGGGTCGACGGTCGGGTACTCGGCCATCGCCCGCACTTTGCCGGTCTTGACCTCGGTGACGGTGATCGTGCCGTACTTCGCGCCCATCTTCTGCACGCCCTGCGCGATGAGCTGGTCCATGTACCACTGCAGGTCGGTGTCGATCGTGAGCGTGAGCGTGCCGCCGTCGACCGCGGGCTTCTCGGACTCGGTGCCGGGGATGATCACGCCGTCCTTGCCCACCTCGAACGCCAGCTTGCCGTTCGTGGGGGTGAGGCACTGGTTCGCGCTGAGCTCGAGTCCGGCCAGCGCCTTGCCGTCGCTGCCCATGAAGCCGAGCAGGTTCCCGGCGACCGCGCCGTTCGGGTACGACCGCGACGGCTGCGGGCTGCACGAGATGAAGTCGGTGCCGAGCTCCATGAGCTTGCGGTACTGCTCCGTGCTGAGCCCGTTCTGCAGCAGCGCGTACTGCGAGTACTTGTTCTGCGCCAGCGCGTCGGCGATGAGGCCGCGGACCTTGTCGCCCGTGCTCCCGATGATCGCCGCGATCCGGTCGGACATCTGCGACCACGGGATGCTCACGGTGTGCCCGTTGCCGTCCCCCTGCTTGGTGTCGCTGACGTTCACCGGCGTCATCTGGCAGTCGTACTTCAGCGTGCTGCTGGCCAGAGTCGTGCCGTTCGCGTCGACGATCGTGCCGCGGGTGCCGGTCAGGGTCTGCGTGACGCCGAGCCCGTAGCGGAGGGAGTCGTCGATGTTCGTCTGCGCGTTGACGACCTGGATGTCGACCAGGCGGATGACGAACGTCACCATGATCGACAGGACGATGGCCAGCGCGACGACCGTGCGGCGACGCGGAGAACGGGTGCTGCGGCTGGTCATGGTCTCAGTGTGTCTGCGGGACGGGCAGCCCCTCGGTCAGCGGCGGGGGTGTCGCGGCATCCACAGCGGATGTGGAGCTGGTGGCGGCGCCCGAGATCGTCTCCTTCGGATCGGTCACGAGCGGGTCCTTGGCGATGAGCGCGTTGGCGACCTGACCGCGGCCGAGCGCGTCGACCGTCGACTTGGCACCCGCCGGCTTGCTCTTGCCGAGGACCTTCGCGTCGCGCAGACGCAGATAGCTCGGCGTCTGGTCGATGACCATGCCCAGCGCCGTCGCGTTGGCGGCGAGGTTCTGCGGGGAGCTGAGGCCGGCGACCTCGTCGTACAGGATCTGCTTGTGCCAGGTCAGCTCCCGCTGCTGCGAGGTCAGCTCGGACACCGCGTACGAGCTCTGCGTCGTCATGATCGACAGCACCATCTGCGCCACGAGGATCGCGAGTGCCCCGGCGACCGCGACGATTCCGTACACGAGTTTGGGACGTCGACGCGGCTGCGGCGCGGCGACGGCGTGCAGGCGGCGATCGGGATGCCGGTCGCCGCCGGGGGCCGGATGGATGCGACCGGAGGCGGGGTGGACGCGGGCGGCTGTCGTGGCGGTGCTCATCAGGCGTGCCTCACTCGTTCAGCGGCGCGCAGCCGCACGGGGATCGAGCGGGGGTTGCGCGCCCGCTCTGCGTCATCGGCCAGTTCCGCGCCCTTCACGAGCAGCCGGAAGCGGGGGGCGTGCTCGGGCAGCTCTACCGGCAGGCCGGCGGGCGCCGTCGAGCGGGTGGCATCCGCGAAGGCGCGCTTGACGAACCGGTCTTCCAGGGACTGGTACGACAGCACGACGATGCGGCCGCCGACCGCGAGCGCGTCGAGCGCGGCCGGCAGGGCGTTCTCGAGCGCGGCGAGCTCGCCGTTCACCTCGATGCGAAGCGCCTGGAACACGCGCTTGGCGGGATGTCCGGCGCGGGCGACCGCGGCGGGCGTCGCGGCAGAGAGGATCTCCACGAGCTGGCCGGAGCGCTCGATGGGCACCTGGGCACGGGCCGCGAGGATCGCGCGGGCGTAGCGGGCGGCGAGCTTCTCCTCGCCGTAGCGCTCGAAGATGCCGCGCAGCCGCCCTTCGCCGTACGTGGCGAGCACTTCGGCCGCGGTGATGCCGGTGCTCTGGTCCATGCGCATGTCGAGGGGGGCGTCCTGCGCGTAGGCGAAGCCGCGGTCTGCCACGTCGAGCTGGAGCGACGAGACGCCGAGGTCGAACAGGATGCCGTCGACCTCGGTGAGTCCCGCGCTGCGAACGGCGTCGCCGATGCCGTCGTACACCGTGTGCACCGGGACGAACCGGTCGCCGAAGGGCGCCAGGCGCTCCCCCGCGATCCGCAGGGCGTCCTGATCGCGGTCGAGGCCGATGTAGCGCAGGCCCGGAAAACGGTCGAGGAAGGCCTCGGCGTGCCCGCCCATCCCGAGCGTGCCGTCGACCATCACGGCGCCGTCGCGCTGCAGGGCGGGGCCGAGCAGCTCGACGCAGCGTTCGAGCATGACGGGGGTGTGGATGTCGCGGAGGTTCATGGTCTCGGGGGCGGGATCGTGGACTCTGATCCCCATCCGCGAGGACCTGGCGCCGGGGAAGTGCGTCAGGGCGTCTCGGCTGGGAGTCACAGTCCAGGATCAGAACAGGCCCGGGATCACCTCCTGCTCCAGCTCGGCGTAGCCCGACTCGTTGGCCTCGGCGTACGCGTTCCAGGCATCCGCGTTCCAGATCTCGGCGTGGGTGCCGACGCCGGTCACGACGAGCTCGCGCTCGAGGCCGGCGTACGCGCGCAGGGGCGGGGGGATGGTGATGCGGTTCTGGCCGTCGGGGGTCTCGGCGCTCGCTCCGGACAGGAACATGCGCAGGAAGTCGCGGGCCTGCTTGTTGGTCAGCGGGGCCTCGCGGATGCGGTCGTGGACCCGCTCGAACTCCTCGGTGCTGAACACGTACAGGCAGCGCTCCTGGCCGCGGGTCACGACGATGCCGGCGCCGAGGTCGTCGCGGAACTTCGCGGGGAGGATGACACGGCCCTTGTCGTCCAGCTTGGGGGTATGCGTACCGAGCAACATCGCCGCTCACCCCCGTCCGGTTCACCGCTTGACCCTGCCACCCCAGCAGGTGTGCGCCACTTTACTCCACTCTCCTCCACTTTGCGAGGAAAACGCACCCGGAGTCCCCACTCGCGTCCCCGGGCACGAAAAAACACCGACCCGCCGGAGCGGATCGGTGTGGGTGGTTCGGGAGACCGGGAGGGCTACTGCTGCCCGTCGTGCCGGCGATCCCAGCGGTCGTTCATGCGATCCATGAACTTGGGAGACGGCTTCGCTGACGGCCCGTCCGACGATTCCTCGCCGGCGGAGCCGGACCCGCCGCGCCTGTTCGGCGTGACGGCGAGGACCACACCGCCGAGCATGACGACGAAACCGATCACACCGACGACGATCATCGGCAGGGCGACGCCTGCGACGAGACCGCCGAGCCCGAGGAGGACGAGCACAGTGCCGTACACGATGCGGCGATAGCTGAGCCCGCGCCCTGATCCGGGCGCACTGACGACATCTGCATCGCTGTGCAGGAGCTGGCGCTCCATCTCATCGAGCAGACGCTGTTCCTGTTCGGAGAGTGGCATGCAACCCCCTCGGCTGTTCTGTTGGCGACGATTCTACGCGCCCTTCTCATGACTAGGCTAGGCCCGTGGCGCCCCCCTCGGATCCGATCGAAGCGGTTTCCCAGCGTCTTGACCAGTTCCTCGCGGCGCAGCGCGCGGGCACGGTCGACATGGGCGACGAAGCGGCCCTCCTGGTGCGCGCCGGCGCGGATGCCCTGGCGGGCGGGAAGCGCCTGCGCGCCCGGTTCTGCATCGCCGGGTGGAGGGCCGTGGAGGACCCGCGCGAGCCCGACGCGGCATCCGCCCCCGCCCCCGTGATCGCCGCGGCCGCAGCGCTCGAGGTCTTCCACGCCGCCGCCCTCGTGCACGACGATCTCATCGACAACTCAGACACCCGCCGCGGCCGTCCTGCGGCGCACCGATCCCTCGAGGCCGCGCACCGCTCGGCGCGCTGGCACGGCGACGCCGACGCGTTCGGGCGATCCGGCGCGGTGCTGCTCGGCGACCTGCTGGTCGCGTGGAGCGACGATCTCTACGAGGAGGCGCTGCTCGAGGCCGTGCCCGCGCACGCGCGGGTCGCGCGCGCCGAGTACGGGCGGATGCGCCGCGAAGTCACCATCGGGCAGTTCCTCGACATCGCCGAGGAGTCCAGTTTCGCGCTCGCCCCCGACGACCAGCATGCCGAGCGCGCGCTGCGCGTCGCCTCGCTCAAGTCGGCCCGCTACAGCGTGCAGCAGCCCCTCGTCATCGGCGCGGCGCTCGCCGGGGCCTCGGCCGCGCAGCACGCCGCCCTGGCGTGGTTCGGACACGCGGTGGGCATGGCCTTCCAGCTGAGAGACGACGTACTCGGGGTCTTCGGCGACGAGGCCGTCACCGGCAAGCCGAGCGGCGACGACCTGCGCGAGGGCAAGCGCACCGTCCTGGTCGCGTACGCGCGCGAGGCGGCGGACGCCGACGCGCGGGCGCGGTTCGATGCGCGACTCGGCGACGCCGAACTGGATGCCGCAGCCATCGGGCAGCTGCAGGACTTCATCCGCGGCACGGGAGCGCTCGATCGCGTCGAGGAGCTCATCACGTCGTACGCCGCCGACGCGGAGCGCGCACTGCGCGAGGGACCGCTCGAGGTCGGTGCGCTCGACGAGTTGCGCGACCTCGCCCGGGCCGCGACCGTGCGCACCCGCTGACCGGAGCGCTCAGGCCAGGGCGCGCGCGACCCGGCGGACCTCGCTCTTGCGGCCCTCCCGGAGCGCATCCAGCGGCGGCCGTCCGATGGAGTCGTCGACGGCGAACAGCCAGTCGATGACCTCGTCGTCGGAGAATCCGGCATCCTGCAGCACGATGACGGTGCCGCGCAGCGACGAGAGCGGATGCCCGTCCACGATGAAGTCGGCGGGCACCTTGAACACGCCGTCGCGACGCGAGCCGATGAGGTGGTGCTCGTCGATGAGCCGGTGCACGCGTCCGAGCGGCTCGGACAGCACCTCGACGAGTTCCGGCATGGTGAGCCAGGCGGTGGGAGCGGTGCGGTCTGCAGCGTCGTCGGCACGGGTGTCGTCGGTCACTCCTCCACTATCTCACCCCGCCGATGGCCTCGCATCCGCGCATCGAACGGCGACCGCGCGCCGGCGTGTCGCACCCGCACCAACTTTCACACCGGTATCTTTCGCCACTTCTGTTGACATTCATAACGATTTCATGTCAGTGTGGCGGAGCAGCACCCGAGGGGGGAACTCTTGCACTCGACAGCTTTTCTGCGCCGCTCCGCTGCGGCGCTGCCGGCCGCGCTGGCCGGTTCGATCGCTCTGACCATGACCGGACCGGCGGCCCACGCCGTGCCGGTACAGGAACAGCCGACGGCGCACACCGAGCCGATCCAGCTCGGCAGCGCCGTGCCCGCCGCGTTCGCACAGGCCCGCACGGTGCCGATGGCGAACGTCGCGACAAGCTACACCGTCCGCCGGGGCGACACGGTCACCGCGATCGCCATCCGCCACGGACTGCGCACCACCGATGTGCTCGCGTGGAACAAGCTCCACTTCTCGTCGGTCATCTTCCCGGGCCAGGTGCTGCGCCTCGCGCACCCGGGCAGTGCGGTCAAGGCCGCCAAGCCCGCGACATCCAGCCGCACGTCGTACCGGGTCAAGGCCGGCGACACCGTGTCGTCCATCGCCGGCCGGTACGGCGTCACCGTCGCCGACATCGTCGCGGCGAACAGGCTGCGCAGTGCAGCCATCATCTATGTGGGCCAGCTGCTGGTCATCCAGAAGGGCGCGGCGGCGGCTCAGCCCGCAAGCGCCGCGACCAGCAAACCGGTCACCGCGTCGAAGCCCAAGCCGGCCGCGAGCAGGACCTACACGGTCAAGGCCGGCGACACCGTCTCGGTGATCGCCGGACGATACGGCGTCACCGTCGCCGACATCGTCGCCGCCAACAAGCTGCGCGGTGCGGGCATCATCTACGTCGGCCAGCGCCTCACGATCCAGAAGGGCGCCGGCGCATCCGTCACCCTGCCCGCCGCGTCCACGGGCGGCGGCGGAGCGAGCTCCGGCCCCGCTCCGGCGGGCAGCGCGATCTCCGGGGCGCGGTACGTGATCCGCTCCGGCGACACCGTCAGCGCCATCGCGTCGCACTACCACGTCACGGTCGACGCCATGCTGAAGGCCAACGGGCTCACGATGTCGTCGATCATCTATCCGGGCCAGAGCCTGAAGATCCCGAGCCTCATCATCGACGGCCTGACCGCCGAGCAGTCGGCCAACGTGCGCACGATCGTCGCGGTCGGCCGCTCGCTGGGCGTGCCGGACCGCGGCATCGAGATCGCACTCGGCACGGCGATGACGGAGTCCGGTCTGCGCAACCTGAATTACGGCGACCGCGACTCCCTCGGCCTGTTCCAGCAGCGCTCGAGCACCGGCTGGGGCACCAAGGCGCAGATCCTCGACCCGGTTTCGTCGACGACCGCGTTCTTCCTCGGACGGGGCCACGCCACGCGGGGCCTGCTCGACGTCAAGGGCTGGCAGCAGCTGCCGTTCACCAAGGCCGCGCAGGCCGTGCAGGTCTCGGCGTTCCCGAACGCGTACGCGCCGTGGGAGAAGCCCTCCGCGCGGTGGCTCGCCGCCGCGTGATCGCGACCCGCACCCGAGAGGTCTCGATCCGGTTGCGATCAGCGGTTTCCCCGGGATGTCGGGCGAGGCGCTCCCGTGCCTCACAGCCTGCTCTTCGTAGACTTTCTGCGTGAGCACGAGCCAGCAGACGGACCCGCTGATCGGCCGTCTGGTCGACGGCCGGTACCGGGTGCGTGCTCGCATCGCGCGCGGGGGGATGGCGACCGTCTACGTCGCCACCGACCTGCGCCTCGAGCGGCGTGTCGCCCTGAAGGTGATGCACAGCCACCTGAGCGACGACGCCGTCTTCCAGAGCCGGTTCATCCAGGAGGCCCGCGCAGCCGCGCGGCTGGCCGACCCGCACGTCGTGAACGTGTTCGACCAGGGCCAGGACCTCGACATGGCGTACCTCGTCATGGAGTACCTGCCGGGCATCACGCTGCGCGACCTGCTGCGCCGGCAGGGACGCCTCGGCATTCCGCAGGCTGTCAGCATCATGGATGCCGTGCTCTCCGGCCTCGGCGCCGCGCACCGTGCCGGCATCGTCCATCGTGACGTCAAGCCCGAGAACGTGCTGCTGGCCGAGGACGGCCGCATCAAGATCGGCGACTTCGGCCTCGCGCGTGCGACGACCGCGAACACCGCGACCGGCCAGATGCTGCTCGGCACCATCGCCTACCTCGCCCCCGAGCTGGTCACCCGCGGCACCGCGGACGCCCGCAGCGACATCTACGCCCTCGGCATCATGCTCTACGAGCTGCTCACCGGCGAGCAGCCGTACAAGGGCGAGCAGCCGATGCAGATCGCCTACCAGCACGCCACGGACTCCGTGCCGCGCCCGAGCGTGAAGAACCCGGGCGTGCCCGAGCAGCTGGACGAACTCGTGCTGTGGGCGACCGAGCGCACGCCCGACGACCGGCCCGCCGATGCCGACGAGATGCTCGCGCGCCTCCGCGAGATCGAGAAGCAGCTCGACATCACGCCCAAGGCGCAGCCCGCCGCGGCCACCGGCGCCGCCGTCACCGAGCAGTTCGACTCCGACGAGCTCACCAAGATGCTGCCGCCGGCGCCGACGGGGCCGATCACCCAGATCGAAGACGTCGACAACGCCGCCCGGCTGCGCCGCAGCACCCGGCGCCGGGCGTCCCGCGGCGCGTGGACCCTGCTGCTGGTCGTCGTGCTCGCGGTCGTCGCCGGCGGCATCGGCTGGTGGTTCGGCTCGGGCCCCGGCTCCTATCTGCCCGTTCCCGTGCTGGCGGGCAAGACGTACGCCCAGGCGCGCGCCGCCCTCGCCGAGCAGCAGCTCGTCGCGACCCGGCGGGAGCGCTACGACCTCGACATCCGCAAGGGGCTCGTGATCGGCTCGAATCCGGGCGCCGGCACCCGTCTCGACAAGGGCACCTCCGTGGCCGTCGTCATCTCGCTCGGCCCCCAGCCCCATGACATCCCCGCCCTCGGCGGCGACAGCGAGACGGACGCGCGCAGCCAGCTCGCCGGCGCGAAGCTGACCGTGTCCGCCACCGACACGAGGCTGTTCTCGAGCGACATCGCCGCCGGCGACGTCATCCGGGTGAAGATCACGCCGCGCGGCGGCACGAAGAGCGTCGACTGCACGGACGGCTGCCGCGTCCATGAAGGGGATGCCGCAGTCTTGACCGTCTCCGTCGGCTCGGTGCCGTCGGTCGCCGGGATGACGGTGGACCAGGCGACGCAGACGCTGACTACGGCGGGGCTGCGGGTTTCCCCCAACCAGAATGAGCAGTACAGCGGCACTGTGCCGAAGGACGCGGTGATCGGCATGGCCGACCGGCAGGGCGGCGGCAGCTGGAGGCCGGGCGACACCGTGACGCTCATCGTGTCCAAGGGGCCGCAGCCGATCGCCGTACCCGCCGTGTCAGGGATGACAGTCCACGAGGCCTACACCACGCTCCAGAAGGCCGGCTTCGTGCCGGTCTCGACTCTCGCGAACAACCCCTTGTGGGATTTCTTCCATGCAACTGGGACGGATCCGGCTGCTGGGACGATGCAACTGCCGGGTACGCAGATCACGATCAACTTTTCCGGCTCGTAGAGTTCGATCCAGAGCGCCCTGACCCCGAGCCATCACTGGAATACGCGAACCCTGGTCGAAATATGGCTCCGGGCGATATTTCGAGCAGGGTTCACGTATTCGGATGAGGGTTGGCGCGTCAGGTGCGCTCGAGTTCCTCGGCGACGAGGAAGGCGAGCTCAAGGCTCTGCATGTGGTTCAGGCGCGGGTCGCACAGCGACTCGTAGCGGGTCGCGA
>Ga0308170_10004226_pt1 | contig 11371 bp, 10 predicted proteins | sample PhyBR2_2_FD_202136 | JGI IMG/M metagenome (GOLD analysis project Ga0308170, IMG submission 202136) | Phyllosphere microbial communities from UC Gill Tract Community Farm, Albany, California, United States - DLSLSB.R2 | ecosystem: Host-associated > Plants > Phyllosphere > Unclassified | place... | reverse complement strand
TCTTGTTTTTTACCTCCAAAATTGTGTATTTATGAACACCTAGAATTTTTATCATGCCGTATAAAGAAAACGCAGAATATTTTCAAAGCAAAGTCTCACGGACTTGAAAAAAAAAATTCCACCCCAATATTGAAAACAATTGTTAAATCAAATTCATATTTTAAATGAGACTTGAACAATCAATATTCAAAACAATTTTAAGCGAATTGTGCTATCATGCACGGTTTTTCACTGCCACAGATTCAACGAAGAGTAAGCAAAGATGAGCGATATGACTTCCCCTACTTCGCAAGTAGCGGCTCTGATTAGCCGAGGCAAAGAGCAAGGTTACCTAACTTACGCTGAGGTTAACGATCATCTCCCAGACTCGATCACGGAAAGCGAACAGATTGAAGACATCATTCAGATGCTTCAAGACGTGGGTATTCCTGTGCATGAACGTGCACCTGAATCTGATGACACCATGTTTGATGGATCTAGCGCTGAAGCAACCGATGAAGTTGCGGAGGAAGAAGCTGCGGCTGTTCTTGCCTCAGTTGAAAGTGAACCTGGTCGTACAACCGACCCTGTGCGTATGTACATGCGTGAAATGGGAACGGTTGAACTGTTAACGCGCGAAGGCGAAATTAGCATTGCTAAACGTATTGAAGAAGGTATTCGTGACGTTCTTCATTCTATTGCCTATTGGCCAAATGCTGTTGAAGTTGTACTAAAAGAATATAACGATGTCACTGAAGGTGAACGTCGTCTTGCTGATATTTTATCGGGTTATTTGGACCCTGAATCTGATGAAGAAATTCCAGAAGTTTTAGAAGATGAAGCTGAAATCGAAGAAGATGAAGAAGCAACGTCTAAAACCACCAAAGATGTAAAACTGGATGATGATGACGAAGAAGAATCTGAAAGTGATGATGATTCTGAAGGTGAATCAGGTCCTGATCCAGAAATTGCACGTGTACGCTTTGCTGAACTGGAAGAAGCATGGAAAGTGACTAAAGCTGCCATTGCAGAACATGGCCGTAACAGCAAACAAGCTGAAGAAGCGCTTGAAGCACTTGCAACCGTGTTTATGATGTTCAAATTTACTCCACGTTTATTTGACATCATTTCTGAAATGATTCGTGGTACTCATGAACAGATTCGTACTTCTGAACGTGAAGTAATGCGTTATGCAGTACGTCGTGGTCGTATGGATCGTACTCAATTCCGTACTTCTTTCCCGGGCCAGGAATCAAATCCAGCCTGGTTAGATGAGCAAATTGCCAAAGCACCTGCCGAGCAAAAAACTTATCTAGAAAAAGTACGTCCAGATGTATTGGCATTCCAGCAAAAGATTGCCGACATCGAAAAAGAATTGGGCTTGAATGTTAAGGACATTAAAGACATTTCTAAACGTATGGCAGTCGGTGAAGCGAAAGCTCGTCGTGCCAAGAAAGAAATGGTTGAAGCCAACTTGCGTCTGGTTATTTCGATTGCGAAAAAATATACCAACCGTGGCTTGCAATTCCTTGACTTGATTCAAGAAGGTAACATCGGTTTGATGAAAGCCGTAGATAAGTTTGAATACCGTCGTGGTTATAAATTCTCGACCTATGCAACTTGGTGGATTCGTCAGGCAATTACCCGTTCGATTGCCGATCAGGCGCGTACCATTCGTATTCCGGTACACATGATTGAAACCATTAACAAGATCAACCGTGTATCTCGTCAATTGCTTCAAGAAATGGGCCGTGAACCGACCCCTGAAGAATTGGGCGAACGTCTGGAAATGGATGAAGTCAAAGTTCGTAAAGTGCTTAAAATTGCCAAGGAGCCGATTTCTATGGAAACGCCGATTGGTGATGATGAAGATTCGCATCTTGGCGACTTCATTGAAGATGGCAACATCACTTCTCCGATTGATGCAGCAACTTCAGAAGGCTTAAAAGAAGCGACTCGCGAAGTACTTGAAAACCTGACTGAACGTGAAGCGAAAGTCTTGAAAATGCGTTTTGGTATTGATATGCCAACCGACCATACTTTGGAAGAAGTCGGCAAACAGTTTGATGTCACCCGTGAACGTATCCGTCAGATTGAAGCCAAAGCATTACGCAAATTACGTCATCCGTCTCGATCTGAACACTTGCGTTCATTCCTTGAAAATGACTAACCCATAGGAATACGACGGGGAGTTGAAAATTTGTTTAACATCCCCATCTAGTATTCAGCAACATAATAACGCCTGCATCTATGCAGGCGTTTGATATATAAGTGGGACTACTATGACCATGTTAGACCGTACACCCTCTCGCGAACTTCAAGAACATCTTTGGGTTTTCCCAATGGATTACCCTATTAAACTGATTGGTGAAGCCTGCGAAGAGTTACATATTGCTGTTGTAGAAATTTTGGTAAAACATTTTCCGGATTTTGATGGTAACAGCATCAAGGTACAACCTTCACGTACTGGAAAATACCATTCTTTAACTGCCCAGATTGTGTTTGTAGAGCTGGAACAGGTGCACGCTTTATATTCTGACCTCGCAGCCTGCCCGTTGATTAAAACTGCTCTTTAAGAGCACATAAAAAACACGCTTCTGGCGTGTTTTTTTATTTATATAACAATAAAAATATGACTAATTCTGCAAAAAACTTTAAATCGGCCAGCGATCACCTCCTATCTCAGCATGATTTCATTATAATCCTTCTATCCTGTTGAAATTTTTTAAGGACGCACTTCACGTGACTGATGCTGTTCTAAAACCCAAACTGATTATTCGTCAATTTAACCAGCTTACTCCCTACCTCGATCGTTTTCAGGACATGAAAAACCTGACTGAAAACCGCGATGAGAATACACCGGATGAACTGTGGATTCTGCAGCATCATGATGTGCTTACCCAAGGCCAAGCTGGCAAGCCTGAACACATCCTGATGCCCAGCAATATTCCAGTCGTTCAAACCGATCGTGGTGGACAGGTCACCTGGCATGGTCCGGGGCAACTGGTTGCCTATTTCATGTTTGATTTAAACCGCTTGGGCTGGAATGTACGCACTTTGGTATCGTATGCTGAAAATTTGATGATTGAACTGCTGGAAAAATATGGCATTGAAGCTTACGCCAAACCGGATGCACCGGGTGTATATGTCAATGAGCGTAAAATTGGTTCTCTGGGTTTTAAAATCCGCAAAGGACGCAGTTATCATGGACTGGCATTGAATATTGATTGTGACCTGACTGGTTTCCATACTATTAACCCATGTGGTTATGCTGGTTTGGAGATGGTCCGCATTCAGGATTTAGTGAAAGATTACCCAAAATTCGAGAACTTATGCGTCGATATTATTGAAACTTTCAACAACAGCGGTTACTTTAGTGAAGTTCAAATCATGCAACAATAACTTTGCTTTTGGCATAAAAATAAATTAGAGTATTTACTCTAAACTAATAAAATATTTTTTAGATAAGGGATACGCGAGTGATTTCAACCAAATCCGTTAAGCCCGCTTTACAACTGACCTATGTCAAACTCATGATGGATGTGATTGGCAGAGGTCTGGTAATGGCGAGTCAAGTCGACGCCGAAGTCAAACAGGAAGTTGCAAAATTCCCTGTGGGTTTCGTTCTATCGATGAAGGTATTTCCCAATGGTCCTGCTTTTATTGCAAAAGTCACGGAAGACCATCAATTACAATTACTTCGATCTGTCAGCAGCAAACCTGACCTTACCATTACTTTTAAGCACTTAAGTCATGCTTTTTTAGTATTTTCTTTTCAGGAAAGTACTGCGCAGGCTTTTGCTCACGACCGTATGATTGCCGATGGAGACATTTCTTTCGCGATTCGTCTGGTACGCTGCTTAAACAAAATGGAAGCACTGATTTTACCTAAACTGCTTGCTGAGCTTGCTGTAAAACAATATCCAACCGAATTAAGCCTAAAAGAAAAACTGACTGGAGCTGCAAATATTTATTTGAAACTAGCTCAATCCTATTTTAAACGGAGTGCATAACATGGCTAAGCCTTATTACGAATTTTTCTGTCCAGTAAAAGTCATCGCAGGTCATGCCGCGTTAGAACATATTCCGTTTGAACTTGCTACTTTAGGTGCAAAACGCCCACTGATCATTACCGACAAAGGTGTACGCAGCAATAACCTACTTGCCCCAATTGAGGCGGCTTTTGAATCGACCGATGCGGTAATTGGTTATATTTTTGATGATGTTCCACCAGATTCAAGTGTACAAACCGTTCGCAATGCAGCCAAAGCTTATCGAGACAATAATTGTGATGCGATTATCGCTGTGGGTGGCGGTTCGGTGATTGATACCTCCAAGGCAACCAATATTCTGGTGACTGAAGGTGGCGATGACCTGCTTAAATATTCAGGTGCACATAACCTGCCAAAACCGTTAAAACCATTTTTTGTGATTCCCACCACCTCGGGTACCGGCTCAGAAGTGACGATGGTTGCGGTGGTCTCTGATCTTGAGAAAAACGTCAAAATGCCGTTTGCATCTTATTATTTGATGCCGCATGCAGCGATTCTTGACCCGCGTATGACCCAGACCTTACCACCGCATTTGACTGCCATGACGGCTATGGATGCACTGACTCATGCAGTTGAAGCTTATACCTGTATGGCAGCCAACCCGATCAGTGATGCCTATGCGACCGCTGCGATCAAGAAAGTCAGCAACAGCCTGTTCAATGTTCTGGACAATCCGACGGATGAATTTGGTCGCCTGGAACTGGCACAAGCCTCAACCATGGCTGGCATTGCTTTCTCTAACTCTATGGTCGGTCTGGTTCACTCACTCGGACATGCCTTAGGTGCAGTGGCTCACCTGCCTCATGGTTTATGCATGAACCTGTTCCTGCCTTATGTGCTTGAGTACAATAAGGAAGTGAATGGTGACAAGATTGCCGAATTGTTACTTCCTTTAGCAGGACCAGATATTTATGCGCAGACTCCTGCGCATTTACGCGCCGACAAAGCGATTGCCACAATTCTGACCATGCGCGACCGCTTATATGCTTTAACCAAGTTGCCACGTACTTTACGTGAAACCGGTAAGGTTTCAGAAGCGCAACTCGACGAGGTTGCAGATAAAGCATTAAATGATGGTTCCATTATTTACAATCCTAAAGAAGCCAGCTTGAGTGATTTAAAAGCAATTTTAGAAAAAGCTTGGTAAATATTGAAAATTAAGCGAATATAGCTAAAAATTAGCCTGATGTTTTTTTAAGCATCAGGCTTTTACTTTATGGAAAATTAAAGCTAATTTTTTATATCAAATGGCATATTTTCTGCATTAAAAATTCATAAAGATATTGGCAAAAGGGACCAAACTAGAGTAGATTGGCGCACTTTTGTTTTATTCATATAGGGGGGATCGTTCGTCTCAAACGATCCTTGTAAACATGACTGATCCTTGATCAACGATAAGAGGATAACGCCGTTGACAAATATCTCTGGGACTCAATCGGCAGCTAAACTGCAAAAAACGCTTGGACTCTGGCACATTATTATTATTGGTTTAGCTTATATTCAACCAATGACACTATTTGATACGTTCGGTCTGGTTTCTGAAGAAAGCCATTACCACGTACCAACTTCTTACATTATTGCCTTAATTGCAATTCTGTTTACGTCTATCAGTTACGGACATATGATCCGCCGTTACCCGTCATCAGGTTCGGCATATACTTATGCACAAAAATCGATCCATCCTAATGTCGGTTTTATGGTCGGCTGGTCATCATGGTTAGATTACCTGTTGTCACCAATGGTCAACATCATTTTGGCGGTCATTTATCTGGAAGCACTGTTCCCTGAAGTTAACCATTGGGTTTGGGTGGTTGTACTGACTGCATTCATGACCGGGGTAAACTTACGTGGTGCCAGATTCGTTGCCAACTTTAATGGCCTGATTGTAGTGGTTCAGCTGGCAGTCATCGCTTACTTCACCTGGATGGTTTACACGCTGCTTGCAGGCGGGGTCAATGCCGATGGTAGCTTAGCGAATGCCAAGTACCAGTTATGGAGCCTGGAACCCTTCTGGAATGAAATGACGGCTTTAGGTCCTTTAATTACCGGTGCAACCTTACTGTGTTTCTCTTTTACCGGTTTTGACTCACTCAGCTCACTGGCAGAAGAAACCAAAGATACTGAAAAAACCTTACCTAAAGCGATTTTCCTTACGGCGCTGCTTGCAGGTATTATCTTCATTATCAGCACCTATTTCATGCAAATCTACTTCCCGAATGATCCGAAGACTTACTTTGAAGATGTCGCTGCAACCCAGCCAGATATTCTTCTAGCAGTAGGCGGCGTAGCATTCAAAACTGTAGTGCTTTACTTTGCAATCGTCACCGTGATGGCATCGGGTATTTCTGCGCATGCAGGTGTATCACGTCTCATGTATGTGATGGGTCGTGATGGCGTGATCAATAAAAAAATCTTTGGTCATATCAGTCCAAAAAGCTACACACCGGTTTACAACATTCTGATTGTAGGTGCGGTGGCTTTAACCGCTGGCTTTATGGATTTGGACATCGTGATTTCGATGATCAGCTTTGGTGCTTTAACTGCATTTACCTTTGTGAATTTGTCGGTGATTTCACGTTATGCATTACGTGATGGCCGTACCAAAAACATCAAAGACATTTTCAGCTTTGTTGTGATTCCTTTACTGGGCTTCTTAAGCATTTTTGCGATGTGGCTAGAAATTGAAGATACCGCACTAAAATTCGGTCTATGGTGGGCAATGTTCGGTATTTTGTACCTGGGTTATAAAACCAAAGGCTTCAAACACCCGGCTCCACAACATAACGAGTTTGATAATACTCATTAATGGGTTAATTCCATGCATAAAAAAAGACGCTTCATGCGTCTTTTTTTATAACTTTATTTTAAACCAGTTCTTTAAAACCTTGCTGACGCCAAGCTTCATAGAGAATAACAGCGGTGGCATTCGACAAGTTCAAGCTGCGTGAATTTGGCGCCATTGGCAAACGAATCCAGTGGTTCTCAGGAAACATCATGCGAACATTTTCAGGCAGACCACGGGTTTCAGGTCCCATCAACAATGCAACCGGACGGTTTAAGTCTGAAGTATGCGGAGTTTCAAAACCTTTGGTGGTTAAGGGATAAATCGCATCGTTATCAATCCCCTGCTCTTTTAAATGCGCCACACATTCTGCAAAGTTTTCCCAAACTTTCATATGTGCCCATTCATGATAGTCCAACCCTGCACGTCTGAGCTTTTTATCATCCAGCTCAAAACCTAGTGGTTTGACCAAGTGCAATTGCGCACCGGTATTGGCACATAAACGAATGATATTCCCCGTATTTGCAGGAATTTCTGGCTCGTATAAAACAACATGAATCACTGAATTTCTCTACTCTTTCAATGCAACAGGACTCGAATTAGCCTTGCCACTGTAATTGTTCGCGCAATTTTACCACCTCACCAATAATGGTCAGGGTCGGCGCTTGAATTTGATGTTCTGACACTTTTGAAGCGATATCTGCCAAGGTTCCGACCACGACTTTCTGGTCTGGTGTCGTCCCTTTAGAGATCAAGGCGACTGGCATATCTGAACGTTGACCATGTGCAATCAGTTGAGCACATATTTTTTCCAAACCCACTAGACCCATATACAGTACCAAGGTTTGGTTTTCATAAACCAGTTCATTCCAAGGCAACTCCGGCGAGCCTTCTTTTAAATGTCCAGTCAGGAAGCGAACACTTTGCGCATAATCACGATGCGTTAAAGGAATACCGGCATACGCAGAACAGCCAGAAGCAGCAGTAATCCCCGGCACTACCTGGAACGCCACACCGGCAGCAAACAGCTCCTGAATTTCTTCGCCACCACGACCGAAGATAAACGGATCACCACCTTTTAAACGGCAAACACGCTTACCTTGGGCTGCATATTCCACCAATAAAGCATTAATGCCTTCTTGCGGCACACTATGATTGGAACGGGCTTTACCGACATAAATCTTTTCCGCATCACGGCGGCATAAATCCATAATCGCAGGAGAAACTAAACGGTCATAAATAATGACATCTGCCTGTTGCATCAAGCGTAATGCTTTTAAGGTCAACAGTTCAGGATCACCCGGACCGGCACCGACCAGATAGACCTCGCCTTTAGGCGTTTGCCACTCAGTTAAGGCTTGTTCGATTAAACGATCCGCTTCTGCAAGATTGTCATTAAACACCTGTTCTTTGAGCGGACTGGCATACAAGTCTTCCCAAAAAATACGGCGTTCATCCGGATTTGCAATTTTCGCTTTGACTGCAGCACGCCATTTTCCGGAAAATTCCGCCAGCTTGCCCATACCATGCGGAATACTGGCTTCGAGCTGAGTACGAATTTGACGGGATAACACCGGTGATGTGCCATTGGTGGCAATGGAAACTACTAACGGTGAACGATCGATAATGGCAGGAACCATAAAACGACAGTGCGGCGGATCATCGACACTATTCACCAATATTTTTTCAGCTTCAGAGGCTTCAAAAACTTGAATGTTGGTGGCTTTATCGTTGGTTGCGGCAATCACCAAACGGTAATCACGTAATGGAATATCTGGACTAAAAGGTGCCTGAACATACTGCCCCTGGCTTGACTCAACAATCTCAAGCAAAGAACTTTCGATTTCAGGTGCAATCACATCAATGACTGCGCCTGCTTTTGCCAAAAGTACCGCCTTACGGTAAGCAATATGTCCACCACCGACAATCAGACAAGGTTGCTGTTGCAACTTTAAAGAGATTGGAAAGATATCCACGAATTACCTCAATATTTTAAATCTGACTGTCTTAAGCAATTTTCATGCACAAAATTGTGCTATTCACATAATTATTGATCAATCCGGAGATTAATCAATAAATTCTGCACCACCCATATATGGACGTAGCACTTCAGGAATCTCAATCGAACCATCTGCACGTTGATAATTTTCCATCACGGCAAGCAAGGTACGGCCAACCGCCAAACCTGAACCATTTAGAGTGTGTAAAAACTCAGTTTTCTTTTGATCGACACGGTAACGTGCTTTCATACGGCGTGCCTGGAAATCACCCATGCATGAACAGCTTGAAATTTCACGGTAAGTATTTTGACTTGGTACCCATACTTCCAGATCGTAAGTCTTGATTGCGCCAAAGCCCATGTCGCCACCACACAGGATAATTTTACGATATGGAAGACCTAAGGCTTGCAAAATACCTTCAGCATGACCAGTCAATTCTTCTAGAGCCTGCATCGAGTCTTCAGGTTTTACAATTTGCACCATCTCAACTTTGTCGAACTGGTGTTGACGAATCAAACCACGAGTATCGCGACCATAAGAACCGGCTTCACTACGGAAACATGGCGTATGCGCAGCATATTTCAGTGGCAAACGTTCAGGATCGACAATTTCATCACGCACGAAATTGGTCACTGGCACTTCGGCAGTCGGAATCAGGTAGTATTCTTTTTCACCTTGTAATTTGAATAAATCTTCTTCAAATTTAGGCAATTGACCTGTACCACGTAATGAATCTGCATTCACCAGGTATGGTACATAGGCTTCGGTATAACCATTTTTTAAGGTATGGGTATCGAGCATGAACTGAGTTAAAGCACGTTGTAAACGCGCCAATGGCCCTTTTAATACGCTGAAACGCGTACCGGTGAGTTTGGTCGCAGTTTCAAATTCCAAACCGCCCATCCATTCACCGAGGTCAGTATGATCTTTGATTTCAAAATCAAATTGACGCGGTGTGCCCCATTTTAAAATTTCAACGTTATCGTCTTCATCTTTACCCTCAGGTACAGATTCATGCGGCATGTTTGGAATAGTTAAAGACTTGGTTTCAATTTCAGTTTGCAATTCAGTCAGCGCAACTTCAGCTGCTTTAATTTCATCACCAATGGCTGCCATACGCGCCATGATTTCAGATGCATCGCCACCAGATTTTTTAATTTGGCCAACTTGTTTAGCACCCGAATTACGTTCTGCCTGTAAAGCTTCAGTTTTCGACTGGAGCTCTTTACGGCGAGCTTCAAGTGAAGCCCACTCTTCTACATTCAGCTGTACACCACGTTTTGCCAAGGCTAAATTTACAGCCTCAATATTATTTCTGATTAATTTCGGGTCGATCATAGCCAATCTTTTGCAAAGAAAAAAACTGGCTATAGTGTAAGCGCTAAACACTAAAAAAGACAGTGATCGAACGGACAGCTGTGGCTTATTAAAGCAACTTTAGCCGAATTAAGTTGAAATTATGGTGTTGGATACTTTGGCAAACTTGGCAGATATTCCGCTTTAATCAGTTTGCTTAGTGCTGAATAAGGCAAGGTCAGCTCAGTCATGCCTTCTGCATAAGAAGCCAGTTCATATAAGGGATAAACAAAGACAATGCCGTTAGCACCATAATAAAAATTATCACTTAATTTTAGCTTGTCTCTTTCTATACTGTGCTGTTCCAGCCAGATGCTATTTGAATCATACAAAGTATTTAATAGTTGCTGTTCTGTGCCTTTCATCAAAATATCTTGCAGCGCCAGACGCTTTTTGTTTTTCAAATCAAAATTGACAAATTCCTGATGATACATGCCATGCGCTGCACCAGATGAATAGGTATAGGTCTGAATGGCAAAGGTTGCCCGATCATACTGTTGACTGACAAAACGGATATAAGTCGAGCTTTGACTTAAATCAGGACTCGCCCCTTCGGCAGTATTGATCTTTTCATTGGGCGCTGTAGAAAACGCAATCGGATCGGCTTTTTTCACCCGATCGATAAAATAGTCATCCACCCACTTCAGGTTGCTCTTTACCGTTTGAATTTCATACTGGGTACAACCTTCAGCATCACACGCTTCTGGTTTGCTCAGTTTTACAGGAACAACTTTGGCTTGAATCAGAGGAATTGTCTGCACATTTTCCTGCTGGGTCGTACTTGCCTGTTCAGGCTGTGGAGCAGGTCGTTCCTGACATCCCGCCATGACAAGCGCTGCTAAAGAAACAGGAACTGCCCATAGCCATTGTTGATTCATGCGTATTTCCATTTTATTTTTACAACCTGATACCTTTTATAATGCCCCTGCACTATACAAAGCCAAGTCACTGAATAAAATTTTAAATATGTATCTTGCAGCAGTTTTAGTTGAATAAAGCTGAATCCTGATCAGAATTGCATGATTTTAAGATAAATCGATCCAATTACCGTGAAAACCTAAAGGTACATGGGTTCCCAGTATAATTTCTGCCTGAGGCTGAATATTTAAACCTTGGGCTTTTAAAATAACCACTTTGGAGGACTGTTTAGGGATATGATGCAGATAAGACAACAAGTAGCCTTCACCTTCTGCTGCGACTGC
>Ga0308170_10004224_pt1 | contig 11377 bp, 7 predicted proteins | sample PhyBR2_2_FD_202136 | JGI IMG/M metagenome (GOLD analysis project Ga0308170, IMG submission 202136) | Phyllosphere microbial communities from UC Gill Tract Community Farm, Albany, California, United States - DLSLSB.R2 | ecosystem: Host-associated > Plants > Phyllosphere > Unclassified | place... | reverse complement strand
GGCGGGGCCGTCGGCGCCCTCAAGGACGGCGTCGCGGAACCGCTCGGCGAGGGTCGGGTCGCGCGAGCAGCGCTGCACCTCGGACGCCAAGAGGCGCAGGTGGAGCTCGGGCGACGGCGCCTGGTTGCCCGAAGGCGGCGAGGCGGGCGAGGTGGTGAGGAGGGTTGCGGCGCCCTGGACGAGTCGGCGAACGAGGTGGGCGTGCGCGGGCGCGTGGTGCTCGAGAAGCTGCGGTCACAAGAGCAGGTCGTCAGTCCTACAGCTCGCATGATGGGTCGCAGGCAGCAGAAAGTGCGCGTCGACGGCGGCCTCGACGATGCGCAGGAGGGGGACTCGAAGGAGGACGACGACGCACCGAGCGGATCTCGTCGCGGTTCTTAGCGAAGTTGTCTTCGCTGAGCGTGCTCAAGAGAAAGACGATCTGAGCCTGCAGGACGCGACCAGGGGGTCAGTTGACCGAGTCGAGCTGGCGCGAGAGACGAGCTGGAGAGGGGAGGAGAGAGGAGGAGGGGGGAGACGCACACGAACGATGGTGAGGAGCGACGTGGATGCGCCCGACTGCTGCAGTGCGTGCGTGGGCTGCTGCTGTTGCTGCTGCTGCTGCTGATGGGCCTGCTGGCCCCCTCCCATCGAGGGCCACAAGCCCGGCGGCGGACCGACCGGGGCCACCGTGACCTGGGCGGGCGCGAGACGGCGCGGCGCGGCCGGGTGGAGGGAAGGCGGGTGCTGGGTCGGTGCGCCTGGGAGCTCGCTAGGGTGGCGAGGCTAGGCGGCACGAGGCGTGCGTGAGGCGGGGCGAGGTCGAGAGGGGAGGGGAGGGGGAGGAGCGAGGTGCTCGACGGTGGACTCGACGACGACGGGCGCGGTTGGGGCAGTGGCACGGTGCAAGAGCGCTGTTGGACTGCTCTGGCTGTGCCTGTGCTCGAGCTGCGTCCTCTGGCGCGAGAGGGGACGAGGTGCAAAGGCGGCTCGAGGGACCACCTCCGTCGCGCCTCTCCCTGCTCGGCCTCGCGCCCGTTTTCCTATTCCGCCTTACCCTTGATTAGCTCTGCCTTGCTATTGCTCCTTTGCTCCACTCGCCCTCTCACGCGCTCAGACTCGAGTGCACAAAACACAGCCAGATGCACTGCGACTACAGCTAGAACGACCTGCGACCTCTCTGCAAGGCTCGACGACCGGCAGCGACGCAGAGCGCTCGCGCCGCTCAGCTCACCCTCGCCCTCGCCGCGGCGAGCCACATCTCGGCGACGGCCCACCCGACGTCGAGCACCTCGCGCGCCTCGCCCTGCCCGGTCCCGCCCTCGTCGCGCTGCCGCTGCGTCGCCGGCACGACGAGGCGCACGAAGCGCCAGCCCGCCGCGCCGAGCGGGCCTCCTTCCGCCCCTCCTGCCTCTCCTGCGTCGCCCGCACCCGCTCCTGGACCAGCGAGCGGCATCCCCGCCCCAACCTCGACCTCGCACTCCCTGCTCCCCGCGCTCCGCCTGCGCGCCTGCCGCGCAAACCACCGCGCAACGACGCCGCGCCGTGCGTCGTCCTCTTGCGCGCGCGCGAGGGCGCGGCGCGCGGTCGGCGAGAGGAGGACCGAGTCGGAGAAGGGGAGGTCGGGCGGGGTGAGGGCGCGCGAGGCGCGCAGCAAGGCGCGGCGGCAGGTCCAGCGGAGCGGGGTCGTCGAAGGGCGGACCTGCGGGCGGGAGGGGCGACGAGGGGGACGAGGAGCGTCAGCGGCGTGCTCGATGTGTGCGGGCTGTCGAGGAGCTTGGAAGAGGTCCGCCTGAGCGAGGAGGAGAGGAAGGAGAGAGAGAGCGAGAGCTCGAACGCACCCAGCGGTACCCATCCCCGCTCACCTCAACCCTGACGCGCTTGAGCACCTCGTCGGCGTGCGCGAGGATGACGTGCAGCGTGACACGCGGCGTCCAGGCCGCGTCGAGCGGCTCGAGGAGCCCGAGCGCGAGGTAGTCGCCCGTGCGCACGACTGCGGGGAGAGGGCAAGAAGGTGTGCGTCAGCAATGTTCAACTCGAACCAGCCTGCATCGCCGACGCAGAGGTCGACGCCGAGAGCGCGAGGAAGCGAGAGCGACGCACCGTCCGGGCTGCGAAACACCGTCCCGAGCTCCCCATCCACGGCGCCCTCGTACGCCCACTCCCTCGCCCAGTCCTCCTCGGCGCTCCACCTCTCCCCGCCCTCCTTCCACCCCCTCGCGACATGCCCCAAGTGCTCCTCCCAGCGCTGCAGTCCCGCCGCGCCCTCGCCCACCGCAGCGACGCCCGGGAACCGCGCGCTGTCCGGCGGCGGAAGGAGCTGGACGTTGGTGACGAACGTGCACGCGTCGCTGGGCGTGCAGGGCGCGCGGGCGTGGTGGGCGTGCGGGTGGGCGGGGAGCGGCGGCGAGGGCGCGAGGCGGTGCGGCGGGGAGGAGAGCGGCGGGAGGGAGAGGGCCGTGAGCGGGGACGAGGGCGGCGGCGCAGGCGGGAAGGTGAGGTTGAGGTGCGACGAGAGGCGCGCAACGCCTTGCCACTGCGAGCGGGCGAGCGAGGCGTCAGCTCGAGCCGGGTCCAGGAAGGAAGGAGAGCGAGCGAGAGAGAGAGAGGGACGCACGATGTAGGCCTTGTTCCTCGCGATCCCCTCGCCGTCGCTGTGCCCACCCGGGCTCGGCAAGCCCGCGAGCGCGCTCTGCAGCACGTACGGCGGCTCGTTGAGCATCGTCGTGAACGAGTTGTCGGCGTGCGCAAGCTCGTCGCGGCCGTACGCCGACGCGCCCGAGCCCGTCAGGGCGAGGAAGCGCTCGACGTGAAAGCGCGAGGTGAAGGCGCCCGTGCCGACCCAGGCGAAGCATGTGTGCAGCGGGTTGTCTGCGGGCGTGAGGTGGAGCGTGAGCGAGGTCCTACGGGCGGACGAGGAGAGGGAGGGGGAAGGGCGACGCACTGTAGAAGCACCACTCGAGCCCGTACAGCGTCGCGACCTCGCGGCTCGTGTGCACGACGACGGGGCCTTCTGGGTCCCTCGAGAACTGCGAGTACAGCGCGCGCAGCGGCTGCACGACCCAGTCGTCGTCCTGGAAGAAGCAGTTGGCCGTCGTCGAGTGGGCGCACGCGAGGTACCGTGCGAGGAAGAAGAGGTTGCGCGGCGAGTTGTAGATGCGGAGCTTGCCGGCCGGGCAGCGCGATTTGGCGAACGTCTGCAGGGCGAGGCGAGGCGAGTGAGCATAAGAGCGAGGAGCGAGAGAGAGAGAGGGAGGAAGAGACAGGGCGACGCACCTGCGGCGAGAGGACGACGTCCGGGTTGTTGTTCCACACGAGGACCGTCTCGAAGAACGTGTACTGGCACAGGTGCGCGACGATGACGCCGACGTTGTCGGTGCGCTTCCAGTGCAGCACGACGGCCGTCGTGTCGCCGGCGTCGCGCGCGTCGGTAAAGGCGTCGACGGGGGCCGCGCTCGTCTTCCACAGGCTGTCGGACCCGGGCAAGTGCGTCGAGTAGCGCCGCGAGAAGGCCGCCGGCGGCGCGAGGTCAGCCAGGACGGAGAACGGGTTGCGGCCCTGGACGGGCGGCGGGGCCGTGCGCGCGCGGCGCGAGGGCGAGGAGGGGCCCGAGACGAGCTCGCGCAGGCCGAGGAGGAGGAGGACGGCGACGACGAGCTGTCCGAGGCGGCTCAGGGGCGGGATGCGCTGCGGCACGCTGCCGGGGCGAGGCGACCGGGCTGCTGCGCCGCCGAGGGCGGGCGACGAGGGGACGAGGTCGTCGTCGCCGTGGAGGTGCGCTGGGCCCGCCGCGCTCGCCGGATCGTCATCCTGCGCGATCCAGAGGGCGGCAAAGCCCTGCATGCCGCGACGCAGGGCCTGCTCGACGGCGCTGCGGTCACCTGGTCGAGCGGGCGACGGGGCGCGCGGCGAGGTGAGGCCGCGACCGAGGAACGCTCTTGGCCAGGGGCGGCGCTGGATGAATTCGAGCTGGGCGGCGAGCGTTTCGCGCCATCGGGCGAGGGACGGGGACGGGCTGGTCGAGGCGGTTCGGGAGTGAAGACGTGGGGAGGGGTGGAGCGAAGCGCGCGCGGTGAGGGGCGTTGCGGCGTTGGTGCGTAGGTCGGGGATGGGCGTCGATGGTCGTTCTGGCGAGGCGTCTGGGCGGATCGAGACTGTGTGGCGCGAGGACAGGGTCAGCCAACGGCGAGGAGGAGGCGAGGCGAGGCGGGGGAGAGGAGAGCGGCGCACTGTGGATGTGGCTGCGCGATGGGTCGCGGGTGCGGCTAGAGGCCGGCATGCATGTGCGGCTCTGTCAGCTGGCAGCAGTGCTCGAGGGTGAGAGCGAGAGGGTCGGAGGCGGGGCGAGGCTCTCGCGTCTCTGAGCGAGGAGGCGGAGCTCCCTCTCGCCCTCGCTCTTTCTCCACCACCACTACACAGAGCTACCATGTCTGGACGTCAAGGCGTACGCTCACTCTCTTGCGCTCCCCTCCACTCCTCGCACGACTCGCCCCGTCCCTCGCCACCTCGTACTCGACCCTCCCCTCCTCATCAGCTTCCCATCTTCGCACCCGCACAACTCGTTTTCGATCACCCCTGTGATCTCGCCGACCGGCTTCGTCAGCTCGTTGGGTATGTGGGCGACGGTGGGCGACCGGGCGGCGGGATCAAGCCGCTGGGACGACGGCGGGCGGTCGCATGCAGAACCAGCCTCGACGGCGGTCCAGCGTGACCAGCTGCGGGAACGGCAGGAGGGAACGGCCGAGCGAGCTCTGCGTGCTCCTTCGAGTATCTGGCAGGCGCAGCGGCGGTCCTGGGGCGATCCTCACCACCGTGGCTTTCCGCCCGAGCAGCCTCGCTGACCCTCGCCCTCTCTCCGCGCGCAGGGCAAAGTCAAGCCCTTGAAGGTGCGCCCGTCTCCCTCTCTCCTCTCTACTGAGCTCGTGCTGACCTACTCTCTCCTCTGCAGGCACCCAAGAAGGCCAAGGTCGAGGACGACGAGGAGGACGCGGCCGTGCGCTCCCCCTTCTCCTCCTCCCCCTCCCTCCCTCCGGCGCAAGCTGACCCGCCGCCCGCTCTTGCTCACAGTTCAAGGCCAAGCAGAAGGCCGAGCAGGCCAAGCTCAAGGACATGCAGGCCAAGGCGGCCAAGGGCGGCCCTCTCCTCGGCGGCGGTGCGTCCTCCTCCCGCTCCCCTCTACCGCCCCTGGACGCTCCTGACAGCTTCTGCTTGCGCTACAGGCATCAAGAAGAGTGGTAAGGGTGGCGGTAAATAGTTATTTACGGCGCTGTCGCTGTGACCGTTGTCCTCTCTCGTCGTGCGGTGCAAGAAGGGTTCCTCGGACGGGTCGGATTAGGAGAGGGACTCGCTCCAGAGAGGGATCGGGCCCGCTCGACCTGGCTCGCTGCGCTACGCTCTATGCTTGTGTGCGACGAGCGAAGGCTAGTGGGCTGGTGCGCGGGACGGGCGGCACCGCTCGCTCGTCGGCTGCTCGAGCTCACGTCTCTTCGCCCTCTCTTCCTCTTCTTCCTGCCTCGCCGACGCACTCTCGCTCGCTTCCTGCTTCCTAGTCATGCATGCAGTGCGATGAGTAGCTCGTCAAAGCCGTGCCCGCCTTGCACGTCGGCTGCGTCGTCCACCTTACACTCACGAGCGGCGCACGGACCTCGGACGCTCGTCGGCGCTCTCTGCCAACGCCGCCTGTGCGGCCCGCTCTCGATCTCTCCGAGGTCCGCGGCGCTTCCGGTCTTGCTCTGTTGCCGTCGTCGGCCAGCTCGGCGCGCCCGGCTGCTCGCCTCACCCTCCTCGTTCGCTCCTCTCCTCGCCTCTCGACTTTTTGCCGTTGCCTCGCCGCCGATCATGGACGCCAGCTCGGAGCTCGAACCCTATCCGTACGAGACGGCAACCAACGCCATCGACGCCGCCGCCCACGCCTGGGTCTCGTGGCGCGTCAAGAAGAAGATCGGCACGCTCGCCGTCACGTACGCCGACGCCAATTACTGGGCCGAGCACATGAAGGCGCACACGCTGCCCGGCGAGTGGTGGAGCACGTGGCCGAGGAGCGACCAGGAGGACTTCCTGCGCGACATGCTCGCGATCGAGCAGAGCTTCGAGGGGGTCGTGGCGCCGAGGACCAAGCTGGTGCGTCCCGCGCCCGCTCTATCTCGCCTCTTGAGGTACCGTAGCTCACGTTAGATCTCTCCCGCAGTCTACGGCGGCGGAAGGCGCGGCCTCGGCAACGGTTGGGCGCATGCAGCACGTGCGCTCGCACCCCCTCTCCCCGCCTCACCTTCTCCGCCGTCTCTCATCGACTGACCCAGCCCGCGATCCCTCCCCTCGCTCCCTCTCTCGGTCGCACACAGTCCTACAACCGCGTCGTCTACCTCGCCGTGCAGATCTCGAGCTTCGTCCACGGTTTCAGCTCGACTCTCGTAGGCGTCGACGCTCACCGACATCTCGCCGGCGTGCAGCCGCTCCTCAGCGAGGCCTCGTTCGACGCCGAGCACAGCAAAACCAGGATAGTCGTGATCGGCCAGCTGCAGCGCGTCCTCGACAGCCTTCGCGCGGGCGAGCTCTCGGACGCCCAGATCGCCCTCCTCGTTCGTCCCCTCGCGCTCTCACACTCTCGCTCCGAGTCGCCCTCGCCTCAGAATGTGAGCGACTGACGCATTTCCGACGACCTGCGCGCAGCCGCAGCTCCACAACCGCCAGAACGCCCTGCTGATCGCGCTCGTCCGGATGGTTGGGCGGATCCACGGTCCCCAGGTGCGCCGCCCCGCTCTCTCTTCTTCCCCTCCTCAACAATACCCTCCATCACAGCATCTGAGCGCACCCCTGACCCTCGCTTTCCCTTCCTCCCTCGCTACAGGCCGACGCCGCTGCGGCTCTCCTCGACATCCGCGGAGCGCACAGCCTTGCGCGCCGGTCGGCGGGTCGGGTGCAGCTTAGCCCGAGGCAGCAGGTACGGTACGGGCGGCAGTATGCAGGACTGTGAGCGAGCGAGGCGTCCAGGGTGACATGCGCGTGCAGCTCGCCGTTGCAAGCCTGCCTTCCTCCCCTGCTCTCCTCAGCGTCGCTCCATCGCGTCTCATAGCTTCTCTTCCAAACTCAATATTACACGTCTCCATCTATCTGTCGACTACTGAGAGCGCCCAGCTGCCTGTGTCGACGACTTGGACTCGCTCGCAGTCGGCCTTCCCAAGTTGACCTCGCCGCACGAGCCCCTCCTGCCACGCGTCTCGCCGCGCCGCTCTCGCTCACGACGAAACCGCCGGCTGTTTGTGAGCTTCATCGCGCCGCTGTGCCTGCCACAACCGCTCCCAGTTCTCGCACACCGCCGTCGTCCACCTCGAGCTCGCGCGCGGCGCACGGACCTCGGACGCTCGTCGACGCGTCCTGCTCGCGGGGCGGACGGACCGGCCCGCCTCCGGGTCCGTCAAGAAGCTCCTCTCGTCGTCGCCGACTCGTGCTTGCCGAGCGCCGACGCGGCCGCTCCAACTTCGCCTCGGTCCCTTCGCTCCTCGCTCTCCCCTTTCGACCTCGGTCCGTCCTCGCTCGCCGCTCACCATGGCCGCCAATCCACGCGCCAATCCACAGCACGGCTACCACTCGTACTATACGGCGACTGAGGCCATCAACGCAGTAGCGCAGGCCTGGGTCGACTGGCGCCTCGAGAAGAAGATCGGCTCGCCGGCCGTCGCCAAGCGCGACGCCGAGTTCTTCTGCGACCACTTCCAGAAGACGCTGCCTGGTGGATGGTGGCTTTCGTGGTCGAGGACGGAGCAGGAGTCGTTCTTGCGGGACATGGAGTACCAGCGTGACCGTTTCGGGATGGCCGGCCTTTCGAGGACAACTAAGCTTGTGCGTCTGGCTCCCTCGTCTTCCTGCGAGCGCGTCGCGCAGAACTGACTCAGCCTCTCCCTCACAGCCCTCTGCGGCCGGCGGCGCAAGCTCGATGACCCTCGAACGTATGCTCAGGGTGCGCCGGCCGTTCGCTCGGTCCTCCTCTTTCGCCGCTTCCTGCTGGCTGACCCTGTCGTCTCTCCCTGTCCGTTCACTTTCCTGCCCCCGCAGTCGTACGGTCGAGTCGTCTACCTTGCAAAGCAGCTCTCGGTCTTCGTACAGGACTTCAGCGCACACCTCGTCGGCATCGACGGGCTCGGGCTGCCTGTCCCTGGCCGACCGCTCCTCACCGAGGAGGCGTTCGACGGCGAGCACGCGCAGTATAGGCAGGCCGTCGCTGGGCAGCTGCAGAGACTGCTCGACGCGCTCAAGGAGGGCAAGCTCAGCGACGTCCAAATCGCGAGGCTCGTGCGTCGCGTCTCGCTCTCCCCCCCTCCCTCTCCCTCTCCCTCTCCCTTCTTGCGTCCGACGTCCAGAATGACCCGCTGACGGACCTGTACGTCGTGCCCGCAGCCGCAGCTCCGCAACACGAGCAACACTGAGCTGCTCGCGCTCGTCCAGATGATCCACCGGATCGACGGTCGCGAGGTGCGCAGCCTTTCGCTCTCCCTCTTTCCTTCCCGCCGTCGATTCCTTCAACGTAGCAGACGCCTGACCCTCGCGTCTTGTCCCTCGCTGCAGGCCGCTGCCGCTGTTGCTCGCGCCCACGGCGCGCACAGCCTCGCGCACCGGTCGGCGGGCCCGGTCGAGCTCAGCCCGAGGCAGCAGGTGCAGTACGGGCGGCGGTACCCAGGACTGTGAGCGAGCGAGGCGTCCAGGGTGACATGCGCGTGTAGCTCGCCGTTGCAAGCCTGCCTTCCTCCCCTGCTCTCCTCAGCGTCGCTCCATCGCGTCTGATAGCTTCTCTTCCAAAAACAGTTCTACACATCTCCACACAGCCGTAGACCATCTGAGAGCGCCCAGCTGCCTGTGTCGACGACTTGGACTCGCTCGCAGTCGGCCTTCCCAAGTTGACCTTGCCGCACGAGGCCCTCCTGCCGCACGTCCCGCCGAGCTTCTCTCCACCTTCGTAGGACTCGAGCAGCTCCAGAAATACTGTCACTGCCCACCATCTCGCTCTCGTCGCCGTTTGTCCTCTTCGCTCGACCTTCTCAAGTTGACTCGCCGGCTCGCCCGCTTGCGAGCACACGAGCTGGAGCTGCTGAGTAGAGCTGAGCACGCAGCGGGACCCATACAGGCTCTGGCTCGGAGGAGAACGAGCAAGCGCCGCTGCGTTCGTGTTCTCGCTCGCACGGCGCAGCCTCTCTTTCGACGGCTCGAAGAGACGGCGCGCACAGTTTGCGCACCTCGACAAGCTACAAGCTCAACGCACAGAGAGAGAGAGGGGGAGAGATAAGCTGCACGACTCGATCGAGCCGCACGAGTAACGCAGCCGACGAGAAGCCTCCCTCCCTCCCCTCTTCCTCGAGCGACCCTCAGCCGACAAGCGCCGTCCTGCACAGCCCGACGACCCTCGCGCCGTGCGCTCCTCCCGAGCTGAGGAGCGCTCCCTCCTGCTCGAGGATGGTGCGCCCGAGCGTGTCCTTGTCGCGGTCGGGAGCGGCATGGCCGGTCAGGAGGTTGACGAGGAGCTGGGCGCCCTGGGCGTGCGAGGCGATGCCGACGAGCGGAGGCGGGTCCGAGCTGCAAGCGAGAGGAGCAAGAGTCAGTCAGGACCTCGAGGCGCCGAGAAAGCCCGAAGAGAAGGAGAGGGAGAAGGTGCGCACCCGCTCGAGGTCGTGACGGCCTGGACGAACGCGCCGATGCCGGCCGGCCCTGCACGGCTGCTGCGCATGCACTTGTCGACGACCTTGGCGCCGAACGGGTCGAGGGCGAGCTGAGGCGCGCGCTGCATGGTCTTGACGCAGAACGGCAGCGTGTTGCGGTCGAGGAGGCTGCGGGCGGGCGAAGGGGACAGGGAGGGGTCTGAGCGTCAGCGGCGCGGCTCGTCGAAGCAGAGGAAGAAGAGAGCAGCGACGCACTTCGTGATGATGCTGCAGGGCGAGGAGTGGAGTCAGGACTTGGCGAGCGGCGAGGAGGAGGAGGAGGATGAGAGAGAGGGAGGCGGACGCACAAAGACCCGCTCGGCGTCCTTGCAACCTCGTCGAGCGCATCGAGGATCTCCCTCGCGACGACGCTCGACGCCGTCGGCGCCCAGCTCTCGAGCATGTGCTGCACGACGAGCGAGCCGCCGTCCTCCTTGACGATCGACGCCCACTGCCCGGTGCCGAGGTCGGCGAGGCGCTCGAAGAAGGCCGGCGAGTTGGGCGTCGTCAGGATGCGGTTGATGACGTGCACGCTCGACTTGGTCGTGAGGACGTGCGGGTGCGGGAGGAGCCTGTTCGGAGGAGCGAGGGTCAGGTCGACGTCGCGAGGAGGAGGAGGTCCGAGCGAGAGCAAGAGGGACGCACTCGGCGATGACCTTGTCCTTGGTCGTCGAGCCGCCACAGTCGAGGAGCTTCTGCACGACGTGGCACCCGAACGAGTCGAGGCTGAGCTGGAGGAAGTGACCGGCGAGCGCGTCCTCGAACGCCTGTGCGAGCGCCGAGTCGCCCGCCTCGAGGCAGCGTGAGACGAGGAAGTTGCCTGCAGGAGGAGCGAGCGTCAGTGCCGGTCTTGTTCGCGCGTCTCGACGCGCTTACACCTGACTCGGTGCAAGAGCGAAGGAAAGGGCGGCTCGACGCACCAAACTTGCTCATGCTCAGCTCGAGGACGTGCCGCCCGACGGCGTCGAACAGCTCCTGGCGCTTCTCCTGCGTCGTGCTCCTGACGCGCTGCTGCAGGAAGAGCGAGCACTGCTGGTCGCTATGCGCGAGGATGCGGCGGACGAAGCCCTGTGTGCGCAGACGGTCGACGAGCTCGTCAGCGGCGGTCGCGCCGGACGTGAAGGACGAGCAGTGAGCGGGCGCACCTCGGTGTCGATGTCGGCATCCGTGTCGAGGAGGTCGCGGTAACTCGGGATCGGGAGCTGGCGCTGCAGAGGCGGGCGAGGGTGGAAGGGTGCGCCGAGCGAGATCGAGCGGTGGTGGAGCGCGTTCTGCGACGAGGCGAAGAGCGGCGCTGAGGGTCAGCGTCGTACATCCTGCTACTTCTGAGGCGATGGAGAAGGAGGGAGAGCGCGTGCGCGCCTGCTCTGCCCTGTCGTCGAAGCCGAACCCCTCGCGCTCAGGCCTCGCTCCGCTCGAGACGTCCGCCATGCTCACGCTCCTCTCCCTCGACCCGCCGCCCGTCCACCCGCCCAGAACCGACGACGCCGACGACGCCGATACCGTAGGGCCGTACGAGAGCGGCGACGAGAAGGCGGACCCCGGCCGGCCGACGGCCTGCGGCTCGAGCGGCGAGAAGTGCAGCGGGCCGAACGAGGCTGCGCGCTCGTGCCACGACGGGCGACCGAGAGGCGCGTGCGACGCCGAGCTCGTGAGCGACGACGAGCGCGAGAGCGCAGGGCGGCCGTGCGGGTGGACCTGAGGCGAGGCCG
>Ga0308170_10004223_pt1 | contig 11378 bp, 9 predicted proteins | sample PhyBR2_2_FD_202136 | JGI IMG/M metagenome (GOLD analysis project Ga0308170, IMG submission 202136) | Phyllosphere microbial communities from UC Gill Tract Community Farm, Albany, California, United States - DLSLSB.R2 | ecosystem: Host-associated > Plants > Phyllosphere > Unclassified | place... | reverse complement strand
CTGGCTCCTCGAAGCCGGCGGGCTCGGCGCCAGTTCCTCGGCGGCGGCGGCGACGGCGCAGCCCGGCGAGAGCGCGAGCGCGCCGCCCGAGGCGCACAGCAGCGGTGCATGGGCGCCGTCGACGGTCAACGCCGACTCGATGCAGCTCGACTCGACGCACAGCCGCGCCCCGAGGCCGCCTCCCCCTCCTCCTCCACCGCCTCCTCCGCCCGCCGCCGCGCTCGACACGCACGTCTCGGCGTCCGAGCCGCCGCCTGCATCGACCTCTGCGCCGCACGACGCCGCGCTCGACCCGGCGCTCGACCCTGCTCTCGATCCTGCGCTCGACCCGGCACTGCACGGCGACGCCGACGGCGACGCGGCGATGCACGACGGCTACACCTTGGCGCACGAGCCCGAGCACGGCGCCGACGAGGCGCACGGGCACGAGGAGGAGGCGCACGGGCACGACGGCGACGAGGAGCACCACGACGACGTCGAGCGTGCGGTCGAGCAGAGCCTCGCGCAGGGCGTGTTTGCCGGCTTGCCCGGGTTCGGCGGCTTGTGAGGAGCATGTAGATTCGAGGGGAGGCGCATCGGCGAGCTTGTGCGCGACGAGACGGGCTTTCTCGAGCGTCGAGAGCGGGGAAAACGAGAGCCTTCTCAAGTCGCGCCTGCCCTCTCGCGCTGGACTCACAGCTTCTCTCGAGCACCCAGCACAGCATTGAGCACCGGGCGTCGCCCTCGAGGCGCTGCAGCTGCGCTCGAGCGTGCGTCGGGCGCCGCGCAGACCTCGAGCCCCTTCTGGGCACCGCCTCGTCCGGCCGAAGCTGGGATCGGCGCCGCGCTAGTTCGGCTTGACGCACTTTTGAGCATTCGCCGCTGGGGTTGACGCTCTGCGCGCGAGGATCCCTCCTGTAGCTTGCGAGAGCGAGGTGCGGAAGAGCGAGGTGCGGAAGAGGGCGGCCGGACGAGCCTCTCGTTCGTTGCAAGCTCTCTCGGCTCGTCCTCAAGCCGCCGTTCTCTCGCTCATAGCTACTCGCCGAGCCTCTCCGCAAGCCATTCGAGCTGTCGAAGCACGAGCTCGTTGAGGGAGCGCAGATGGCGAGAGCAAGTCGTCAAAGAGAGGGACCGAGCGGACCTTCCCAAGTTGCCTCTCTCCCTCTCTCGCGCCGAGCAGAGCAGGAAGCAGACTTCATTAAGCATGGAGAAGAGAGGGGTACGAAAGGAGTATCGACTATGTACGAGTAGAGAACGAGAGAGAGAGAGAGAGAGAGAGAGAAAGAGAGAGGGAGAGAGAGAGGGAGAGAGTGAAAGAGAAAGGGAGGGAGGAGGGAGAGAGGCGCGAGGGGATCACCGGTTGCGGTTGCGGCGCTCGCGAGCACGTTCTGCAGGTGCGTGATGAGCGTCAGCGCGACGACGAGGAGAGCGAGGGCGAGCGGGACGCACCTTCGATGCCGAGTGCGGTCGCGAGGATGAGCTCGACCTCGCCCATGCCGTCCGGGTTGATCGTCAGGACGCCGTCCTTCTGGAACGCCATGTAGCTCGTGCGCCAGTGCGCGAGCGGGCGGCGCTGCTCCTTGGGCAGCTCGAGGTCGGCCTCGCGGAAGAGCGTGTAGTTCATCTGGCTCATGAAGTGGCCGTCGCTCTTCCAGCAGTAGTAGGCCGTGCCGTTGGCGCCCTGGAACAGGTACTTGGTCGAGATGAGGCCGGTGCGCTGGCACTTGATCTGCGGGCCGTTGCTGCGAGCGCGAGCGAGAGGGGCAGGGTCAGCCGAGCGCTCGACGACGCGGAGTGGGAGGAGAACAAGGGGGACGCACACGAACGAGATCTCGAACGAGTCGCCAAAGTGGCCCTTGTCGATGTGGGCTACCTCGGGGCCGTCGGGCCCGCCTCGACGGAGCGACAGGTCCCACCGGCCGCTGAAGAACTTGACCGGGAAGTGCAGGTAGAACAGGATCTCCTGCTTGCCCGGCCCAGTGATGATGTCGTCCTTGCCGAACAGCCGCATGTCCTTGTAGACGTGGAGCTCGAGTGCGCCCTGCGGCTGCTGCTGCTGAGGCGGCGGGTCGTTCTTGTCGCGGTACGAGACGACCGGAGGAGGAGGAGCGCCTTGCTGCGGCTGCTGCTGCTGGTCCTTGTCGGCGGCGGCGGCGTTCATGGCGTGGGCCTTGTCGCGGTAAAAGTCGACGAGCTCCTTGGGTGCGCCCGAGGGCGGCCAGCCGTGATGCATCTGCGGCGGCGGCGGGGTGAAGTCTGCGAACGAGGGGGAGCGGGGGTCAGCGAGTGGGCGAGTGGGGCTGGCGGTGCGAGCTGGAGCGGCGCGCTCATGGCGGATGTGCGGGTGCTGTGTGTGAGGAGAGGGAGAGAGAGCGACACCGACCAGCGCTCGTCTCCCCACGCCGCTCCGCCTTGCACCGCCTCCGCCGCCGCTTGCCCGTCTCGGCCGCGAACCTCGACCGGACCCTCATCACAAGGGCTCGTCTCGCTCGTTCCTGAGGAGCACAAGGTGCAGCAAGGGCGATCCGGCTCAGCCGACTAGTGAGTCTCCAGAGCGTCGAAGGGAGAGCGTAAGCCGACGGAAAATGATGAGACCACAGCTTGAGCTCGACGGCGACGAGGCGACAGCAGCTCGCGCTTCCGTCCAAGTCACTCTCGGCTCGCAGCTCGAGCCAGTGCACCCACAGAGCCTCGCTCCTTGCACCAGGACAGCGCAGCGCCACCCACACCCGCCGGCCGCAGCTCGCCCCGAGGCCCTCCTCCTCCTCGCCATGTCGTCCCTCGCCGCCCAGCTCCAGGCGCGCCAGACGGTCGACTCGGCCCGCCTGTCGTCCACCAGGGCCCTCAAGAACATCCCGAGCTTCATCTACACCTCGCGCCATGCCTCGACCTTGACCACGGCCGACCTGCACTCGCTCGCCGCCAACGCCTGGGACCAGCTCTCGGCACTCGACCCCTTCTTCGGCCTGCACTTCAAGGAGATCCTCGGCGAGCAGGCAAAGTCGCTCGACCGCACCGGCCTCACCAAGGACGAGAACGACAAGGTCGGCCGCTCGGTCGACAAGGTCCTGCGCGCCCTCGGCAAGCACATGCTCCTCAAGCCCGCCGGCGTCGTCCTCGAGTGGCTCGTGCGCCGCTTCAGGTGCGTCTCTCTCTCTCTCTCTCTTCGAATCCTCGACCGACAGCGAGTGCGAAGAGCTGACGTTCTCCCCTCGTCTCGCCGCTCGCAGGGTCCAGGACTTCAACGTGCCCGGCCTCGTCGCCCTCTTCCTCCCCTACCACAACACGCCGCACTTCCCCTCGGCCCTCAACCTCATCGCCGAGTCGACCATGACCGGCACCGCGTTCGCCGGCCTCCTCCCCGCCAAGAAGTCGCTCGCCCCGGTCGACCTCACGGCCGTCGTCGACCTCCTCCCGCCGTTCGACGCGGCGCCGACCGCCCGCCCGCTCCTCGACTTCATCCTGCACCTCCCGCTGTCGTACCTCGAGCACGGCGAGACGCCGCACCGCGCCCTGACGGCCTTCTGGCTCCAGGCGGTCGCGAGCTACCTCGACCGCGCCGGCACGCGCCTCCCCGACGGCGAGCGCGCCGCCGTCCTGTCAACCGTCCTCGAGGTCCTGCGCACGGCGCGCGCGCACCCCGACACGCTCATCGCGTCGTACATCCTCGTCGCGCGGTTCGCCATGCACAACCCGTTCGACGCCGAGACGCTCCGGGTCGTGCTCAAGGGCGTCGTGAGCAACCGCGCGCGCACGCACGTCGCCGACGACGAGACGGACGCGGCCCTCGTCACGACGCTCGTCGTCATCAGTCAGCTCGGCGAGGACGAGGTGGCAGTCCCCGAGGGCAAAAAGTTTCTCGGCAACAGCGGGTGGAAGTCGCTCTTGCGCACCGCCAAGCTCGACGAGCTCGCCATTCAGCTCAGCAACCAGTACGACGCGTCGCGGTTCCTCAAGCCGTTCCTCCAGACCTTGGCCCAGGAGTCGTGCGTCCGCTTCTCTCCTCGAGCGCACGGTCCCCTCGCTTGGACGCTCGTACTGACTCTTGCCCGCTCGACAGGCTCACCTCCGAGGACTGCCGCGCGCTCCTCTCGTCGACCCTCATCCCTCGCCCTTCGACCTCGCTCGACTCGGACGCCCTCGTCACCCTCCCCGAGCCCATCGTCGCGCACCTCCTCGCGTCGTGCTTCGCCGCCATCATCCGCACTCCGACCGCCTCGCCGAGCGAGCTCGTCAAGCCCATGGCGCAGGTCTACCAGCGCTACCCGGCCGTGTGGGCGACCCAGTCCAAGCTCGCCACGTCGCGCGCGCGCCAGTCGGGCGACAAGGAGGCCCTCCCGCGCGTCCTCCAGGCCATGAACGCCGTCCTCGGCGGCGAGGCCCTCTCGACCGACCACGCCGGTGCCGCCGCCCTCGTCCTGTCGGCCTCGGCGCCCGACGTCGCGATCCGCGTCTCGGCCCTGCGCGACGTCCTCGAGAACGCCGACGCCATCGTCGAGCAGGGCAACGCCGGTTTCGTGCACGACACGCTCGTCGCGCGCCTCGCCGAGGCGGAGAAGGACGTCGCGAGCGTCCTGTTCGCCAAGGAGCACCACGCCGTCCTCGAGGCGCACGTCACGCCCGAGGAGGTCCTCGCCGCCGCCGTCCCCGCCGTCGCCGGCTCGCACAAGGAGGACTACCTCGCCGTCGTCCTGCCGTACCTCGCCGGCCGCTTCGTGCAGCAGCACCCGGCGCACGCCGACGCCGTCGTCGAGGGCGTCTTCTGGCCGCGCCTCCTCGTCGCCAAGGCCGACCCGCGCACGCGCCTCGCCGCCTTCAACGCGCTCAAGGGCTCCGAGCTCGAGAAGACGCACGTCTGGCTCAAGGGCATCTCGGCCGCGCTGCCGCACTCGGTCGACGACGTGTCGCCCGCCGCGGCCGACAAGGTCGTCGAGGTCGTCGCCAAGAACATGGCCGGCGCGAGCAGCGAGGCCGTCGACGCCGCCGTCGCGTTCCTCCTCGCCCAGGTCGCCTCGGCGCAGGGCGAGCCGCTCGCGCTCGCGCTCCTCGTCGCGCTCCGCCTCGCCGGCAAGCTCGAGAAGAGCCGCCGCGTCCAGTTCGTCGTCGCCGTCGTCGAGGCGCTCAAGGTGCAGCAGTCGGGCCTCGACGGTCTCGTCGCCGCCTCGCCCGAGCACGCCGCCGACCTGCTCGACGCGACCAACTCGAGCGCCGTCGCGACCTCGGTCCAGAACGCCGCCTTCGCCAAGCCGTCGGCCGACAAGACGCAGCAGCACCTGCGCGCCGCGCTCCTCGTCGGCGCGCTCAAGGCCGTCCACCCGCTCAAGGACGCGAGCTGGACCTGGCTCGCGCCGACGCCGGCGCCCGTCGAGGTCGCCTACCGCGAGCTGTGCTTCGCGGCGTACCGCCTCGCGCACGCCCACTCGGCGTCGCCGGCGTCGAACGCGCTCGCCGCGTCGATCCTCGAGACGCTCTTTGGCGCGCTCGTGACGGACGACGCCCTCGCGTTCCTCGCCTCGATCTACGCCGCGCCGCCGAGCACCGTCTCGGTCGAGCTGCGCCTCGCCGCCCTGCGCGACGCCGCCGCGTTCGTCGAGGTCCTCGCCGCGGCGACGGCCTCGCCCAAGGGCAAGCTCGTCGACTGGCAGGTCGTCGTCCCGAGCCTCGTCGTCGCCCTCGCCGACGGCGACAAGCGCGTGCGCGCCGAGGCCCTGCGAGCTCTCGACGCCGTGCGCCTCACGCTCTCGGCCCAGTCGGGCTCGGCGGCCAAGGTCGGCGTCGTGCACGGGCGCGACAAGTTCTACGGCCCGACCGTGACGCCGACCGCGCTCAAGTACCTCGACGCGCCCGACGTGACGGCCTACCTCGACAAGGTCCTCGCCTCGCGCACCGAGTTGACCCTCTCGCCGACGCACCTCGCGACCCTGCACGCCTCGCTCCTCGACGTCGCGTCGCCGACCGACTCGCCGACCAAGGAGACGCGCAAGCGCAAGGCCGCCCTCTCGTTCCGCGCCGCGACCTACCTCGTGTCGCACGTCGCCGCGTGGCAGGCGTCGCTCGTCGCCCGGACCCGCCTCCTCGCCGCGCTCGAGGGCGTCAAGGACCGCGACAAGGCGGCGGCGCTCGTCGCCCTCGTGCAGGAGGCGGTCGACGCGCCGGCCGAGGCGCACGCCGCAGAGGAGCACGAGACGCTCGTCGAGTACTCGAGGCTCGTGCTGCAGCCGTTCGACGGCGCACAGCGCAAGTGGCTCGAGGACGCCGGCGCCGTCGACTCGCTCGTCGCCGCTTTCGAGACCCAGGACTCGACCGGTGCGTCCTCTCGTCCTCCTCCTCCTTCTTCCTGCTCCAGCCTATTTCTCAACCACGTCGCTGACTTGAGGTCGCTCGCCTGCAGGTCTGCGCGCAGTCCTGCGCAAGGAGGCCCTGCGCCTCGTCGCCAAGTCGGTCTTCTCGACCGTCCGCGGCGAGACCCGCCTCGAGCTCTTCAAGCGCCTCGTCAAGCTCGCCGTCTCGTCCGACGCTCGCGTCGCGTCCGACGTCCTCGCCTGCATCCGCGCCGCCAAGCCCGACGGCGAGACGGTCACGATGTTCCTCAACGAGGTGCGCAACACGCTCGCGCCGCCGGCCGCCAAGGGCGCCAAGCGCGGGCGCACGTCGGTCGCCGTTGGCGCAGCGTCGACGGCGAGCCGCACCGAGCGCCTGCCCGAGCTCGTCGTCGTCCTCGAGTCGGTCGAGTTTGCGACGGTCCCGGCGTCGCACGGCCTCCTCCTCGGCCTGTTCGACCTCCTCGCGACGCTCGTCGAGCTGCCGTCGACGGCCGGCCAGACCGACGTGTCGTACCCGGGCCAGCTCATCCTCGGCGCGCTCGCGCGCGTCGTCGAGAACGTCCAGCCGACGTCGGGCGTCACGGGCGACTCGATCCGGATGGCGCCCGTCCTCGACTTCATGCGGTCGTCGATCAACCCGCAGACGTACTCGCAGTCGCTCCTCCTCCTGTCGCAGCTCGGGCCCCTCGTCCCCGACCAGCTCATCTACAACGTCATGCCCATCTTCACCTTCATGGGCGCCAACGTTCTGCAGCGCGACGACGCCTACTCGCTGCGCGTGGTCGACCAGACGCTCGACAACATCGTCCCTGCGCTCGTCAAGGCGATGCAGAGGACGGCCAACGGCCGCGACGGCCTCCTCGCCGAGCTGCGCGAGCTCCTGCGCGCCTTTACCGACGCGGCGGCGCACGTCCCGCGCCACCGCCGCATCAACCTGTTCACGCGCCTCGTCGAGACGCTCGGCGCCAAGCAGTTCCTGTCGGCCGTCGCCATGCTCCTCGTCGACAAGGCGGGCAACAAGTCGAGCGAGGCGGCCGCCCTGCCGCTCGCGCTCGTCGAGCACTTCGACGTCGCGACCCAGCTCTCGGCGTACCAGCAGGTCGTCGACGAGCTGCAGCACGTCGTCGCCCTCGAGCCGTCGTTCCTCGAGCCGGCTCCCGCCGCCGGCGTCGTCGGCGAGGACCAGGCCGCGCCTGCCAAGGTCAAGGAGCAGGCGCTCGCGCTCCTCAACTTCCTCGCGTTTGCGCTCGAGACCAAGCAGCTCGTCAGCAAGGTCGACGCGGCGCGCACGGCGACCGTCGCCGGCGCCGTCGACATCTCGCTCATGGAGGTCGTTCGCGGCCTGCTCGACCTGTCGACCGCGACGGCCGACTCGGTCCCGGCAGAGGACCAGGCCGACCTCGTCGAGGGCGCCGACTACGTCGTGCACGCGACCGTCGCGCTCATGTCGACGCGCTCGTTCGCCGACGCGCTCCTGTGGCTCCTCGACCTCGCCGACCCGTCGATCCAGCCGCGCGCGTTCGCCCTCCTGCGCGCCCGCCTTCCGCACGTCAAGCCCACCCGCCGCGCCGACCTGTCGGTCGCCGTCGTCGCCGTCATCGACAAGGTGCGCGAGGTCCTCGTCGCGAGCGCCGACTCGCTCGAGGCCGACGCGGCCGGCAGAATCTCGGGCGCGCTCGAGACGCTCGACGCCGTCGCCGACTCGGTCTTCCCCGACGAGGACGCCGCGCTGGCCAAGACGGTGCCGGCGCTTGTCGACATCGCCGGCGACGACCACCGCGACGAGAAGACTCGCGCGGCCGCCTTTGCCGTCCTCACCAAGCTCTCGTGCGTCGCCCTTCCGCTCCCTGCTTTTTCGCTCCTCGCGTCCTCTGCAGGATCTGATGCTCGTGCACCCTCACAGGAACCGCCTCGGCCCGCGCCTCATCCCGCTCGTCGGAAAGCTCGTGACCTTCTCGCTCGACGTCCTCAAGTCGCAGGCCCGGGCCGGCGCATCGGGCGCGAGCGCGCTCATCTCGGGCGCCTACTCGACCCTCGAGGGCCTGTTCAGCTCGGTACCGACCTTTATCGGCGGCCAGCTCGACAAGGTCTTCGCCGCGGCGCTCTCGCCCGAGCTCATGTCGCTGTCGCGCGTCAAGGGCGCGTCGGCGGCCAAGGCGCGCGCGGCGCTCCTGTCGACGGCGGCCAAGAAGCTGCCGGCCAAGACGCTGTACCCGGCCATCATCCGCCTGCACGCGTCGCTCGACGGCAAGGAGCGCGAGCCGCTCCTCGGCCTGCTCGACCTACTGAACCGCACGCTGCGGTACGGCAAGACGGCCGACGTTGGCAGCAACTACCGCGCCATCTTCAAGCTGTTCCTCGCCGTGTTCGACCTGCGCCGGGTGCACGCCGCCGAGCTCGACGACGACGACATTGTCGCGATCGAGGACAACGCGCTCGGCGCGTTTGTCCAGTTCATCCTCAAGCTCAACGAGCAGCTGTTCCGCCCCTTGTTCCTGCGCACGTACGACTGGGCCGTCATCGACCTTGCCGAGAACGGCGACGCGGCGTCGACGGGCATCGCCGACCCGGGCCTCGTCGCGCGCCGCACGGTCCTGTACAAGGTCGTCGACCGCCTCCTCGGCCAGCTGCGCAGCATCTTTGTGCCGTACTTCTCCTTCATGCTCGACCAGACGGTCGAGCTGCTCGACGCGGCCGCAAAGGGCGACGTGCGCGACCCGGACCTGTGGCAGGCGGTCGCGTCGGCGCTCGGCAAGTCGTTCGAGTACGACGAGAGCGGTGCGTCCTCTCTCTCCCTCTCCCTTCATGAACCTCTCGACTTGATTAATGACTGACGCACTCTCTCTCTCACTGCGCGCAGGGTTCTGGTCGGCGCAGCGCCTCGCCAAGCTCTCGGGCCCGCTCGCGCGCCAGCTCGAGGCACCCTCGTCGCTGTTCCCGGTCGCCACCTACTTCCCGCTCCTGTCGTCGTTCGCCGAGCTCGTGTCGGCGCACGAGTCGCACCTCAAGCAGCTCAACGCGCACGTCCTGCACCTGACGCGGTCGGACGACCTGCGGGTCAAGCGCAACGCGGTCGACGCGCTCGACGCGCTGTGGGCCGCCGTCGGCGACGACATGCTCGCGCTCGTGCCCGAGACGACGCCGTTCCTCGCCGAGGCGAGGGAGGAGACCGAGGGCGGGGTCGAGGCGGCGACGCGGAGGCTCATCAAGCGGATCGAGGAGCACCTCGGCGAGGACTTGGACCAGTACTTGGACACGACCAACTAAGGAGGAGGAGCGTCATCTGCATTCCATCGTCGAGTTGTTGGACACGCTGTCGCGAGCGAGCGAGCGAAGAGGGAGCTGTCGAGAGGACAGCACGAGGGGGACCAAGCGGCTCGCCATCTCGCCCTCGCCGCTCTCGCTTACTTGGCGCGACTTGTAGCTGCGCTCCTGTGAGAGACTGTGAGCACCTACAGGGAGCGCTGCACGGCGCGAGAGGGACGAGAGCGGTGGTCTCAGAAAATGGCGAGCGCGGTCGAGCTTCGTCTGGTTCGCCTCGTCCGCCCGCGCCGCTCTCCCCCTCCTCTCCCCTCCCCGCCCTCAGATCCTCATCATGTCCGACGACGTGCGTGACTGCTCCCCTCTGCTCCGGTGCACTCGCACGACTCCCCCGCCCGAACGGCGCTGACCCACAGCCCTCTCACCGCCCCTCGTCGTCGCAAAAACCTCTCGCCGCTCCACCGCCTCGCCTCGACCCTCTGGCCCCACCGCGTCCATGGCCACAGGAGCAGGTACGTCTCTACCTCCCGAACGCCGCCCTGCGCACGCCCGCGCGACCTCTGCAGCGAGCTCGGGAGCTGACCCTCGCCCTCTCTCCTCCCACAGCACCAGCAGACCTTCGACACGGCTTCGGCCGGTGCGTCGCTCACCTTCCCGATGCAGTGCTCGGCCCTTCGCAAGAACGGCCACGTCGTCATCAAGGGCCGCCCCTGCAAGGTGAGCCCCGCCGCGAGCCTCTCTCTCGCCCCGTCGCCCGAGTGACGCACCTCGCCCGCCTCGAGTCGCCGCCCGTCGTGGACCCGCCGCACGCTGGAGCGCAGGAGGAGGCGCGAGGCTCGTCGAGCATGGAGGAGCAGGCAGCAGGGACAGGAGCGTGGTCGGGGAGCGAGTCGACGGCGGGCGCAGCGAGCACTCGAGGAGTGCGACGACGACGACCCGCTTCGACCAGCGCACTGACCCCTTGCTGCGCGCTCCTACAGATCATCGACATGTCGACCTCGAAGACCGGCAAGCACGGTCATGCCAAGGTTCACCTGATCGCCACCGACGTCCGTCCCCCTCTCCCTCGCTCGACCGTGTCGCTCCCGCCGCAGAGCACCTCCGGCTGACCGAGTCTCCTTCCGCCCGCCTGCAGATCTTCACCCAGAAGAAGTACGAGGACCTGTCGCCGTCGACGCACAACATGGACGTCCCCCACGTCGTCCGCAACGAGTACCAGCTCGTCAACATCGACGAGGGCTTCCTCAACCTCCTCACCCAGGACGGCGGCGAGAAGAACGACGTCAAGGTCCCCGAGGACAAGGTCGGCGACGAGATCCAGAAGGCGTTCGACGACGGCGAGGACATCATCGTCACCATCACGTCGGCCATGGGCGAGGAGCACTGCCTCGGCTGGAAGCCCGCCCCCAAGTCGTAAACGGCCACCTAGCTCGTCCTCTTCACTGAGTCACCGCCTGGTTCCCCCGTTCTGCGCATCCCCTCACCTTTCTGTTTTCTGTTCTCGGGCGAGTCGAGCGGGCGGGCGGGTCGGTCGGTCGTGCGGCGGGGTCGTCGGGGTTTGGGCGAGTCGGCGGCGCGCTTGAGCGACCGTCGCTCTCCCCTCCCTCCCTTCCTCGTCCTCCTCCTCGGTCGCCCTTCCCTCTTTCGCACTCGTTCCGGCCCCTTCTTTCTCTCCCCCTTTCCACTCTCCCTCCGCACCGCATACCTTCCCCCCTCCCCTCCCACCCTCTCTCCCCTCCTCCCTCTCGTTGTTGTTTAGCGGGTCGTCGTGGGGCAACGGCGGCGGACGGAGGAGGAGTTGACATGGAACAACCC
>Ga0308170_10004218_pt1 | contig 11386 bp, 9 predicted proteins | sample PhyBR2_2_FD_202136 | JGI IMG/M metagenome (GOLD analysis project Ga0308170, IMG submission 202136) | Phyllosphere microbial communities from UC Gill Tract Community Farm, Albany, California, United States - DLSLSB.R2 | ecosystem: Host-associated > Plants > Phyllosphere > Unclassified | place... | reverse complement strand
AGAGTGCCACCGGCGGTGGGATCGAGGACGTGCTGATCGGCGGGCTGAAATACAGCTATGCCTTTTCGCGCAAGGACAACCTGTACCAGAAAGACCCGGTCAACCGGCATGACTTCAACGTCGCCGGCTTCAAGAGCAATCCCGGCGGCGAGCTGGAGTTTGGCCTGAGCTTCATCGACCGGGCGGACCGTCGCGGCGCCCATCGTGGTTGGGCCTTGACCACCCAGCATGTGCAGCAGGACTTCCTCGGCGGCAAGAATAAACTGGCCTTGCAATACGGCGAGGGCCCCGGCACCGGGCTGGGGTATACCGGCGACACCGGGCTGGACGACCGCAACAAGAGCTATCGCCTGGTGGAGTTTTTCGATTGGCAGGTCACGCCGCGTTTCGGCGGGCAGGTGCAGGCGGTGTACCAGAAGGACATCCGCCCCGACGGGGCCGACCAGGACTGGCTGTCGTTGGGGGTTCGCCCCGCCTATGCCATCACCGATCAGTTCAAGCTGGTGACTGAACTGGGCCATGACCAGGTGAAGGCCAGTAATGGAACGCGCAAGCTGAGCAAATTCACCTTTGCACCCACTTGGTCACCCAAGGGCCCGGAATTCTGGGCTCGCCCTGAAATACGCGTCTATTACACCTATGCCAGTTGGAACGAGGCGGCCCAGCGCGCGGCGAATGAATTGGCGGCCGGCTCGGCGCTGTCCGACACCGGTGTCTTTGGCGGAGCTCGGCATGGTTCCAACGTGGGCCTGCAGATTGAATACTGGTGGAAATGACCCGTGTAGCGCGGGCCAGTATTCTCTGCATGCCCGCGATGCGAAAAAAACAGCAGCAGGTGAAGTCATGAACACAACACAACCCTTGCAATTGCTCGCACCGCTGTCCGGTGTCCTGATGCCTTTGGACAGCGTGCCGGATCCGGTTTTCTCCAGTCGTGTGGTGGGGGATGGCATCTGCATCGATCCGACCTCGCAGACGCTTTGCGCGCCGCTGTCCGGTGTCATTGGCACGCTTCAGGACAGCGCCCATGCGCTGAGTGTTACCGCTAACAATGGCGTCCAGGTGCTGATGCACATTGGCCTGGACACGGTCAATCTCGCGGGCAAGGGTTTCACTTCGCGGGTGAAAATGGGGCAGCGGGTCGAGGCTGGCCAGCCGCTGATCGATTTCGACGCGGATTACATCGCCTTGCATGCGCGCAGTCTGTTGACGCTGATGCTGGTCGTCAGCGGCGAACCCTTCAGCCTGCTTGTGGACGAGGCCACTTGCATCGAGAGCGGCGCGCCGTTGTTGCAGGTACATCAAGGTGAGCAAGGGGCGGTGCAAGAGGTGCAGCAGGGCTCGGTGTTGTTTTCCAGTCCGCTGATCCTGCCCAACGAGAGCGGTCTGCACGCGCGTCCTGCGGCGGTGTTTGCCCAGGCGGCCAAGGCTTTTGATGCGAACATCCAACTGCATAAGCAGCAAGCCGCCGCCAATGCCAAATCCGTGGTGGCGATCATGGCATTGCAGACGGTCAAGGGTGACAGACTGCAACTCAGCGCCGACGGGCCCCAGGCCAGGCAAGCGATTGAAACGCTGGAAAAGCTGCTGCTTTCGGGTTGCGACGAACGGATCGAGGCACCGCTGGCGCCGACAGCTGTTGTCGCGTCTTTGGAACCCGGGCGGCTGCGGGGCATCTGCGCGTCGCCCGGCTCTGCGTTTGGCGTAGTGGTCCAGGTTGCTTCCCAAGTGCTGGAAATCGAGCCGATGGGCGCGGGGATCGAAATCGAGCGGGCCGCGCTGGAGCGAGCGCTGGCGCAGGCGACGCTCGCCTTGAGGGCGTTGCAGGGCGAGGCGGCGGGCACCGTTCAGGCGCAGATCTTCAGCGCCCATGAAGAGTTACTGGAAGATCCTACGTTGCTGGAGCAGGCCCAGGCCCTGGTGGCCGAGGGCAAGAGCGCGGCATTCGCCTGGAAAACCGCAACCGAGGCGACCGCTTCCCTTTTCCAGCAGTTGGGCAGTGCCTTGTTGGCCGAGCGTGCGACGGACCTGGCCGATGTCGGGCAACGGGTGCTCAAGCTGATCCTGGGGGTTCAAGAGGAGCGCTGGAGCCTGCCTGAGCAGTCAATCCTAGTCGCGGAACAGCTGACGCCGTCCCAGACTGCCAGCCTTGATACTTCGCGGATCGCCGGTTTCGTCACCGTGGGCGGCGGCGCCACCAGCCATGTCGCGATCCTCGCCCGTGCCCTGGGCCTGCCGTCGTTGTGTGGCGTGGCGCAACAGGTATTGGCGCTGGATAACGGCACCCAGGTATTGCTCGATGCCGACGGCGGCGAGCTGCACGTAAGCCCCGATCAAGCCCTGATCGAGGAACGCCAGGCCGCCAACGACCGCCAGCGCCAGCGACATCAGCGTGATCTTGAACAGTCGGCCCAGGCGGCTCGTACCCTGGATGGCCATCGAGTCGAAGTCAGCGCCAACGTTGGCTCGCTGCGGGACGTGGAACAGGCCATGGTCCTGGGAGGCGAAGGCGTCGGGCTGTTGCGCTCCGAACTGCTTTACCTGGATCGCGCACACCCACCTGGCCACGACGAGCAAGCGGCCTTGTACTGCGCAGTCGCACGGGCCTTGGGGGCTGAGCGCAACCTGGTGGTACGCACGCTGGATGTGGGCGGGGACAAACCGTTGGCCTATGTGCCGATGGCTCCTGAGGCCAATCCGTTCCTGGGCATGCGCGGCATTCGCCTGTGCCTGGAGCGACCACAGTTGCTACGCGAACAGTTCCGGGCAATTCTCGCCTGTTCGGGATTGGCGCGGCTGCACATCATGCTGCCGATGGTCACGCAACTGGCGGAATTGAGGCAGGCGCGACAGATGCTGGACGAAGAGGTCCGCAACCTGGGGCTCAAGCAGGCGCCCAAACTGGGCATCATGATCGAAGTGCCGGCGGCCGCGCTGATGGCCGACCTGTTTGCACCTGAAGTGGATTTCTTTTCCATCGGTACCAACGACCTGACCCAATACACCCTGGCCATGGACCGTGACCACCCGCGCCTGGCCAGCCAGGCCGACAGCTTGCATCCCGCGGTTCTTCGGCTGATTGCCCGTACGACCGAGGCCGCTCGCGCCCACGGGAAATGGGTCGGTGTGTGTGGCGCGCTGGCATCGGAGCCCTTGGCGGTGCCGGTGTTGCTGGGGCTTGGTGTCGACGAGTTGTCCGTCAGCGTGCCGCTGATTCCGACGATCAAGGCCTGCGTACGGGAATGGGACCTGACGGTTTGTCGCGCGCTTGCTCAACAGGCCCTGGGCCAGGACAGCGCGGAGCAGGTGCGTGATCTCCTGCGTACTTGTCCATCCACGGCCCATCCGGCCACCCTGGTTACGGAGCAATGAAAATGTTTGACAGACTGCAGCAGGTTTTCTGGAAAGCCCTGACCCCGGACCTGGTGCCGGATGAGTCCAGGCCGCCGGTAATGGCTGATGGGTTGGCGCCAGCGATGTTGGCGGCTTTGGGCGGCGTTGAAAACCTCAAGTCCCATCAGCCCGTGGCCTTGACGCGGCTGCGGGTGGAACTGCGGGATGTGACGCGCATCGATCGGGCGGGGTTGAGCGCGGCCGGTGTGACGGGGGTGATGACGCTGGATAACGGCGTGGTGCATCTGATTACTGGCTTGCAAGGCTGAACCGCTGTAGGAACTGTGTAGAAACTAGATAGGAGCTGCCGAGTGCAACGAGGCTGCGATCTCGTCCCAGACCATTGAGTCGCAAGCGAAAGATCAAAATCAAAAGATCTTCCGAACGCGGCCCGAGCCTTCGGCAGCTCCGTACAGCCGTTCGCCACGGGAGGAGCCGGTGTGCGCTCCAAGTGTGTTCTACACTTCTGGCAACCCATTGCGGCGACACACACGCCGCAATCCCGGAGCCTGCCATGAACGACACTGAAAAACTCGCCGCCCTGCGCATCGTTTTGATCGTGGTCGGTCTGATCGCCGTATTCGCGATCTGGCCGTTGATGATCCTGTGGCCGTCCGGCTGGACGTGGCACAGCGGCCATTCCGACTATCCGCTGATGATTGTCGGCATCTACGCGACACTCGGTGTGTTCCTGCTGAGGGCGTCCCGCGAGCCGATGAAGCACCTGAGCCTGATCGGGTTCACGGTGTGGTCGAGCATCGTGCATGGCGCGATCATGGCTGTGCAGTCGTTTGGCGTCGGGATGGACGGGGCGTCGCACTACGGGCACTTGCTCGGCGATGTGCCTGCCTTGTTCGTCGTCGCGGCGGCGCTGGCCTTTTTTACGCCTCGGGGGGAAAACGCGCGCTGACCGCTCGGTTCATTCTTTTGTCGGGAAGTGACCACCACAGGTTTTTTTCATCTTGGTTTCCTTACCGTTTCTCATCTGCGGGTGTATCGTATTCGCCTTTTGCGGGCCCAACGGTTCGCCGCGGATTCAATGGTAGTCGCGTTCATGTCCTTTACCCGTCGCCAAATACTCGGTGGCCTGGCCGGTCTTGTTGTCGTTGGTGTGGGTGCTGGAGGCACGTCGCGGTATTGGTTGGGCAAGATGGCGGATGCCGAGGCCGGTCACGACTATGAATTGATCGCCGCGCCCCTGGACGTGGAACTGGTGGCCGGGCACAAGACCCAGGCCTGGGCGTTTGGTCCGTCGGCGCCGGGCACCGAGCTGCGAGCGCGCCAGGGCGAATGGTTGCGGGTGCGCTTCATCAATCACCTGCCGGTTGCGACCACGATTCATTGGCACGGCATCCGCTTGCCGCTGGAAATGGACGGCGTGCCGTACGTCTCGCAACTGCCGGTGCTGCCGGGCGAGTATTTCGATTACAAGTTCCGTGTGCCGGACGCCGGCAGCTATTGGTACCACCCCCACGTCAACAGCAGCGAAGAGCTTGGACGAGGGTTAGTGGGGCCGCTGATCATCGAAGAGCGCGAGCCCACCGGCTTCAAATATGAGCAGACCTTGAGCCTCAAGAGCTGGCATGTGGACGAGCAGGGCCAGTTTGTCGAGTTCAGCATTCCCCGTGAGGCGGCGCGCGGCGGCACGGCTGGACGGCTGTCGACCATCAATGGGGTGTCGCAAGCGGTGATTGACCTGCCGGCCGGGCAGATCACCCGTGTGCGTTTGCTCAACCTCGACAACACGCTCACTTATCGCATCAACATTCCTGGCGTTGAGGCGCAGATCTACGCGCTGGACGGCAACCCCATCGAACCGCGCCCGCTGGGCAAGGAATACTGGCTGGGCCCGGGCATGCGCATTTGCCTGGCGATCAAGGCCCCACCGGCCGGTGAAGAGTTATCGTTGCGCAATGGCCCGGTACGCCTGGGTACCTTGCGTTCGGTGCCCAATAACGACGCGCCGACGCCATGGCCGCCTGCGTTGCCGCCTAACCCGGTGTCCGAACCGGACCTGGCCAATGCCGAGAAACTCAACTTCAATTTCGAATGGGTCGGCTCGGTGTCGGTCAACACGGACAACGGCAAGCCGCCGAGCCTCTGGCAGATCAACGGCAAGGCCTGGGACATCACCGACAAGACCTGCGCCGACCGGCCGATCGCCACGCTGAAGAAAGGCCAGAGCTACATTTTTGAATTGAAAAACATGACCCAGTACCAACATCCGATCCATTTGCACGGCATGAGCTTCAAGGTGATTGCGTCGAACCGCCACAAAGTCATCCCGTATTTCACCGACACCTACCTGCTGGGCAAGAACGAGCGGGCGCAGGTGGCATTGGTGGCAGATAATCCGGGCGTGTGGATGTTCCATTGCCATGTGATCGATCACATGGAAACCGGCCTGATGGCCGCCATCGAGGTGGCGTGATGCGTCAGATTCGTCCCGCCATGATCATCGACCGCAGCCGTGACCAGGATTTCATGCGCGAAGCCCTGGCGCTCGCGGCCCAAGGCGCGGCGCTGGGCGAAGTGCCGGTGGGCGCGGTGCTGGTGCAGGATGGCGAGGTCATTGGGCGCGGCTTCAACTGCCCGATCAGCGGTCACGATCCCAGCGCCCACGCGGAAATGGTCGCGATCCGCGCCGCCGCCCAGGCGGTGAGCAACTACCGCCTACCGGGCAGCACCCTCTATGTAACCTTGGAGCCGTGCAGCATGTGCGCCGGCCTCATCGTTCATTCACGTATCGCCCGGGTCGTCTATGGAGCGCTGGAGCCCAAGGCAGGGATTGTGCAGAGCCAGGGGCAGTTTTTCAGCCAGGGCTTCCTGAACCATCGGGTGATATTCGAGGGGGGGGTGTTGGCTGAGGAATGCAGCACAGTGCTGAGTGAGTTTTTCAAGGCCCGAAGAGCTAAATCGCAAGGTTGAATACATACCCTCGCCACAATGATTGGCAGCCCTTAAGTGAGCAGGTTGCTCTCCCACAGAGGGCTTGGGCGATTTATTTGCGCGCCACAATCACCGCCCGCATCGGCGCCGGCAGGCCTTCGATGGTCTTGCTGTGGTCTTCAGGGTCGAGGAAATCGCTCAGCGACTGATATTTCATCCACTCGGTGCTGCGTTGTTCTTCCACGGTGGTCAGGCTCACGTCGACGCAGCGCACATCGCTGAACCCGGCGCGGCGCAGCCAGCGTTCTAGTGCGGGCACTGACGGCAGGAACCACACGTTGCGCATCTGCGCGTAGCGGTCCTCCGGCACCAGCACCTGATGTTCGTCACCCTCGATTACCAAGGTCTCCAGTACCAGCTCACCACCCTTGACCAGGCAATCCTTCAAGGCAAGCAGATGCTCGATCGGCGAGCGGCGGTGGTAGAACACACCCATGGAAAACACGGTGTCGAAGCCTTCGAGCTCCGGCGGCAGGGCCTCGAAGGGGAACGGCAGGTGCCAGGCGTTGGGCTGCGACAGGTAGCGCTGCACCGCCTGGAACTGACAGAAGAACAGCCAGTTGGGGTCGACGCCGATCACCGTATCTGCCCCGGCGCCGAGCATGCGCCACATGTAGTAGCCATTGCCGCAGCCCACATCGAGGATGCGCTTGCCCTTGAGATCGAGATGCGGGGCGACGCGTGACCATTTCCAGTCCGAGCGCCATTCGGTGTCGACGTGTACGCCAAACAGATTGAACGGGCCTTTGCGCCAAGGCGACAGGCCCATCAGGGCAGTGCGCATCCGGGCGCGGGTTTCGTCGGAGCAATCGGTGTCGAGGGTCAGCCCATTCAGCAGATCCACCGTGGTCGGCTGCAAGACAGGCAGCGCATCCAGTGCGCCCTGCCAGCGTTCGAGATCGCCGTGGCCCTTCTCCATCTTGGCATCGAGTTGCGCCTGCAACGTCGTGGCCCAATCGGCCAGGGGCGTGCCGGCCAAATGGCGGGCGAGGGGAGACAGATCAATCATGGCAAGGCAATCAACGAGGCGAAGTTAAGGCACTGGAACCACGGCACGACTTTCGAGAACCCGGCCGCCAACAGGCGTTCGCGGTGTTCTTCAAGGCTGTCGGGCTTCATGACATTTTCGATGGCGCTGCGTTTCTGGGCGATTTCCAGTTCGCTGTAGCCGTTGGCGCGCTTGAAGGCCACGTGCAGGTCGGTGAGCAGCGCGTGTTCCTCGGCATCGTTGAAGCGCAGCTTCTCCGAAAGGATCAGGGCGCCACCGGGCAGCAACGATTGGCGGATGCGGCCGAGCAGCGCGGTGCGCTGGTCCGGCGCGATGAATTGCAGGGTAAAGTTCAACGCCACCACCGAGGCCGGCTGGAACGCCAGGGCCAGGATGTCGCCCTCGATCACCTCCACTGGCAGCAACTCCTGGAACATCGAGTCCTGGCCGTTGAGGTATTCGCGGCAGCGCTCGACCATGGCCGCCGAGTTATCCACCGCGATCACCCGGCAACCGTCGGTGCGCACATGGCGGCGCAGGGCCTGGGTCACCGCGCCAAGGGAAGATCCCAGGTCGTAGAGCACGCTGTTGGGCTGGGCAAATTGCGCCGCGAGCACGCCGAGGTTCTCGACGATGGTCGGGTAACCCGGCACTGAACGCTTGATCATGTCCGGAAAAACGCGCACCACATCTTCGTTGAAGGCGAAGTCAGGCACCTGGGCCAAGGGTTGGGCGAATAGGCGATCGGGTTCTTTGCTCACGGCGGTTCCAGCGACAGGGGGCGAAAAGGCCGGCATTTTAACCAGAAAATCGGTGGTTCTGTGTGGCTTTCAAATGGACGTTTGCCTATCAGCCAACCGCCGCTCAATTCACCGAAATGGCGCAATCAAAGGTTTCAACGGGTGGCACTTCCGGTGCCCACGGCTGTTGATAAGTCAGGCGCAAGCGCCCGGTGCCACCGGCAAACGCCTGGAAGCGCCAGGTCGATACCCCGGCGGCGCCGACCACGCCAGCGTCTTCGGGGTTGCGATAGACCTCCGGGCCAAGGCCTTTTAGAACGCCGCCGGCCGAGTCCTGGATGCTCCAGCGATAGCCCGTGGTGGGGTTGCTCGGCAGGTTCAGGATCAGGTTCTGTCCGCTATTGAGTCGCACAGGACACTGACTCTGCTTTTCCAGCGTCACGTTTTGTTTCGGCTGTGTGGCGCAAGCGGTCAGCAGGGCGAGGCTGACCGGGACGAGCAGGCGGGTGAGGGACATAAAGGCTCCGGCATTCACGACGAACGGCGAGCATAACCGAAGATGCTACCGGGTGTGTCAGGTGGAAGTGCGCGGGTGCGGATGGCGCCTTCGCGAGCAAGCCCGCTCCCACAAGGGGTTGGTGTGGATCCCAAATATCGTGAACAACACAAATCCCCTGTGGGAGCGAGCCTGCTCGCGAATGGCGCTGATACAGTCATTAGGCCATGGTCAGAACAACACCTTCGCCACATCCGCAAACCGCTTGGCGAAATGCACCGTGACGCCTTCCTTCAGATAGTCCGGCAATTCTTCGAAGTTGCCCCGGTTGGCTTCCGGCAGGATCAGCTCATTGATCTTCTGCCGACGCGCCGCGATGACTTTCTCACGTACGCCGCCAATCGGCAGCACATGCCCGGTCAAGGTCAGCTCACCCGTCATCGCCACGCCTTTCTTCGGCGGCTGGTTGCGCGCCAGGGACAGCAGGGCGCTGGCCATGGTCACGCCAGCACTCGGTCCGTCCTTCGGCGTGGCGCCTTCCGGTACGTGGAGGTGGACAAAGGCCTCGTCGAAGAACTTCGGATCGCCGCCGAACTGCTTCAGGTGCGAGCTGACGTAGCTGTGGGCAATCTCCGCCGATTCCTTCATCACCTCGCCCAGTTGACCGGTGAGCTTGAAGCCACGATTGAGGGTGTGGATCCGCGTCGCTTCGATCGGCAACGTGGCGCCGCCCATGCTGGTCCACGCCAGGCCGGTGATCACCCCGACGCCGGACAGGACCTGCTCGTTGCGGAACACCGGTTTGCCCAGGGAGGCCTCGAGGTCCTTCGGGCCAAGCTTGATCACTGCTTTTGGTTCTTCGATCAGCTTCATCACAGCCTTGCGCACCAGTTTGCCCAGTTGCTTCTCCAACTGGCGCACCCCGGCTTCACGAGCATAACCGTCGATCAGCACCTTGAGGGCGCTGTCACTGATGCCCAAGCTGCCCTTGGACACGCCGGCCTTGGCCAGTTGCTTGGGCCACAGGTGGCGCTTGGCAATGGCGACCTTTTCTTCGGTGATATAGCCCGACAGGCGAATCACTTCCATGCGGTCCAGCAGCGGGCCGGGGATCGAGTCCAGGGTGTTGGCGGTGCACACGAAGAGCACTTTCGACAGGTCCAGGCGCATGTCGAGGTAATGGTCGAGGAATTCGACGTTCTGCTCGGGATCGAGGGTTTCCAGCAGCGCTGACGCCGGGTCGCCTTGGTAGCTCTGGCCCATTTTGTCGATTTCGTCGAGCATGATCACCGGGTTCATCACTTCGACATCCTTGAGCGCCTGCACCAGCTTGCCCGGCTGGGCGCCGATGTAGGTGCGCCGGTGGCCCTTGATCTCGGCTTCGTCGCGCATGCCGCCGACGCTGAAACGGTAGAACGGCCGCCCGAGGGATTCGGCGATTGATTTGCCCACGCTGGTCTTGCCCACTCCCGGCGGGCCCACCAGCAGGACGATGGAGCCGCTGATCTCGCCTTTATAGGCGCCCACGGCGAGGAATTCGAGGATGCGGTCCTTGATGTCGTCCAGGCCGGCGTGGTGCTGGTCGAGTACCTTGCGGGCGTGCTTGAGGTCGAGCTTGTCCTGGCCATACACGCCCCACGGCACCGATGTCGCCCAATCCAGGTAATTGCGCGTGACGGCGTATTCCGGTGAACCGGTCTCCAGGATCGAGAGCTTGTTCATTTCCTCTTCGATGCGCTTCTGGGCCTGGGCGGGCAGGACCTTGCCTTCCAGGCGCTGCTCGAATTGCTCCAGGTCGGCGCTGCGATCATCCTTGGTCAGCCCCAGCTCCTGCTGGATGACCTTGAGTTGTTCCTTGAGGAAGAACTGGCGCTGATGTTCGCCGATCTTGCTGTTTACCTCGGCGGAAATCTCTTTTTGCAGTCGCGCGACCTCGACTTCCTTGCGCAGCATCGGCAGCACTTTTTCCATGCGCTTGAGCATCGGCACGCAATCGAGCACTTCCTGCAGCTCGCTGCCGGTGGCGGAGGTGAGCGCGGCGGCGAAGTCGGTCAGCGGCGACGGGTCGTTCTTCAGTTCTTCGCTGTACAGCGGATTGAGCGGCAGCAGTTCCTTGATCGCGTTGATCAGCGCCATGCCGTAGGCCTTGACCTCATCGGTCGGCTCGCTTGGCTGGTGCGGGTACTCGACCTCCACCAGGTACGGCGGGCGATGATGCTTGAGCCAGGTGCGGATGCGCACGCGGGTCAGGCCCTGGGCGACGAACTGCAATTTGCCGGCTTCACGGCTGGCGTGGTGGACCTTCACCAGCGTGCCGTACAAGGGCAGTTTCGAGGTGTCGAAATGACGCGGGTCTTCCTGGGGACTGTCCATGAAGAACAGCGCCAGGGAGTGATGTTCGGACTTGGCCACTAATTCCAGGGTTTCGGCCCACGGCTCTTCATTGACGATGACCGGCAGCACCTGGGCCGGGAAGAACGGGCGGTTGTGGATTGGAATGATGTAGACCTTGTCCGGCAGGCTCTGGCCAGGCAGGGCCAGGCCGGTGCCGGAGGAGGTGTGTTCGATGTGCTCGGATTCAGCGTATTCGTTCGTGGCTTCAGTAGAGTGCTGGTCGCTCATGGGGCACCTGCGCAATGGAGTATGGATCTTAGATGGGGCAGGTGGGGGGTGGTTTCAATGGGGGGTGATTGTTAACGGCTGTTTCATTGGCGGGCCTTGCTCCGTAGATACCGTCTTAAGTCTCACCGGGCAAGCGCAAGTTTCGGGTCATATGGCAGTCCTGACTTGAGCACTCCGTAAACGAAGTGCAGCAGCTTG
>Ga0308170_10004217_pt1 | contig 11390 bp, 12 predicted proteins | sample PhyBR2_2_FD_202136 | JGI IMG/M metagenome (GOLD analysis project Ga0308170, IMG submission 202136) | Phyllosphere microbial communities from UC Gill Tract Community Farm, Albany, California, United States - DLSLSB.R2 | ecosystem: Host-associated > Plants > Phyllosphere > Unclassified | place... | reverse complement strand
AGCCATCTTTCGTTTTGGTGTCAGGTACATCCTTGGTGATGTACTGTGTGCCATCCTGCAACGTGACGACGGTGTTGGTGGAGCAACCGGCCAACGTGGCGGCGCACAGAAACGCAGCGCCATAGTAAAAAGTTTTCAGTTTCATGAAGTCGACCTTGTTCTGGATGTGCGAAGTTATCTGCGTAAACACAGAGTTCGATGCTCATGCCTTGTCCGAGTTCCAGAACGACCAACTCGTCGATGGTTCGCTCATAGCAATCGGATACATTCACGTCGCGTGACTGGAGGACCCATGTCTCACTACTGGCGGCATCCCGCAGTTCCGCATCTGGAAATCCGCAACGTCGAAGACGGTCGCCGTTTCAGCCACGCGCGCCATTCACATTCGACGTTCTCGATTGGCGCGATTACGCAGGGGCAAAGTACTTACCTCAATGGCGACAGTAGCCGTTTGATCGGCGCGGGAAGTGTAGTACTCATGAACCCCGGTGCAGTGCATGCCTGCAACCCCGTCCATGAACAGCCCTGGGCGTACCGCATGTTCTACGTGGATGCCCAATGGCTTGCGGCGCTGCAACAGCAACAACGTTCTAGCATGCACAAAGGCTTCGTGCCTTTCGCGCAGACCTATAGCGCCGACGTCAACCTGTTCGAAGATTTGGACGATCTGTACCACACGCTCACAGCCGACGACTGCCTGCCAGACACCATGCAGGATGCAGCATTGGTTTTTTTCCAGCGACTGGTAGCACGGCTGCAGCCCGCCAGTGATGACGCCAGAACTGAGCCGCAAAAAATGGCCCAGGCAGCGGCATTCATCCGCGAACATTGCGCCAGTGAATTGCGTCTGGAGGACATTGCGTCAGCCGTACAGCTGTCGCCTTCTTACCTGATCCGTGCCTTCAAGGCGTGCCATGGGCTCACGCCTCATGGTTACCTGATCGACTGTCGCCTCCAACTTGCCCGCGACCATTTGCGCCAGGGGGAGGGCATTGCCCAAGTCGCCGCGCGCGTGGGCTTCGCGGATCAGGCGCACTTGCAGCGGTTGTTCAAGCGCGCCCTGGCGACCACGCCCGGACAATATCGCGGCGTGCCTACTCAAGCAGCAGATACACGGCGCAACCCCCGAGCAGCGCGGCCATGACCCGATTGAAGCCGCGCATTCTGGTGCTGCTGTTCAAATACTCTCGCAACGAAGCACCGGCCCAGGCCCAGCTGGCCAGGGATAGCCAGCAGACCACCAGATAGATCAGCGCGAAGACCCACACCATCCGCAGATCGCCATCGGCGACGAACGCACCCATGCCCGCAAGGCACGCGAGCCAGGCCTTCGGATTGAGCCATTGCATCAGCGCGCCCGTGAAGGCAGAAGGGCGCGACTGCGCCTGCACGGAGTCCACTCGGCCATCACTGGTTGCCAGCCTGTAGGCCAGGTACAGCAGAAAGATCACGCCAGCGATGCGAATGACCTGCGTCAGCCATGGCCAGCGGTTCAGCACTTCGTGCAGTCCCAGGCCCATGAGCAACAGCAGCAGGATGAACCCCAGGGTCGCTCCCGTGACATGGGGCAGGGCGGCCCGCACGCCGTGGCGTGCGCCACAGCTCAGGGAGACAAGGTTGACCGGGCCGGGGCTAATGGAGGAGGCCAGCGCAAAAACGGCCATTGAAACGACGATACTCATCAGGCACCTTCAATACGGGTAACGGAGCACTGACGGTAAAGATCATTGCTGGGCCCGTATTGAAGGAAATCGCCCTTGGGGGGTGGGGTGTGAACGGTTGATTTGCTGGGTTGTGAATTGGACGTATCTCATCCTGAAAGGGAGACCCACTTCATTTGATCGGATTTTCCGATTTGCAAAGCTTTAGGGCGATGCTGTCGAACTCTCTGTCGAAACTGGCGTTTTCTGCAGCGCTCAGAAAGCCTTGCTGTTGTACGAATTGGTCGGTTTGACGACGGATGGCCTCAACGCGCTCGATCATATGGTCGGCTTCAGCTTGGGTAATCTTGCGGGCTTTTCGCGTGGTGCCGATGTCCGCGCTCAGAATGTTGGCTCGAACCGAGATGTGGGCTTGTCGGGGGTCGGTGATCTTTCCGCCTGTTTCGCCCACCAGTTCGCGTTGGGCTTTGATGTTGCAGCTTGGTAGATCAAGACTCTGCTGAGCGGCCGACGCGTTCAGGCTCAAAACCAATAGCGAAGCCAGGATGCTGTATTTCATGAGTGTATCCAGTGTGGGCCGGTGGGTGTCGGTAGGGTTAGGCCGCAAGGTGCATCGACCGGTTCCCGAGGGAGGGCCAGCGCTGTCGGCAGTTCACCTTCGCAGCACAAGCACAAGGCCTGATACCCTGATGAGCTACCCAGGCTCAAGCCCTGCTGAAAAGGAATTCATCATGCTGGAACGTAACAAGCTGGTCCCTGAATTGATGGTCACTGACCTGAATACCAGCTTGGCGTTCTGGGTGTCTTGCCTGGGTTTCGAAGTAGCTTATCAACGTCCAGAGGATAGCTTTGCCTACCTCGATCTGAACGGCGCTCAAGTGATGCTCGAGCAGACAGATCCGGACGCCGGCCAATGGCTCACTGCGCCGTTGAGCAAGCCTTTTGGAAGGGGGATCAATCTGCAGATCGATGTCGTCGCTGTCGCGCCGATCATTCATAAGCTTCGCCGAGCCGGATACGCGCTTTACCGCGAATGTGTGGACACTTGGTATCGGGTGGACGACGGCGAGGTTGGGCAGCGAGAGTTTATCGTGCAAGATCCTGATGGGTATCTGATCAGACTGGTTGAGCGTTTGGGGGAGCGGTGTAGTGCTGCAATGGAGTAGGCGTACTTGGTTGGAAGGATGCATTCCTTGACCACAAGAAGGCTGGATAAGAAGAAGCAGGCGCGATCTCATGGACCAAGGCCGTGGCGTCAATGACGGCTCTTGGCCGGATGCGGTCTTCCGCGGGCCGCTACCGGCCAGAAGCGGACGTTCGCCGACGGGCCTATGAAATTTTTAGTGAGTAACTCAGACCCGTCCATCCCTGTAGAATTACATGGGGCTCTTGAATGGTGAGTGAGAGTTTACATACCGGGGCTGTTCTTGTTTTGGGCTATATGCTCGCGCTTGCTTATCTACTGAAACTTTACTTCCAAGGATGTCTCGCGCCTCACCTAGCGACCAAACCGTTGAAAGATCATGAGTCAAATTTCGATAGGCGGCGCGAAATCCTCTTGGCTTTTTAAGGTCGTAAAGAAATTCTGGGATTTTGACTTTGAAATTAAAAGCAGGAACTTTTGGCATCGAATTAAGCGCCGCCACAGTGTTGTATACATGAACAAGCTTGGTCACCGGCACACCTTGCCTTGTCTGGAGGCCATATTTTATCCTCATATCATTCGAGGCCTTCGATATATCCGAAATCAAAGAGGCTACACATTTATTTGCGACTGCCAACTCATCCTCATCAAGCGAACGTCTTATTTCGCGCATTTTCTCCCGAGCTTCAACGAACTCTGTATTACTTCTAATGTTGTACGCGGCCTCTACTATTCGGCTAGGATCACCAGTTTCTTTCGCCAGCCATGCCGAAAAAACCGGAAGAGATGTTGCTGTTGCTGTTGTCTTACCACCAGAGTGAATATCTATCAAGTCATTGCTAAGCGAAGTAGAGAAGTGCTCAACTATATGCTTCGCATAATCGAACCCGTACTGACAGCTCTCGCTTAAATAAACTTGTTGATACGCCTGCCTTATTGGGTAAAGAAAAGTATCCGCTTGAAAATATTTAGCTGCAAGGGAATAAAATACTGATCGATTAGCCAACCAAGTTAGCGAGGCCACGAAGGCCTTGATTGCATCTGATGCTTCACCTGCAGACGTACCATCCCCCCACTTAGCACCAGGAACCTTGTAGCCTTTTCTTATAGAATTACCAAATCGATCTAGTAGCTCCACACTTCCCTGAGTTCTATTCCCAGATTCAGCAGCGTCCCCAAGCTCGGAAAAAATGGCAGCTGCAATATTTCCATATTTTTCGAACTCCTTACCGTCGCTCGAAAGATTTTTTAGTGTCAGATGGTAAACACTTGAGCTAATATCCCACGTGCATACGATATGCGTCTGAAGAAGCTCAATCAGCTTTCTGAAATCGTCATTAACAAACTCTCCCCCGCGTAGCTTAGGTTGCAATTCATCAGATATTTTTCTGGCCTCACTTTCGATTGCATCCAGGCCAAAATCTTTTTTACCAAGGAAAGATATGTTACTGAAGTGAGAGATTCTACTGTCTCAATGCTCTGGAATGTAATCATCAACTGCAACAATCCTGTCATAAAACAAAATTGACTGTATATAATTTTCGAAGGCGACAATGTCCGTATCAATCGAATCCTTTGATTTGGTAAGAATATGACCTTCGATCCTCTGGACTGCAGTCAAAGTGGCGTTATCAATCAATGCGTATGTCAATTCAATCCCTCAAATCGATATATCTAAGAATTTTATGCGTGTTTAGAATAATTCTGAAATAGGCAATCGCTTTCTATTAGTTCATTGAACCTAATGCGCATAGTATCTGATGTGGCTGAGAAAAAACAGCGGTAAGCGATTGAGTGTGATGGTTATCCAACGCTGATGCCAGCAGGATGCTCATCCCCTGGGGCGCCTCTTCAACCTGTAAACACTTCTAGTCCGAGCATTCGTTACTGGCCGGTTTCTGCCCCATCTGACCGACTATCTATGGTGGGTCGGTTTCAGCCGATCGTGGCAGGCAGAAACCGGTCAAAAATAACCCTTCCATGAGTTTACGGTATATGTGTCGCATCACCGGTTGCGTTCGTGGCATTCGCAGCGCTTGTAGCAGATTCCTTTTGAATCTTTAGCCTGCCGGTCAGAAGTATAATTAGAGCATTTAAATTAGAGGTCTTGGATAACCTCATTAGGAGATAATACTCTGGTATTCACACCGAGAAACTTATAGGCTGCCACGCATTTTTTTCGAGACTTCTCATCTTCTATAACGTACAAGTTAAAGTATGAAGCATACACTGCATGGGATATATCATGCATTTCCGACCTGTATTTCTTAACGGGGTCAGGATAATATCTTTCCCTAATCAGGCACTTTATAACTGACTCTATCATTGCTTGAGTCGCATCGTGATTACCTTTCAGTAAATTGATACAGCCCTGAGGATCTGCAATATTAATAAATGATGACTGTTTTGAAATACCCGTCACAGCATGAGCATATTGACGCCCTGTATGAAATATAGAGTGGTATTCTGAAAGTATCTGCTGTTTTACGGACTCCGTCTGCAAAATATCTTGTGGGTTGCGGAGATTTACTGTGCCTGGAACCCGACCATTCGCGTCTCGGTTGGCACTACTCGAAAATAACTGCTGCCCACTCTCAGCTAGATCATTGAGAGATTTATAACTATAAGTAACTCGCGCATAACATTTTTTAGGATTCTCTATACATATAAATGCGCCAAAATCGCCCTCGGAGTGTATCTTACGCAACCCTCTGCGAGAATTTGGAAGTATCTCGATATTTTTGGTGAGGAGCGAGAGCTTCTTCATCTCATCTATGATTGTTTTTTCAGGAAACCCACTTCTTTGTACTGGAACTGCCAACTCTTCAATATGAGCTGGGCTATATACAGGCTGTAAATTAGCGTCCAGGATTTTATTTATTGCGTTGGTGGCGATAGGTGCGCCTTTCAACCATTCAACTATTACTCCGTGGTCGCAATATATAAGATTCATAGTTTTCCTTTCTGAATGGTTTTAGCAAGATGAGTTGGTGAAAGTACGGTTTGATAAACTCCGCTAGCCGAGAGCTGCCGTTCGCAAAGGACCACCTTCGGCCAAAAGCGGCAATTGGAAAGTGACTATTAAACTTGGGGTGATTCAGTATTTGTACTTGAAAGCGCAATGCCATACACCGTTCTAACTTTATTTTCGTACCGTATGCAGCTTGATCTAGCTAACAATCGCTGCACGCTTGCGTCATACAGTCCACCGCTAGGGGAAAGTATTTCTAAACTTACAATCCTGTCATGTTCATGGGTTTGAAGAATTCTCTGCTGCAGCGTAGCAGCTTGACTAGTCAGTCTTGATATTTTTGAGCTATCCCGATCATCATTCAGGACTAAATTATTTGCGTTTTTCAAAAAATCTCTACACTCCGAGAATAAGCCATTGCTTTTACGACGATTTTGTAAGAATTCGTAATCAACTGGAAGCGAACAAAATTGGCCTAGCCCGCTGTTCCATCGGTAGTTAACAATTCCTTGGTCGCGGTGTTGCGCCGTAATTAATTCACGCCATCTTGAACTACTATCGGTGACCAAAATCGAGCCGGTTGCTTGAGCTAAGAATAATGCCATTTCGTAGTTCGGCCCCATTCGAAATTGCATGAACTGTGCTCCCTCAGGATAGTCCAGCTTTTGTAACAATATTAGCGGAGAAGATTCTGCTAGTAGCTCTAGTTCAGACGCAGCTGTTTCCGCCTCCTCGTGTGTCAGCCCGAAATTATGAACCAAAAACTGGCCTCTCGCCTCACTCGGCATCATGGCGGTGGAATCAAGTAGATCCTCCAATTGCAGTTTATAGCCTAACTTTGAATCTTCTACGCCCATAGCGTCTTTGGTGCGATTTTTAGACCGGCCTCGCGCCATTTCTAACATTGCGCTCATTAGAGCGCTGTCGAAATCAGAGGGGTCGGGAATAAGGTTTACTAATCCATGCGCAATGAGCGGCTCTATATCAAGCATGAAAAGAAATTCTTTTAATGCTTGATACTTGTACTTAGCGGGCGATTGGATTGGGCTGAATTCTGGGCGAATATTATTAGGATTGGTAACAGGCGTTTGTATAAGGAATTCGTCAAAAAAAGATGCCGCTGGTAATGCGTTCTCGCTAATGACGCGAATGTCCAATATTCCGCTATAGAGCGCCCGAAATTTACCGTCCGGCTTCGGAAGCATCGCATAAATGTCAGTGCTGCGAGGCCAAAGAACTCCGTAAAACTTATAAATTTCTGAAATTTGTTCGTTGGTCAGCTCTCGACGCACGTCTTGCCAACACTTACCATTGCTGAGTCCTAAAACGTCTCGTATGCAATTGCAGAATGCTAGGTTTCGCTCTCGAACACTGGCGACACTCCACGTCGTTCGAAGCTCGATCGGAGTATTCCGGCAACAATTTTTATACTTTCGGCCGCTACCACAGCCACAATTCCCGTTCCGACCAATAGACTCCTCGACAATATTCTTGCTTAGAAACTCATCGTGGGGCTCGGTCCGCCCGAATGCATCTTGGTAGTGAGCGGAGCCATCAGCAAAAGAGGCGTACATTTCTCCACCAAACCTGTGAATCATATCTATTGGCGGCAGTAATAAACTTTTTAATTCCGACCAGTCAGCATTTATTTCTAGTTCTGGGTAAAGCCACTCTTCTTTCCCAGCAGCCACAGACTCGGCTCTGCTCTTGATAATATAATTTATTTTTGTAACCTCCTCTGAGTTTAGACTTCGGGAGTTGATGAACTCAATTGTATTTACGAGGCTTTGACGAACACGAATAGCGTTTGTGCGTGGTTCGAGTGGGTCGACCGCATTAGGGTTTTTAGCAAATTCCAAGTTTGTGAGAATTAGACAGCGATTCTTATTTAGGGGGAATATTGTCTGAGATCCTTTCAGGGCTATATCTGGGTCGCTAGGGTACTCGCACATTAGTGAATCGGGCGGGCAAGCGTAATTATAAACGGTGACCGGATGATCTGAAACAATAAATTTAACATCAGAGTTTTCCGCGGACACCAACTCGCGGACTCCTTCCGCCCACAGGGTGCAATGGATGGATCGTAGCGATTGCATCTCTGTCATGAGAGAGAGTTGGCTTAGTTCAGGGTATTTGCTTTGAATCCAATCCAGACCTTTCGGCGTTCGCAGTTTTTGAGCATCCAGATACGTAAAAAAACCTTCAAAATTATAATGCCACTGAGACTGATCGTTTGTTAAAAATGCACGAATGGCCTTGGAGCCGCTGTCGTCAATTGGGCCAAACAATTTTTGCTCTATGTCGTCGCTAATCTCACCACCAAAAAATGTAGAGTAAAGATCTTTCCTATAAAATTGTTGAGCTGGAGTTCGCCACTTCTTCGAGTATATCGTTTCGTTCTGCCCGTTTCGAACAATATCCCTGCGGGTTAAGTAGCAAAGTTTCTCTCCAGCGTCGATAAAGCCCTTCTGATGCCATTGTGCTACGAAGTGATTATCTCTGGTCTTAGTCATTACGGTGGGCAGTCCTTCGCGGGAGGAGCGGGCAGGCCCCTAAAAGATTGACACTGGCGAGAACGGCGCTCGCCCTGTGGGTTTAGCCCATAATACGTTTTCCACTGTTAAACGGCACGCCTTCAACAGTTGCCGTATCCAGTGCCGATAACTGCGTATCCAAAACGCCGTTCTTCCCTTCGCGTGGAGTTACTTGCCTATCGCCAATCTCCTGAGCGAGCGGCGCGATTTTCGCCGCCAAAATATTCGTTACAAAGCCGAGTGAATCGCCCCGGCTTTCTTAGACACTCAGTGACGGCTTCTGGCCGGTTGCTGCCAGTCGTGCCCGGCCAACCGACCCAAAGCAGCCCCTGGCTAAAGGCCGCGAACGGCCAGAAGCGGTCACTCAGAATGCTACAACTGCCGCCCCCGCTATCCGTGACCACGATCTACTGTATATTTCGGCTCAGATGAAAATGTTGCGAAAGGACTGAAGCGTGGTAGCAATAAGGAAATGGTTAGCTCGACTGCGAAATCATCAGGCGCCCGTCACGTAATGGGCGGATCAGCGTCGTGACGAAGCTGCGCGTTTACTCGGCAATGCAGAGGAGAGTGGAGACTGGATAGCGCTGACTACACACTGCAACGGCTTCATTCGCGAAGTCTCCATCAGGGCGCTACGTGACCAGCCTTCTCCCGAGGCATTAGCAGCACTGATCGAGCGGTTGAACGATTGGGTGCCGCAAATTCGCGATCTGGCAAGGGAGAGTCTAGATCATTATCTATCGCCCTCCCATGTTCAGGCCTTGTTGATCGAGCTCGACCCCCTCATGGCGCTGGCTTCGCGTCACCGTGCAGACCACGGCCCTACGCTGACGGCAGTGCGCAACATCCTTCAGTCGCCCGAGGTTCACTCTGATGTCTACGCGAACTTCCTGACGCGACAAGGCAGCGCGGCACGCTACCTGTTTAAACTGTTGCTGGAAAAAAATATCGATAAACAGATGCTTCTGCGAGACGCGCTGGCCCATCGAGAATTGACTGTACGCGTGGCAGGCGTCGCTGCTTGCCAGGCGTTGCCAGATGCCCAGGCACTGCAACTGCTACAAGAAGCCCTTCCACGTCCAGGGGCGAAGGTACGAGTCTGCGTAATGCGTACCCTACTGCCGTTGCTGGAAAATCCACAACCGTTGTTGTGTACGGCCTTGCTGGATGACTCGCAGTCCATCCGCAGTCTGGCGTGCTGGGTCGCACCGAAGCATGGGATCGATGCGCGGGTCATATTGGCAGGACGACTGACGGAAGGCTTCCCCAAAGCAAAGCGCGGTTGGCTAGGAATCCTGGCCCTGGCAGCATAGCTTGATGTCGAACTCGAACAACGTTGGTTGATAGCAGCTGCACGGTCCAATTATCCCAGCGTTCGACGAGCCGCTATGGGTCAGCTCGGCGAGGGACTATTGGTTGAGCTGCTTGTGGCACTCGAAGATCCATCGGATACCGTATTTCTTGCAGCTGTCGCCCAGTTGAACAAACAATCGTGGGCTTCGCTGCATACCGGGCTGGACGCCAAACTAGACAGGGATTGACATGCACTATCTGATAAACGCCGACATGCCCTCATGCGACTGCGTCCGAAATGGCAACAAGTAGCATACCTGCTCGCACGGTTGACTAGAGAGCCCACTGAACAAGTGTTTTGGGCAGAAAAGGTCAACCTGTGGTGCGAAGAGCAATATCAAATTGTCGATCCGGTCACGTCCAGATCCGAGCGAGTGAAACTGATTGAGCAGCTCCGAGGCCTGGCATCGCGAGGACTTATCAGCAGCACAAATTTCGCACGAGTCTTGAAATGATGGCTCGTCAGTGTACTGAGCCGCAGTCTGGTAGCTCACGCCGAACGCCGTCGGCGTGTCCAAAAGGGCAGCAAGCCGTGTCTGTTTCAACAGCATCCAATCCGCTGTTTCAGTCAGCCGGATATGCATCTCACACCGGCGCCGGGTTCTGCAGCAACGGGTACAACGACAGCACCAGCAAAGCCGCCATGCTCCAGTTGAACAGCCGCAACCAGCGCGGTACTCGCAGCACGTTGCGCAAGACGCTGCCGAAGCCGGCCCAGACGCACACGCTGGGCAGGTTAACCAGTGCGAACACCGCGGCGATGACGACCACGTTATAGACGTAGCCCTGCGCCGGCACATAGGTGGTGATGGCGCCAACCGCCATTACCCAGGCCTTGGGATTGACCCATTGGAAGGCGGCGGCGCCGAGGAACGTCATTGGCGTGCTGTCCTGGTCTCCTGCTTCGCTTACGCTGCCTGAGGTGGCGATGCACCATGCCAGGTAAAGCAGGTAGGCCGCGCCTATCCAGCGCAGGGCAGTGTAGGTCCAGGGCACGGCGGTGAAGATTTCACCCAGACCCAGTCCGACCGCCAGCACCAGCAGCATGAACCCCAGGCTGATGCCCAGGGCGTGGGGAATGGTGCGCAGGAAACCGAAATTCACCCCCGAGGCCAGCAGCATGGTGTTATTCGGGCCTGGGGTGATGGAGGACACCAGAGCGAAGAGGGCGAAGGCAGGCAGCAGGTCGATGAGCATGTCCGTATGGTCTCTGGGATGTTGTACGGGTGAAAGTAACTGACGGTGCGGCCATTGATACCGTACAGACACTATTGAATTCACCAGTACACCCAGGCTTTCGGCAGCCTGGCCATGAGGGACTTTCTACGTAAACAAATAACTGTCCATCGCCAACACCCCATACTCCACGCCACCTTCGATCACCCGCGTTTCATACTGCTCACCCGCCGCGCCGACGGCGATGAACAGGGGCAGGAAGTGCTCGTCCGTAGGGTGCGCGCGCTCGGCCGAGGGTGCGTATTGCCGGTAGTCGAGCAGCGACTCCAGACTGCCCGAGGTCAGGGTCTTGGCCGTCCAGGCGGCGAAATCCTTGACGTATTGAGCGCCGTGGGGCGTGGCGCCGCGGAACTCGTAGAGATTGTGCGTCAGGCTGCCCGAGGCCACGATCAACACGTTCATGTCGCGCAATGGCTTGAGCGCCTGGCCCAGCTTCCACGCCTCGCGGGTGTCGAGCGACGCCGGCATGGAAACCTGGATCACCGGGA
>Ga0308170_10004213_pt1 | contig 11402 bp, 15 predicted proteins | sample PhyBR2_2_FD_202136 | JGI IMG/M metagenome (GOLD analysis project Ga0308170, IMG submission 202136) | Phyllosphere microbial communities from UC Gill Tract Community Farm, Albany, California, United States - DLSLSB.R2 | ecosystem: Host-associated > Plants > Phyllosphere > Unclassified | place... | reverse complement strand
CGCGCAGGCCGAGATCGCCCCTCCAGCGCTCGGACAGCACCCGACCGCCCGGGGTGCCGAGCCACGGGTCGGTCGGCTGGACCACGGGGATCCGCGGGTTGCTCCAGGTGAGGTCGAGCGCGGGGGCGATCAGCACCGTCCGAGGCACGACGACGCCCTCGTCGCGCAGCGACAACGCCGCCGAGAGGACGATCTGACCGCCGGCGGAGTCCCCCGCGAGAGCCACGGGACCATCCGCCGTGGTGACGAGGTCGACGATGCCGACCCGCGCCTCCTCGGCGGTCCCGAACGGGACGAGGGGGTAGATCGGGACGACCACCGTGGTGCTCGCGTCGGCCGCGATCTGCGCGGCGAGATGCCAGTGCTGCGACACGATCTCGCCGACCCAGCCGCCGCCGTGGGCGTAGACCACGGTGCCGCGGGACGCACCGTCGCGGCGTGAGACGCGGTACACCGGCCAGCCAGCGCGCTGCTCGACGTCGACGCGGACGTCCGACCGCAGGGTGCTCGGCGGACCGAACGGCGCAGGACGCAGCGACCGGGCACGGATGCGACGACGGGCGCCCGCCGCGCTGACGAAGGTCCGATTCGCAGACGTCAGCCGCAGGAACCCCACCACCACCGACTGCGGAACGACGAGACGCGCGGCCATCGGCACCGTCGCACGGAGGTCGGACGAGAGGGCGAGGCGACGGCCGCGGGTGCTCATGCGCCGACCGTACCCCGCGCACCCCGGCCGTGACGCGGGCACGGAGGGGCCGCGAAGGAGGCGCGCGTACCGTCGGGACGACACGCACCACCAGAGAGGACCGCACGATGACCACTCCCATCCGCACCGTCATGAGCCCCGCCCGCTACGTCCAGGGCAAGGACGCCATCACCCGGCTCGGCGAGTTCGTCGCCCCGATCGGCTCGAAGCCGCTGATCGTGTCGGACGACGTCGTCTGGGGCCTCGTCGAGCAGTCGGTCACCACCAGCTTCGAGTCGGCCGACCTGCGCATCGAGCGCGTCGGATTCGGTCGCTTCGCGACACCCGCCTCGATCGACGAGCTCGTCGAGACCATCCGAGGGACGTCCGCCGACGTCGTCGTCGCGATCGGCGGCGGCAGCGCCATCGACGCCGCCAAGGCCGCCGGGCACCTCGCCGGCATCCGCTGGGTCAGCGTGCCCACGGTCGCCTCCACCGACGCGCCGACCTCGGCGCTCGCCGTCGTCTACACCGACGAGGGCGAGTTCATCGAGTACCGGTTCTTCCCGCGGAACCCCGACCTCGTGCTGATCGACACGCAGCTCGTCGCGAACGCGCCCGTCAAGTTCCTCGTCGCGGGGATCGGCGACGCCCTCGCCACGTGGCTCGAGGCCCGCGCCTCGGCCCGCTCGCACGCCACCACGATGGCCGGCGGCCTCCCCACGCAGGCCGGCACGGCGCTCGCCGAGCTGTCGTGGCGGATCATCCACGAGAACGCCTTCTCGGCCCTCGCCGCGGCGGAGGACGGCGTCGTCACGCCCGCCCTCGAGGCCCTCGTCGAGGCCAACACGCTGCTGTCGGGTCTGGGGTTCGAGTCGGGCGGACTCGCCGCCGCGCACGCCATCCACAACGGCCTGACCGCGGCGCCGCAGACCCACGGGCTGACGCACGGGCAGAAGGTCAACATCGGCTCGATGGCGCAGCTCGTGCTCGAGGGGGCGCCCCGCGACGAGATCGAGGACTTCGTCGAGTTCACGACCCGAGTCGGTCTGCCGAACACGCTGACCGAGATCGGCCTGACGGTGGACGACCTCGACGAGCTGACCGCCGTGGCCGAGGCCGCTACCGTCGAGACGGAGACCATCCACAACATGCCGTTCCCGGTGACGTCCGCCGACGTGGTCGCCGCGCTCGTGTCGATCGAGCGCCTGTCGCGGTCGATCCGCTCGGCGAAGGGGCTGCCGGAGCCCGAGCTGTACGTCGCCGGGCACTGAGTCGACGCGGCGTCGGGCCGGCGCGGCACCGACGCGTCACAGGCGAGTCACCGGGGTTTGACATCATGACCCCGTGATGAGGCGTGACAGCGCAGATCCGGGCGACCGAGGGCACCCCCTCGAGGTCGCCCGGGTCTTCTCTCTGCTCGGGCTGACGTCGTTCGGCGGGCCGGTCGCGCATCTCGGGTACTTCCGCTCCGAGCTGGTCGAGCGGCGGCGCTGGCTCGCCGACGGGCGGTACGGCGAGCTGGTCGCGCTGGCGCAGTTCCTGCCCGGGCCGGCGTCGAGCCAGGTCGGCTTCGGGCTGGGTCTGCTGCGCGCCGGTCCGCTCGGCGCGCTGACGGCGTTCGTCGCCTTCACCCTGCCGTCGGCCCTGCTGATGTTCGCGGTGGCGCTCGGCCTCGGGGCGCTCGACGGGCCCGTGGGCTCGGCCGTCGTGAGGGGACTGACGATCGGCGCGGTGGCGGTCGTGGCCCACGCCGTGACGGGGATGGCGCGGTCGCTGGCGCCCGACCCGACCCGCGCCTCCCTCGCCGTCGTCGCCGCGGTCGCCGCCCTCGCGCTGACCGGCCCGGCCGGGCAGCTGATCGCGATCGCGGTCGGGCTCGCAGGAGGGCTGCTCTTCTGCCGGTCCGACGAGGAGGTGCGGGTCGGGTCCGCGCCGTTCCCGATCGGTCGGCGGGCGGGTGCGGTCTGCCTGAGTCTGTTCGTCGCCCTCCTCGCCGGGTTGCCCGTGCTGGCCGCCGCGACGCGGTCCGAGACGATCGCCCTGATCGACGTCTTCTACCGGGCGGGGGCGCTCGTCTTCGGTGGCGGTCACGTCGTGCTGCCGCTGCTGCACGCGGGGCTGGTCGAGCCCGGCTGGGTCGACGACGGCGTCTTCCTGACCGGCTACGGGGTGGCGCAGGCCGTGCCGGGTCCGCTCTTCACCTTTGCGACGTACCTCGGGGCCGTCGCCGATCTCGGGCCGGGAGGCGCGCTCGGCGCCCTGCTGGCCACCCTCGCGATCTTCGCGCCGGGGCTGCTGCTGTTGGCGGGCGTGCTGCCGTTCTGGGAGGCGCTGCGGGGGCGCCGCCTCGTCGGCGCGCTCCTCCGCGGGGTGAACGCGGCCGTCGTCGGGCTGCTGGCTGCGGCGCTCTACGACCCGGTGTTCGTCACGGCGGTGACCGACGTCGGCGCCTTCTGCCTGGCCCTGGTCTGCTTCGGGCTGCTGGTCGTCTGGCGGGTGCCGGCGTGGGCCGTCGTGATGATCGCCGCCGTGGGCGGTGTGCTGCTGATGGGGCTCACATCGACGCCAGGCGCCGGCTGACCGCGATGCGACGTGCATCGGGCGGAGACCGCCTGGTGCTCGGTGCAGACCTGTCGGTCTGGAAGGCGCTAGCGTCATCGACATGACGACGAATGGTTCCACCACCGCCTCCCTCCCCCGCCGATCCGCAGGCCTGACCCGTCTCGCGCTCGGAGCCGCCGCGGCGCTCGCCACCGTCACGATGCTCACGTCGTGCGGTCTGGTGGACCAGTCCGAACCGGAATCGCAGGAGGCGGCGAAGCACCTGAACGAGACGTACGAGGCCTACGGGTCCGACCTCTCCGGCGAGGATTACGAGGCTGTGGCGTACGGCGCCTTCCACATCACCCTCGAGATCGACGGCGAGGACGTGGACGTCAGGATCTGCGACCCCGACGTGAGCCCCACCGAGACGACGTTCTGCACGAACGACGATCAGAACCCGACGCCGATCCCCCTCCCGAACGACTGACCCGGGAGCAGTGCGGAGATTTGCTATATTATAGCAAATCCGCTCAGGAGGCCCCGTGACTCTCAACCCCTACACGCCCGGCGCCGGCACCCGACCGCCGACCCTGATCGGTCGGGAGTCCCAGCTGGCGGTCGTCGGCTCTCTCGCCGAGCTCGTCGAGGCGGGCCGCTCGTCGAACCCCGTCGTGTTCACCGGCCTGCGAGGAGTGGGCAAGACGTCGCTCCTCCAGGAGGTCGGCGCCGTGCTGCGCTCCAGAGGATGGCTCGCCGGCTACTACGAGGTGCGGCGCGACGTCGAACCGGGTGTCGCCGTGAGGTCCATCGTCCGGGACAGCGCCGACCTCACGCAGGGCCGACTCCGAAAGGCGCTGTCCTCGGGGGCGCACTCGATCGGGGGCATGAAGCTGTCGCTGGGGCCGACCGGCTTCACCTTCGCCGTCGATGCCGCGGCGCCTCGAGGCGAGGACTCCGACCCGTTCCCCGAACTGGTGCGGTTCCTCCGACTGCTCGGACGGGACGCCAGTCAGAACGGGGTCGGCGTGGCCCTTCTGATCGACGAGCTGCAGGTCTTCCGCAAGCGGGACATCGCCGTCCTCGTCCAGGCCCTGTCGGCGCTCAAGGACGAACCGATCGTGCTCATCGGCGCCGGGCTGCCCTACCTCGCGTCCGAGCTTTCGAAGGCGAACACCTACGCCGAGCGGTTCCGCTTCGAGGTGATCGACCGGTTGGGCGAGTCGGACGCACGCGCGGCGGTCACCGATCCCGCCTTCGACCTCGGCACCATCTGGGACGACGACGCGCTCGAGCGGGTCCTCGAGCTCGCCGATCGGTACCCCTACTTCCTCCAGCTCTACGCGAGCGAGTCGTGGACCGGCGCCGCCGGCGCCGCTCGGATCGAGTCGACGCACGTCGACGAAGCCATCCCGGTCGTGCAGCGGCAGCTCGACGCGGGGCTGTACTCCGCGCGCTACGACCGGCTCTCCGAGCGCGAACGCGAGTACGTCGACACCATGGTCGCCGTGGCCGACGCGTCGCCCGACGGTGGGCACGACGCCCGTCCCCAGCCGAGCGTCTCGCCTCGGGTCCAGTCCGGTGCGGTGGCGGCCGAGCTGGGCAAGTCGCTGACGCAGGTGGCGACCACCCGCGACCGCATCATCCGCAAGGGCATCATCCACGCGCCCGTCTACGGCGAGCTCGAGTTCTCCGTCCCCGGCTTCGCGGACTACGTCCGCCGGCGCACGGGCCGCGCCCGCTGACCGACCTCGTCCAGTCAGCGTCGACTGTATAGTCAGCATATGCTGACCCTTTCGTCGCGTGTCGATGTCATGAACCGCCTCGGGCGCGCCATGGCCGATCCGACCCGATCGCGCATCCTGCTCCACCTCCTCGACGAACCCGGCTACCCCGGCGCGTTGGCCGAGCGTCTCGGCCTCACGCGCTCGAACGTCTCCAACCACCTCTCGTGTCTCCGCGGCTGCGGCATCGTGGTCGCCGTCCCGGAGGGGCGGTCCACCCGCTACGAGATCGCGGACCCTCACCTCACGAGGTCGCTGACCGCCCTGGTCGACGTCGTGCTCGCCGTCGACGACGGCGAGGCCTGCACGGACGACGCCTGCGACGTCCCTCTCTGCTGCGGGACGGGCGCATGAGCACGACGGCCGACCCGCGCCTCCTCGTTCCGGCCCGCCGCGTCCTGCTGCAACGCCGGATCAGGCTCATCGTCGCCGTCACGATCACGTACAACGTGATCGAGGCGATCGTCGCGATCGCCGCCGGCACCGTCGCCTCCTCGACCGCCCTGATCGGATTCGGCCTCGACTCGATCGTCGAGGTGCTCTCGGCCGCCGCGATTGCGTGGCAGTTCGCCGCCCCCGACCCGGAGAAGCGGGAACGGGTCGCGCTGCGTGTCATCGCCGTGTCGTTCTTCGGCCTGGCCGCCTACGTGTCCGTCGACGCCGTTCTGGCCCTCACCGGCATCCGAGATCCCGACCACTCCCCCGTGGGCATCGTGCTGGCGGCGGTGAGCCTGGCGGTCATGCCGTTCCTGAGCCTGATCGAGCGCCGCACCGGCACCGAGCTCGGCTCCGCATCGGCCGTGGCCGACTCGAAGCAGACCCTCATCTGCTCGTACCTGTCCGCCGCCGTCCTCGTCGGCCTCGTGCTCAATCTCGCGTTCGAGTGGACCTGGGCCGACCCCGTGGCGGGGCTCGTGATCGTCGTGTTCGCCGTGCGGGAGGGGCTCGAGGCATGGCGCGGCGACGCCTGCAAGACGCCCGTCTCGGCACTGACGGGCGAGCGCCAGGTCGAGGCGTGCGACTGCTGCTGACCTGACGACGCGTCTCGTCACGGCGAGCGAGGTCGGCACGGTCCCGACGCACACTCGACGGGCCGGATCGGCCCCCTCGACACACCCGGATGAGGGCGCGACACTCGGCCGGCGATCGACTACCGGGCGGGCGGGAAACGCTCGGCGAGCAGCACCGCGAGCTGGTCGAGGTCTCGGCGGACCGCGTCGGCATCGGCCTCGAACTCCTCCTCCGACATGCCGTCACGGCGGAACAGGGTGAAGACGGCCTCGCTGCCCTCGTCGTTGGCGACGATGCGGAAGGGGTTCCGCACCACCGATCCGTCGGGCAGGGTCACGTCGTGGTCGAGGATCCCCAGCTCGACCGGCCCGGTGAAGGTCACCTCGACGACGCCCAGGGGCGAGTCCGTGATCCACCGCCCGTCCTCCTGACGGATCCCGGTGCTGAGACCGGCCGCCCACGCAGGGAGGTTCGCAGGGTCCCCGGCGACGCTGGAAACGGTCGCGACGTCGTGGTCGAGCGAGCGCGAGATGTGGACGGCGGGCCAGGTCATGCCCGGAAGCTAGCAGCGAATCGCACCGGCCGCACCGGTGCAGGATCGCTGCTGAACGCGCTCACGCGGCGTGGTCAGCGTCCGCCTCCACCTTGGCGATCCGGTTCCGCAGGGTGCGGTGCGTCTCACCCGCCGCGCCCAGACTCGAGGTCACTGGCCGGGCGATCATCCGTACCTGACCGAGGACGATCTCCGACTGACGGCTGATCACAGGACCCCCGGAGAATCCCTACGCTCGGATCGTGAGAACAGCCCCGGCGACGCGCCTGCCCACGATCGTTCTGTCGACGTATGCCGCGCCGACACCCGTGGTGATCGACGGTGAACGGATCAAGGCGTGACCATCGGGCGTCGTCGTCTGTGCTTGGTGGCCGGTACGGCTCTGATCGTCGCCGGGTCGGCCTCTTACGTGGCGCGCCCTTGGCTCCAGCTCAACGTCTCATTCCTGGACGAGCACCGCGGCATCTTCCTCATCGGGTGGGCTCTGATCGCGTCGGGAGTCTCCTTGGTCGTGCGTTCTCGCACCAGACCAGAGGACGGCGACGACGACGAGAATCCCCCGAGCCTCTGACATGCAGACCTCCTCGACGCCCCGATGACGGCCCCCCTTCAGGACGCCTCACCTCCTTCGACTGGATAGCGTCGTACCGTGGACAAGGAAGACGTGATCCTCGCTGGACGCGAGGCAGTGATCGAGCACTTCCGGTGGATCGACGGCGATGCCGACACCTGGTCGATGCTCCGATCAGCGGAGGGTCTCTCGTCGGTCGTCGCGGGACTGGCCGCACTGGCCGAGTCAGAGCGACCCGACGTGATCATCGGCATCGAGTCGCGGGGATTCGTCCTTGCGCCCGCCGTCGCTCTCGCGCTCGGCGTGGGGTTCGCCCCTGTGCGCAAGGACGGCGCCCTCTTTCCGGGCCCCTCGGTCAGGCGGATGACGGGTCCGGACTACCGGGGGAACCGACGCACTCTGTCCGCACGGCAGGACCTGCTCTCCCCTGGTCAGCGTGTCGTACTGGTCGACGATTGGATCGAGACGGGAAGCCAGGCGATCGCGACCAGGGCCCTGATCGATGACTGCGGCGCCGAGCTCGTATCCGTCGCCGTGATGGTCGATCAAGCCTCCGCCAGGGCCCGCGCCGAACTTCCGGCGATCTCAGGACTCGTGCGGGTATCAGACTTGTAGCCGCCCGCTCGGCGGTGGGCTGGCGGGCATGTTCCTACCATCGGGTCATGGAGCAGTCATGGCCTCCCAGAGCACCTCTCCGTCGACGAGGGTCGTCGTCGGTGCGAGCCCGAGCCTTTCGGCCACACGTGCTGACGCCGTGTGGTCCGGATGGACGTGAGCCTGCAGGCGTCCGACGCCGATCGACGGCAACCACGCCACGACCGCCGAACCCGCTTCCCGCGCCAGCCCCCGGCCCTGCTCCGACACGGTGACCAGCCACGCGAGGTCGGCGACGAGCTCGACGCCCCTGCGCGTGAGCGTCGCCTGGACGAATCCGATGGCCGGCCCGCCGCCGATGGGCCGGATGATCCAGTTCAACCACCCGGCGCGTCCGTCGTCGGACCGGCCTCGTGCCTGACGTCGGTAGCGCGCCTCGAGCTCGTCGTACGTCGGGGGTTCCCCACCGGTGAACCGGTAGAGCGCCAAGGGCGCCAGTGCCCTCGTCATCTCGCTCGCGTGCCTCACGGCGAGCGGCTCCAGCGAGAGACGATCCGTTCGCAGGGCATCGGCCCGGGGCCACGACGCGTCCTGAGCATCGCCGGCCGGCCGGACAACCGTCACGGTCGGGACCTCGGGTGACGAGCGCCTCTCCCCCTCCATCTAACGGACGCTCGCTCCGCGCAGGGACAGGGTCGTGCCTCCTGCGGCGACGAGCACCAGCGCGACACCCACGACGGCGAGCCACCAGAATTCGAACGCCGCAGCGATGTCGCCCAGCGACGGGGCGAGCGCCAGCAGGAGGCCTGCGAGCACGAGGACCGCGACGACGGCCACTCCGAGAGGGCCGCGCGGGCCGAACCGCAGCCAGACCCCGCCGAAGACCGCACCGACCGTGAACGCCGTCAGCGAGCCGAGGAACATCACGAGCAGCAGTACGGCGACGTTCCCCGCGCCGAGGATGGCGGTGTCGAAGACGTAGATGCCGACGAACCAGTGACCGGTGAGCAGTTCGAGGCCGAGCATCACGGCAGCGACGGCAGCCAGGTAGACGGACACGAGCGCGTGGGTGAGGAACGTGCCCGCCGCGAAACCGCGGCGTGTGGTGCCGAGCGACGATGCCACCGGGAACACGGACGAGATGCTGGCGACCCCCGTCGCCACGAGGTACCCGGAGACGGACCAGGCGAGGGCCGGATTGTTGCGAGCGCTGTCGGCGTAGCCGGGCGAGCTCGGAGACATCCCCGTGGCGCGCTGGATCGCTAGCTGGATGATCACGGTCGCCACGCCTGCGACGAGCATGATGCCGAGAGGCACGAGGAACCATGTCGTGCGGCGCACGAGCTGGAGTCGGACGACAGCGGTTGCACGGCTCACGACAGGGCTCCTTCGGTGGTGACGGATGCGGCACGGTCGTCCACGCCGGGCGTCGGCGTACCGGCGCCCAGGGCTGCGACGAAGTGCTGGAGCGACACGGATCCCAGCTCGACCCCGGCCTCGCGGGCCTCGCGCCGGAGGGCGTCGTCGACGCTCCCCGCCACGGTGACGCTGGCGAGTCCGCCGAGGGCGTGCCGGGCGAGCACCCGCCGGGAGCCGACGACCCGATCGACCGCACCTGCGGCTCCTGCCGCCGTCCAGGCCGAGGCGCGAGCCGTGTCGACGTCGGCGTCGAGGACGACCCGTCCCTCGTCGAGCACGACGACCTGCTCCAACAGGGATTCCGACTCGTCGACGAGGTGGGTGGAGAGCAGGACGGTGCGGGGGTGTTCGGCGTAGTCGGCGAGCAGGCGATCGTAGAAGATCTGGCGAGCGGTGGCATCGAGGCCGAGGTAGGGCTCGTCGAAGATCGTGAGCGGCGCCCGCGATGCGAGCCCGAGCACGATCGCGACGCTCGAGGCCTGACCCCGCGACATCTTCTTGATCGGCGTCCGAGTCGGAACGCGCAGGTCGGCCACGAGGTCGCGCGCCAGTGCCGGGTCCCAGCCGGCGTGGAAGGCCGGGGCGACCGAGAGCACGTGACCGATGCGGAAGTCGTCGGGCCAGCGCTGGCTGTCCCGTACGAAGGAGGTGCGCGACAGGACCTCCACGCTCTCGACCGGGTCGTGCCCCAGAGTGCGGACCGTGCCCGAACTCGGACGCTCCTGCCCGGCGATCATCGAGAGCAGGGTGGTCTTCCCCGCCCCGTTGCGGCCGAGCAGGCCGCAGATGGCGCCCTCCCGGACGGTCGTGCTGACGCCCCGGAGGGCGGTGGTCGACCCGTAGGTGCGGTGCACCCCGGAGACTTCGACGGCGGTGCTCATGACGGATCCTCCTGATTGATCATGCGCGTGAGGGCTGCAGCGTCGATGCCGAGCGCGGCGGCCTCGCGGACGAGCGGTCGGACGTACTGCTCGGCGAAACGGGCACGACGCTGCTCGACGAGCAGGTCACGGGCGCCGGGGGCCACGAACATGCCGATGCCCCGTCGCTTGTAGAGCACCCCGCGGTCGACGAGCAGGTTCATCGCCTTGCCCGCCGTAGCCGGGTTGATGCGGTAGAACGCTGCGAACTCGTTCGTCGACGCCACCTGCTGCTCTTCCGCGTAGGTGCCGGCGAGCACGTCGTCCGCGATGCGGTCGGCCAGCTGCTGGAAGATCGGGCTGCTCTCCTCGAACACGGCGACCCTCCTCATTGGTTAGTTGGTTCAGTAATGAACCTATTGACCAGGAGCGATCGTGTCAAGGAGGCGGCGATCTCGTCCGCCTCGAGGCGGCGACCTCCGACTCGCCTACCGTGCGGTCGGATCGCCCTTGAGGATCCGCGCGTTGAGATAGATCGTGATGAGTGCGCCGCCCAGCGTGAAGTACATGCTCGTACGAGAGGGATCGATCACGAGCAGTGTCACTGCAGCGATGGCCACGAGCGACGCGACGATCAGCAGGAACACGGCCACGGACCGCTTCGTTCGTCGGCCGTCGTCGGTATCCATGCTTCTACGGTCTCTCGCCGGAGGGCCGCCGTCAAGAGACCGCCGGCGTCGACGCCGATCACGGTGATCGAGATGACCAGGGATGTCCTAGCGGCACAGGCTGTCCCAGCAGCTCCTCGGCCCTGAATGGATCTCCACCGGGAGGTGCAGCCTGATCGGATCAGTGCTTCACTGAGCGTGGCGGAAACGCCACGGCGGTGGGGCTCGCCGTCACCAACCTCGACTCAGGTCGACAACAGTCCCTATCTCAACCGCTGGCGTGCCCGGAAACCGAGATAGGAGACCAGATGACCACCGACACCATCGTCGTCGCGGCACATGCCCGAACGGCCGACGTCGTCCTCTCGACCGCTGCCCGATTCGCGGCCCGACTGTCGGCGCGACTCGTGGTCGCCCAGGTCGACGACTCCCGCGTCCCCGCCGACCCCGTCGACGGCAGCGGCAGCGGCAGCGGCAGCGGCAGCGGCAGCGGCGGAGCATCGACCGCCCCCTCACCCCAGACGAATACGACGACGCGGCCGTCGACACATCCGCCGTCGAGACTTCGGCAGCCCGGTTCCGCACCGACCTGCAGATCGCGGTCCGAAGCCGATCAGCCCGGACCTCCCTCCGGCCTCACCACGAAGGACGATGCATGACCACCCCCTCACCCGACTCACCGTTTCCGCCGCCGCCTTCGAGGAGAGGCT
>Ga0308170_10004211_pt1 | contig 11403 bp, 10 predicted proteins | sample PhyBR2_2_FD_202136 | JGI IMG/M metagenome (GOLD analysis project Ga0308170, IMG submission 202136) | Phyllosphere microbial communities from UC Gill Tract Community Farm, Albany, California, United States - DLSLSB.R2 | ecosystem: Host-associated > Plants > Phyllosphere > Unclassified | place... | reverse complement strand
CTCGGATCGACTTGAGCCTTGCGAACGATTCGAACCAATTTCGAGTTCGTTCATTTTCGAAGCTACGGCACTCGGCCCGTCTTCCTCGAGTGCGAAAGTTTGCGCGCTCCGTTGCTCGTCCCCTTGTCGTTCGCGATTCTCCACCTCCACGTCGAGAATACCCTCTTCTCCATCATCCTCCAACCGAATGGCCCCCTCCCTCACCCCACCTCTCCACCAACTCTTGAACAGCGTCCACCTAGTCAATCCTGATCCCTCACTAGCTCCACCTCCACTGACATCTCCCCCTCTCCCTCTCAATCTCAATCTTGACCCTTCCCCTCCTCTCCCGATCCCTTCGTGTAAACTCAACAAATCGTCTTCCCTCGTTCGGTTCGCTCTTGTCCATTCCGAATCACCTTCTTGATCCCTTGAACGCGTTTGACTGTCCCAATCTCGGTTGTGAGGAGAAGAGGATGGATCCGAGGATTGATTGTTGAGGGAATCGGAAGAAGGGGAGAGAGATATTCCATTCCGGTTAAGACAGCAGCAGAAGGGAGAGAGAATTGCTTTGAGTTGATCGGAACGCGAGAAGCCCTCCATCTTAGAGTGTGCGAAGGGAAGAGGGAAGTTTGCCGAGACGTTTGTTTGATGAAGGGTTTCAGAGGATTGTAACGCGATTCGAGTGCGTGCGAATGGCTGTACAGGGTCTTATCGGCTCCTTGATGCACTTGAGCGAGTATTTGGCGGTTCGGGGTGAGGTGGAGAAGATGAAGAATTCCAACTTTCGATTTCAGACGAAACTCGAAATTTCGCAACGACTCCAAGTTCGTGAGGGAGTCTCTGCCATAGATTGATCGCGGGGTGACGCCCGTACAAGCAACAGGACAAAGTGAGCTGAAGAATGGTGCTTTTTTGGGTTGCAAAATACAAAAACCATCGCAAGAGAGAAGAATTGCTTTTCCCGGTATGAAAGAACCGATACGACCGACTGAAAGGGATAAGTACATAAGAGGATAGGAGTGGGAGAAGCGAGGGTGGCGATAAGAGAGGGGTACGACGAGTAAAGGGAATAAAGGAAGAAAGAAAAAGGGTAAGCGTTAATGAACCGATAACGATGAAAGAAGGGTGTAGTAGAGCGGGTGAGGGGAGCAGTGGGAGGGCATGGGTCGAGGGGAGGGGAGAGAGATCTATTGGGCGGAGACGTGAGGGGGCGGGCGAAGCGAATGAAATGAGGCGATTTTTTAAGCCTTCGTGAGGCCGTCTCTCTTCGGGGCTTCCAGGAAAGAGGAAAACATTGGGATCAACGTTTGGGCAAGCGTAAAAGAGAAGATCAGCTTAGGGCCGACGACCCTGCAGGAAGAAGGAGAATAGCGTCAGTAACGATTTAAGTATGAATTTTCTCAAGAAATCCTGAGAAAGTCTGAAACGACGACGACGACGTACAAGATCTTGGGAGTGAGACCCTTGAAGAATCCACCGAACCCTTCATGCTTCATGAGTTCCCTAATAACCGTCATACCTCCAACTTTCGACTCGAAATTTTGGTTTTGAATTCGAGTCTTGATCACGTCTAGAGGTTGAGAGATAGCGATTGAAGAGATCTATACCTCCACATCTCTATCAGTAGGAGTAGGAGCAGGAGAGAAAGGGAGGAGGACTTACGGAACCTGCGATAGAGGCAATAAAGTTTTGGTACCAGGATGCAGAACGGTAATCTTCTAATCCGAATACGTATTCTTTCGTGAAGGCAGATCCTCCGAAGAGCTACATATCATATCAAGCAATTCGTAGTAGATCAGCGAGTGTTCTAATCGTGAGAAGAGAGAATTCGTCGTGAGGTGAGAGAAAAAAGGAGTGCGTACAGCGAAAGAACCGGGAGCGTTGCGAGCAGCAGTCCATGAAGCTCCTCGGTAGAGAGAGAATCCTTCATCCTTGACAATTCGGAGGAACCCTCGGTCTCGGAACGCTTCGGGGTTGGTTCTGTACAATTCGAAGCGAATTCTCTCAGCACCCTGTCTTACATAGTACTAGAAAGCTCAAGAGAGTTGTAGAGCGTACTGTCGCTTGATCTTGAGGACATCGAGGGGAAGGAGGACGATTTCTCCGATACCAGTGAAGCTATTTCACTATTCGATCAGTATTTGTACACTCATCGAGGATGAAGCGGTAGTATACTTACGATCCAGCAGTAGCAGCCATCATAGCCTTTCCGTTCTTCTCACCGAACGCTGAAGTGAAGTTGGATTTGAAGTTCTTCGAGAGGAAATCGTTAAAGTAAGGTTGTCCTCCGAACTGTATGCGACGAAACTCCATCAGCATGAGGAGTGTAATGCGCTGAGGAACTGTCGAAGCTCACCTTGTACACTCGCCTGCAGAAAGAGAAGGAAGAGCAAGGTTGAAAAGACGGTATCAGAAATGAAAATTAGAATCAGACGGAATCCTGATCGCAACTCACTGCAGAACTGTATACTCGAACCTGTGTCAGCATCCGATGAACATCTTGTACGGATCTAGAATAGGCTTACCTTTGTATCCAGCAGCGTAACCGAGACCGGGGAAGAGGGAAAGGAATTTCTGTCCAGCAGCGGCTTTCGCATGTTCCCTGAAGACGATCTCCGAGATGGCTTTCTGTATATCTCAATCTCGTCTATCAGCTCTCGTCCTCAGTGAACAGAAAGAGAGCAATAAACATACGCCGGTAACCTTGTTTGACATTAATCGCTTTGCGACGGTATCACTACCCGATCCAACCGCATTAGCTCGATTACAAGTGAGGAGAGTGTAGGTGAGCTCACACAGGATGGAAGATGATCAATTCGGCGATACCTGATTACCCGAGTCAAGCGATAAGGAAAGATTGGGTTGAGCAAATTCCTAAATCGATAAAAGCAATAAGCGAGAAAAGAGGAGAGACTGACCTGAAGTACCTGAGCCCAAGATACGAGCAGCATGTGAATCTTTACCACCGGCGGGAGGAGGAGACATTGTTTGATTTGGTTGAGAGATGAAAGAGGAGAAAGATTTCGAAAAAAGTTCCGAGAGTCCTCATCTCCTCAGTCCAACCACTTCCAACATGAAGGCAGCAGTCAATTTGGCAAGGACTGTCACTCGGGCGACTACCTCTCCAGCTGTACCCCTCGTCTCCTCGATCAGATCCGCTTCCTCTTCTTCTTCTTCTCCATCCTCCTCATCTCCCGCTCCCCCATCGACTGAACACCTCGCGAATGTATCTTACGGTGATACAGCAAGATCCAGAATTCAAGATCATTACACCCAATCCCTCTCTCACGATCTTCTCTACCTCCTTTACAATCACCAAATCCATTCTTCCTCTACTTCCCTCCCTAATCCCCTCTCTCGAGCTCCCATCTGGTCCCCCAACAACCCTTATGCTGAAAACCGTGCCCCTCCTCGACCCAAAGGCAATCGATACCTCGTCCCTAACCCTTCTTACGTCTCTCCTCAATCCCTCCCCCGATTGGAATCCATCGTAGTCGAATCCATGTCTAAAACCGCACTCGCCGGTAAATCCAACCTCTTACCCCTCCTCATGGCGTTCGAAGCCGTCACTGGAGAACCACCCCAATCGAAGCATCCAGGAGCGTATGGTCCAGGTTCAGGTCAAGGACTAGTCATTACTCGTTCAACCAAGAAATCCGCTTCCTTCAAGATCCGTGCTGGTGCACCAACTGGAGTCAAAGTCGAATTGAAAGGACAACCGATGTATACTTTCCTCGAAACTCTCGTCGATTTCGTCTTACCTCGATTGAAAACTTTCCAAGGAATCCCTCTACCTCCCGCTTCTCAACCTCGTCAATCTACTTCGGCAACTTCAGGAGTCGTCTCGTTTGGATTACCTCCAGAGGCCATGGGTTTGTTCCCTCAAATCGAAATCAATTTGGATCAGTACCCGAAAACGTTCGGCATGAACATCTTCTGTATCACTTCGGCGAAGGGAAGGGGAGCTCAAGATCAGGCTAGGGCCTTAATGTCGGGAGTAGGGTTACCTTTCGTGAAACGGTAGAAGCTGAATTGTTGGACGGGAAAGGGAAAGGGCGGGAGAGGGGAAGGGAACTGTACAATGTTTGAATCAGGGGAAGCATTATAGAAGTTGAATATATCCCGTCGTCTAGCAAGAGAGGTAAGCCTTCCTCGTCCGTCTGAGAGACGCGATTTCTACTTTGCGAGACTCGAAAAAAGTCTCTCTGAAAGTGCGCTCAGGTCGCTTGCGTCGCGTCCTTGCTAGCTTCTGTGACTACGTGTAAGCCGATTGTAGTTATCTTCAGATTCATTGCTGTGTGTCGATGGGATTTGGGTAAGATGTCAACTTCCTCTCTCTCTCTTTCCTACCTTTCACTTTCAAAACAACTGATCTCTCCATTCAACACGTACAGCTTGTATGGCACCATCAATAGAATCACTCAACACGGTACTCTCTACTCTCAAAGACCTCCTCCCTTCCCTCCCTGCTTCCCAGAACCTCCCAAAAGATGCAGAACCTAGTGGATTCGCCTACTTCCTCGAGATGCCTAGTGGAGCTCTTCAACCTTCCACGTTCCTTCCAGCTCTTCCAGGCCTCAAGATGAACCCCACCGTTGACCTCAATCGCAAGTTTGTTGGCAAATTGATCTTGATTGTTGAGCGAACGATTAAGGAGATGGGGAGTGGTTTGAAGCAGGATCAGGTTGAGACACTGTACAAGGTGATTAGTCAAGTCAAGGATATGATTCAGGAGAGAAGGGAAACAAGGGAAACAAGGTGAGTTGCCCTTGTTCTCTCGCTCTTTCCAACTGAAATCTTGGACTGACACCTCTAGGCTTGAATGATAGCGCCTCTCCTCCTTCATCAAACAATTCGAAACCTGCTGTACTACCCACGGTCAAGAGACAATCTTCCCATTCTCCTCCATCTCACGCGACAACCGATTCCCGCAGAACCTCTGCCTCAACTTCAACCTCTTCAAAACCTCGTACTTCGACCGGATCCACCAACACTTCACTTGAACAAGACGAGGATGATGGTGCTCGTGAGGCTGTGAAAGCGTTGAAGGGAGAAGATGAGGATGAGAAGATGGAGGAAGGAGAGAGAGTCGGAATGGAAATGCCTCCTTCGAATCAACTCGGCTCAATGGATCACGATGATGAGGAGGAGGAACAGAGTGAGATGGAGATTGAGGAGGAGGAGGGAGAGGGGGGTAATTCGAAGAAGGGACATGGAAAGAAGAAAGTCGTCGACATCATCGTGGAGGAGGAACCTACGAACTCGAAATCGAAGGGACAAGAGAAGGGGAAACGGAAACAACAAGCTCACGACGTTGAAGACTCGGACGAATTAGCTGAGAAGGAGGAATCATCAACCAAGAACAAAAAAAGGTCGAAAGGAGTCGTTCCTCCCATCATTTGGAAGAGACGCAAGTTGAGTGCGAAAGAGAAAGCGAGATTGCAACAAGAGGAGATGAGACAAGGTGAGGATGATGAGTTGGAGTCAGGTTCAGACGTGGAGGAGATTACGAAGAAGGTGGGGAAAGGAAAGGGCAAGGGCAAAGGGAAAGGGCAAGACAAGGAGGTTCCTCAGTTATCATCTGCCGAGGAGGAGGAGGAGGACGACGACGATCTTCTCGAGCGCAAGAAGCGAGAGAGGAAGGAGAAAGCTTCTGCCGTCGCAGCAAGTCAGACCGAGAAGAAGCAGAAAGTTGCTGTCAAAGAAGTCAAGACGGTCGACAAGTCGAAGAAAGGAGGAGGAGGAGCCACCAAAAAGAAACCTACGACGAAGAAGGGCAAAGCTTCGAGGAAGTACACGAGTAGCGAGGAATCGTGCCAGGAGGAGGAGGAGAAATCGATCAAAAAACCGGCCGTTGGCCAGAAACGCCCTCGATCAAAGACGCCTGCTCCTGCTCAAGATGACAATGACAACGAATCCTCTGAATGGTCGAAATCGAAATCTCCTCGACGCTCATCACGAACGAAAGTCGTCGTCAAGGCTGAGCCTCCCGCTTCTTCTGCCTCTGTCAATCCTTCGACTCGCTCCTCCCGTCCCACCAAAACAACTTCAACTACTCGCTCCACCCGCAACAAAGCACCCCCGTCTTCCTCTGCCGCTTCATCTTTGAAACCCTCACCCGCGAAGAAATCAAAGGGATCGACCACTATCCGAGCATCAAAGTCCTCCGCTCTTCAAGCCAAGGATTCAAATAGTCAGAGATCGTCTAGGAGTGGATCAGCAGCCGTCGGCAGCAACGAAACGGGATCTCAAGTCAAGAAAGAGTTCAAGTACAAAGTTGGAGAAGTCGTGTTCAAGAATGGCAACGGAATACCAGTTCCTGCTTGGCCCTCTGTTGTAAGTCTCTCTCGCTTGAAGTGCCCTCCTCGCGAAACCTCGCTGATTTGGTGAAGATTTTTCAGGTCCTTCGCGTCGACGTGGATTCGGACTCGATTTGGGTCGCTCCTCTTCCTGGAGGCAAGTTCTAGTGAGCATCCTTTCACCATCCTCATTGCTGATCCGATATTGATCCTTTTGTATCCAACCGCTTAAGTGTCAAACCGGAGTTGTACGAACTGTCGATAGAACATCATTCGGCGAAATTGTCGTCGACTCAGAGTCCTCGTGAAAAGATGGGTCTCAGCGGAGAAAAGACGAAGGAGAAAGCACTCGTCGAAGCAGAGGCGTTTGCGGCCAAACCAGCTCTCGTCAAGGAACGATTTCAAGCATGTTTGAAAGCTTTGGAAGCTGGTGATGAGGAGGACGAGGAGAAGAAGAAAGCGAAAGAGGAGAGGCAAGAGAAGAAAGTAGAAGAAGAAGAAGTTGAGGTTTCGTCGTCGGGGGATGAGGAATCTGAGTAAAATCTGGGAGGAAGGAGGACGAATGGAGAAGCTTTTACTGGTTTTGAGCCTCGATGGATTCCTTGTTTACTTGCTCTACGTATACGCTTGTTACTGCACTATCTACTATACCTTTGACGCTTTTCACCTTGTCGAAACTGGAGAGAGAGAGAGCAACTTTCGTTTGATTGCGAAGAGCGAAATTCGAGTCGCTTCGACTGCTGTCCCTTCTCTCGCTCGATTCCTCGCTCGGACGCATCTTCAACGCTTCGAAACATATAAATCTCGACCAATCGAGGAGGTATCGAACGATGAAATAGATTCTGCGAATCCTCGAGAACTTCGAGTTGCGAAATCTCGCTTCTTCGTCCTTTGCAACACCCCATCCCTGAATCATGTCGCATCTAGGTCCACCTCCGACTCTGCTCAATACTACAACCATCTTCTCGCTCGGAGCAACTCTCGCCCTTTTATTCGCTGCTCTCTCCCTCGCTAGATCTCTACTCCCAACCCGAATCTACAACGACAGGATTCAGAGATGGACATTCGTATGGCTAGCTTTTGATGCTCTTACTCACTTGTACGTTCCTCCTCTACCGCTTCCCCTCTCTCAGTCGAGGAGAGAGCTGATGATGTGTTGAATGATGAAGCATTCTCGAGGGTTCCTTCCTCTACCAGAGCTTCCCGCCTCTCACTAGCTCTGTGAACACTAGTAAAGGTACGCTATATCCTCTCTTGCGGTCTCCTGTTGAGATGAAGCTGGAAACGTTTACCTCTCTCTCAAACTCACATTCACTCTTCCGCTCCCTCTGTCGCTGGCCCGACTCTCCAGGTCCCCTTGCCTTACTATGGCAGGAATACGCGAGAGCCGACACGCGATGGGGAACTTCTGATCCCACTGTCGTTTCAATCGAAATCATTACGGTTTTGATGGCTGGGCCTCTGTGTGTCGTTCTGATGGATATGATGAGGAAGCAAAACGAAGCTTGGAGGTATTGGATGTAAGCTCTCTTTCCTAGATTCGAGCATGGTCAGGAAAACTGACGGAAAGGTCGTTGAAACAGCGTCGTTCTTTCGTAAGTTTCTGCTCGCAACGCTTCAGCTCCTTGCTCTGTGTAAGCATCTGTGACATTTTGACTGATCATTCTCGTCGACGTTGACAGCACTGCCGAGATCTACGGAGGCATGATGACCGTGAGCCTCCTTTTCTTGCCCTCTCCCTTCGCATCCTGAGCTCAGCTCTTACACTCCCACAGTTCTTCCCCGAATGGATCACTGGCTCCTCCGCACTAAACACCTCGCATTGGCTCTACACCTACGTCTATCTTCTGTTCTTCAATGGATTGTACGTTCTCACACTTTGAGAACTCGCTTGATTTTGACCTGACTCTCGATGCTTCACAGATGGGTCGTCATTCCTCTCTACTTGATGTACGACTCTTACGTTCATATCGTCGGAGCTCTTCGTACCTCGACTGCTGTAGACAAGAAGCGGCGATGAAATCGAGAACTCCGAAGTTTCAATCTCCTGTCCTTCGCCCACTTCACGGAAAAAAGGCATCCGATTGCCCCTTTCCGCTCGACGGAACTATCGGGAGTTTTTCAGCCGAGCTCCGCGGCAAGCTAACGCCTCTCCCTAATTGCAGCACGCCGCTCGAATTCGGTTTTGGTCTTCTCTCTTCATCCTTCACAGGGCCAGAAGTGGAAGGAGTCAAGGCATGGTCAGCGGCAGTGGTAAGCTCACTTCCACTTGACCTCAAAGTGGAGTTCTCGACTAACCTCTACTCTGCAGCATTCTATCTCGAGAGTACGCGGTGAAACGTCATTCGTCTTGAAGCGTGCTTCGCTCACCATCTACATCTCCCTTGTTAGTATGCAAACTCGCCGACAAGTGGCTAGAAGAATTGCGGCAGAAGGATAAGGCGGAGCGTCGTATCGCAGAACTCGGAGGTGAGAGAGCATGTTCCTCGCAGCTGTAGAGGAGTTAAGCTGACCCTTTCGAGACCGTGGTAGATACTGGCGAAGATATGCAGCGTTCTAGTGCGCGAGAAGACTTTGCAAAGGCCAATCTAGCCGTTCAACGACTCCTTCGAGATGCGAAAGACAGCGTTACCCGCTCGCCGAATGCGAAAGATTCAGTAACATTGGCGAATGAGATATGGTCGAGCCGAATGCGCGATGAGGTGAGTGAGATTGAGCATTATTCTGGCGAAGAGGCGACTAAACGAGACTAGAATCCAGGATCGAGCACTATTTCCGACCACGGAGGCTTTCGTCGAAGCCAAAACACCGTTTCGGCTCATCGATAGCCCCCAACAGACTCCGTCTCACGATCCTTTCTACGTAGGACGTCGTTCGACGACCCAACGACCCCCTCAGTTGCTTCGTCGAAACGCTATCGTTGGTCTTGAAGCAATGTCGACAGCTCCATCACTCCCTCCTACCCCTTCCCCAACTCCTCGTCCTTCACCTCGTACACCAACACCGTACCCTCGATATCGTCAGCGCCGTTCGACGTCTCCTTCACCTCCGACTAGCCCAAATGGAGTCTCATCGGACGACGGCTCGACAACACCTCGACTTTCTCGTCGGTCATGATCATCTTTGTAGCGGGAGTGAGAGGGCGTCAAGCTTGTGGAGGGCGGTCTGTCATCGAATCGGAATTGCAAAGATTGCGATGTCTTTTGCCGCAAGTTATAGCGTGGATCATCGCTTCTCTTACCTGTTCTAGCTTCTCCTATCTTTGGCGTTGGTCCGGTTTCTCCTGCGGAGTTCAGTTTGTCTCAGCGCCCTTTTGCGTGCTCAGGTTTCTGAATCGCTTCTTGTCCTCCTTTTCTCCCTTCATCCCGAGCTCGGGACACCAACCGATCACCTATAGCTCTCGCTCTCTTCCCTGACTAGCCTCAAGTCATGCCTCGTCTCGTTGGAGGTGGCGAAGATCACTCTCTTTCTCTACCCGATGATAACAAACATTTCGGTGAGCGTTCTCCGGAACCTACCTAGACTCCGGACCTCGTACTAACGCTGCAGAATTCACAGTTCAAAGCTACCATCATGGATGGACCATGCTCGTGCCAGCGCTTGACCAAGCTCGCCAATTGCTGCGAGATGCCGAGGGTGTGTAATTCCTCGAATGGTATCGCATTCTCTTGTCAGCGCTAACCGGACAGTTGGTCCATCCGATAGAACGACAAGATCCCGGTGCCATATCTCGCGCGCGCTCCCATATTCTCGGGATCGAGAACAACCGCACGAAAATGCTGGAAACTGTGTACCGTGAAATCTGCTACCTACATCATCAGGAGCAGGAGGCAGCTATAGCTCTTGCGCTTGATCGATACTGGGCAAGTTTGAGTCAGGTGAGTGCTTTCGCACTTCCGGCGACACTGTACTTTGCGCTGAAAATCGGGCCATTCATGCAGCTTGACGCTTTCCACGGGTTTAGGAACCTCCATCGACTCCTGCCAGACCCCTCTGTCGAACAGCTCGAGCTCTATGCTGACGGCAGTATGCACGCTGGACCCTTGCCCAGAGTTCCCAGCTCGAGTGCCGTCGCAAGTCTCAATCCGAGTCGTGCACCTTCTCCTCACAATTCGCTTGCAAAGTTTCTCACTCGCCGACAACGGCTACGCTACGAAGGAACTAGCTGATGGTAAGGAGCTGAAGCAACCTCTTCATTCTGCCGAATTTCGCCGATTAGCTCTCTTTTTGTCCCTCTTTTCGCCTAGTTCATAGACTCTCTGTACCTTCAGCTTCTGTCAGCTTCTGTCATACTATGAGTTCTTTCCTCCTGTCTCCCCAATCTGACTTCCGAGAGTTGGCGTGAGGTCAGTCTTCATGTTTGCAGAAAACGAACGACTCTCGAAGGATGAATCTTTCCCGTCAAGTGAGAAGACGAGTGTAGATATCATCACAAAGAGCTAGATAACAAAGTTGTGTATGTATAGGAATGAATCGTCTAATAAATGAAGGGAAGATAAAGAAATAGGAAGAAAGCTCAGTCCAGAGTCGTCCAGCTGCTTCTCACTTCGTCCTGCCACGTCTTGCTCGTTCAGCGGCTCCTCGACCCACCTTGGGGATATACTTGTGTTTTTGAAGTTCTTTTGGCGTGGTCCTCCGTTCACTGTAGTCTGGAAAGTCCTCCTCGTAGGCGTCCTCCGCTCTCCTCTTTCGAAGGTAGATTGTCTGCCGAGCGTTGTTGTACCTCTTCGCATCCGGTTCCTTCCTACGATCACGTTTCTTGCTCGTGTTCTGCTTGAATCTCCCTTCCTCTGTCCTCTCGCGCCTTTCTTTCTCCTTCTTCGCGACCTCTAGTTGTCTGTCCGCCTTGAGCTTCTCCATCTGGCTGTCAAGCTCTCGTATGATTGCCTCGTGCTCGGTCCTGCCTGTTGCGGAGAGTTTGTGAGGAGGGAGAGTCAGCACCAACCGGAGGAATACGATAAGAGTAGACGATACTTTTTCCGGGATTTCGAGAACCGGACACTGCTGGAGGACGAGTCGAATGCTTGCTTCGAGGAGACGTTTCGCTGCCGTCACCAGCATCTCCTTCCTCCTCCTTCTCCGATGACGAGCCCGCCTCTGAATCCTCACTGGATGGAGAGGA
>Ga0308170_10004204_pt1 | contig 11418 bp, 16 predicted proteins | sample PhyBR2_2_FD_202136 | JGI IMG/M metagenome (GOLD analysis project Ga0308170, IMG submission 202136) | Phyllosphere microbial communities from UC Gill Tract Community Farm, Albany, California, United States - DLSLSB.R2 | ecosystem: Host-associated > Plants > Phyllosphere > Unclassified | place... | reverse complement strand
GCGAGCGACACACCAGAGTGCACCCGCGGCCCTCAGGGGCACGTGAGGGCGGGTACGGCCTCGGTAGGACCCGTCCCTGACGGCGCGAGGTGCTCGGCCGCCGGGACGAGTGGGGACGCCGAGACGAGCTTTCTGGACAGCCTGGGTCCGACTGCTTCCTGAAGAGGCACGACGAGCATCGACCGGCGCCGTCGGGAGGCGGCCGGCCAGCGAAGAGACGAGCTTTCGAGACGAGAACGGAAGAGAGTGCCATCGAGGGCTCGACTGACCTGCGCGCAAGGCAAAGGAGGTCAGCGTGCAGCTCACAGAGGCGCAAGAGTGCTCGCTCAAGTCTGTGGCATGACCAGAGAGAGCGAGAGGGACGTACAAGGACCGAGATGAACCGCTCGAGGTCGACCGCCAGCACCGGCGCCGCTCGACAGGCCCGTCCACCCGTCCTGCGTGACCGCCCTGCGCGCGAGGGGCTCGAGTCAACTCATCATCGCGTCGTCAAAGCGTCTCGAGGAGCTGGAGCGTGCGAGGGAGGGCCGACGAGGGGGGCCAAGAGGAGGAGCGGGGAGGACGAGGACGCACCTGCTCTCCCGCTGCAGCAGAGCCCGCCCGCCCTGCTTCGAGCGCGTCTTGTACCTTCTCGGACCTCGTCGAAAGGCGTCGGCCAGTCTACGAGTCGCCCCCGGTGTCGAGAGAGGTCGGACGACGAGGTTCGCTGATGAGGTCGCGTCGGAGGTGAAGAGCGATGTGGCCGCGCCGTGGTGGCGCATGGACGCGGTGCTGGGGCGGGTAGAGCCCTCGGGACAGCGTCTCGCAGGCTGCAGCTGGTGCGCGCAGGTGTGAGCGAGGGCGAGCTCCTCCTCGCGCTTCGCCGTCTCGTCCTCCTCGTCCTCCTTCACCTCACCCGGGCTCGCGACTGGCCAGCTGCCCGCTCGCCGGGCGATCCGCTCGCATCCCAGATCGGGCCCATGCCGCATGCGCATCGGCTGGGCCACTGCGCTCGCGCTCCCCTCGTCCTCAATGCCCCTTCGCCCGCCGCGCCATTCAGCGGGCGGTTCGACCTCGTCGCGTGCGAGCGCAACGTCCGCGTCGGGCTGATCTCCGACTCCGAGGGCTCAACTCTAGGCCGCTCGGAGTGGCGCGAGGACGAGGCACACTCCCCGCTCGCTCGTCGACCGCCTGCGCCTTAATGGCGAGCGGGGTCCTGCACCTCGACCCGCACGGTCGGGTCGAGCTGCACGGACGCTCTATTCGCCCACAGCGTGCGTACGCTTCACCGCCTCATCGCCTCGTCCAGCCAGCACCAGTCGACTCGCCGCTCGACTCGCCCTCCCTTTCCTCCTCCTCACCCTCTCTTCCGACCCACCCACACTCCTTCCCACTCTCCTTTCCTCGCCCCTCGCCGCCATGCGGCTCACGCCCGTTCTTCTCGCCGCGGGCGCAGGCGCCCTCGGCGCAGCCGCCTCGGCCCAACCTCAGCCTCTCGACGTCTCGCCGGCGCACTCGGCTCATTCCCTCGAGGCGCGGTCGCCGTTCTCGCTCTCGGTCGGCGGCATCAACCTCTGCATCGGCCTGTTCTGTCACCGCCCCGCGCGCAACTGGAAGTGCTCGGGTGCGTCCTTCTCCTTCTCCCTCGCCCTCGTTATCTCCCCTCGCGCTGGTGCTGACTCTCGATCTCCTTCTCGCGACAGGCTCTGGCCGTGACGGCTACTCGGTCGACTACAACGGCAACAGCCGCCCGTCCTGGGCACCGTCGGGCTTCCTCTGGTTCGGCGCCGACGTCGGCTGGGCGCCGCCCAAGGGCTTCTCGTGCGGCACGTCGTGGGAGATCCCCTCAGCCCTGCACGGTCAGCTCGGCCTCGTCACCTGGTGGAAGCCGCCCTCGGCGTGGCTCGACGCGCACGTCGGCGTCGACCTCGGCTTCAAGGCGCCGTCGTTCTGGGGCTTCCTGATCGCGCCCTCGAAGGGCTGGACCTGCAGCGGTGCGTCGCCTCTCCTCCTTCTCCTCGCCCTCTCTCGCTTCGAGGACCCTCTCCTGACGCTCAAACGACCCGCAGGCAACGGCAAGGACGGCTTCTCGGTCGACATCCGCGGCGGCGGCCGTCCTCCGTGGGCGCCCGCCGGCTGGCTGTACTTCGGCTCGCAGATCGGCTGGGCGCCTCCCGTCGGCTGGTCGTGCGGCTCGTCGTTCGAGCTCCCGAGCGCGTTCATCGACGTCGCGCACCTCGTCACCTGGTGGAGTGCGTGCCTGTTCCACCTCCTCGTCAAGCTCTCCCTCGGCGAGAGTGCGCACTGACCCCCTCTCCCTCTTTCTCCTCTTCCTCCCCCTGCAGAGCCGTCGTCGGGCTGGCTCGACGCTCACGTCGGCGTCGACCTCGGCTTCAAGGCGCCGTCGTTCTGGGGCTTCCTGATCGCGCCCTCGAAGGGCTGGACCTGCAGCGGTGCGTCGCCTCTCCTCTCCGTCTCGCCCTCTCTCCTCTCGAGAACGCTTCTCTGACGCTCATACGACCCGCAGGCAACGGCAAGGACGGCTTCTCGGTCGACATCCACGGCGGCGGCCGTCCCTCGTGGGCGCCCGCAGGCTGGCTCTACTTCGGCTCGCAGATCGGCTGGGCGCCTCCCGCCGGCTGGTCGTGCGGCTCGACCTGGACGATCCCGAGCCAGTGGCGCAAGACCTGCTCGAAGGCGACGTGGTGGAGTGCGTCCTCCCCTCTGCTCGCTCGTGCGCCCGCTCGTCGCCGCAAAGCTGACTCTGCTTTTTCCCTCCCGCACAGCTCCTCCTTCGACCTGGATCACCAAGCACAAATCGCACGACTTTGGGTTCTCTTTGCCGATCCACTGGGGCGTCGACAGCTGCGGCTGCTCGTGCGGCTGCGGCGCCGGCGACGTCGGCATCACGACCGCCCGCACGACGACGACTGCTCGCGCAACGACGACCTCGATCAAGCCTGTCACCACCTCGGTCTCGACCTCGAAGGCGACGACCACGTCCAAGAAGCCGGCGACGACCTCGTCGAGCAAGGCTGCGTCGACCACCTCGAAGAAGCCCACCACCTCGACCTCGCACAAGCCGGCCGCCACCACGTCGAGCAAGCCCGCCGCCTCTACCACGACCAAGAAGCCGTCGACGCCGACGAGCAAGCCCGTCACGACGACCCAGGCCGGCACGACCAAGACGATGACCTGTGCGTCCCGCTTTGACCTCTTCTTCGTTTCGGCTCACGGACCGCTGCTGACGCTCGCTCGCCCGCTCGCAGACATCGGCGACACCTCGACCGTCACGATCCCGGGCGACATTGTCACCGTCACGCGCACCATCTCGATCTCGCAGCCCAAGCCGACCGGCACGCCGAGCTACGGGTGGAAGTGCGATGGGTCCGGCAAGGACGGCTACGAGGTGCGCTCTCTGCTTCTCCCTCTCGCACGCCTCTCTCCCTCGACGACCCGAGCTGACGATCCTCTCTTCTTCGTGCGCAGGTCGACTGGAAGGGTAACGGCCGGCCCTCGTACTTGCCCGAGGGGTGGGCGTGGTTCGGCGTGTGCGTCGCTCTCCTCCTCTCCTCCTCGCTCACTTTGAAGCCATGAGCTGACGCTATGCTTCTTCCTCGTCCGCAGCGCAATCGGCTGGGCCCCGTCGGCGTCTTGGTCGTGCAGCTCGAGCTGGCAGCCGTCGTCGCAGCAGATCACCATCATCAGCAGCAGCCAGATCAGCTGGTGGCTCCCGCCGGCGTCGTTCAAGCTCCCCTCGGGCGTCAACTGCCCGGCGCACTGGACGTCGCAGGGCTGGATCGACACGCGCGTTCCGTCGGCGTCGTGGCAGTGCTCCGGCTCGGGCGAGGACGGCTACGAGTGCGTCTTCGTCCTCCTGCACTCTTTCTTGCGCTCGGATACAAGTAGTCCTCGCGAGCTGACGCCCGTCTTGTTGTGCGCGCAGCTTCGACCACCAGGGCCACTCGCGCCCGGCCGGCACCGCCCTCGGCTGGAAGTGGTACGGCCGCTCGCACGGCTGGCAGCCGTGCAAGGGCTTCCAGCTCCCGTCGGCGAGTTGGTCGCCGCCAAGCTGGTGGAACGCGCACAGCGCCGTCTGGTGGAAGCCGACGACGAGATGGAACTTGCGCCACTCGTTCAAGTGCCCGACGTTCTGGCGCTCGTCGCGCGCTCACCTGCGCGGCAGCTGGGTTTGGCACTGAGTGCGCATCGTCGTCAAGGTGCGTGCGTCTTCGTCGCGCTCGTCGTCGTCGCGCTCGCTCTCGCTCGAGGAGGACATCCTCGCTGACCTCGCCATCTCGCCGCACAGACCCTCCTTCGTTCCCTCACCCTCCCTCCTTCCCGCGCCCCTCGCCCCGCCTCACACTCGTTAGACACTCTCTCCTTGGTTCACCTTTGCTGCTGTAGCACTCGCACTCCCTTCCTCCTCGCGACTTGCGCGCTCCCCCACTTTTTGGCCCCTCTCAGTTCCTCACGGACGGTCTCGCGGCTGCCGGCCTCTGCATTCTACTGCAATAGCACAACTTCTGCGCTCAAGAGATCAAGTCGACCGCGCAGAGCATCGTCGAGACGAGACCGCCCCGATCCTCATCAGCGACGCTCGGCGGGCCCCGACTTCTGACGGCTCCTCTCCTCCTCACCAACCTCGCGTGCTCTCGAGACCAGTCGCAGCCCTCTGCTGGATGCTCTCTGCCGCGCTCGGACGACTCCGCCTTCTCTCTTCGCACCTCGCTCGCCCCGCCCTCGCCTCATCGCCCCGCTCTCGCACCATGTCGACCGCGCCCACCTTCCCCCGCTCGCCGGTACCGCAAGACAACGGCACGGTGGTCCGACAAGCCGGCTGCCTCATCATCGGCGACGAGGTCCTCAACGGTGCGCTGTGCTCCCTCGCCCTCCTCCCCCTCGTCATCCCACTTCCCCACTTTCCCGCGCAACCCTCACACCGCCTCGAGCTAGCACCAGACGCCTGTATGCTCGAGATCGAGAGCTGACTAGCGCTTGGAGCACCCTGCAGGCAAGACGCGCGACACCAACTCGAACCACCTCGCCAAGATGCTGTTCGACCTCGGCGTCGAGCTCAAGGTGAGTCCTGGCCTCTTCTCCCTCTCATGGCGGCGAGCTCCACCTGAACCTGTTGCTGACTCGCTCTCGACGACGCCCGCAGCGCATCGAGGTCATCGCCGACGACGAGGAGGAGATCGCCGAGGCCGTCCTGCGCATGCACAAGAACTACGACCTCGTCATCACGTCCGGCGGGATTGGGCCGACTCACGACGACATCACTTGTACGTCCCTCATGTTCAGCCGAGGAGGAAGCAGCCGACTGACTCCGACCCCGCCCGCCCTGCCAGATTCCTCAATCGCCAAGGCCTTCGGCGACGTCGGGCTCGAGTACCACGAGGAGACCAAGCACCGCATGCACGAAATGGGCAAGCACCGCTACAACATGGACGAGCAGACCGAGGAGCAGAAGACGGCCCGACTGCGCATGGCGCTCTTCCCCAAGGGCGCCGAGGTGCTCTTCGTTCAGGAGGACCTGTGCGTCCCCTTCTTCGTCGTCCTAGCACAGCTCTCAACAGGTCCCTGTACGTGAGCTGACTTTCGCCTTCCCCTCCCCTCGTCCCTCGCTCGCAGTTGGGTGCCGGTCGTGCGAGTCGGCGGCAAGGTCTGCATCCTGCCGGGCGTGCCTCGCCTGTTCGAGCGACTCGTCGAGCGTCTCGAACTACGTCACGCTGCCGCCGAGCAGCGAGAAGCCGTACCGCGTCCTGGTCCACACCGAGTGCGTCGTCCCTCCCTCTCCTTCTCGTTCCTCCGCCTCACCCTCCCACTCCTTCCTTCGCCTCGCCTTTCCTCGCCCTCGCCTCTCCTTGATCGACGTCAGCTGACACTCTCGCACCTCCTTGCAGGCTGCCCGAGAGCTCGATCGCGCCGTTCCTGACCACCTTGCAGGAGCGCGTCAAGAAGGAGCTCATTGTCCGCTCGCTCCCCTCTCTCTCCTCGCTCGACCTCCCCCTCTCCTGCACCCTCGCTGACGGTCGCTCTCGGCACTGCACGCAGCGGGTTGGCAGCTACCCCAAGTTCTTGGGCGGCGTCGACGTCTCGCTCATCGGCAAGGAGGAAGCGCGGTTGAAGGAGCTCGCAGAGGAGGGTGCGTCCGCCTCCCTCTCGCTCATCCCCCTCGACCCTCTCCCCGTCGCCCGACCCTGACCCACTCTTCCTCGCCCGCAGTCATCTCGGAGCTGAAAGGCGAGCTCGTCGCGCAGGGCAAGCTCGGTCAGGAGGAGCAGGTTAAGTAACTCTCGCGCGCGCCGCCCTGGAACTCGGTCGTCTCCGCCTCTCGGTGCGCCGGGCTCGTCTTCACGCTTTACCTCGCGCGCTCGTCTCGACGACGCACGCGCTCGATGAGAGGCTCGCCGCGGCGCTGCACGCGACCGGCGCCGCCCCACATACCGACCTTCCCCGACTAGGCTCAGCACGGCCTGCGTGCCTCGATGCTTGTGTCTGAGCGTCTCTGCTCTTGCCTCGATGCGCTTGGGCAGCAATTTGTCGACGGGTACGCCGCCGCTACCGCGCATCGGCTGCGCTGCTGCCGTGCCCGAGCGCGTCCGCCGACGGCGCTAAGCTCCTCTTCACGGTCAAATCGTCCGCTTCCTCCCTCCCCACACGCCCCTCTTCCTCTCGCACGCAACTCTCTGACTCTCTCTCTTCCACACGCAGCTCACCTCGACCTCTTCGACCGTCGCCCTCCTCTCGCCCAGCATGGTCGTCGTGCGCGCCGCACTCGCCGCGCTCCTCTCCTTCTCGACCATCGCCTCGACGGCCCCGACGTCCGGTCCATCCGTCACCTCGTCCCAGGGCACGTTCCTCGGCTCCTCGCTCGCCAACACCGACAGCTTCAAGGGCATCCCGTTCGCCCAGCCGCCCGTCGGCGACTTGCGGTTCGCGCCGCCCGTCGCGACGACCGAGAACCTCGGCGTGCGCGACGCTACGCAGTACGGCTTCTCCTGCCCTCAGTCCAACCTCGCCAACGGCGTCCTGCCCGGCGTCATCGCCAACGCGCTCGCGCAGAGCACGGTCGACGCCATCACGAGCTTGCCGATTCTGAGCGCCGTCGCCGGTACCAAGTGCGTTCCGCCTGTCGCACACCTCGCTTCTTCCACTCTTGCAGCACTCGTCCTGACTCGACGTCCCTCATGCAGTGCTGCCGAGGACTGCCTCACGCTCAACGTCTTCCGGCCGGCCGGCGTATCGAGCTCGGCAAAGCTGCCCGTCATGGTCTGGTTCTGTACGTCCTTTACCCTCTCTCGACTCAAAGCTTGCCGAGCGGCGACGAGCTGGAACGACGGACGGCCCGAGGACCTCGCGAGAGCGCTGCGGTCGGGCGAGCAGGACTCGACGAGAGCTGACCTCCTCTCTCCTGCTCGCAGACGGCGGCGCTTTTGTCTTCGGCGCGACCTCTTCGTACGACGCGAGCAACCTCGTGCAACGTTCGGTATCGATCGGAAAGCCCACCGTCTTCGTCACCGTCAACTAGTGCGTCCCTCGTCGTCCTTCCCAACCTGCTGCTCCTCGCCGACTCGACCCTCTCGCAGCCGCCTCAACAGCTTCGGCTTCCTCCCGGGCAAGGAGGCAGGCGACGACCCGACTGTCTCTATCAACGCAGGCCTCCTTGATCAACGCCTCGCGCTCGAGTGGGTGCAGGGCAACATCGGCGCGTTCGGCGGCGACCCGAGCCTCGTCACGATCTTCGGCGAGTCGGCGGGCGCCATCTCGGTCGCCTTCCAGCTGACGGCGTACGGCGGCGACATCACCTCGAAGACGAGCGGCAACCCGCTGTTCCGGGCGGCCATCATGGAGAGCGGCAGCGTGCGTCCCCCTCTCTCTTCCTCGCGCTCGTTCCCCGCGGTCTTGCTGATGCCGCAACCTCGCAGCCTATTCCTGTCGGGCCCGCCGAGAACGGGCAGTGGGTCTTTGACCAGCTCGTGAGCGTGTCGGGCTGCTCGAGCGCGAGCGACAAGGTCGCCTGCCTGCGCGCGCTCTCCTACGAGAAGATGCTCGAGGCGACGAGTGCGTCTCCTTTCTCTCTCGCTCTCTGACGGCTCCTAGCTCTAGCTGACGCTCCTCTTCGCAGACACGCTGCCCAACATCCTCTCGTACCGCTCGGTCTCCCTCCCCTTCCTCCCTCGCACCGACGGCGACTTTATCCCCGACCTCCCTCAAGAGCTCACGCGCACCGGGCGCTACGCCCGAGTCCCCATCATTAACGGCGACCAGGCCGACGAGGGCACCATCCTCGCCCTCGGCACGCTCAACATCACGACCGAGGCGCAGCTCTTCACCTGGCTCAAGACCAACTGGTTCCCGCGAGCGGCCGACTCGCAGATTCAGGGTGTGCGTCCCTCTCTCCCTCTGATGCTGATCGACGAGCGCTGCAGGTCGTTCGGAGAGCGCCTGCGCAACCTGACGAGGTCGTCGAGCTGACGAAGCTCGAGCCCCTTGCAGCTCCTCAACGAGTACCCGGCCGACCCGACCCAGGGCTCGCCCTTCGACACCGGTCTCCTCAACATCATCACGCCGCAGAACAAGCGCATCAACGCCATCGTCGGCGATCTCGTCTTCCAAGCGTACGTTCCGGTTACCTCGTACCCGCTCCTCGCCATCTCGACCGACCTCGCTCCCACTTCGTCCTCTCGACCTGACGCTCGCTCCTCGCAGTCCTCGCCGCGCCTTTATCGAGTACACGCGCTCGACGCAAAACACCTGGTCGTACCTGTCTCGGCAGCTGAGGGCGACGCCTTTCATCGGCACCTTCCACGCCTCGGACGAAAGTTGATTTTCTCTGTCTTCCTTGCATCGCCCTCAACCTGACACCTCCGGCTCGTGCGCGCAGGTCCTGAGCGTCTTCGGCTACAACGGCTTGCCGCCCTCGCGCGAGATGCAGACGCGCTGGATCACCTTCGCCTCGACCCTCGACCCGAACGTCCCTGGCTTCCCGACCTGGCCTCAGTGTGCGTCCTCTCCCACCTCGCCTCTACCTCTCACTCTTTAGCAGCAGGAAGTACTGACCTCGTCCTCGCCCGCTCGCAGATGGCCAGAACGCGCAGCTCCTCCAGTTCACCGACCTCGTCTCGTCGGTCATCTCGGACACGTTTCGACGCAGCGGCATCGCCTATATCTGGGCGCAGGCATCCTCGTTCACGCTCTGAGCTGTGCGCTGTCGTTGGATGGGCCAGGGTAGGCGAGGGCGAGCGTGCTGTCGCAGGACGAGCACGACGAAATGAAGGGGCTCGACCGCAGGATCGCGGACGTCTCGAGAGCAGGGCCTGGGGCGGTACAAGGTGTTGTTCTTGCAGTTCTCGCAATGTAAGGTATCGTCGACCATCGTCCTCATCGTCATCTGCAGCAGCTCGCCGCCATCTCGAGGGAGCAGAACGGCCTTCTCAAGTTGAGCAGCTCAACGGCGCGGGCTCGTCGGTGCAGCGCTTGCTTTCGTTCGAGTTTTCGCCGCGTAGGAAGTCCCTGCTATTCCTCGGCGCAGGACGAAAAAGCCTTGCACAGCTCGGCGTGACCTCGCTTCCCGCTCGCTGCGGCCCGGAGCATCGTCAGCTCCCTTTCGCTCGTACTCTTCCCTCGTTCACACCCCGACCCGCCGCCCGATCGCCACCACGTCGCTCTCCCGCCTCTTCAAGCGCACTTCCTCCACGTCCAGCAAGATGGTCACCGCTTCGCTCAACGGCACCGTCCTCGCCGAGTCGGCCAACACCCAGGTCGTCGAGGGCAACCACGTGAGGCCTGCCTGCTCGTGCGCGTCTATGGTCGAGCTGTGCTGACTCCTCTGTCCTCGCCCGCAGTACTTGTGCGTCCGCCCACGGGCTGTGCGAGGCTCGATGCTGAGCTGACGACCCTCTCCTCCCCACCTCGGCTTCCCCGCTTCCCTCTCGTCCATCTCGCAGCCCGCCGGACAGCGTCAACAAGCAGTACTTTAGCGACTCGAAGACTCACACCACGTGTGGCTGGAAGGTCCGTCCCTCTCGAACCGCCTGCAGCTCGCCGGAGCGACCTGCGCTGACGCTCTTCCTCCTCCTCCTCCTCCTCCTCCTCCTCCTCCTCCTCCTCGCGCGCAGGGCGTCGCGTCCTACTACAACGCCGTCATCGACGGCAAGGAGGTCAAGGACGCTGCCTGGTACTACCCCTCGGTGACCACGGAGAAGGCGAAGCCGATCGAGAACTGGGTCGCGTTCTACGGGTCCAAGGTCCAGGTCAAGTAGGGAAGCGAGCCGTGTTGCACAGAGGGAGGAACAGCTTGACGAGTAGGGACAACGACATGTACAGAGCTTTGAGATGTGGGTATCGACCGAGAGAGAGAGGGAGGAGAGGGGTACTGAGAGCGAGAGGGAGGGAAAGACAGCGCACGGACCCACGACAGCGCCGTCGTTACCTGCGCTCGCTGCCGCCGCCCGACTCGAGCCTGAGCCCGCGCTCGAACGCCCGCTGCACGAGCGCGACCCCTCGCTCGTTGCGCTCCTCCTCGGTCATGTCCTCGACGCGCTTGCCCTCGCCGGGAAGCGGCCGGTCCTCGTCCTCGGCCTCGCGCCGCATGCGCGCCTCGCCGCGCTTGAGCTCGCGCTCGTGCGCGTCGGCGCCCTCGTCCTGCTCGGCCTTGTGGATGCGCTGCCGGGCCGAGGCGTCCTCCTCGGCCTGCTGCTCCTCGTCGGACGGCTTGCGCGTGAAGACGCCCTTGATGCGCCCGACGAGCTTCTTCCTCTTCTTGGTCGCCGCGCCGTACTTCTCGATGCCGCGCATGGTGAGGATCTGCGAGCGACGAGAGGAGGAGACGAGAGGGAGGGCGATGTCGAGAGCGGGAAGGCGAGATCAGGAGTCAGCGCTCGGCTCGAGCATGTAGGTTGGCGCGACGAGACTGGGGTTCGGCGCCGTAAGACGAAGAAGGTAGAAGTAGGCGAGGATGGACGAGAGGACGGATAAAGAGGAGGGAGGACGAGGGAGGACGAGGAAGGGGACGCACCGACTTGGCGACGGAGACGCGGCCCATGTCGACGCCCTTCTCCTCGAGCGCTCTGGAGAATGCTTTGAAATGCATCGTGCCGGCGCGGTAGTGCCCGCTGAGCGGCGAGAGCGACGTGAGGTGGCCCTTCGATACCTTGATCAAGCCGGCGCTCGTGACCCGGGCGCCGTACAGGAACGACGAGTGCTGGAACGAGCCCGTCTTCTTGATGCCGACGTAGAGATTGTTCTGTAGGTCCGAGACGTAGAGCCACCTGGTGCGGCCGGAGTGACAGATCCAGCGATCGTAGAAGTGTAAGAAGCTGCGCAAGAAGACGAAAGAGAGCGCGCGAGGAAGGGCGGAGAGGGAAGGCGAGGGAGAGAGAGTGGGAGTGTGAAAGAGCGAGGGAGGAAAAATGAGGCGGGGAGAGAGGGAGG
>Ga0308170_10004202_pt1 | contig 11422 bp, 7 predicted proteins | sample PhyBR2_2_FD_202136 | JGI IMG/M metagenome (GOLD analysis project Ga0308170, IMG submission 202136) | Phyllosphere microbial communities from UC Gill Tract Community Farm, Albany, California, United States - DLSLSB.R2 | ecosystem: Host-associated > Plants > Phyllosphere > Unclassified | place... | reverse complement strand
CGAGGGTGTCGACCCCGAGGGCACCGAGTTCGACCCGGCGCTCTACGGCATGCCGACCGAGTACGACGACAAGGGTGACTACAAGTACCCGGACGGCTTCGACCCGGAGACGAACGAGTGGCTCGAGGGCTACGACACCCAGCGCACCGAGTGGGAGGGCCAGTACGCGGCCGCCCAGGCGCGTTGGGAAGCCCACAAGGCGCAGGTCGCGAAGACCATCGCCGACGAGGCGAAGGGCGACTTCGACCTCCCCGCCACGGCTTCCTCGTCGTCGTCGTTCGCGAACGAGTCGAACGGTCAGGGCACCCTGGCCGACGACGCCTCGCTCGCAGCGCTCCGCGAGAAGCTCAGCTCGACCAACTGATCGAGCGGCTCGCCCGTACCGGAAGCCCGGCATCCCTGAGAAGGGGTGCCGGGCTTCCGGCCGTTCGGGCAGGTGTGCTCGCTACGCTGTTCCGGTGCGCATCATCGGTCTCACGGGCGGCATCGCCGCGGGCAAGTCGACGGTCTCCGGGCGGTGGGCGGAGCACGGCGGGGTCGTGGTCGACGCCGATCGGCTCGCACGAGACGCGGTGGCCCCCGGCAGCCCGGGGCTGGCGCGGGTCGCGGAGCGGTTCGGGCCCGGCGTGATCGCGGCCGACGGCTCCCTCGACCGTCCGGCGCTCGGCGCGATCGTGTTCTCCGACCCGGCGGCACGGAAGGACCTCGAGGCGATCACCCACCCGGAGGTCTGGCGGCTCGCGCAGCTCGCGTTCGACGCCGCTGAGGCAGCCGATCCCGACGCGGTGGTCGTGTACGACGTCCCGCTCCTGGCCGAGGCCCGAGGCAGCCGACCGCTGCACTTCGACGCGGTCGTCGTGGTCGATGCTCCGGCAGCCCAGCGGATCGAGCGGCTCGTCGAGCACCGCGGCATGGCCCGTGACGAGGCGGAGCGCCGCGTGTCCGCGCAGGCGAGCGACGCCGAACGACTCGCGCTGGCCGACCACGTCGTCGACGCGACAGGGACCCTCGCGGACACCATCCGCGCTGCGGACGAGGTGTGGGAGCGCATCACCCGATGAAGCACCGGCTGCTCCTGATCTTCGCGGCCGTCGTGCTCGTCGCGATCGGCAGTGCGGCGCTCGTCGCGGCGAACGTGCTCGGCGGGCAGCGGGTGGAGCAGCACGGGCGGGTCTCGGCTGCGGACCGCCCTCGTGGCGACGAGCACGGACCAGAGGGGGAGTTCCACCGTTTCCGGCTCGGCACGATCAACGGGCAGCGGCTCGAGCCGAACCGCGACGACTTCGCGGCACGGACCAACGCCGACGGGCCACTCCTCCTCTTCCTGCCGGCGACCCGGGCGAAGCCGGCCGACTACCAGCTGTTCCTCGGCACCGCGCTGCAGGACGGCTACCACGTGCTCGGGCTCGACTACTGGAACCTCGGCAGGACCCTCTCGGGTACGTGCCAGGCCGACGCGCACTGCTACGGGAAGGTGCAGCGCAACCGGTTCGACGGCAGCCGTCCGTCCGAGTTCAGCTCGGTGCGGCCCTCCGGTTCGATCGTCTCGCGGTTCCGTGACGCGATCGCCTACCTCCACGACCACGATCCAGACGGCGGGTGGGGTCGGTTCGTGCAGGGCGACGACGACATCGCGTGGAACGACATCGTCGTCGCCGGGCACTCGCAGGGCGGCGGCGAGGCGGCCTACATCGCGCACGTCCGCTCCGTGCAGGGGGCGCTGATGTTCTCGTCACCGGTCGAGTCGCTCGGCGCCGAGCACGCGGCGTGGATGGACCGGCCGGGCAAGACCCCGGTCGACCGGATGTACGCCATCGACGACGTCCGTGACGTGTTCGGCCCGCGGATCCGTGGGTCGTGGAAGGTCATGGGACTCGACGGGCCGACCGGTCCCTTCCGGACGGACACCGCGCCACCGGGCACCGACGCCGATCCGCACGCGATCCTCACCGACATCCGCGTCGGGTCGCCGGGGGAGTCGCACTCCCGGACGATCAAGGACTCGACCCCGCTCGGCCCGGACGGCACCCCGCGGATGCTCGCGCTCTGGCAGTGGCTGCTCCACCGGTTCCCCACCGGACCCGACGGCTCGGATCCGTCCTAGGTCGCCGCAGTACCTCGGACCCGTCATAGGAACCCGCAATACTCTGAGTCCGTGCAGCAAGCAGGCGAACGATCCGACCTGCGCTCGATCATCCGCACCCGTGCGGAGCAGGACGGCGAGCGCAGCTACCTCGAGGACGCGCGGAGCGACCGCGTCCTGACCTACCGTGCCCTCGACGATGCCGTGGCCGCGTGGTCGTCGACCTTCGACGCGATCGGCGTCCCGGCGTCCGGAGCGGTCCTCGTCGACCTCGGTGACCCGCTCTCGTTCGCCGTCGTGCACCTCGCCGCCCTCGCGACCGGACGCCGGGCGATCCCCGTCGACACCGGGCAGCCGACGACGGAGCCCGGTCGGCTCGCCGACCTGATCGGCGGCGCGTCGATCGTGGTGTCCGACCGCGCCGTGGACGCGACCGTCCCCGGGGCCCCCGCCAGCGGGATCGACGCGACCACGTTCCTCCCGGCCGGCGTCCGTGACGGCGACCTGCCGTCGGAGAGCCCGGACGCACCGGGCGAGGGATCCGTCGTGCTCTTCACGTCCGGGTCGACCGGCACCCCGAAGGGCGTCGAGCTGCCCGAGTCGCAGCTCCTCTTCGTCGCGCGTGCCGTGGCGCAGCACAACGCCCTCACGCCGGAGGACCGCGGGTTCAACTCCCTGCCGCTCTTCCACGTGAACGCCGAGGTCGTCGGACTCCTGGCGACCCTGGTGTCCGGCGCGACGCTCGTGCTCGACCGACGGTTCCGTCGCACCGGGTTCTGGGAGCTGCTCGCCGAGCGGGGGATCACCTGGCTGAACGCGGTGCCGGCGGTCCTCGCGGTGCTCGCGAAGACCGGCCCGCTGGACTTCCCGGAGGGCCTGCGCTTCGTGCGCAGTGCGTCGGCCCCGCTGCCCGACCCGGTGCGCCAGGCGCTCGGCGACGTCCCGCTCGTCGTGAGCTGGGGGATGACCGAGGGCGCCTCGCAGATCACCGCGACTCCGCTCGGCGCGCCGGCACGGGTCGGGACCGTCGGGGTGCCCGTCGGTTCCGAGGTGCAGGTCCGGGGTGAGGACGGCTCCGTCCTGCCCGCCGACGAGGTCGGTGCGCTCTGGATCCGCGGCGAGGGCATCGTCCACCGCTACCTCTTCGGCCGCGCCGCCGAACGATTCGACGCCGACGGCTGGCTGAGCACGGGCGACGTCGGCTCGGTGTCGGCGGACGGCTGGGTGTCCCTCGCCGGGCGCTCCGACGACGTCATCAACCGCGGTGGCGAGAAGGTCTACCCCTCCGAGGTCGAGGACGTCCTGCTCGGGGACGACCGCGTCCTCGAGGCCGTCGTCGTCGGACGTCCGCACGACGTCCTCGGTGCCGTGCCGATCGCGTACGTCATCCCGCAGCCCGACGAGCCGGTCGACGCCGAGGCCCTGGTCGCCGACCTGACGGCACGTGCCGAGGCCCGGCTCACCCGGTTCCGGCGCCCCGTCGAGATCGTCGTCGTGCCCGACCTGCCCCGCGCGCCGACCGGCAAGGTGCAACGGGCGAAGGTGCGCACGATGGCCGCGCACCCGTGAGCGCCGTGTCCGCGGTGCCGGGCACCGCGTCGGGTGCTGGTTCGCAGACGCCCACCCGGACCGCGGAGGGGAAGCCCCGACACCTGTACGAGGTGGACGTCCTCCGGATCCTCACCTTCGCGTGCGTGATCGGCGTGCACACCACGAGCCACACAGTCGCGCCGGATGACGTGCCCCTCAACGCCCTGCTCGGGCTGCTGCACTTCACCCGCCTGGTGTTCTTCTCGCTCACGGCGTTCGTGCTCGTGTACAGCTACACGCTCCGACCGCGGCCGATGGCGCAGTTCTGGCCGAAGCGCTTCCTGCTCGTCGGCGTCCCGTACCTGGCGTGGTCGTTCGTCTACGTTGCGTCGTCGTGGTTGCTCAGCAGCACGCGACGCGGCGACGTCCCCGACCTCGTCCGCACGTACGCCGAGGGCATCGTCACCGGCGTGTCCTGGTACCACCTGTACTTCCTGCTCGTGACCATGCAGGTGTACCTCCTGCTGCCGGTGATCGTCTGGCTCGTGCGGAGGACCCGCGGCCACCACGTCACCCTGCTCGTCGTCTCGCTGGTCGTCCAGCTGGTCGTGTTCGCCGGGTACAAGTACTTCCCTGCCAGTGACGCGTGGCTGCACGGCTACCAGAAGCAGTTCTTCTTCTCGTACGTGTTCTTCATCGTCTCCGGTGCGATCGCCGCGGACCACGCCGACCGCTTCCTCCGGTTCATCCGCGTCCACCGCCGTGCCGTGCTCTGGGGCTTCGCCGGCGTCGGCGTCCTCACGCTCGGCGTCTGGGCGCTGCAGGTCGGGCTCGGCCAGTCGCTCTACGCCGCCGGCACACCGCTGCAGCCGATCCAGGCGGTCTGGAGCGGCGCCGTGTTCGTCGGGTTCCTGGCGATCGGCGCCCGTTGGGCGGACCGCCGCCGACCCGGCAGCCCGCTGGCGCGCTTCATCGACTACGGCTCGGATCGGTCGTTCGGCATCTTCCTGAGCCACCCGTTCATGATCTGGATCCTGCTGTACGGCGACAGTTGGCTCGAGCGGGTCGTCCCGAAACCCTGGCTGACGCTCGTGACGTACCTGCTCGTGCTGGTGCTGTCCGTCGCGGTGACGGAGTTGTTCCGGTGGACGCCGTTGAGCGTGCCGCTGACCGGGCGGCCGTCGCTGGCGTCCCGTGGGCAGCGGGAGGCGCGGGCGCGGAAGCGTGCGGCGGCTGCCAGCACGCCCGCGGTGTCGGCGGCGCCGACGCGTCCGGCGGAGCCGGTCGAACCCGACGACGCGCTCGTGGGCGAGACGGACAACGTGGGGCGCGGTTCCGCGCGCTGACGCGTTTTCGGCCCTCGGGTCGTCGCGTCGTCGCGAAAGCGACAGTGTGCCGCGGACGGTTCGACGCATCCTGTCGCGGTGGCGGCAGCGACCTGGTGCGGCTGGCGGGATCTGTCGCTTCGGCGAGTGGGTGTCGGTCTGGAGGCGCGGGGCGGGCTGGCACCGCGCCTCCCGTCCGGTGGGTTCCGGCCCTCGGGCCGTCGTCGCGGAAGCGACGGTGTGCTGCGGGCGCTCGGGCGCATCCTGTCGCGGTGGCGGCAGCGACGTGGTGCGGTCGGCGGGATCTGTCGCTTCGGCGAGTGGGTGTCGGTCTGGAGGCGCGGGGCGGGCTGGCACCGCGCCTCCGGTCCGGTGGGTTCCGGCCATCGGGCCGTCGTCGCGAGGGCGACAGTGTGCTGCGGGCGCTCGGGCGCATCCTGTCGCGGTGGCGGCAGCGACGTGGTGCGGTTGGCGGGATCTGTCGCTTCGGCGAGTGGGTGTCGGTCTGGAGGCGCGGGAGGGGCCCGGTCAGGCGGTGGGCTGCTCGGCCTTCGGGGTGCCGATCTCGAGCACGCCGTCGGTCATCGTGAGGCGTTTCGGCTTCATGACCCACGCGACGACCGCGGCCCCCGCGAGCAGTGCGCACGACAGCGCGAACGGCAGCTGCCAGCCGGAGGCGTCGATGAGCGCGCCGAACACGATCGGCGAGATGACGCCGGCGATGCCGAAGCCGGTGTTCATGAACCCGGACGCGGTGCCCGACCACTGGGGAGCGACGTCCATGGGGATCGCCCAGAGGTTCGCGTTGCAGAGCTCGAGGAAGAAGAACGACAGGGCGAGGGAGATCGTCGCGACGACGAGCCCCTGCCCGATGACGAGGGGGAGCAGGCAGACGAGCGAGCCACCCAGCCCGATGACCAGGACGATCCGGCGGGCGTTCCGGGTGTTGCCGCCGCGGTGGATGATGCGGTCGCTCAGCATGCCGCCGACGGTGTCCCCGACGACGCCCGCGAGCAGGACCAGGGTCGTGAACAGTGCGAACTGGCTGATCGGCAGGCCGTACGTGCTGCTCAGGAACGTCGGGATCCAGGTCAGGAAGACCCAGAGCACCCAGCCGTAGCCGAAGTCGACGAAGGTGACCGGCAGGATCTGGCGGGCGAGCGTGCGCCATGGGACGGGCGGGCGGGTCGCGCGGGTCTCGACGGGCGGGAGCTCGTCGAGTTCGACCTGCTTGATCCCGGCGGTGTCCTCGGGCTTGTCGCGGAACCAGAAGAACCAGACGACGGCCCACGCGATCGACAGCACGGCGGTCGCGAAGAACGCCCAGCGCCAGCTGCCGGTGGCGCCGATCACCCAGGCGACGAGGAGCGGTGCGAGTGCGTTGCCGAGCCGGGCGGCCGAGTGCACGACGCCCTGCGCGAAGCCGTTCCGGTCGCGGGGGATCCAGCGGCTCATCGCCTGGGTGGCTGCGGGGAACGCCGCCGCTTCGCTGAGTCCGAGGAGCGCGCGGGCGGCGAAGAGGGTCCAGAAGCCCACCGAGAACCCGGTCCACAGCGTGGCGACGCCCCAGAGCACCGTGATGACGAAGAGGGCCTTCCGGGGCCCGAACTTCTCGGCGATGGTGCCGCCGAAGACCTGGAGCAGGGCGTATGGCAGGGCGAAGGCGGAGACGATGAGGCCCGCTGTCGTCTCGTTGAAGCCGAAGTCCTCGGTGATGTGGGGGAGCGCGGTGGAGATGTTGGTGCGGTCGATGTACGAGATCGCGTACATGCAGCACAGCAGGATGAGCACCCGCCCGCGGATGCGTCCGCGGATCGGGGTGCCCTTCGTCGGTGCGGCGGGGGTCGCCGTCGTCATGGGGCCTCTTCGGGGAGTGAGAACGTGTCGGGTTGCTGAACGGATCGGAGGCTATGCCCGCTCGCTATCAGCCGTCTTGGAGCCTGCCTGGGACGGACGATACGCCGAGGGCGAGCAGACGGCTCCGGTGTCAGGGGTCCCGACTACCGTTGGACCCATGGCAGTGTCAATCGAGCCCACGCGCGCGGTCCGCCCGTTCGAGGTCATCAGCGAGTACTCGCCGAGCGGCGACCAGCCCGCGGCGATCGCCGAACTCGCGGGGCGCATCAACGCCGGTGAGACCGACGTGGTGCTGCTCGGCGCGACCGGTACCGGCAAGTCCGCGACCACCGCCTGGCTCATCGAGCAGGTGCAGCGGCCGACGCTCGTCCTCGCGCACAACAAGACGCTGGCGGCCCAGCTCGCCAACGAGTTCCGGAGCCTGCTGCCCGAGAACGCGGTCGAGTACTTCGTCTCCTACTACGACTACTACCAGCCCGAGGCGTACGTCCCGCAGACGGACACCTTCATCGAGAAGGACTCCTCGGTCAACGCCGAGGTCGAGCGGCTCCGGCACTCGACGACGAACTCGCTGCTGAGCCGGCGTGACGTCGTCGTGGTCTCGACCGTGTCGTGCATCTACGGCCTCGGGACTCCGGAGCAGTACATGAACGCCTCGGTCGCGCTGCACGTCGGCCAGACGATCTCGCGCGACCAGCTCGTCCGCAAGTTCGTCGCGATGCAGTACCAGCGCAACGACGTCGACTTCGCCCGCGGCACGTTCCGGGTCCGTGGCGACACCCTCGAGATCATCCCGATGTACGAGGAGCACGCGATCCGCATCGAGATGTTCGGTGACGAGGTCGAGGCGCTGTCGTACCTGCACCCGCTCACCGGCAACGTGATCGAGGACATACCCGCGGTGTCGATCTTCCCGGCGTCGCACTACGTCGCCGACACCGAGGTCATGCACCGCGCCATCGGGACCATCAAGGAAGAACTCGCCGAACGGCTCGCCGAGCTCGAGGGCCAGGGAAAGCTGCTCGAGGCCCAGCGGCTGCGGATGCGCACCACGTTCGACATCGAGATGATGGAGCAGATCGGGTTCTGCTCGGGCATCGAGAACTACTCCCGGCACATGGACGGCCGTTCCGCGGGTGAGGCACCGCACTGCCTGCTCGACTTCTTCCCCGACGACTTCCTCATCGTGATCGACGAGTCGCACGTCACGGTGCCGCAGATCGGCGCGATGTACGAGGGCGACGCCTCCCGCAAGCGCACCCTCGTCGAGCACGGGTTCCGCCTGCCGAGCGCGCTCGACAACCGCCCGCTGACGTGGGAGGAGTTCCTCGACCGCGCCGGGCAGAAGGTGTACCTGTCGGCGACGCCTGGGCGCTACGAGCTCGGTGTGACCGACAGCGTGGTGGAGCAGATCATCCGCCCGACGGGCCTCATCGACCCCGAGATCGTCGTGAAGCCGAGCGACGGCCAGATCGACGACCTGCTCGAGGAGATCAAGCAGCGCGTCGACAAGGACGAGCGTGTGCTCGTGACGACGCTGACGAAGCGGATGGCCGAGGAACTCACCGACTTCCTCGGGAACGCCGGCGTGCGGGTCCGGTACCTCCACTCCGACGTCGACACCCTCAAGCGCGTGGAGCTCCTGACCGAGCTCCGCCAGGGCGTCTACGACGTGCTCGTCGGCATCAACCTGCTGCGCGAGGGCCTCGACCTGCCCGAGGTCTCCCTCGTCGCCATCCTCGACGCCGACAAGGAGGGCTTCCTGCGGTCGTCGACGTCGCTCATCCAGACGATCGGTCGCGCCGCCCGCAACGTGTCGGGTCAGGTGCTCATGTACGCCGACAAGATGACCGACTCGATGCAGCAGGCGATCGAGGAGACGGACCGTCGCCGCGAGAAGCAGGTCGCGTACAACACCGAGCACGGCATCGATCCCCAGCCGCTCCGCAAGAAGATCGCCGACATCACCGAGGTCCTGGCGCGCGAGAACGACGACACGAAGGCGCTGCTCGAAGGTCGTCCCGGTGCCGACGGTCGCCGCTCGCCCACGCCGAACCTGAAGCGCGGCGGCATCGCGGGCGAGGGCGCGACCCAGCTCGAGGCGACCATCGGCGACCTCAACGGCCAGATGCTCCAGGCCGCGGCCGAGCTGAAGTTCGAACTGGCCGCCCGGCTCCGCGACGAGGTGCAGGACCTCAAGAAGGCGCTGCGGCAGATGGAGTCCGCCGGCCATGTCAGCTGACCGCCGGACGGTCGTCGTCACGGGGGCGAGCGCCGGCCTCGGGTACTTCGCGGCCGAGCAGCTCGCAGCAGCTGGGCACCGGGTGGTGCTCGCGACGCGCAGCGCCTCCCGTGCCGCATCGGCCGAGCGGAGCATCCGCCGCCACGTGCCGGACGCCGACCTCGGGCACGTGCACCTCGACCTGGCTGACCTGGACAGCGTCCGGGCGGGCGCCGACGAGCTCGGGCGGCTCGAGCCCGCCGGGGTGGACGCGATCCTGAACAACGCAGGCGTCGTCGGCTCCGGCACGATGCAGACCACGCCGCAGGGCACCGAGCTGCAGATCGGCACGAACCACCTGGGACACTTCGCGTGGACGGCGCTGACGCTCCCGCTGCTCGAGGCACGGTCGGGGCGGGTGGTGCACCTCGGGTCGATCGCCCACCGGTGGGCTCGACTCGACCGCGTGGACCCGCTCGGGGCCGGCCGCTACTCGAGCTACCGGCAGTACGGCCGCAGCAAGCTCGCGGTGATGCTCTTCGGCTTCGAGCTCGCCGAACGGTTGGCGGACGCCGGATCGACCGTCGCCAGCGTCGTCGCGCACCCGGGGTTCTCGCTCGACGTCCTCGCCCCGGAACGACCGGACATCGCGGCATCGCGGTCGGAGCCGGCGTGGACCCGCCCGGCGCAGCGGCTGTACGCCCAGGGCAAGGACGCCGGTGCCGACCCGCTGGTGCACGCCGCGGTGGGCGCCGGAGTCCGTTCCGGGCAGTACTGGGGGCCCGCCGGCTGGATGCAGTTGCGCGGGCCGGCGGCCGTCGTCCGAGCCGAACCGAAGGCCCACGACCGCACCGAGGCAGCCCGCCTCTGGGCAGCGAGCGAGCGGGCCTCCGGGGTCGCGTTCGCTCTCGACGCACTCGTCTGACCGTCCATCGCGGCCGAATGTCGGTGCCGCTTCGTAGAATCGACGACGATGACCATCACCTCTGACCGCGGTACCTCGACCTCGGGCCGGAACGCCTTCGGCGAGCCCGTTGACCTCCACCTCCCCGGCGGGACGGCACCCCACAGCACCTCCACGCTCAGCGTGCGCGGTGCTCGCGTGCACAACCTGCGTGACGTCGACCTCGAGATCCCGCGGGACTCGCTCGTCGTGTTCACCGGCCTGTCCGGATCCGGCAAGTCCTCGCTCGCGTTCGACACGATCTTCGCCGAGGGGCAACGCCGCTACGTGGAGTCGCTCTCGGCGTACGCGCGCCAGTTCCTCGGACAGGTCGACCGGCCCGACGTCGACTTCATCGAGGGGCTGTCGCCCGCGGTGTCGATCGACCAGAAGTCGACGAACCGCAACCCGCGCTCGACCGTCGGCACCATCACCGAGGTGTACGACTACATGCGTCTGCTGTGGGCGCGCATCGGCATCCCGCACTGCCCCGTCTGTGGCGAGGTGATCAGCAAGCAGAGCGTGCAGCAGATCGCCGACCAGCTCATGGAGTTCGAGTCCGGCACGCGCTTCCAGGTCCTCGCGCCCGTCATCTCCAAGAAGAAGGGCGAGTTCGTCGACCTCTTCCAGGAGCTCGCGGCGTCCGGGTACGCCCGCGCGATCGTCGACGGGGAGCGCATCCAGCTCAGTGACCCGCCGAAGCTCAAGAAGCAGGTCAAGCACGACATCTCGGTGATCGTCGACCGCCTGGTCGCCAACGAGGACATCCTCGGCCGGCTCACCGACTCCCTCGAGACGGCGCTGCGCCTGACCGACGGCACGGTGGCGATCGACCTCGTCGACGCCGAGGGCCCCGGTGCGGTCCGGACCTACTCCGAGAACCTGTCGTGCCCGAACAACCACCCGTTGGCGCTCACCGAGATCGAGCCCCGGACCTTCTCGTTCAACGCACCGTTCGGCGCCTGCCCGGAGTGCTCCGGCCTCGGCACGCGCATGTCCGTCGACCCGGACCTCGTGCTGGGCGACCCCGAGGCATCCCTGCGTGACGGCGTGCTGCTGCCCTGGACCGGCACGAGCGGGCTCTACTCGTACTTCGAGAAGCTCCTGGCCGGTCTCGGCAAGGAGCTCGGCTTCGACCTGGACACCCCGTGGAACAAGCTCGACGCGTCGGTGCAGGCAGCGATCCTCACCGGCAAGGACTTCCAGGTGTCGGTGTCCTGGCGGAACCGCTTCGGCCGCGAGATGCGGTACACGAGCGGGTTCGAGGGCGTCATGCCCTACATCGAGCGGAAGTTCGCCGAGGCCGAGTCGGACTCGCAGCGGCAGCGCTTCCAGGGCTACCTGCGCGAGGTCCCGTGCCCGGTCTGCGAGGGCACACGACTCAAGCCCGAGGTCCTGGCGGTCTCGGTCGACGGCCGGAGCATCGCCGACGTCACCGAGATGTCCCTTGACAACGCGTACGC
>Ga0308170_10004201_pt1 | contig 11423 bp, 15 predicted proteins | sample PhyBR2_2_FD_202136 | JGI IMG/M metagenome (GOLD analysis project Ga0308170, IMG submission 202136) | Phyllosphere microbial communities from UC Gill Tract Community Farm, Albany, California, United States - DLSLSB.R2 | ecosystem: Host-associated > Plants > Phyllosphere > Unclassified | place... | reverse complement strand
CGGTATCGCGCTTAATGATGTGATGGTCGATCTGCAGAAATCATCAATCTCAATGCAGATGGGTATTCAGGTCAGGAACAAGCTGGTGTCGGCGTATAGCGAAATTATGAATATGCAGGTTTAGGCGAGTAACTGTCTGAAGCTATTAAGGTTTATCATACTGCCACTTTGGTGGAGCATGTATGTAGCACAAGATCGCTCATTTTCGTGTTGATGAGTGATAGCTGGTCGGTATTGTTCTCTGACATCCAGGCGCCATAAACCCGATACACCATCTGCGCATCGGAGTGACCCATTTGCGATGCAACGTAGTTCGGGTTTGCGCCTGCTGAAAGAGCCCAGCATGCGAACGTATGGCGGGATTGATATGCTTTCCGGTGACGGAGGCCTGCACGCCTCAGTGCGCCGGTCCATATCTGACCGAGTGACTCTGTTGAGTAATAGGCTCCCGATCGGCCATTGACAGCGTTCACGCTGGGATTGAACACGAATGTCTTCTGTTCCTCAAGTCGCTCGCCATACTCCCTGGTATGAAAGGTGAATGAAGTCTGAGGATACATTCGAGTCTGCTCCCTTTGATCACGCAAAATATCGACAGCTGCATCTATCAGGCATATGACACGGTTTCCGGCTTCAGTCTTCGGCGGCGTGAATAAACCCTGCGGCGTGAGGTTGCGGCTGACTGTCAGCTTCTTCGCTTCAAGGTCCACATCCTCCCAGGCCAGCGCGCATATTTCTCCGTGGCGTAATCCCGTCAGGATGGCGAGTGACCACATGTTTGCCGTCTGGCGTGTTGAGCATGCCGCTATGAGGCGAGGGTACTCTTCTCGCGTTATTGGGTCCGGCCGCTTATTCGACTTCTTCAGAGGCTTGATGCCGGTCATCGGGTTTGCCTCTATATACCCATTTCCATGAGCAAAGGCGAATATCGCTTTCAGGTCTGCCATGCTGGAGTTCACCGTGGCCGCCGTCCTTCCTTTCTTTTCTATATTCATCTTCCTGCCGGTAAAGTAGCTGCCATTCAAAAGCTCGATGCGGAGGTTGAGAATATCTTTCTGCATAACCGACCGGATGTCCTTTCCGTTGCCTATAATATCCAGCGTCACCCTGACGCGACGTTCTGTCGTGATATAAGAACTATTGGCCCAGTCAGGCTTTTTGAGCTTCAGCCATAAATCAGCAACCTCCCTGATAGCAACTGCCTTTGATGAGCCAGCCTGGTTCTTAAATAGTGGTGAATCCGGAAACTCACTCCTGTAATCAAACGTCCCTGTCTTAATGCGGTAGACGATGTTGCTACGCAACTCGCCAGCCATTTTCCTGTTTTTGGGGTATCGGGAACGCCGATCGCCTCCCACTGTCTTTGCCCCTCATACATGAACCAGATTCAAAGGTGGTTCTTGTTGGGAGCCACTCCTGTCGGATAACCGAGCGTGATAATCCCACTGACACGTATATCCTGATTCAGGCCATTGACGGTCATCAGGCATTTGTTGCCGCGAAGGTCAGCACCACGCTGGCAGCCGGTTACACGGTGGCAGATTTGCACGCTGCCACAATGCAGAGCTTCCAGCCCTTCGGCGTCACCCAGGGAATTACCTCTCAGATGCCGGATACCGTTTTCCCTCGCGGGCGTGTGATGTATGGCATGGCGCGTGACGTGATGAAACGTGGCTGACCAGTGCAATGCCAACTGGCAGATTGTTGATGGTCAGGCGCAGATGGTCAGCACTGATAAGTACATCCATGAAGCGATCGTACTGAACAGCCGCACCGGACTCATCGGCATGCCACAGCAGACCATGGGCGCTGGCGTTAACGTGTGATGCCTGATTAACCCTAATATCCGGGTGAGTGGTTTGATAGAGCTGGACCAGGCTTCTGTGTACCGATCAGCACTCTCCAGCGACGAAGTACAGCGGTCGTGTGGGCGGATTTTTGAGACCGAAAATAACGGGAATCTGAGCGTCAACGGAACACTGCAACAGCCCGCAAGTATTGCGACCGATGGCGTTTATATCGTGTGTGGCATTATGTACACTGGTAATACACGCGGACAGGCGTGGTATATGGACATGATGTGCGAAGCGCGTGGCGCAGTTGACCTCCTGGCTGCAACTGCGATGAATAGATATTTAGGATGAATGAAAAGTGAATACAATAAGAGTTTTTTCAGTACTGCTACCACTATTACTAACCGCATGTGCTTGGGATCCTGGTGGATTCAAGACTCAGGAAAAATGGCTGGCTCAAAAAAAAGAAGAGCAAATAAATAACAAGCGCAAGGCTGCAGAGACAAAGGCCATTCGAGAGGCAAATGAAGATAAAATTGAAGCGCAATTCAAAGCGTCTCATCCTGAGGCCCCCATCGGGGATATGGACATTTCAAAATTTAATAATGTACAAGGAAAATTTGGCACTGCATTAAATAATTTAGGATTCGTAACCCGTTATCCGAATAAGCAAACCTCTGATAATGTATACTTAAAAGTCGGATCCAATGATTTGACCCTTAGACGCTTTCAAATAGCTTTAGAAGAGTACGCAAAGGAATGCAGGCGAGTGTCCGCATATAACAACACTGACTATACGAATTTATGTATTTCAAAATTAACAAAAGCGCTCAATGATTTTTCAGCAGTGTTAAAAAATAGGCGCATACCCAATAAAACTAAAGCAGTTGCTCTAGACGAAGCGACGTTTGGAAACTTTATTGATTTCGAGCATGCGGCGAAACTGGCCATCATGCATACCAAACTTTGCCAGCAGCAAGGTAGTCAAGGATATGTCGGAATGCTTAGTGTTGCCGCTCCTTGTATTGGGCGGGGCGATGTTTACAGTATCGTTGCAGCTGAAAAGATGGGTTTATTGTAAATCTAACTCTTGTTTATCAACCCGCTTCGGCGGGTTTTTTATTGGAGCAAATATGCCAGTTTCACAACAATCACAGGCTGGCGGTGAATCGCAGGCGTATAAAGCCTTGTCAGATTCCATCTTCTCCATGGTCCGCGTTTCCATGCCTGGCATCATCCAGACCTTTGACCCAATCGCCTGCACCTGCACTGTTCAGCCAGCTATCAGCGGGCAGCGCATCTGTCGACGTTTTAGACAACGGCAACACAGCATCCCTTCTGGCTAACCTTAAGACTGCGTTTAATTTAATTTCACAGGGCAGGTTAACAGCAATCAGAGTTTTTACCGCTTCAGGTACTTATACGCCTTCGGCAGGAACAAAGAGAATTAAGGTGACAGTAATTGGCGGCGGCGGCGGGGGCGGTGGTTCTGCTGCAACTGACGCGAACACACGTAGCTACGGCGGTGGTGGTGGTGGTGCGGGTAATACTGCCATCTCAATGCTAGACATTTCTTCGTTAACTCTGCCGGTATCAATTAATGTCGGCACCGCTGGGGCGGCGGGCGCTGCCGGTGGGAGGCGGGTGGAAATGGCGGTCAGGGCGGAACTACAACATTTGGGAGCTACATTAATGCGACAGGTGGATTTGGAGGCGGGGGCGGATCACTAGCGTCAGACTCATTAACCGCTGTAACCGCGAACGGTGGTACAAGCGCCGCACCAACTACAGGGAATATCCTCAATCAAAGAGGATCTGCTGGCCTTAAGGGTATTGTCGGTAGCAACGCGATTGTTTCTGGGGCAGGTGGAGCTTCAAGTCTTGGTGGCGGTGGAAATCCTGTTGCGGCTGGGGCATCCACTGCTGGTGAAAACGGAATCTATGGCGGCGGTGGCTCTGGAGCTATATCAATCAAATCATCATCGATTGGCCGTGCTGGCGGAGCAGGCGGTGTCGGCGTCGTTGTTATTGAGGAGTACGCATAATGGCTAACTATGCTCTAGTGCAAGATAAAAGAGTGGTCAATACGGTTGTATGGGACGGAGAGGAAGAAGTCAGCTTCGGAAATGACGTTTTAGCCGTGCTGATTCCCGATGGTGAGGCTGTCAGTATCGGCTATTCGTATGATGGAAAGAAGTTTACAGCCCCTGCTCTTACAGATGAACAGAAGGCTGCCCAGGACGCTGCAATTGCATCTATGAACATTACTCTGAAATCCACTCTCATGAACGAGGCAAGTCAGCGTATAAGCGTCCTTCAGGATGCGGTGGACCTTGAGATGGCTACCGATGATGAAACAAAGGCGCTGCCATTATGGAAGAAGTATCGCGTCTTGCTGAGTCGAATAAATGCTGATATCTCCAGCGATGTTACGTGGCCAGACAAGCCAGCATTTTAATTTAATGCAGCATATTTCCTTGTAACTTCCTTCCAACTTTAATAAACGGCAACTCGACCATCTTGTGCAATACGTATGCAAATGCAATAGCTAAAAGCGTAGACGTGATAAGTTTGGTCAGGTTGCCAGCTTCCGCCCAAAAAAACGGCGGATGCTCAAGAAGAAGATACATTATAAAAAAGTGTGTGATATATATTGAGAATGATATATCACCGAAGAAAGACATAACCCTTGAGTTAAATATTATAAAGTTAGATTCATAAAGTATGATGGCAATAAATAATGGAAGCGCTATGAGATAGAATTTAGTTAATCCAGATCCATAGACCACCTCTGAGAAGTAAAGCCATCCAGAAAGGGAGGCCAATAGCATAATCATAGGAATGGATATGGTTGACCTTAATTTCAGCCATCCTCTCATGAACGCTTCGCAAAGCCACATGCCAAGCAGGAACTCTAAATGAAGAGATGTGCTAAAGAACTTCAAGGCATGATCGGCATAGGAGCTATCCCCAAGGGAAGAAACATAGCTAGAGTTGAGCGACACTGAGCCAGTGAAGGTGAGCTGAAGCAGAAACACCTGAGCTAGCAAAATGGCTGAGGCTACTAGAACCCTATGCTTATGATTGGCCATCATTGCCATGCCGAACACAAAATAAAACCAGATTTCGTATGAAAGCGTCCATGCTGGGCCGATAAAGTTAAAATCGAACTCTGGCGCTGGCCTGTTATAGTCCTGAAGAATAAATATGCCTGACTTAATCATTGTCCATATTGGGTGGACGTTGTATCGGATCAGGAATATTGAAGAGATTACCAGTATAAAGAGAAATAACGGATAGATTCGAAAAAATCTCTTCAGAAAGAATCCAGCCACGTTACCTTTCTTTGCAGTGACATAGGTTATAATAAATCCGCTGATCAGAAAAAAAAGGTCAACGCCGAAGCCTCCGTTCAGGAATGCCGTATTAAAAGGCTCAGCCTTGCCAATATACATAAAAGAAAAGTGAAACAGAACCACAAGCAAAGCTGCAAATCCGCGTGTGTAATGTATTGACTTTAGCATTTGAATTCTCACTAAAATAATCAGCTAAAAGGCTTAAGAGTGTTTTTATTTTCGTCTGTAAATTTTGAAGCTACTTTTCTTCCATAGTTACGAAGTGGCTTTTCAATAATTCTAAAATTTAACTCTACGACTAACACGGTAATTAATATTGCCATAGTGGTCATAATGAAGCACAATGATAATGTCTTCGAGGGCGGCTGACCAATTGCTATGTAATATCTTATCGTGCTTTCTTGGATAAAATAAATGACAGGCATGTGTATTACATATATTGCATATGATCTTGATCCAATCCAGAGAAGTGTCTTTCTTAGTGGCTCAGGGCAATAGATATATTTTTTATTGAATGAAGCGACAAAAACAAGAACAGCGCTTACTAAGGCCAGCATTCCAACCATAAATCGGCATTCGTGAAGTGCTGGTATGCTAAACATTAAATAGCACAGCGCGACCGCAGTTACAGACAATGAAAAGGCTTTACTCTTTAATAGTTTAGGCTCAAACCTCAATGTCCTGCCATCCATGTAAAAAATTGAAAGAACAACCCCCCAGGAAATAGAGTCCATCCTGAAGTTCATCAGGTAAGTATCCTGCCTAAGAATAAAAAACTGTATTGATATCATAACAATCAATAACGGTGTTCTAAATTCTTTTTTGGTGAAGATGATAAAAAATGGCAATATAAAGTAAAATTGCTCTTCAAGATTAAGTGACCAAAATGGCCCCATGCTTGTTGGTAATGAATTAACAAGCATGTAATGGCTCAGCAAGTTGTAGGTGTAGGTAAGTATACTTAGGGCCTGATAAAAATTCCACTTTGTGGAGCCGAATGCACCAGATATATTATAGGTGAATGTCATGAATAGAATTATTGCTATCCATAAAAAAGAAGTAGGAAAAAGACGGAATGCCCGCTTAATAAAGAATGACCTTATTACTCCTGATGAGCTAATACCCTGATCTTTACACTTATCAATTAAAGGAATTAGTGAGCAACTAACAACAAATCCTGAAATGCATAAAAACAAATCTACGCCAGACCAGAATTGCAAAAAGGTATTCACCTTTGCAAAAAATGAGTGACCACTCCAGAAATATAGCGAAGGGTAATGCTGCACCAGAACCATGATGATTGCGAAAGCGCGCAGAATTTCAATATCACTGTTTGGTCTCAGCTTTTCCATTTGGCCTCAGATGTGAATGTTAAGCGGCAAGATAGTACCAACCAATCTCTCTGACTGGTAGTCATAAAAAAGCCACGGCGACGGGGCGGATGGTACCGCGCCAGTCTCAGCAGGCTGCGGGTCTGATTTGAGATTAGTCACTGCCAGCGCCCGATGCCCATCAAAAACTTCTTTCCCCTCAATCCCTTTACAAATCTGTGAACTGGTCCGCCTTGATCAAAAGTACCGATCGATATTACTGCTTATTCATACAGTATTTATCAGAGGAGGATTTATCATGGCGAGAGAGAGTGACATACGCGCGGCATTCGTGGGCACGATAAAGAAGGACAGCCGAGGGAGATAGATTGTCACCACTGCGGCTTTTCAGAAGAGACTGTATGACCTGAAGCACGTATGGACGCTGCAGGAATGCAATCGGTGGATTCGGCGTTACCAGAACTTCTTCTTCGAGTTGGTTATGGAGGAGAGCGAAAATAAGACCTGGGCTCTCCGCAACATGGGATACGTGAGGTAGCTATGAGATTTCTATCACCAGCTTCAGATTACATAGAGCGGTGCATCGACCTGAACGACGTCCTGATGCCGCACCGGAACAACATGATGCTGATTGAGACGCCTGATGGGTTCGTGCTGGCAGATAAATCACTAAAGCCGGCGCCGGGCGACAAGGTCGCGTTCCAGCTCGGTGAATTCCCGCAACTGGGAAGATTGTTCAGAACAGGGATTATCACCTCTGAAGGAGAGACGATCGATGGTGGGGGGGCTGGACGGGATTATCGTGCTGGGGAAAGTGACGGCTGAGGTCGTGTCCGTGCATGAGCCGAGCAGGCCGATTATTTAGCCGTAGCACACATGTAGCACAAAAAAATACCGCAAATCACCTCAAAACCACCATGACGGCAGTTTGTGACTTGCGGTATGTCTCTGTAAAACCACGCTTCAACGCACATCAACCTGACAGACTAAATATTCAAAGTGAAATTATGAATATGTAGGTTTAGTGAGCTGATTCCGCTGAACAAGGCACGCCTGCGTGGCATTGGATAAGGGTGCCCGCATCAACGCCGATCCCATTGGTGAGTCTATGACCCTGTACTGGCGATAATGCAGGTATCATTGACTATACTGCTCTTTATTACGAGCCGTGCAGCAGGGAACTCACTCTTCGGTGCAGGCGACCCGACCCCTCATCACCCATCAGCAGGACGCCAGCCCAATGCTAAAAAAACTTATCCTTATCGCATCGTTAATCAGCTTATCTCTCCCAGCCTTTGCTGCCACGCAGTGCGGGCCGTTCTCTCTTAAACCTGATAAGAGCGGCTGGTTCTCGGTGAATGGAGAACGCGCTAAAACGCAGAAAGTCACCTTTGCGAAAGAGAAGGGCGATTACGACAACGCGACGGTCAAACTGCTGGTGAAAAACAGCAAAGCGCCAGGGATGGTGGATATGGAGCTGACGAACCGTGAGGGGAAAGGGCTGTTAAGAGCTGAAATCGTCCGCACCAGCCAGAGTCAGATCCGCATAAGAGGTGCCTATGATTGCGAACCGGCTAAATAGGCTGAGCTTTGACTGCCCACTCCTGAACATGGCATAGCCCGGAAGCGGGCCTGATAAAATCCTTTGAGAGAAGAGTGATAAAGATTGTCAGGCCAGCGCTTGTGCTCTGGCTGGCCTGAAAACATGTGCCATCTCCTTTTCATCCATCCTGCATCACCCACATGCCGACGCTGCATTTAACGTGATGTTTTGCACCGCGCGATCATCCCTGAAACTGCTGTGCTGATATCTGATGCTTTTGGATCATAGTAAAATGTTGCACTGGTCTGATGATGGCTGAACTTTGCAATTTCAACCCAGGCCACGGTTTCATCATCCTGCTCAAGGTTATATCGCCTTGTGCCATCCGGCAGAGGTTCATCCTGCTCCAGATAGAGTCTTTGATCCTGTGCCGCTACGCTAAGGCAGGATTCAACCTGAAAAGGATGACCGTCGAAATAAGCGGTTTTTGTTGTCGGGTGTAATCCAACCCGTCCCATATCTACGCATCCGCCCAACAGACTTATGCTCAGGGCAATAATGATCTTCTTCATGAACGAAACCATCATGGTTATTTTGTAGACCAATAATATCCGGATATTGATCGTATCGCTCATTTTAATCAAAAATCTGCGCTTAATATTGCTGGCGTTACGGACTAAATGTAACATTCTTCGCAACGCATTATGATGTTAGCAACGGACAGGAACTTAGTAGCCCGCATCAGGTGACTCATGCTGCCTGCTGGTGTTAACCGTTGTCAGATGAATGTCAGGTAAATTATCATTCTAAACCGTTGCTCATTATATCTTTAGTCTGCTTTGAGACGGATGCCCGAAAATCATTGCCTGCAGCGTTTGTTAGCCAGCTTATTATAAACATGGAAAGTTTTACGCAGTACATTACACACATCAGGTTCACTTAAAACCGGCCCAATAAAAGGCGTTATACCTATATTGTGTTACGCATGTTGAGGTGTCCTGATGAAATACTTACTACTTAAGTGCCTCTGAATACTATGATTTATGACTGTTTTTTATACTACGATGAAGATATCTTGCTTGAGATGCGTCTGAACACGCTTGAGCATGTTGTTGATAGGTTTGTCATTGTGGAATCACGCTATACCTTTACCGGTAAACGCCGGGAAAAGCTTCATTTTGATATTGAGAAGTTCGAACGTTTCCGCGATAAAATTATTTATATTGTTAACGATATTGCGCCCAGATTTTATCAGCAAGCCTTTAAATCGAATAGTTCTGTGGTTAATGCGGGGGAGACAGATCCCTGGGAAAATGAAGCCACTGCACGTAATCAGATTATGCAAGGGCTGGCCGGTGCGCAGGATGATGATATTGTTATTGTGTCAGACGTCGATGAAATTCCCCGGCCCGAGGCGATAAAAGCATTCAGTCATCAACATCTTTGCACGACGCTGCATCAGCAATATTTCAATTTTAAATTTAATGTCCGGGTTTTAAATGACGACGGCACACCGCGCTGTGCCACACTGGCGAAAATGGTGACCTGTAAAACGCTGCGAGACTTTTTTATGGGGCAACCGGAATTGCTTCGCAATGTTAAGCGTCGTGGTACACCGATACGCGAGAACTGGTTGCGCTGGAAGTGGCTAAATTTCCGGACAAAAACCGTTAAGAACGCAGGGTGGCATTTTTCCTGGGTAATGAGCGATGAGCGCATCAGTGAAAAAATGTCTTCGATTTCTCATACCGAACGTAACTGCCCCGAATTTAATAATCCGGATCACATACGGCGCTGTGTTGAGAACAATATTGATATCTGGAACCGTCCGCGAAGAATGGAGATAGTGCCGGTGACATCCGAACATTTTCCAGCCTGGCTGGTTGAAAATCAGCACCAGCTTGCCGATCTCATTAAATCTTAACGCTGACCAGCGCGCCCAGCGGGCGCGCCTCTCGCACATCAGCTTGCTTTGTAAGGATCTTTTTTGTCATCCTGGCTGTCATCGTTTTTGCGCGGCACTTCGCCATGATCTTTCGGCGCATCAGTAGCGGGATGATCATCTTCCTCGTATGCATTACCAGCGTTTGGCGCGGCTTCCGGCAGGCTTTTGCTGACATCACCTTCTTTCTTACGTTCTTCATTCGTATTGTGCTTAAACATAACTCTCTCCTTTTATTCCAGTCTCTTAAGTTTAGACCAGCACTGACATCCCGCATGCGCAGCGGATTAAAGAAGAAAAAAAAGCCCGCCAGAGGCGGGCTAATCGGAGTTTCTCTCATACTGAACACGTCATTTTTCGATGTTTGGGTGTGTACAGCAGGTTCATGCTAACCGGGAATCCCTGATGCAGTAATGGACAAATCTGTCATGTCGCTTGCGGCAGGTCACATTCCCGTCGATAAACACATCGATAAATAAATTCGATTGAACGGATTAACAAAAGGCATATAGTGTCCTGCGTTACCAGGAGATAGAAATTATGTTAAGAGACTATTTAAAGATTGAAGCTGAAGATCAGTTAATCGAACAACGCTCGCTGAGCCTGAAAAATCGTGGCCAGGAAGAGGTCACCGAATGGATTATTGTCAACCGCCAGGGTGTTAAAAAAGGCGGCGTAACCCTGTTCGATAAACTCAGTACCCGCCGCTCATGGCCCGTCAATTACCGCATTATGCAGACCGATCTGCAGGGCAATGTGGTGGTAGATCGACTGACCGATGCCCTGTAGTTGTCCGGCTATAATCTCAGCCACCGTTATACAATGAAAAGTGAACCCGCGCCCGGCGGGTTTTTTTATGGCTGGCGGTAGCGTCGCAGTTCCACCAGCGTACCAATCAGCTTCAGGCTGTCCCGGCTGGAATGCAGCTCAGGGAAGTTGATATTGACCGGAGCCAGTTCAAACTGCATGACGCCATTTTCACTGCCGCGCTGACGCCAGGTGCGTAGCAGCACGGCCTGTTGCTGCAATGCCAGAACGCAGTCGCCGGGCTGAGGTGACTGCGTGGGATCGATGATCACCACATCATTACGCAAAATCGCGGGCGTCATCGCCTGTTCTTCCACCCGAAAGGCAAAGCTCTGCTGCGAAAGCGCCATATCGTTGTGCATCAGCAGTTCATGCCGGACGGACCCGGCCTCGTTCAGCCATTGCGGCACGTCGCGCTGTGCAAGCAGTGGGATCTGGTGCAGACCACTCCAGGCGCTTTCGCTGAAAACAGGACCATCCCCATCTATCAGAAAAGCCGGTGCGCAGCCCAGCGCTTCAGCGAGTCGCAGCAGGTTCTCACCGCGCGGCAGCGTCTCCTCTTTTTCCCATTGCGAAATCGCCACATGGGACACTTTTACCTGTTGCGCCAATTGCTTCTGCGTTAACTGCAGCGATTTACGTCGGAGTCGG
>Ga0308170_10004197_pt1 | contig 11425 bp, 12 predicted proteins | sample PhyBR2_2_FD_202136 | JGI IMG/M metagenome (GOLD analysis project Ga0308170, IMG submission 202136) | Phyllosphere microbial communities from UC Gill Tract Community Farm, Albany, California, United States - DLSLSB.R2 | ecosystem: Host-associated > Plants > Phyllosphere > Unclassified | place... | reverse complement strand
AAGCTCATCAGCTCCACGCTCTCCTCCTCGTCCAACCTCCCGTCTCTCAGCACCAGAGCGGCTTGCTGCTCACCCGAGCCTTCCCTAGTACTCCGACAGACGACCTACAGCCGCAGCACAGGGCCCAGCACGGCCTACTCGCCCAGCCCGACCTCGTCCGCCGACGCTGCTCTCCCTCCCCGCTCCTCCGCCCTCGCCTTCGCTCCCCGACGAGCGCAGCTGGTCACAAGGACCGCGACGCGCATTCTTGTCAGCTGGGCGTCGGCTGCAGTGCAGGGCGGGACGAGTGCTGCCCAGGACGGGTGCACTCGCTCCCTTATCGCGGCTTCAGCTCGTACAGCGGCTGCCTCTCGCCCGGCCCAGGCTGGTGCTCGGCTCGCGGCATTGAGACCGATCGAGGGTGCTGTCGGCGACGAGCCCTGTCGCGCAGGTCGGAGCGCGATGGATCCTGCTCGTCGCCGAGATCGTCAGGCCCTCCTCGTCGGCTCTTTCCCCAGACTCGCTTTCTTCGCTTCTTCCGACGAGCCGACGAGGCGGAAGGGCAATCGGGTCGTGCGCGGCAGGAGGAAAGAGAGGCCCCGTATCGTCGGTCCTCGCCCTTCTGTCGCTCCTCTTCTTCGTCTCCCTATCCTCTATCAGCACGCTTCTCCCTCTCGCACGCCTCCCTCATCCTCGCAGCCGACACCGACATCGTCGCTCAAGCCCGTCCATGGACTACCTGCGCAAGTACGTCGCCCCGCCTGCGCCTCTTCGTCCTTCCAGAGGTCCCCGACTGACGGCTTCCCTCCTCGCCCAACTTCCACCCCCTCCTTCCTCCCCGCAGACTCGACAGCATCTTGAAGGTGGAGCAGGAAGCTGGGTGGAAGGGGAAGGGAGCCGAGCGTTGGTCCAACAAGGGTGCGTCCTCCTCCTCGCGCTCTCCCTCTCGACGGCCGCCCCTCCTGACGACGTCGTCCCCTCCCTCCCCTCGCTCGCAGACCTGGACCCAGTCCCTCGCGAGAAGCGTACCTGGGGCATGCTCTCGATCATCTCGTACTGGTGCGTCCTCGCGCTCATGCGCAGCCTCTTGCGCTCGCGCATTGACCCTGTCTTTGCTTCGACAGGGCGTCCGACCAGTTCAGCCCCGCCTCGGTGCGTCGTCGCACTATTTCTGAGCCAGCTGGGACATGCCCTGACCGACGTCCTCATCCTCTCGTTCGCAGTGGTCGCTCGGCGCCTCTCTCATCGCCATGGGCATGACGGCGCGCGAAGCCATCCCGATCACGTTCTTTGGCTTCCTTCTGTGCGGCATCATCATCGCGGTGAACGGCAGGATCGGGTCCTTGATGCACGTCTCGTTCCCGGTCCTCGCGAGGGCGTCGCTCGGGCCGTGGGGCAGCTTCCCGGCCATCCTCGTTCGCTGCATCCTCTCGCTCCTCTGGGTGCGTCCTCGCTCTCTCTCTCTCTCTCTGCGCTTCCCTTGATGATGCTGACGCCGTCCTGCCGCAGCTCGCCATTCAAACCTACCTTGCGGGCAATATGGCCGCCCAGCTCCTGGGCGCCATCTGGCCCTCGTACCTGCGCATCGACAACACCCTGCCCGCCGACCTCGGCATCACGACGCAGCAACTGGGCGGCTTCCTCCTGTACTGGGCGATCCAGACGCCGGGTGCGTCGTCTCGCTCCACGTTGCTCACCTCGTGCTCGTGCTCGAGCTGACTCGTCCTTTCTTCTCGACAGTGAGCTGCATTCCGGTCCACAAGATCCGCCTCCTGTTCCTCGTCAAGGCCGTCATCTGCCCGATCGGCTACAGCGCCATCTGCTTCTGGGCGCTCGCGGCGACCAAGGGCGACGCGCCGTCGCTCAACGGACCGTTCGACGGCTCGCTCACCCCTCACGGCAAGGCGGCGGCCGTCTTTGCCGGCCTCAACGCTATCGGCGGTCTCTACAGGTGCGCTGCAACTCTCTCCCTCAGTCGCTCGCACGGACCCCTCCCTCCCCCTATCGCCCAACTCTCCCCCTCGCCTCTCGTACACTCTGCTGACGCTCGTTCTCCCGCAGTACCGTCCAAATCAATATTGCTGACTTCTCTCGCTTCTCCAACTCGTCCAAGTCGATTTGGTGGCAGATCCTCATCGTGCCGGTCACCGGGACGTGGCCCGTCGCATGCGGAGTCTGTGCGACTGCTGCGGCGCAGAAGCTGTACGGCGTCGAGGCGTGGGATGCGGCAACGCTCGTCTCGCTCTGGGGTCACGACTCGGCGGGCCGGGCGGCCAAGTTCTTCGCCGCCGCCATGTTCCTCTTCTCGACCCTCGGCGTCAACATCTCAGGCGCGTCCTCTTCCTCTCTCTCTCTCTCTCTTTCTCTCTCTCTCTCTCTCGCGCGCGCGCACGCACTCCAGCCCGTCGTCGTCAAGGAGCTGACGCAGGTCCCTCCTCGCTGCAGCCAACAGCATCTCGTTCGCGACCGACCTCACGGCCCTCCTCCCCCGGTACCTCACCATCCTGCGCTCCTCGATCCTCGCCGGCATCCTCGCCATCGCAATCAACCCCTGGAAGGTCGTCAACGGGTCGGCGTCGTTCTACAACTTCCTGGCGAGCTACAGCGTCATCCTCGGCCCGCTCGCCTGCATCATCGCGACCGACTTCTACCTCGTCCGCAAAGGGCGGGTCGACGTGCGCGACCTGTACGACCCGAAGGGCCCGTACTCGTATACGTTCGGGATCCACTGGCGCGGGTACGCCGCCTGGATCGGCGCGCTCGCGCCCAACCTGCCCGGGCTCGCGCACGCCATCACGCCGTCGCTGCCCAACAAGGGGTGGGAGGTCTACACGTTCGGGTGGGGCGTCGGGTGCGTCCTCGGCGTCGTCCTGTACTACGGCATCTGCTGGCTGTCGCCGCCGACGTCGTCGTTCGTCGCCGAGGCCATGTACGAGCTCGACGACGACCTGCTCGCGCCCGGCGGCGCGAGGGGCGACATCGCGACGTCGGACGGCGACACCGACCTCGAGAAGAAGCACTCGGGCACGGGCGAGGTCGTCGAGGTTTGAGCTGGCGGTCCGTGCGCTCGAGGTCGGGCTTCCCCTCCTTCTCTCTCTCCTTCTCGTTCTCGTGCCCGAGGTTTCTCCCCTCTCAGTCTAGACGAATCTGTAGCTCTCGTGCAATCCGTTCTGTCCCTTGCGCCGCTTCGTCGTGACCTCGGAGAGCTCGAGCGAGGCTGCTCTCTAGTCCTCCTCGTTCGTCAGCGAGCAAGAGCGGGCGAAGCGCCTTCCTCTCTCTCTCACTCCATCTCAGCGACGACCGAGATCACACCGTGCAAGAGCGAGTCGAACAACATGGCACGAGAGAGAGAGAGAGAGACATAGTGCTACACGCCCGGCGGCCGTCCCTGCGCTCACACCCTCGCCTCGTCGCCGCTCGGTCTAGTGCCGCTGTCCTCCTTGATCGCCTCGTCGTACCCTGGCGGCGCCGACTCGGGCTCGTGCACCCCCTCCCCGCCGTCGCCGCCTCGCAGGAGGAGCGGTCGGTCCTCGTCCTCGAGCGAGGTGCGCTCGTCGTCGTCGTCGCCGAGCACGTGCTGCTGCTCGCGCCCTGCGCCGCCGCGCGAGCCCGCCCCTCGCTCCTGCAGCTGCACGTCGCCCGAACCGGCGCCGCCGCCTGCGCCGGCCTCGAGCGCGGCGGTGCGGCGCGCCTGGCGCGCCTTGACCCACTCGCGCTGGAACGAGGCGAGGAAGCCGAGGGAGAAGGGCCCGCCGAGGAAGATGACGAGGAGCATGATGCTGAAGTGGGTGCCGTCCCATCGAGAGGGAGGCCAGAAGGCGCCGGGGAGGCTGCGAGCGCGCGAGAGAGGGAGGAGGGGCGGGTTCGTCAGCGGGGAGGCGTCGGTGAGGGAGAGGGAGAGCTGGACGCACTGGCAGAACTCGTTGAGGCGGGCGTTGCGGACTGCAGGGGAGGGTCGCACGTGAGCTTCTGGATGCAGAGAGAGCCTGAGGGGAGGAGGAAGGGGAAACGGACCGTGGCGGTTGACAGAGTAGCCGACCTGGCCCGAGCGGTCGATGACCTGGAGGGCGACCTCTGTGCCGTCGGTGAGGTTGGCCATCGAGTCGACGTCGGCGTAGGCGAACCCGGGCATGCCCATGTAGCCAAAGCGCTCGAGGACGTCGACGTCGTCGAGCGAGGCGTTGTGCGAGGCGGGCGGGCGGACGAAGTTGATCGAGTAAGGCGGGCCGTCGCCGCCGCCGAAGCTGATGCGGAGCATCTCGCACTCGAGCTGCCCCTCGGAGCGGAAGATGTCTCCAGAGGGCGCGCCGACGTAGGGCTGGCCGAACTCGAGAGCGGCTTGGCGAGGGTCGAGGGGGGCGGCGAGTGCGGCGGTCGAGAGGGTGGTGGCGAGTGCGGCGAGGCGCAGGGTGGGTGTGCGCATGGCCTCGGACGGTGCTCGAGCCAGCGAACGGCGAGTCGAGGGAGAATGAGGGAGCGAAGGGCGAGAGCAGCTCCGAGTCGGCGACGACGACCAAGGTGGAGCCTCGCGACCTCACGACCACGGCTACACAGAGCCAGCCTGCGCGCACTCTAGAGCACCCGCTGCACCTACCACCATGACGTGCGCCCCCGTCCACTCGACCCTCGGACTCGAGCCACCCGCTGACGCCGCCCTCCTCCGCATCCTCATCTCCCTCCGCAGCTCGCTCGACCCCTCGCACCTCCCAGGCCTCAACAAGACCGCAGATCCTCGCACCGGCCAGGCAGTCTACGACCGCGTCTCGCCCCTCCACGACCTCTCGCACCACCTCGCCCACCACGACCGCTCCTCGTCCTCGTCCTCGTCCTCGTCTCGCCGCCCTCCTCCTCCTCGAGCAACCACCCGCAGCGACCGCGACGACGATACCGACACCGACACCGACCGCGACCCCGACGACGGCGTCCTTGACAAGGTCCCGATCCCGCCCATCCCCGACTTGCGCTTCGAACAAGGCGTCCTCGCCTCGATCCGGCCTTACCTCCACCGCGCCGACGCCGGCCCGGCACCTGCAGCCGCCGACGAGGGCGGCGAGGGCGAGAAGAAGGGCAAGCTGCGCGCCGCCGAGAAGGGCGCGCTCGCGTCGGCCAACCTGACGGCCGAGGGCGGTCCGAGGGGCGAGAGCCCGAGCGACATCTTCATGGCGCCGCTCCGCATCCAGTGGAGCCAGGTGTCGTACGTCCTCGTGCGGGATCAGGTGCGTCTCCTTCTCCCTCCTCTTCTCTGCGCTCGCCCGAGGAACGAAGGCTGACGCACCTCGCCGTGCTCGCAGGTCGTCTTTCCGCTCCTGCAGGGCATCCTGTGGGGCGTCGCCGGCTTCTACCTCTCGTCGATCTGGGACTGGAACAAGGCGAGGCTCGCCGCCAAGTCGAGCGGCACGGCACGGCCGAGCTTGTTGAGGAGCGTCGGGCTCGGTGCGCGATGAGGCCCGTGCGTCGGCTTGTCTCCCTCGTCCTCTCGCCCTCGCCGACTCGAGCTGACTTTGCTCACCTCTCCTGCAGGCACAGCCTCGTCTTTGTTGTGTATACCTCCAGCTGCAATGTCGAGCAGTCTTGTCGTGCCTCGGCTCGTTCGCTCGAGAGGACGAGGAAGACGAGAGGACAGCCTCGCTCGCTCATGCTCTTCTCGAACTGCTAGGACCGGCTCAAGCGCCGCACTAGCTCACGAGAGAGCTACAGTCTCGTCTGAATGTCGTCGTCCTACCTCTCGTCTGTTCTAACGAGGACGGCGCGACGGCGTGGAGTCCGAGCGAGGACGAGGGCAACGTCTTTTCGACGCCGCGCCTTTCATGGCTCCTGCTGAGAATGCTCGCTCCTCGTGCAGCTCGCAGAGCCTTTGTACTCGACATGCTGCCGTGCTGCAACGTCGAGCAGCCAAGTCGCGCACCGGCTCGATCGCTCTCGAGGATGAGGAGCGCTCGGTTCGAGACGAGCGAGCAGCTCGCTTCGAGAGTCTTCGCCCTAGCTTCTCTCTCTCTGTCGTGCTATGAAATGAAGCTCGCAGCAACAGCACGAGATGCAGCGCCGGCTACGGCCTCTCCAAGTCCATCTCGACCATCGTGACGCACTCGGCCCGCTCCGGCCTCCCTTCCTCGTCCCGGTACACGCGCACCCACTCGGTCTCGCTGTGCTGCCCGATGAAGCCGCACAGCTCGAGGCGCGGCAGGTGCGTGGCTGCCTCGAGCGCGATGGCGTGCGGCGAGGCAAAGTCGTCGTCGGCGGCGGCGGCGGCAGCGGCGGCGGCAAGCTCGGACGGGTCGTCGGGTGCTGTAGCAGCGCAGAGAGAAGGCGAGGTCGGCGTGTTGTAGGTTGAGGCGGGCGAGGTGGGGAAGAGGCGGCAGGAGAGGGTCTCGAGGGCGATGAGAGGTGCGAGCGCGGCGAGAAGGTCGGCCTGCGAGAGCGAGACGAGGTCAGGTCGTTGTCAAAGGGCTCGGGCAGGCCGAACGAGAGGACGAGAGAGAGAGAGACGCACCCTAGAGCCGTCCCAGATGGTCCTGTCGGGGAGTGACAGGCGTACGAGCGTCGGGAAGGTCGAGGCGAGGACAGCGAGGTCTTGCGGCGTGCAGGTCGTGTATTCGTCGAGCGACAGCGCTGCAAGGCGGCAGGAACCGAAGGCCGTCCTGAGCGCCTCGAGGATGGACTGCATCGGCTGCGGAACGGAGCGCAGGGTCGGGTCGAGGCGGACCGAGAGGGAGAGGTCGCGCAGCTGGACGTTGTCGGTCGGCTGTAGGAGTCATGGCATCAGGACTGCGTCGCATCAGGTTGAGTGAGACGAAGAGGACGCACAAAGGTGTTCTCCTGCAGAAAGACGACGAGCGGGAACTGGACGACCGGCTGCTCGACTCGACGTTGCTGAAAGACCTGGATCTCGAGGCGTTGCAGGCGTCGGTACAGCTGCGAGACGTCGCTCATGCCGGTCCGAGCGTGAGGACGGACGACGAGTGCCAAGTCGTCGAGGTGCTTGAGGGTGCGCAGGTCGGCCAGCAAGAACTCGTCCGGCTCGACGACCTTGCACGACGTGAGGTTGGGGAGGGCGGCGAGGCAGTCGCGCACGACGGCGGGCGCGACGTAGTCGTGTGCAGGTCGTCGAAGCTCGAGGTGCTTGACGTCGAGCAAAGGCGAGGGTGGAGGGTCGGCGAGGCGGTAGTAGGTGAGCGACTCGAGGCGAGTTTGGCGAGGCAGCGGGTGAGCGGCGCTCCCTCGCGGTTGTCGCCATGCCCGAACGAAGGTGTCGACGTCGACGAGGCCCTCCCCGGGCACCCACACCTGCTGCGGTGCGCCGTGCTGAAACTCATCGGCTCGTCGGCAGAGGAGGGGGAGGGCGGCCCGGCGGATGAGCTGGTTGGTGCCGTAGGCGAGGTGGTGGAGCGCAGAGGGTCTTGGACGGCGTGACTCGCTGTACTCGAACCGCTGCAGGGCGACCCAGCGCACGACGAGCTCGAGGATCTCGAGCGGGAGGTCGACGAGGCCCGGCGACGGCGGCGCGTCGTGTGTGCTTGGCGAGCTCGTTGCGGCGACTGGCTGTCCAGGACATCTCGAGCGAGACATGCCGTGCCTACAGGCAGAGGGAGGGCGAGACGAGAGCGTGGGGGGACGAGCGAGCTCCATGGAGACGACGACGACGACGACGGCAACGAGCTGCACCGTTTCCTTCCTCGCTCTCGCTCTCGCTCTCTCGCTGCAGGATCAGGAAATGTGGATCCGGTGTTTTTGCGACCCTCTGCTTGCGACGACGAATACAGGAGAAGGACACAAAAAGGGGGGAGGTCCGTCCGTGAGAGAGGGAGAGGGAAAGGGGAGAATGAGGGGAGGGGTAAGGTAGGTAGGCTGAAACGACGCGGCGGAGAAACCCTGCGGAACGAGGCGCGAAGGAGAGGGACCGGTGCTTTTGGCGAGGAGGGGGAAAAGGGCGACGACGGCGGGTCGAGTGGGGAGCGGCGAGGCGGTCGACTCGTCGAACGGCGGGTCGAGGATGAAAGGGGAGAGAAGGCGGCGATGCGATGGGCGGAGAGGGATGGGGGGCAGGAGCGGGTCGAGGAAGGCGCGGGGAGAGGGCGAGTCGGCGGGGGAGGTGTCGAGGTCGTCGTCGCGGCGCCGTCACAGGTCGACGAGCTGTTTAGGCGAGGGCCGGGAAGGCCGACGCGTCCGGGACGGCCGGGGCCGAGCCGCGCGACGACGGAGCGCCGCGAGTGGCACCGCCACGAGCGCCGCCACGGCCGCGGCCCTCGCCGCGACCACGGGCACCGCCGCGGCCGCGAGCAGCCGGGGCGCGCTCGGTGCGAGCGTCCTTGCGGGGCGCCGAGGTGAACTCGACCTCGATGAAGGTCTTGCCCTCCTTCTGCTTCTTGGTCTTGCCGGCGGCGGCCTTCTGCTCGGCGGGCAAAGGGGGAGGGGGAGGGACGAGGTCAGCGGGGCCGAGACGACGAGCGGTATGCAGCGAAAGAGGGACGCACAGGGGCACCGTAGAGCCACTCCTCCTCGGCGTCGGCCTTCTTGGTGAGGGCCTGGCCGAACGAGGCGTCGTCGCCCTCGTTGGCCTTGCGGGCCTCGGGGAGCGAGAGCGAGAGCTTCTTCTCGGCCTGGGCGGCGAGGTACTCCTCGTAGGTCTGCGTGTTGTCCTCCTCCTCGATGGGGGCCTCGCGGACAGGGGTAGCGGTGCCGTCGGCGGCGGCGGTGGGCTTCTCGGCCTTGGCGTCGGCGTCGCCGAGCTGCTCAGCCTCGAGCTCCTTCTTGCCGTCCTCGGCGCCCCAGCCGGCGGCCTCGGCCTTCTCCGAGTCGCTGCGAGCGAGCACGAGTAGAGACTGAGTCAGCGAACGAGGTCGCGCACGGCTCCCTTCGCCGCCGTCGCCGTTCCTCCTCATCAACCGCCGCCGACGACCCGACGAGAGGATCTGCGACGCACACACGGCCGGTCTGCGAGTGGCGGTCGAAGGGACGGCCGCCGCCGTTGTCGCGGCGCGGGCGGTTGCCGCCGAGGTAGGTGCCGCCGTTGCCGCGCGGGTTGGCACCCGGACCACGGGCGACGCCGCCGCGGCCACCACGGCCGCCGCCGCGGGCGAACGACTTGGCTGCGGATTGGTCGAGAGGTCGAGAGAGGTCGAGAGGTGCGGAGAGAGGCGATGTGGGGCAAGGTGTCGAGGTCGTGCGAGTTGGCGAGCGCGTGGGAAGGTGGACGAGGGGAGCGAGGTCAGCGACTCGTCTCGACAACGCAACGCCGCACGTGCTGCCTCGCCAGATACCGCTGCCGCACCGCACACACTGCACGCATCCGCCCGACCAACACACGCAGCCGTCCGAGCCAGGGGAAAAAACTGAAGCCGTCCTGCGGCGGGAGAGCGAGGCGACGAGGGAGAAAGAGCTCACCGCGGTCCTCCTTGGCGTCCTCGCCGGCAGGGACCGAGGCGTTGACCTCGCGGTCGCCCTGGGTGCGGGGCTGGCGCTGCTGGCGCGGCGCAGAGTCGCGCTGCTGCTTGGCGGCGGCCTTGGGGGCTGCCGCAGGGGCAGCGGCAGCCGGGGCGGCCTTGGCCGGGGCGGCGGCCGGCGCCGAGTCGTCACCGTCGCCCTGTTGCGTGCAAAGGGAGGCGAGTCAGCTCATGCTCGCGGGCCCGGGCGAGCTCCTCGAGGCGCGAGACGGCGAGGCGAGCTCTGCGAGGTGGGAGCAGGTGCGCCGGAGCTCGTCGCTCGCTCCACAGCTCGGCGGGGGCGGTGCGCGTGCTAGAGGGGGGCTGTAGACGTACCAGGAGAGCGAAAGAGTTGGCGGAGAAGACGCTCATGCTGTCGAAGGTAAGGGCAGAGAGCGCAGCCTGCTCGTCGCCGAGAAGCTGAGGGCGAGGCTGTCGCGCGCATTCCGTCACCTCGCCCCTCGCAGCTCTACGAGGACAGCTTGCAAGCTAGCCAGCTCGCTGCTCGCCATGCCAAGCTCGCGGCTGCACCCCTCGTCAGCGGTGCGGGTTGCTCGCGCTCGCCGCCCACCTCCTCGCTCCCGCTCGGCGGACGACTCTATAGGCTGGCTCGCTAAGACTGGCTCGTTCATGACGAGCGCTACCATGCAGTACTCTCTTCAGCCGCGCTGCTCGCCTGCGCGGCGGCTGCTGTCCAGGTTGCGGGCTTTCGCTCGCTCGAGCCGGTTCGCCTCGCTTTCAAGGCGATCAGCTCGTACCGACGAGCTCAGACAGCTTCCTGCGGTCGCACATGGCTGTCAAGAGTCTAGTTGCACATCTAGACGGGCGACTTGTCCGATTCTACCCCCTGCGTTGCGCTCGAGCCGCCCTCCCCTCCTCGTCGTCGACCCCACGAGCCGCTCAGTGCTGCCTCGCGCTCGACGAGCTCGACAGGCGAGACGGACGCCGTCGTCGAGAGGTCGCTTGCCTTGTCGAGGCCTTTTTCGTCGTCGCCGTCGACGGCCGTCTCGCTCGAGCCGGACGACGAGGGCTTGCTTGGCGGCTCGGGCGTCGAGAGGGGCAGGTCCTGCATCAGCGGTGGGGTGCGTCAGCGCACGCACAAGACAGAGAGATCGCAGTAAGAGGAAAGAGAGCACACCTCGATGAAGAAGCAGAGAAGGAGGCAAACCGCGACGACCGGGACGAAGAAGATGAAGACGGCGCGCATGCCGTCCATGTAGGCGTCGAGGACCTCGTTCTTGACGGCCTGGCTCATGCTGTCGGGTAGGACGAACTCGGACCGGAGCTGGTCCCGCACCAAGTCGGGCAGGGACGGCGGGAGCTGCTTGACGAAGAGGTTGTTGACGAGCGTGTTGCCGACTGCGAGGCCGATCGCGCCGCCGAGCGAGCGGACGAAGCTGTAAGGGCGCAACAAACGTCAGTCGAGGGCTATGAGAGAGTAGGAGAGGGAGTGAGGCGAGAGAGGGGACGCACTTGCGAGCGCCGGTGACGACCGCACGGTCCTCCGAGGGGCCCGACACCTGGATGAGCACGAGAGCTGCGAACGAACGTCCTCGTCAGCACGTCCTTCAGCCAGCGAATGGTGAGAGTAAGAGAGGGACGCACTGCTCTGCAGGGTCGCGCCGATGCCGAGTCCTTGCACGAGCAGGACGCCGACGATGACGCCGACCGTCGTCGTCCGGCTGAAGGCGACCTGGCCCGCTTGCCCGGCGCACCACAAGACGAAGCCGACGCAGAACGAAGTCTTGGTGCGGTTCGTCCACTTGAGGACGTAGCCGCTCAGGGTCGTCGTGAAGGTCTGGGTGAGGACGAGCGGGAGGAGGAGCGCCGCCGACATGATCTCGCTCGTGCCGAGGACGTTCTGCAGGTACAGCGGCACCATATAGATGTTGCCGAAGTAGCAGATGCCGACGAGGAACGTCTGCAAGAGCGCAGGGTCAGAATGTGACCGTCGAGGTGCGAGAGAGGGAGCGGGAGGAGGAACGCACTTGGCCGAGGAGGAGCGCGATGTTGCGGTTCTTGAACCT